>Ga0075434_100005516_pt1 | contig 11519 bp, 10 predicted proteins | sample RhiMethybrSRZTD3_FD_75298 | JGI IMG/M metagenome (GOLD analysis project Ga0075434, IMG submission 75298) | Populus rhizosphere microbial communities from Tennessee, USA - Rhizosphere MetaG P. TD hybrid SRZTD3 | ecosystem: Host-associated > Plants > Roots > Rhizosphere > Soil | place: USA... | reverse complement strand
CCGAAGTTCACCGCGCTTCTCGTCAGCAGCTTTGCCGGCATGGCGCTGCTCCTCGCCGCCTTCGGTCTGTTCAGCGTGATGGCCTACTCGGTCGCGCAGCGGAGGCGCGAGATCGGCATCCGCATGGCGCTCGGCGCGCAAGCCTCCGACGTCCGATCGCTCGTCGTGTCGCAGGCGTTGCGGCTCGGCGGGATCGGCGTCGCGATCGGTCTGTTCGGAGCCCTTGCGACGACGCGCGTCATCGATGCGCTGCTGTTCGGCGTGTCGCCGAACGATCCGTTGACGCTCGCCGCCGTGTGCGGCGCGCTTTTCACGGCGCTCGTCGGCGCGGCGTACTTCCCCGCGCGCCGCGCCACCCGCGTCGATCCGATCGTCGCGCTCAGAAACTGAGTACTGACATGTTGATCACATTGCGGAACGTCGAGAAATCCTACCCCCACGGCGTCGGCCGCACGTATGTGCTCCGCCGCATCAACGCCGACATCAAGGAAGGCGAGTTCGTGTCTATCATGGGGCCGTCGGGCGCCGGCAAGTCGACGCTGCTCCACATCCTCGGCATGCACGACAGCGCGTGGTCGGGCGAGTACTACTTCATGGACCAGCCGGTTCACCGGTTGAGCCCGAAGCAGCGCGCAGAGCTCCACAAGAAGCACATCGGCTTCGTGTTTCAGAGCTATCACCTGCTCGACAACCTCACGGTGTACGAGAACCTCGAGATTCCGCTCTCCTATCGCAACGTGAGCCGGAAGGATCGCCAGAGCATGGTCGGTGACATCCTCGACCGGTTCCAGATCGTCGGAAAGAAAGACTTGTATCCAAACCAGCTCTCGGGCGGTCAGCAGCAGCTCGTCGGCGTCGCGCGCGCGGTCATCGCGAACCCGCAGGTGATTCTCGCCGACGAGCCGACGGGCAACCTGCACTCGGCACAAGGCAAGGAAATCATGGAGTTGTTCCGCTCGTTGAACGAATCGGGCACGACGATCGTTCAGGTGACGCACTCGGAACTGAACGCCTCGTACGGCGCGCGCATCATTCAGCTGCGGGACGGGTGGGTGGTCGATGATTAGCAGCCAGACGGCAGTCGCGAGTCCTTTCTCGAGCAGCCAGCAAACTTCGTCGGCGCGCGTGCTGATCGCCGACGATCAGCCGGACGTTCTCGAAGCGCTCCGGCTGCTCCTCAAAGCCGAAGGATACAAAATCGAGTCGGCGGGATCGCCGGCGGCGGTCCTCGACGCGGTCGACACCGAGGAGTTCGAGGTCGTGCTGATGGACCTGAACTACACGCGCGACACCACCTCGGGACAGGAAGGCCTCGACCTGCTGTCGCAGCTGCGCAATCAGGATCCCACGCTGCCGGTTGTCGTCATGACCGCGTGGGGCAGCGTCGACGTGGCGGTCGAAGCGATGCGGCGGGGCGCGCGCGACTTCGTGCAGAAGCCGTGGGAGAACGCGCGGCTGCTCGCGATCGTCCGCACGCAGGTGGAACTCGCGCGCGCGCTGCGGCGACAGCAGCGGCTCGAAGCCGAGAACCGATCGCTCAAGCCCGACACGCGCCCGATGCTCATCGCCGACGCGCCGTCCATGCGGCCGGTACTCGAGCTCATCACGCGCGTCGGACCGTCGGAAGCCAACGTCCTCGTCACGGGCGAGAACGGGACCGGCAAAGGCACCGTCGCGCAGGCGATTCATTCGGTGTCGGGCCGCGCCGGCAAGGGCCTCGTCACGGTCAACGCCGGCGGCTTGTCCGAAGGCGTGTTCGAGAGCGAGCTGTTCGGCCACGTCAAGGGCGCGTTCACCGACGCGAAGACCGATCGCGTCGGCCGGTTCGAGCTCGCCGACGGCGGCACGCTCTTCCTCGACGAGATCGCGAACGTGCCGCTGAACCTGCAGCCGAAGCTGCTGCGCGTGCTCGAGACCGGCGACTTCGAGCGCGTTGGTTCCTCGCGCACGCGCCACGTCAACGTACGCATCGTGTCGGCGACCAACTCGAACCTGAACGAAGAGGTCGCCGCCGGACGCTTCCGTCAGGATCTCCTCTTCCGGTTGAACACCATCGAGATCGCGCTGCCGCCGCTCCGCGATCGCCGCGAGGACATCCCGGCGCTCGCGATGCACTTCCTGCGGCAGCACTCGCAGCGCTATCGCAAGCACATCGGCGGCTTCGAGCAGACCGCCCTGCAGGCACTGCTCGATCATCCGTGGCCGGGCAATATCCGCGAGCTCGATCACGCGGTCGAACGCGGCGTGCTGATGGCGCAGGGCTCGACGATCCGCCTGGGCGAGCTGGGCCTGCGCATCGATCGCGATTCGACGTCGCGCATCGAAGACATGAGCCTCGAGGACGTCGAAGGATTCCTGATCAAGAAGGCCATGGCGCGATTCGACGGCAACGTGAGCCAGGCCGCAAAGGCCCTCGGCCTCAGCCGCAGCGCGTTGTACCGGCGCCTTCAGCGTTACGGACTCTAAACGCGCCGCTCGTAATTTAGAATGAGGACCTGGAATTCGGAATTCGATTCCAAATTCCAAATTCCAAATTCCAAATTGCGGGAAGATACTCTCTCCGCGCTCGATCCCCTTTCGACGCGACCGGCGTCCCGGTTTCGCTTCGATCAACGGATCCTGCTCCTCGCGCTCTTTGCCGGCCTTCCCGCGCTGGCGGTCGCGCTGATTCTCCTCTGGACGGGCGACTACACCCCCAAAGTGCAGTGGACGCTGACGGCCCTCATCGTCGCCGTGTGGACCGGCTGTTCGTTCAGCGTGCGCCACCGTGTCGTGCTGCCGCTGCAGACGCTGTCGAATCTGCTGGCGGCGCTGCGTGAAAGCGATTTCTCGATCCGCGCGCGCGGGGCGAGCGGCGACGATCCGCTCGGCGCCGTGATGCTCGAAGTGAACGTGCTCGCCTCGACGCTTCACGATCAGCGGCTTGGCGCGCTCGAGGCGAGCGCGCTCCTGCGGACGGTGATGATCGAGATCGACGTCGCGGTCTTCACGTTCGATCGCGATCACGCGCTGCGGCTCGTGAATCGCGCCGGTGAACGGCTGCTGGCGCAGCCGGCCGAACAGCTGCTCGGACGCACCGCGGACGATCTCGGGCTGAGCGGCTGTCTCGAGGGTCCGTCGCCGCGCATCGAGGACGTCGCGTTCCCCGGCGGCGCCGGACGCTTCGAAGTGCGGCGGACCACGTTCCGCCAGGGCGGTGTGCCGCACCAGCTGCTCGTGCTCGCCGACGTCAGCCGGCCGCTGCGCGACGAAGAGCGTCAGGCGTGGCAGCGTCTCATTCGCGTGATCGGCCACGAGATCAACAACTCGCTCGCGCCAATCAAATCGATTGCGGGCAGCCTCGAGTCGATGCTCGCGCGCGATTCGATGCCCGCCGACTGGAACGAGGACATGAAGCGTGGCCTCGCGGTCATCGCCGCACGGTCCGACTCGCTCAGCCGCTTCACGACGGCATACGCGCGGCTCGCCAAGCTCCCTGCGCCGCGCCTCGACGAAGTGCACGTCCCCACGCTCGTCGATCGCGTCACGGGCCTGGAGACGCGCCTCGGCGTCCGCGTCGATCGCGGTCCCGACGTGACGATCCGCGCCGATCCCGATCAACTCGAACAGCTGCTGATCAATCTCGTGCGCAATGCCGTCGACGCGACGCTGCAGACCGGCGGCGGCGTGACGCTCGGATGGAAGCGCGAAGGACGGACCCTCGATCTGTGGATCGAGGACGAAGGCACCGGCGTACCCAATCCGTCGAACCTGTTCGTGCCGTTCTTCACGACCAAGCCCGCGGGATCGGGAATTGGTCTCGTGCTGAGCCGGCAGATCGCCGAAGCGCACGGCGGCACGCTGACGCTGGAGAATCGTCCCGATCGCCAGGGCGCGCGCGCGTACCTGCGAATGCCGGTTTAGTCGGCTCGCGCGCTCTCGAATTCCGTCCTCAACGTGCTTGCGCGTTCGTAGAGATCCGATTTCAGCGGATACAGCTCTCGAATGAAGATCTCGTCCTTTCGGCGAACCTGGAGCTCCGCGCCGCTGCAGCACGAAATCATCCAGCAGCTGATGTCGCCGACGCGCCAGAGCTGTCGATCGCCGTTCATGGCGCGCACATTGCTTTCGTGAAGCACCCTAGTGAACGCTGTACGCAAAAGCAGTACTAATAATCACCCGCGGCGTCGACCGCCATCTTCCGGCCGCGACGACGGGGCAGCCGGTAATAAACCTGAAGAGACACGGCATTAGATGCGCTCGTTCTCTCACTGGATTATCGCGCTCTTTGCGTCGCCTGCGGGCGTCGTGATTCTCGGGGCGCTCGATTCCACCTTGTTCTTCTCGCTGCCGCTCGGCATCGATGCGGCAGTCGTCATTCTCGCTGCGCGCATGCGCGACATGTGGTGGATCGTTCCACTGCTCGCAACGATGGGCTCCGTGGCCGGCGCGGCGCTCACCTTCTGGATGGGCGTAGTGATCGGCGAGAAGGGGCTCGATCGATACGTGCCGCCGAAGCGGCTGAAGAGAGTGCGCGCGAAGATCAAGGACAGCGGCGCGGTCGCGCTCGCCGTCCTCGATCTCATCCCGCCGCCGTTTCCGTTCACGCCGTTCATGCTCGCCGCCGGCGCTCTGGAAGTGTCGGCCTCGCTGTTCTTCACGACGCTCGCCGCGTGCCGCCTGCTCCGGTTCGGTCTCGAAGCGGCGCTCGCGCGCACCTACGGCCGGCGCGTGCTCGCGATCCTCGATTCCGATCTGTTCCACGACATCGTCGTCGTCTTCATGATGATCGCGCTCGTCCTCACGGTGGTGTCGACCGTGCGTCTCCTGCGATCGAGGCGCCCCACCCGGCGCCGCGCCGCCGCATAAGAATCCGCACTCGAAAAGCACCCTGGGCTTGGACGGGCTAATGCGGTTTTCAGATGCGTGTAGCGCGGCCCTTTCAGGGCCGCGTCGCGAGGCTGAAAGCCCCGCGCTAGATCAAAATCGAAAACGTCCTAATGCGGCTTCGGCGAAAGTTGTGTAATACTTCGTGGCCTGACTCCGGCCGCCAGGCCTCTGGCGGAGGCGATTGTAGGAAAGACGTTCACGATCGTCAGTCGACGCGCAGAAATCCGACACGAACTCGGGACCGATTGCGAATCGCACGAGGCGTCGATCGAAAGAATGCCTTGCGGTCGCGCGGCACAGGACTTGATTAGGGACAGCTTGGATGAACAGGCCTGCCGGCAACGTCCTCATCGTCGAAGACGATCCCGATACCCGCGAGATGCTCGCAACGCTGCTCGCAACGGAAGGCTTCTACGCCGTTTCCGCTGAAGACGGCCTCGAGGCGCTCCACGTCCTGCGGACCGTGCGTCATCGCGCGCCCGAGGTCCCGTGTCTGGTGCTGCTCGACCTGATGATGCCGCGGCTCGGGGGCGGCGAGTTCCGGCGCGCGCAGCTCGGCGACCCGACGGTTGCCGGCGTTCCCGTGGCCGTCATGTCGGGCGCCGTCGATATCGACGAACGGGCGCAGGCGCTCGGCGCGGTCGCGTCGGTCTCCAAGCCGATCGATGTGGACCTGCTGATGGATGTCGTGCGTCGATACTGCGTGAACAAAGAGGCTGGCCGATCGCCGAGCGCGTAGGAAAGTCGATCTACACCCGTCCGCCGACCGCCTGACGCAATCCGCTCGCGAGCACTGCACCGAGCGCCGCGGCCGCAACGACGAGCGCGGGAACCGGTCGTTCTTCAATCACGAAGCAGACAATCGCGCCGGATACGCCGCCGACGAGGAGCGTCGCCAGCACGTCGGTGACGCGCCGTAACGTTCCGCGCGGACAACGGTGGTTATCCGTAAGCGCGCCCATACACTTCGGACACGTAGCCATGGGGAACCCTGGGCGATAAAGGGGGAAACGAGGTTTATTTTAGCATGCGCTTATCTCCGGACCGTCCCCGCGCGCGCGCGTCAGCGGTGCTGTAGATTCTGCACGCTCCAATGTTTAGAAATGAGTCGACGCAACTGAACAGTAGAGGCCCTTCATCGCGCAACTGGCCGAGAACTCTCGAAAATTCGCATACTTGCCCGTTCGGCACGTGCGTTGCTCAAGGTGCTCGCGTTTCAAGAGTGGACCAGTGGACGTGGATGGAAGCACGCAACGCGTGAACGAAGGGTTCGATCGACTGCAGGATTTCCTGCTCGCGATGCACGTGGGCGACGAGGTGCGAGTGTCGGACGCAGCTGACGCTTCGGGCCTCAGTCCCGAGACGTGCCGTGCGGTGCTCGCGGGTCTGGAAAAAGCCGGCCTGATGACGCACATCGCCGGCGAACTGTTTGCGAGACGCGCGCTCGACTTCATGGGATCGGTCTAGCGGGCGTCAATACGCCGACGCCTTCGCTTCGTCACCGATCTTTTTTCCGTTGTGCCAGGTATCGGCGCATAACGGATGGACGCTCGCGGACTCGCCCTTCCCTGGATCGATTCGCGATCACTTCCGTGCTCGAGGGATTGGGGAACTAATCCCTAATCCCTAATCCCTCTAATCCCTAATCCCTAATCCCTAATCCCTAATCCCCAGTCCCCCGCCCCCGGTCCCCCGCCCCCGCTCCCCCGGTCCTCACGTCCGCCGTGCGGCGCCATTAGCCATCGCCGCAAAGACCTCGATGTGACTCTCGACGACGCGTTTTCGCTCGTCATCGTCGGGCTCGAGCGTCCAGACGTCGCGCTGCGAAGTGCCGCCGAGCGCGATTCCGTCGGTGCGCGGCATCATGTGGATGCCAAGGCTGCCGGGACGCTCGGGCTGCGGGCGCAGGCCGCCTTGCGTGTGGTAGTTCACTTCAGGCTGAGGCACGAGAACCGTCAGCTGACCTTTGAGCGGCAGGACTTCGCGATCACCAAACAGATCGCGCGCGCCGAGGCCTGTGCAGTTCACGATGATTGGCTCGTTGAGCGCGGCGAGATCTCGCGGCGTGTCGAACTTGCGGACGACGATGTGTCCGCCCCACAGGAGAAAGTCGCGAACGAGCGCGTCGAGATAGATCGACGGCTCGATGCGAATCGTCGGGTTGCGGATCGCGTACTTCGTCGGGAACGGATGCTCTCCCGGTCCGAGCACTTCGCGGCCGATGTCGTACGGAGCGTTCAGGTCAGGGTGATCGGGATTCGGTGGTCGCGGCGTCGGCAGATTATCGGTCAGCGTGTAATTGTCGAGCCACGACACGCCGTAATACGGACCGGCCATCAAATGCAGCTGCCGATACGCGATGTCTGCCGCCCGGAAATACTGCGCGTCCCACTCGCGCGTGCGGCGATCGGTCTCGACGAGGCCTGAACTGGGCGTGAAGCCGGCCAGCGACATGTTTGACGTCACGTTCGGAGGGACCGCAGCCGCGTAGATGGTCACGTCGAAGCCGCGACGCTGCAGTTGACGCGCGCTCGTCAACCCGACCGATCCGCATCCAATCACTGCAGCGCGGCGCGCCTGATGTTCGGTGGCAAACTCCGCCGCCATCAGCCCGGTGCCCCAGGCGAGCGACATCCCCGCGCCGCCGTGCCCGTAGTTGTGAATCAGCAGACGATCGTCGAGCTTGTCAGGCTTGAGCAGAAATCCGGGATCGCGATGCGGCCGCAACCCGACGGTCGTACGAATGACGCGATCCCAGGAAGCTCTCACCGGCGGCAGATTCAGCGGCGGTCTCGATACGCGGGCCGGTTTCGGGTTGGTGGCGCAGCCGCTCAGGCCGAACCCGACGGCCGCCATGCTGCCGGTCGTGAGAAATGTTCGTCTGTTCATCGACTACGCGGTCCCCACGCCGTTGGTTGCGGCATCTTTCATCGCCGCGACGAAAGTGTCGATCTCATCGAGTGTCGTATATACGTTCGGAGTGATGCGCGTGCCCTGATAGTCGAACTGCTGCGCGGGATACGGTCCACCGGTCATCGCCTGACCGATGATCCGGTACTTGTTCCAGAGGAAGTCGTTCAGCTTGCGCGCTTCGAGGCCGTCGATGCCGACGTACGCGATGCCCCACGATTGCCCTTTCTCGAGGCTCGTGTAAATCTTCACACGCGGCACATCCTTCAGCTGACTGGCCCAGCGCTGCGTCAGATAGCGGAGGCGCGCGGCTTTGTTCTCGATGCCGATCGCCTGATGGAACGCGAGCGCTTCCCCGATGGCGGCTTTCGCCGCGGGCGATTGCGTGCCGACCTGCTCGAACTTCCGGATGTCGTTCGTCTGCCGATCGGTTGCCGCCTGCAACGGCCACGTGCCCGCAATCTTTTCCTTCCGCACGTACAACAACCCCGTTCCGTGCGGCGCCAGCAGCCATTTGTGCAGGCTCGTGCCGGCGTAATCGCACTCGAGATCGCGCAGCTTGAATGGAAAATGCGCGACCGAATGCGCGGCGTCGACGATCGTCGTGATGCCGCGCTGCCGCGCCATGCGGCACAGCCGCTGCACCGGAAACAACTGACCGGTGATGTTCGTCACGTGGCAGATGTGCAGGACTTTCGTCTGCGGCGTGATTGCGCTTTCGAGCCGCTGATAGAGATCGTCCCCGGTCGTCGGTACCGGGAACTGAATGCGGTTCACTTTGATCTTCTCGCGCCGCTGCCGCTGATCCCACGTCGTCAGCATCCGCGGGTAATCCTGATGCGTCGTCAGGACCTCGTCGCCCGGTTTCAGATCGAGTCCGTCCTGCGCGATCTGCAGCGACTCGCTCGCGTTGCGCGTGATCGCGATCTCTTCGGGATCGGCGCCGAACTCCGCCGCGAGCCTGCGGCGGATCGTCTCCATGTTGCGTTCGATGAGGCCGCGATAGTAGACCGGCGCCTGGTTCACCATGTCGGCGTAGCGCTTGTACGCCTCGTGAACGATCCGCGGAGTGGGACAGCTGTTGCCGTTATTCAGGTTCGTGATCGTGCGGTCCAGTGTGAACGCTTCCTGGATCTCGCGCCAGTACAACTCGTCCTGCGCCACGTCTTCCGGCGAGCGTCCGGCCACGGCCGCGCCCGCGGCCTCGACTTCTCTGAGGCCGTTTCTGCCGACGACGAAGGCGGAGGTTCCGAGCGCTCCGGTCAGCCGGAGAAACCCGCGTCGGCTCCACATGGTGTGCCTCCTGATGCGCGCACATTCTAGCGCGAGGCCGTCGATGCGATGCCCAGTTTCATGTTGGCCAGCGCGAACGCCCACTGGTCCGCCAGCTCCGCGATCCGCTTGTCGGTGGGGCGGTAGCCGTGCGATCCCTGCGTTTCGACGCGAATGAGCACCGGCTTGTCACACCCCTGCGCCGCCTGCAGCGCCGCCGTGAACTTGAAGGAATGGCTTGGGACGACGCGATCGTCGTGATCCGCGGTCGTCACGAGGGTGGCCGGATAGCACGCGCCCGGTTTGATGTTGTGGAGCGGCGAGTATTTATAAAGGTAGGCGAAGTCCTTCGCGTTTTCAGCGCTGCCGTACTCGGTCGCCCAGGCCGCGCCGCCAGTGAACTTGTTATAGCGCAGCATGTCCATGACGCCGACGGCCGGAAGCGCCACGGCGAAGAGATCGGGCCGCTGCTCCATCACCACGCCGACCAGGAGTCCCCCGTTCGAGCCACCCATCATCCCGAGCGTCTGCGGCGACGCGTACTTCTCCTTCACGAGATACTCGGCAGCGGCGATGAAATCGTCGAACACGTGCTGCTTCTTCTCGAGCATGCCGGCCTCGTGCCACGCTTCGCCGTACTCGCTGCCGCCGCGCATGTTCGCCGTGGCCCACACACCGCCGCGCTCGAGCCATGCCGGTACGTCGGATCGATACGTGGGGAACGTCGCGATATCGAATCCGCCGTATCCGTACAACATCGTCGGATTCGTGCCGTCTTTCTTCAGATCCTTTTTGTGGGTGATGAACATCGGCACGCGCGTGCCGTCCTTCGAGTTGAAGAAGATGCGCTCTGTCGTATACATCGTCGGATCGAACGTGAGCTTCGGCGGTTCGAACGGAGTGCTCTTCTCCGTCGCCGGATCGAATCGGAACACCGTCGTCGGATACAGCGGCGAGGTGAACGTGTAAAACACTTCCTGACGTGCGAACCGGCCGCTTGGACCGGTGATGGTGCCAAGGCCGGGCGGTGTGATCTTGCCGGCCGCTGTTCCGTCGAGATTGAAGAACCGCACCTCGCTTGCCACGTCGACGATCGAGTTGACGGCGAGCTTCCCCGCCACGAGTCGCGCCGACTCGATCGCGTTCTTCGACTGAGGCACGATCGTCTTCCAGTTCTTCGAATCGGGCTTGTCGATCGGTACCGCGACGACAGTCTTGTTCGGCGCGTCGCGATCGGTCACCACGAACAGCATGCCGTTCACGACGCCGAGCGCATCGTAGGCGGCCGTGTGCCCGAGGTACAGCGGCCTGACCGGCGCGTCGAGCTGCGGCTTCAGCGGTGCGCCGAGATCTTTCACGAACAGTTCGTTCTTGTTGCTCGTGCCTTTGTTCGTGTAGATGAAAAGATACCGGCCGGTTTCGTCGGTGTCGGCGTCGATGAAGAGCATCGGCTCGTCGGGCCGGTCGTAAATGAGTTTGTCCGCCGACTGCGGCGTGCCGAGGAGGTGATAGTAGATTTTCTTGTCCTTGACCGCTGCCTCGAGCGCCTTCCCCGGCGGCGGCTCGGGATAGCGTCCGTAGAAGAAGCCTTTGCCATCCTCGGTCCAGGCGACGCCGCTGAACTTCACCCACTTGATCTGATCGGGCAGCTGTTTGCCGGTCGCGAGCTCGCGCACGTAGAGCGTCTCCCAGTCGGATCCACCTTCTGACTGACCGTATGTGAAATGCTGGCCGTCCGGCGCCGGCTCGAAGGCCGCGAGCGCGATGGATCCGTCAGGCGAGAACTGATTCGGATCGACGACGACCTTTTCAGGTCCCGTCAGCGTCTCGCGCGTGAAGACGACCGACTGGCGCTGCAGTCCCGTGTTGCGGCTGTAGAACCAGTGCCGGCCCTCGAACCGCGGCGCGGTGACGCGCGGATAGTTGTAGAGCTCGGTGATCCGTTTCTTCAGCACGTCGCGCGCGGGCACGCCATCGAGGTACTTGAACGTGATGGCGTTCTCGGCGTCGATCCACTGCTTCAACTCAGGCGAATTGAGATCTTCCATCCATCGGTACGGGTCGGCGACCTTCGTGCCGAAGTAGTCGTTCACGGTATCGCCTTTCCGCGGTTGCGGATATTTGATGCTCTGGGCCATCGCCGCCAGTACAAAGACGCAGACGATCGTCGCGGCTCCAAAGCCAATTGCGCGTGCGTGCATAATCACCTCGTTATCAGGGCTATTTTATTCGACAGGACGACCAACTCGATCGCGTTACGATTAATCGCCGAGCGCACAAAGATCGCCGAGAATTTCTCTTTCTCTGCGTTCTCCGCGCTCCCCGCGGTTAAGCGTACCGATCGGATTCATGTACGACGCCATCGTCATCGGTGTCGGTGGGATGGGCAGCGCGGCGCTGTATCACCTCTCGCTGCGCGGCGCGCGGGTTCTCGGACTCGAACAGTTCGACATCCCGAACGATCGCGG
>Ga0075434_100005514_pt1 | contig 11521 bp, 8 predicted proteins | sample RhiMethybrSRZTD3_FD_75298 | JGI IMG/M metagenome (GOLD analysis project Ga0075434, IMG submission 75298) | Populus rhizosphere microbial communities from Tennessee, USA - Rhizosphere MetaG P. TD hybrid SRZTD3 | ecosystem: Host-associated > Plants > Roots > Rhizosphere > Soil | place: USA... | reverse complement strand
GGCGGCGCCGACACGGTGATGCGCGCGCTCGAGTACGGCGCCGTCGACGTGGTGCAGAAGCCGGCGGTCGGGATTCAGGATTTCCTGTACGAGCAGGCGGTGGTGCTCGTCGACAAAGTGCGTGGTGCCGCGGAGGCGCGTCCGCGCCGCCGCACCACGCCGGTGAACGCCGACAAGAGGCTCACCGCCGATGCCGTGCTGTCGCCTGTCCGTCGCGCTACGCTTTCGGTCACGACCGACAAGGTGGTGGCGGTGGGGACGTCGACCGGCGGCACCGAAGCGCTGCGCGTGCTGCTCATGGCGCTTCCACTCGACGCGCCAGGGTTCGTGGTCGTACAGCACATGCCGGAACTGTTCACCGCCGGCTTCGCCGAACGTCTCAACCAGATCTGTCAAGTCGACGTGAAAGAAGCGCGGGACGGCGATCGCGTGCGGCCGGGGCTCGTGCTGATCGCGCCCGGCAATCGTCACACCGTGATCGCCCGCAACGGCGCGCAGTACGCGGTCAAGGTGATGGACGGTCCGCTCGTCTCGCGTCATCGTCCCAGCGTCGACGTTCTGTTTCGATCGGTGGCGCAGGCGGCGGGCGCCAATGCCGTCGGCGTGCTGATGACCGGCATGGGTGATGACGGCGCTGAAGGTCTGCTCGAGATGAAGCGCGCCGGCGCATCGACGATCGCGCAGGACGAGGCGACGTGCGTCGTGTTCGGCATGCCGCGTGCGGCGATCGATCGCGGCGCCGTCGACGAGGTGCTCCCGCTGCCTCGCATCGCCTCCGCTGTTCTCAGCCGTACCGGCGTGGTGTGACGTCCGGCTCCCGCCGTCGCTGAAGCTCTGGCGGGTCCGCCGTAGCCTTGGCGGAGGCGGAGAAGCCGGACACTCCGTACGGACGGCCGATCGTGCATACTCGGGCGATGGACGCGTTGCGTCTCGACCTCAAGTACGCGCTGCGGCTGCTCTTCGTGCACCGCAGCGTCACGGCGATCGCCGTGCTCACGCTGGCGATGGGCATCGGCGTCAACACCACCGTCTTCACGATGCTGAAAGGGATCGCGCTGCGGCCGCTGCCCGGCGTCCGCGCGGCCGACGATCTCGTTGTGCTGTTGACGACCTCGCGCAGCGGCGAGCGCGGCCCCATGAACTTCCGCGACTACATCGACGTGCGCGACCGCACCCGAACCCTGGCCGGCGTCGCTGGCACGTTCCCGGTCGCGATGACGATCGGAAGAGGCGATGCGGCGGAGCGTGTGTGGGGCGAGCTCGTCACCGGCAATCTCTTTCGAGTGCTCGGTGTCTCGCCGCTGCTCGGCCGCTTGATCACCGAAGACGACGATCGCGGAGAGGGCGCGCCGGTCGCGGCGATCAGTTACGCGCTGTGGCAGCGCAAGTACCACGGCGATCCAGGCGTCATCGGCCAGTCGCTCCAGGTCGGCACGCGCGTGCTCACGATTGTCGGGGTGACACCACGCGACTATCGCGGATCGATGGTCGGTCTTGGTCTCCACGTCTTCGTGCCGATCAGGATGCAGCCACTGCTGCTGCCGATGGGGAACTTCATCGATCGGATCGAGCGCGACAATCACTGGCTCATGACCGTCGGCCGCGTGAAGCCCGGCGTGCGCGTCGAGCAGGCGCGCGCCGAAGTGAACGTGTTGAGCGATCGGATCAAGGCCGAGCATCCCAGTGACTATCTCGACGATGCTGCGCTACTGGTGCCGCTCAGTCAGTCACCGTACGGGGCGCAAGCGGTGCTCCTGCCGGTCTTCACGGTGTCGATGATCATGGTTGGCCTGGTGCTGCTCGTGGCGTGCGCCAACCTGTCGAACATCCTGCTCGCGCGCGCGACGGTGCGACGCCAGGAGATCGCCGTCCGGATGGCGACCGGCGCCACGCGTAGCCGCATCGTGCGTCAACTGCTCACTGAATCGCTGCTGCTGGCCATGCTCGGAGGCGGCGCGGCGTTGCTGATCACGCTGTGGGCGGCGCAGGTCTTGAACGGCGTCGAGCTGCCGTTGCAGTACCCCGTCGTCGTCAACGCGGGCTTCGATGGCCTGGTGTTTCTCTTCACCGCCGCGGTGTCGGTGCTCTGCGGGATCGTGTTCGGCCTCTGGCCGGCGTGGCAATCATCGCAAACAGCGGTCGGCCCGGCATTGATCGATGCGCGATCGACGATGCGATTCCGCCGTTCGTGGGTGCGGTCCGGTCTTCTCGTCGCGCAGGTGGCGGTGTCGCTCGCACTCCTCGTCGCGGCGACGCTCGTGGTTCGCAGTCAGGCGCAGGCGGTTCGTGTCAACCCGGGATTCGATCCGTCGGGCGTCAACCTGTTTGCCATCGACGTGTCGCAGAGCGGCTACGACGCGAGCACCGCACCCGTGCTCTATCGGACGCTGGTTCGCGAGGTGTCGTCGTTGCCAGGGGTGCAGTCGGTCAGTCTCGCCTTTCAGCTTCCGCTCGTGGTCGTCGGCATGATGACGCGCGGCGTCGACGTCGATGGCTACCGCCCTGGCACCCGCGAGGACATGAACTTCGGCTACAACGTCGTTTCCGAAGACTATTTCGCGACCATGCGCATCCCGGTCGTTCGAGGCCGTGTCTTCGAGACCCGCGACGACGCGATGGCGCCGAAGGTGGCGATCGTGAACGAGCCGTTTGCCCGCCGCTACTGGCCCGGTCAGGATCCGATCGGACGGACCGTCCGCATTGCCGATCAATCGCATCGCGTCATCGGCGTCGTGCGCGAGATCAAGTACGTCAGCATCACCGAGGGTCCGCGTCCGTATGTCTACATATCGCTCGCACAGAACTACATGCCGCAAGTGACGCTGCACGTACGATCGTCAGGACAGGCGTCGGCGGAACAGCAGCGGGTGCGGGCGGCGGTGCACCAAGTCGATGCCGCGCTGCCGTTGTTCGACGTGCGCCCGCTCCAGACGCAGATCGACGTGTCGCTCGGGGCGTTTGCGATCGCGACGCTGTTCCTCAGCGCAGCGGGTCTGCAGGCGCTGCTGCTGGCCGCGATTGGCATCTACGGCGTCGTGTCGTTTTCAGTCGCGCAGCGCACGCGAGAGATCGGCATCCGCGTCGCCGTGGGGGCCACTCCTGCGCACGTGTTGCGCCTGGTCATGAGTCAGGCATTCGCGCTGTCCATGCTCGGTGTCGTCGTCGGCGCAGCGCTTGCGCTCGCCTCCTCGCGCATTCTGGTCGGCATGCTGTACGGCGTTGGTCCGCGCGATCCGATGACCGTGGGTGCTGTGGCTGCGTCGCTGATGATGGTGGCGATCGTCGCGTGCTGGGTGCCGGCCCGCCGCGCGCTGCGCGTGGATCCGACGACCGCGCTGCGTTACGAGTAGCGCGGCTCACGAACCGGCCACGCCCGCGACGATCGCCTTCCGCCCCGGACACTCTGCTTTCAGCGGGCACGTCGGACACTCCGGATCGGCCTGCTTGCAGATCGTGACACCGTGATGGGCGAAGTACACGTAGGCCGTGCGATACGCCGCTGATGTGGCAGGCAACTCGCGGGCGACCGCGTCGCGCACGTTCTTGGCGCTCTGCTTGAAGTCCCTTGCGCCGCTTACTCCGTACCCGAGACGCCGCGCTGTTCGCTCTACGCCGGCGTTCACGGGCAGCACGGCATGATCGCCGGCGAAGAGGAGCATGCGATAGGCGCCGCTGTCGCCGCCCATCTGCGTCAGCCCTTTGAGCGATTTGAGCGCGATCGGCATCGGGCCCTTGAGTACAGCGGGGAGATCGGGCCGCTCGTTGAACGTCTCGACGACGCGTCGCAGCGCCTGGACGCGTTGCAAGGTGTACGGTCCGGCGGCGGCGATGATGGCATCGAGCTTGGCCCTCGGCGCTCGTCCCATCGCATCGGGCGTCAGCGCGCGCAAGCGCTCGAGCGCACGCAGCGCGGCATCGCGCTTCTCGGGGGTCGAGTGCCACGACAACGCTTCCCAGACGAACAGCACGAACGCATCGGACGGCGGCTCCGGCAGCGGACCGTAGTGCTTGCGCAGCTTGGCGATCAGCTGTTCGAGTCGGGTCACGTCACGTTACGGTCGAGGAGCGGCCGGGGGCGCGAGCGTCGGCGGCAGCGGCCAGTTGCCGTCGTAGGGTGGCCAGTTGGGAACCGGCACCTCCGGTGCGGGGTAGAACATCGCCGAGTAGATGCTCTTGATCTTCTGGTTGTCGATCACGAACCACTCGCTGAAGACGTTGCGCCGTGTCGGCGTGCCTGGCTTGCGGACGAACACGGCCAACGCGAGCACGACGCCGGCCTCTTCGTCGACGACTGGATAGCGTCGCGCCGCCACCAACTGGATGTTGATCGTCTCGAGTCCAGACGTGCAGTCGCTCGCGCCGCCCCGGCCTGCGGCCGCACCGCCGCGCGCGCCCGGTCCGGTGGCGCTGCCAGTGGCGCGGCCGGTGACCGTGAGGCCGTTCTCAGTTCGCGCGCATCCGGCATGCGCCATGATGATCGAGCCGTCGTGCGTGGTGATGCCGTCGAAGTAGCTGTTCGTGATGCCAATGAGCGCTTCGCGGGGCAGCCGTTCCTGTTTCGGCAGGGTGCGCTCGGGCGGCGGATTCTTGGTGAGGTTGTCCGGGTCGAAGAAGTTGCCGGCGGGCTGGCCGGGTTGCTGCGGTCCGTTCAGACCTGGGTCGCCTTGACGCGCCATGTACCACTCGGCTTCCGCAATCTGACGCCGCTCGACCTTCACGCGCACGGTGACAATGGCCGATCCGTTTCCTTCGTTGACGACGCCGAAGAACGCCGCCTGTCCGCTTACTGGATCGAGATAGCGACGCTGCAGCGAGCCCAGACCCGTCACCGACTTCCAGGCGCCGGTGCCCAGTTTCACCACGACGGCGTTCTCGGTTTGACGGAAGCCCACCGCGAGCGGCGCCGCCGCCGGCTCGTGAGTGGTGACCGCGGTGAGATAGCGATCGAGCGTCGATCGCAAGCAGGCGCGGTCGCAGTCCTGCGCCTGAGCCGCGGCAGGATACAGACCGAGCAGCGCGACAGCGAGCAGGCGCCCCAGCCGTGTCATCGAAACCCTCCCATAACTCTTCGCGTTCTTCGGGTCTTTGTGGCGCAACTTTATTCTTCGCGTTCTTCGGGTCTTCGTGGCGTAACTCTATTCTTCGCGTTCTTCGGGTCTTCGTGGCGTAACTTTCTGCCGGTCTCCGAAGTTAGAGTGATTGAACGCTGTGGTGACGATCACAGAGGATCACGACGAGCGGGCGCTGATCGAAGCGGCGCAGGCCGATCCTGCCCGCTTCGTTGACCTCTACGACCGCAATTTTCACCGGGTCTACGCCTACGTGATCCGTCGTACTGGCGTTCGAGCCGAGGCGGAGGATATCACCTCGGAGGTGTTCGAGCGGGCGCTGACGAACCTGTCGCGCTTCCAGTGGCGCGGCGTGCCGTTCGTGGCCTGGCTCTATCGCATTGCGGCCAACGCGCTGGCGGATCGACGGCGCGAGACCGGGCGCGATTCGTCCGACCCGCCGCCGGATGTGCCTGACGCTCGCGAGTCGGGGGAGATCGAGCGCCGGACGATGGTGTTTCAGCTGGTCGATCGCCTGCCGGAAACGCAGCGCCAGGTGATCGACATGCGGTTCGTCGAGGGCAAGAGCATTCGCGAGATCGCGGCGGCGCTCGATCGATCGGAGGGCGCGGTCAAGCAGCTGCAGCTGCGCGCGCTCGAGAACCTGCGCAAGAGCATGGAGGGCCGCGATGGCTGAGGCTCTCATCGACCGTCTGGATCGCGCGATCGACGTGATCGTGTCGAGGGGCGATGCGACAGCCGCGCTCGCCGACGCCGAGCTGGCGCCGCTCGCGGTCCTGGCGAATCAGTTGCGATCGTGCCCGAGCGCGTCGTTCAAGGCGCGGCTGCGGGCGAATCTGGAACGGAGGACGGCTATGTCAATCGTGCTCGAACCAACAATCATTCGCGAGGGGTTCACGACCGTAACGCCTCTTGTCCAGGCACGTGATTCGGGCTTCCTGGACTTCATCACCAAGGCGTTCGGTGCCGTGGAGATCGCCAGTGCGCCCACGCCGAACCATATCCATCGTGAGGTGCGGATTGGAAACTCGATGGTGATGATTAGCGAACGCACCTCGAAGGAGTCGCCAGCTCCTCATGGGTCGTTCCACCTCTTCGTGCCCGATGTGGACGCGACGTTCGAGCGTGCGATTGCCGCCGGCGGCAAGTCGAAGGGCGAGCCGCAGAACCGCCCGTACGGTGAGCGCGCAGGGTTTGTCGAGGATCCGTTCGGCAACTACTGGTTCATTGCCACGAGCCTCGGACCTGCACCTGTACCTGAAGGGCTGCGGACGTTGACGCCGTATCTCCATCCTCGCAGCGCGCCGACCTACATCGACTTCCTCACCCGCTCGTTCGGCGCCGTCGAAGAATTCCGCGCCGAACATCAGGGAGTCGTGATGCACGCTCGCGTGCGGATTGGAGACGCGGCCGTGGAAATGGGAGAGGCACCCGATCGCGGCGAGAAGCCAGGATTCTATTTGTACGTCGCGGATGTTGACGCGCTGCACGACCGCGCGGTTGCCGCGGGTGCGACGTCGCGCATGGCTCCCGCGAACCAGGCGTACGGCGATCGCCTGGCGATGGTGGAGGATCCGCTCGGCGTCATGTGGGCGCTGGCGCGACCGGCGTAAGAGGTTCGAGGTTCGAGGTTCGAGGTTCGAGGTTCGAGGTTCGAGGTTCGAGACTTGTAACGTCGAACCTCGAATCCGGAACTGCCGAACGTCGAACCTCGAACCTCGAACCTCGAACAACACTATTGGAACAACTGCGGCGCGAATTCAGTGAGGTAATCTCGCCAGTTGAGCCACGTGTGTCCGCCGCCGCTCTCCTTGAAGACGGGCGAGAAGCCGTGCTTCTTGAAGAGATCGACCGTCGCGGTCGTCGTGTTCAGCAGGAAGTCGTCCTTGCCGGTCGCGAACCAGAGGACGCGCAGGCCTTTCTTGAGGCCCGCATCATCCAGCTTTGCGGCGTAACGCGATTCCCATTCGCCTGGGCCGCTAGCCGGCGCCGCGGCAGCGCCTCCGCGCCCGGGGATTGGGAAGGCGCCGAGCAGGCCCGAGCTGTACACACCGATGTAGCCGAACTTCTCGAGGTGCGGAATCGCCACGTTGAGCGTCTGGCTGCCACCCATCGACAGCCCCGCGATCGCCGTGCTGTTGCGATCGGTGAGGACGCGGTAGTTGTTCTTGACGTACGGCATCACATCGTCGACGAAGTCGCTGACGAATGGATCGGTGCCGGTGGTTGGCAGCGTAAGCCCCGCCGGACCTCGCGTATGTCCTGCGGGCATGACCACGACCATCGCCTTGGCCCGTCCGATCGCGATCAGATTGTCGAGGATGAATCCAGCGCGGCCAACCGTGCTCCATGAATCGTCGCTGTCGCCGGCGCCGTGCAGCAGATAGAACACCGGGTATCTCTTCGAGCTCGTTTCGTAGCCGGGCGGCAGGTAGACGTGCATGCGCCGAAACGCGCGGAGCGCAGACGAGTAGTAGTTCACTTCCGAGACGCTGCCGTGCGGCACGTTCCTCGTGTCGGCGACCTCGGAGCCGGATACGTAGACCATGCTCCACGAGTTGTTGTTCGATTCGCTCGTCGACGGATTGCGCGGATCCATCGTCGAGACGCCGTCGATGTTGAACGCGTATCGGTACGCACCGGGTGGAACAGCCCCGGTGGTGATCTCCCAAATGCCGTTGGCGCCCTTGGTCAGCGGCGCGGCAGAACCGTTGCCCGGAATGTCGGTCGCGTTGAGGCGTACCGCCTGCGCTTGCGGCGCGAGGATGCGAAACGTGATCCGCTTGTCGCCAGTCACTTCTGGCGACACGACTTGCGGGCCTGCAGGTGGGCCTTGAGCCAGCGCGACTCGAGCCAGGCACATTGTGGCGACGAGAACGGCGATAACGCGACTCATGACGTTGTGACCTCCCTTTGGCTGTGGCATAGTCTGCACCACTACGGCGAGGAGTTCACCATGACAAGAGTGCCTTTGGCGATCGTGTTGACGGCGGTGCTGGCGATGGCGGTGTTTGCGGCCCAGGCGCCGACGACGCCGACCGCTCCCGCGGCACAGGCACCGGCGCAGGGCCAAGGTCGCGCGCAAGGCGATGCCGGCCGCGGCCAGACGACGCCCGGCCGTGCCGGTGCGGATCCCTACGCGAACAACACCACCGTCACGAGCTTTCCGCTTGCCGCGCCGGCGGGCAAGGACAGCAACGCGAAGAACGTCGCACCGATGGGCGCGGTGAATCAGGGTGCGTTCGATCCCGCCACATGGAAATACGGCACGGCGTTCAACCCGCCTCCTGGTTCGAAGATCTGGAATCCGGTGAAGCTCAAGCTGATGGCCGGCGGCAAGGTCACCGGCGGCACGCTGTTCAGCGCGACCGATCCCGCCACGTACTGCGCGATGGCCAACGCCGGCTACGACTTCATCTGGACCGAGATGCAGCACGATCAGCGCGACTGGGAGGCGGTGTCGAAGATGTGGCACACGTGTCCGTACGCGAAGGCGGTGCCCGGCGTGCGCGTGGCCTACACCGACGAGCGTGAGATTCAGCACGCGCTCGACGCCGGTGCGCTCGTGGTCGTGGTGCCGACGGTCGACACCGTGCAGGAAGCCATCGAGGCGCGCAACTGGGCGTACTTCCCGCCGCTCGGACGACGGAGCAACGGCGGCGGTCAGGCGTTCGACGCCAGCATGTGGGGCGGCGTCCCCGGCGGCTATCGCAACACGATCAACGACAACATCGTGCTCGTTCTGATGATCGAGACGCTCGAAGGCTTGAAGAACGCGGACGAGATCGCGAAAGTGCCTGGCGTGTCGGCGCTGTTTGCCGCGAGCGGCGACCTGGGCAACTTCTCGGGCTTCAGACAGGGCACGCCCGACTACGAGCGTGCGATCAACATCGTCCACGACTCGACCATCAAGGCGGGGATTCGACTGTGCGGCCCGATCGCGTGGCGCGATCGCCCCGACTTCACCTGCTTCCAAGCCGGCAGCGAAACCGCGGCGATTGCACGCGGCGTGACGGCGGAGTTGGGACCGCTGGCGAACACGCAGGGACAACCGGACGTCGGGCCGTTTGCAAAGAAGTAGTACGTAGGGGCCGCCTTCAGGCGGCCCTTCACCGGAGAGCTGACATGAAGAGACAGATCGTACTCGGCACGCTGATCGCGATGGGACTGCTCTCGATCTCGCTGGCAGCACTGCAACAGGCGCCGGCCCGCGGCGGCGGACCCGCGCAGCCTGCGCCGCGCGAGGTGCAGGTGAACAAGTTGAAGGACAACCTGTTCATGATGACGGGCGGTGGCGGCAACAGCGCCGTCTTCGTCATGGCCAACGGCGTGGCCGTGGTCGATACGAAGAATCCTGGTTGGGGCCAGCCGCTGCTCGACAAGATCAAGTCGGTGACCGACAAGCCGGTGACGCTGATCATCAACACGCATACGCACGGCGATCACGTGAGCGGCAACGTCGAGTTCCCGACCACCGTCGAGGTCGTGACGCACGAGAACACCGCGAAGAACATGCAAGAGATGCGCTCACCCACCGGCATCACGCCTGCACCCGACGCACCGAAGAACATCTTCAAGGAGAACGGCGGCAAAGGCCTGCCGAAGAAGACCTTCAAGGACAACATGAAGATCGGAAAGGGCAGCGACGAGATCGATCTGTTCTACTTCGGCCGCGGCCACACGAACGGCGACGCGTGGGTCGTCTTCCCGGCGCTGCGCGTCATGCACGCCGGCGACATCTTCTCCGGCAAGAATCTTCCGCTGCTCGACGCGAACAATGGCGGCAGCGGTGTGGCCATCCCCGACTCGCTTGCCAAGGCCCATAGCAGTCTGAAGAACGTCGACACGATCATCACGGGACACAGCACGCAGATGACCATGAACGACCTTCAGGAATACGCACAGTTCAACCGCGAGTTCCTGAGCGCGGTTCAGGGAGCGAAGAAAGCCGGTCGTTCCGCCGAGGAGGTCGCGAAGAGCTGGACAATGCCGGCCAAGTACGCCGGCTACGCGGCGCCGCAGCCGGCCAGGCTGCAGTCGAACGTGCAGGTGATCTTTAACGAGATCAAATAGGCCTCGGGCTTCGGGCTCCAGGCTTCGGGCGGTAGGCTTCGGTGAGCTCCAAGGAGTTTTGACCATGAAACGTCATGCATGGGTTCGATTCGTCAGCGCCGCGGCGGTGCTGTTTGCGTTCTCCGCGGCTCGCGCTGACGCCCAATCCGCGGGCTCGAGTTCCGTCACCTTCACCAAAGACGTCGCGCCCATCCTGCAGAAGTCCTGCGTCGTCTGCCATCGGCTTGGGTCGATTGGCCCGATGGCGCTGACCTCCTACGAGGAGGCGCGGCCCTGGGCGAGAGCCATTCGCCAGAAGGTGTCCGCGCGTGAAATGCCGCCGTGGTACATCGATCGGCGCGTCGGGATCACCAAGTTCAAGGACGACCCGTCGCTGACAGACAGGGAAATCGAAACCATCGTGCGCTGGGTCGATACCGGGGCACCGAAAGGGAATCCGGGCGATATGCCGGCGACTCCGGACTTCGCCGATCTCGGTCTTTGGCACATCGGGAAACCCGACATGGTGGTGACGATACCCAAAGACGTCGTGGTTGCCGCCACGGCGCCCGACCAGTGGCGTGATTTCGTCGTCGATCCCGGCCTGACGGAAGACCGGTGGCTGATGGCCGTCGAGACCAAGCCGACAAAGGGCTGGCGCGTGGTGCATCACGCCGTGACCACGCTGGTGGCGCCGGAAGGCAGCGGGCTGACAACGACAGCCGACCTCCGCAGCGCGCTGCTGAACGAGTACGCGCTCGGCAAGAACGCCGACGTGTTTCCCGACGGCTCGGCGCGTCTCATCAAAGCCGGGTCGAAGATCAATTTCAACCTGCACCTGCATTCGATCGGCGAAGAGCTCCCCGCCAACGTCGAGGTGGGCTTCAAGTTCTATCCAAAGGACTTCAAGCCGAAGTACGTGGCCGACATCGTTCCGGTGGCCGGCAGCGAGCTCGACATTCCGCCCAACACCGACAACGTCCGTGTCGACAGCTACTTCAGGTTGAAGCAGCCCGTGAAGGTACTGTCCTTCCAGCCTCACATGCACAATCGCGGGAAGGCGTTGTGCATCGAAGCCATTCTGCCCGGCGACGGCATTCCCAGCATCGAGCACGGGGATCCCATCATGCCGCTGAGCTGCGTCGATCGCTATCAGTTTGCCTGGCACATTTCATATCACTACGCCGACGATGTACAGCCGATTCTGCCCGCCGGCACGGTCCTCCACGTCACCGCGTGGCATAACAACACGGCGAGCAACCGCTTCAATCCGGATCCGGAACAGCATGTGACCTTCGGTCAGCGCACCGTGGACGATATGAGCTTCGCGTGGATGAAGTTCATCTACTTGACCGAAGAAGACTACAAGGCCCAGCTGGCGGCCAGAAAAAGCGCCACCA
>Ga0075434_100005512_pt1 | contig 11524 bp, 6 predicted proteins | sample RhiMethybrSRZTD3_FD_75298 | JGI IMG/M metagenome (GOLD analysis project Ga0075434, IMG submission 75298) | Populus rhizosphere microbial communities from Tennessee, USA - Rhizosphere MetaG P. TD hybrid SRZTD3 | ecosystem: Host-associated > Plants > Roots > Rhizosphere > Soil | place: USA... | reverse complement strand
CACGCCGAGCGCGCGCGCGATACGGCCTGCGACAAATCCCGGCATGTCGCGCGACGGCATGTCCTTCATCGCGAGGCTGACGCGCATCGGCAGGCGGACCGCGGCCAGAAACCGCTCGACGACCGATTGATAGAGGTTGATGACGAGCCAGTGGCGGCGATAGCTGTCCAGCCGCTCCTCGGTTGCGACCTCGACCGCGCCTTCCTCCGGCCAGTGCAGCCACGCGCGGCGGCCGAGCGAGAGCGCCCGCCGCAGCAGCCCCATCTCCCCGCGCGCCGGCGATCCGCCTTCGAGCGCGACGACGAGGCCGAGCGCGGAATCGGCGGCGAGCGCCGCGATCGGATCGCCCGCAGCGAGCGGCGGAGGCGGCAGCGCGATCAGGTGACGCTCCGAGGTGTCGTCGAGCCGAGGCTCGACCAGCGTGCCGATGCCGCCCCGCGAATCGACGAAGACGACGCGCATCTAAAAGTCCCCGCCGGCTTCACGCCCGAAGAGGTGATCCTCGACGTGCAGCGCGACGGCGGTCGTTTCAATCAGGTCGTCGAACGCAATCGGCGGCGCGCCGCCGGACGCGATCGCGTCGCCGAACCGGCTCAACTCCTCGAAATGGCCCTTGTCGATCTCGGCGGCGTGCCACAACACCGTGCCGTCGCTCGTCTTCACGAGCTGCTTGAAGTCGTCGACGAGGTACGCCTCGCCGTCGCAGAAGATCTCGATGCGCTCCTTGCCCAGGCCGCTCTTCGGTCCGAGCGCGGTGTAGACGAGCGTGGCGAGCGTGCCGTCCTCGTACGTGATCGCCGCCGTGAAGTTGTCGTTGCGCGCGTACGGCAGCGCGCCCGGATCGATCGACGCCGCCGTCACGGAAGTCGCCGGCGCGCCGGCGAGGAACCTGAACACGTCGTACATGTGGCAGGCCTCGCCGATGTTGCGGCCGCCGCCGTGCGCGCCGTGGACCCAGTGCTCGAGCGGAATGTAGCCGCCGTTCAGCCGGTAATCGACGACGAGCGGCGCGCGGCGTGCGGCGACGCGATCTCTCACAGAGGTGAGCGCGGGCGAGAACCGCCGGTTGAAGCCGACCATCAGCATGGGCGGCGCCTCCAGAGATCGATAGGCCGCCGCAACCCGATCGAGCTCGGCCCACGTGATCGCGAGCGGCTTCTCGACGAACACGTGCTTGCCGGCCTCGAGCGCGCGGATCACCTGATCGGCGTGCTCGTGGTGCCTCGTCGCGATCACCACGAGATCGATCGACGGATCCGCCAGCACGTCGTCCAGCCTCGTCGTCAGCACCTCGACCTGATTGTCGCGGGCGAAGTTGCCGCCCTGCACCGCGTTGCGGCTGACGACCGCCTTGAGGTGGAAGCGATCGCGGCGCTTCTTCATCTGCGGGACGAGCATCGCCGTCCCGAACGAGCCGGCGCCCACGAGCGCGTAGTTGAGCGGGCCCGCCGGCGCCTTACGATGGCCGCGAATGACGACTCGCGTCGCGTCGGCCGGCTCGGGCAGCTCGCGCGTGTCGTCCGGATAGCGAATGAGCACGCCGAGCGGCAGATCGCCGGCGCCGTCGGCGAGCGCGCGATAGGCGTTCGGCGCCTCGTCGACGGAGATGACGCGATCGATCAGCGCCAGCACGTCCACGCGTCCGCTCTCGACGAGCTCGAGATACGCCTGCATGTTCCGGTTGAGCGTCCACCGGACGTAGCCGAACGGGTAATCGCGGCCGTCCGCTTCGTACGACGGGTCGTAGCGCCCCGGACCGTACGACGTGCTCATCAGCAGATCGATTTCCTTGCGGTAGAACTGCTCGCGCTCGATCTTCAGCCCGACGTCGCCGACGATGACGACGGCGCCCTTCGCGCGCGTGACCTCCATGGCGAGGTTCACGACGGCGGCCGATTTCGTCGCCGCCGTGATGAGCGTGCGATCGACGCCGCGGCCGCCGGTCGCGTCGCGGACGACCGCCTTGAAGGCCTCGGCATCGCTCGCGCCCCGGCGCATGCCGAGAGAGAGCGCGCGGGCCACGCGCTGCGGATCGAGATCGAGGCCGATCGCGTCGCAGCCGGCGGCGCGCAGCAGCTGCGCGGTGATCTGGCCGATGAGGCCCAGCCCGATGACGGCGACGCGCTCGCCGAGCTGCGGCGTAGCGCGGCGCACGCCCTGCAGCGCGATCGCGCCGACCGTCGTCGTCGCGGCGGCGTTGATCGGACAGCCGGAGGGCACGCGGCAGACGAGATTCCGTTTCACCGAGATGTAGTCGGCGTGGTTCGCCTGCCCGGCGCCCGCGCACGCGACGAGATCGCCCGGCGCGAGATCGGTAATTCCCTCGCCGACGGCGACGACCTCGCCGGCCGCCGAATACCCCACCGCCCAGCCCTGCGCGTCGAGCTCGTTGGGCGGCAGGCCGCCGATCGAGTGCGGCGCCGTCCCGACGTCGACGCTCGCGAGCGTCGCGCGCGACGAAGCCGGCGCGGCGGCGTTGCTGACGACGATAGTCGCCTCGTGCGAGCCTCGCGCGTCGAACACCAGCGTGTCCTCGAACGGGCCGGGCTCGTACGTGCGCGATCCGAGCCACGCGTCGCGCGCGGCGTTCAGCAGGCCGATCGCGATTGCGCCCGACTCGACGCGGCCGGCGACGCGCACGACCGGCACCTGGTCGGCGCCGACCGCGATCGGCTGCGAGACGATCTGGTAGCCGGGCGTGTCGTCGGTGACGAGCGTGACCGCGCCGCCGTCGGTGGTGAAGCGCGTCCGCGGGCCCGCCTGCGTCCATGTGATGCCGCCGACGGTGACGACCGGCGTGACCGGCGTCCGCCGCGCCGGGCGGATGGCGGCGGCGCGGCGCCGCGCGATCTGCGCGACGCGCGCGAGCGCCTTGCGCGGATCGCGGATGGACGCGCGGACGTAGTGGCGCGCGAGGCTCGCGTACTCGATGCTGCGCTCGATCGCCGAGCTGTCCGGCGCGGCGCTCGCCACGGTGCGCAGCGGCGCGATCTCGGTGCCCACGCTGATGAGCGAATAGTGGACGCGCACGAGCACCGAGCCGCGCTCGGCGATCGGCCGCGGCACGCGCGCCACCACGGCGCCGGAACTATTCAGCAGGACTTGACGCATTGGATTAGGGGCGCGAGATTCAGCAAATTGACAATCAGGGTTTTGATTTGAGAATTCGTGTTGGCATCGCAGCGTCGGCAGGGCACGGCCTTCACGCTGGCCGATGGCATCACGACATCGCTACCAGCGCGGCAGCCACTGCCCCGCGTTCGCCGGGCGACATGCGCTCCGCCGCGAAGAGAAAGGACGCCTCGAACGGAATCTCGGCATGCGCTCGCCAGACGATCACGCTCGCGGGAACCTTCACGCCGTACCGCGGCGACACCCATCCGTCCTCGAGCGACAGCGCCAACCTGTCTGCGGACAACGTCGGCAGCACCCACACGTCGCGGCCGCCGCGCGAGACGCGCACGTCGCCGCCGTCGACGACCGCCGTCACCGCGGGATCGAGATGGAAGCGCCAGACGAGCTCGTGCGATCCGCCGCCGGCGATCGCGTCCGCGACGAGCACGCGCGGCCGCTCTTTGTCGATCACGATCGTTCGCGTGTGAGACACCGGCGGCGAGAGGCGCTCGTAGCCGCGATGCGCGCCGCGGAACCAGTCGGCGCGCGGGCCAACGCCCATCGTGGCGCCCGCGGGCCTGGCGTCGTAGCGCAGCTGCCAGAGCGCGTCCGGCGAGATGAAGCGGTTCAGCTCTTCGCCGTCGATCTGCACGGTGTTGTGAAACGCGGTGCTCCGGAACCTGTTCCGCCACTCGCGCGAGGCCGTGTAGAGGTACGCCCCGCAGTCGGTGACCACGTTGAAGCCGTTCATGAACAGCTCGAAGCCGAGGATGTCGTTGTGGCCGTGGCCGCCGCGTCCGCCGAATCCGACGTCGCCGCAGTCGACGACGACATGCGCGTCCGCCGTGCGGAGCACGAAGAAACCGCCGTCGGGAAACGCGATCGAGCCGCCACCGCCCGGGCCGGCGCGGATGCGCGCGAACCGATCCGGCGCATCGGTGCCGACCAGCCAGAACGTCTCCTCCCAGCAGCGCGCGGCAGCCGTCTGGAAGTCGCCGCGATCGAAGACGATCGCCGCCGTCGAGAGCAGGTAGCGGTGATCGTTGGTCTCCTGCGGTCCAAGCGTCTGCACGCGACCGTCGTCGGCGTCGCCGATGAGCGGCGCGCGGCCGTCCGGCTTGGTGTACGCGGCGACGAACTCGCTCATGCGCGCGAGCCGATCCCAGCACGCCGCCGGCGGATCGAGACTGTGGCGGCGCAGCAGCAGGTAGCTCGTGAGAAACGCCTCGAGTACGAGCCGGTGGTAGCCCGTCGACATCTCGAAGTCGACGCCGTCGGCCGTCGTCTGCGAGAAGATTTCGCCCTCGACGATCGAGCGGCCCAGCGCGAGCCACCGCCCGGCCGCGCGCGCCCGCCGGAAGAAGCAGCCGAGGAACACGAGCCCGACGCCGTCGCACAGGTAGTGGTTGCCGTTGAGATCGGCCTTCTCGAGATGGCGGACGATGAACTCGCCATGGAGAAAGAGCGCGCGAAGGAAGCGGCGGCGGAACGCGGAGTCGGCACACGCGCGAGATTGCGCGAAGAAATGAAAGCCCCAGATCCAGCTGACGGCGCGCAGCCCGACGTCCATCGCGCACGCCCAGTTGACGCCCTGCGAAAACGGATTGGCGTCGATCCAGTCGCTCGTCTCGGCGGCGAACTCCGCCGCGTACCGCTCGTCGCCCGTCAGCCAGTACGCCTGGCCCAGGCGCGCGAAGTGCTGGCAGCGGCTCAGCTCCCACGGCACCTTCACGTCGGTCGGGCGGTCGAGCTCGTTGTATTCGATGTCTGTGCAATACGCGAGCGGCCACTCGCGGCCGGTCTTGAAGTCGGTGTGCCACGGCAGGCGCGCGCCCAGCTGCCGCGGACCGGAGCCGAGCAGATCGATCTCGTGGCGCAGCACCGCCTCGGCTCTCGTGACGATGTCGCCGCGCCCGTCCGGATACGCCGCGTCGAACGCCGCCGCCGCCTCGTCACGATCCGCGGCGGCGACGAAGAACGGCTGCCGCGCGAGATCGCTCCAGAGCTCGTCGATCGAGGCGGCGCCGAGCGACGCGACGAGCGCGCGTTCGGTGACGAGCCGCGGGTAGACGTGGGCCCACGGGCGCCGCGCGCGACGGCGCGCGGAATCGAGCGCACGGCGCGCCAGATAGCCGGGGGGCCGGCGGAGAGCGCGAACGACGCGCGCGAGATTCACCGGCGCGCCCACATCGTTCGAATCTTGTCGCGCAGGATCCACCGCAGGCGGTACCGGACGAAGTCGCGCGTCGTGTTGAACGAGACGATCGTTTCGTGCGCGATGTAATCGACCGCGGTCACGACGATGATCAGCGCGAAGCGAAGCCACTCGATCATCGCGCCGCCGTTCCGGTGAGCCGTTGGTACAAGGGCGCGCGCCGCCATCCCGGCGGGAGCTCCGCCTCGAGCAGCAACCCGAACCGGCTCGCGTCGCGAATGCGCGAGACGCCCGCGATGCAGCCGGCGGCGGCGTCCTTGACCTCGAGACGTGAAAAGTCGTCGTAGACGGGCATATAGATCTGCGTCAACCCCGGCGCGCGCGCGGCCGCATCGATCGGAAACTCACGCGAGTACGCGCGCCGCGGCTCGTCGTACCTGAACGCGACGACGGTCTGCGGCGCGCACCGCGAGCCGTCGACGTCCACGGCGATGAAATCGGCCGTCTCCGGATCGGTGTGCGGCGCGGCGCGAACGCCGTGCGCCGCGCCGGCCGACGCGTCGAACGCAATCGCCTCGCGCGGCGCCGCCTCGTAGGAGGCAAGCAGCGTCCGCGCCGCGCGTTGCTGATACGCCCGCGCCGCGGCGAGCAGCAGCACCAGAACCGCGGCCGCCGCCGCGAGCACGCCGACCGCACGCAGGATCTCCAGACGCGGCGCGGCCGCCGTCGATCCAACGCCTCGCGCCGCCGCCCAGCCGATGGCGCCCTGGACGAGAAACCCGGCGGCCCACCACGGCACGAATTCGAGGTGGAAGAAATGGCGCGCGTCGAACTGCGTGCCCGGGAGGCCGCAGAAATACACCACGAAGAAGATCAGGAAGACACCGTACCGCACATCGGCCGCGGCCGCCGCGGCGATCGCCGCCGCGACCAGGAGCAGGCCCATGCGGTAATGCTCGTAGTGCGGATCCGGCGACGGATCGTCGCTGCCGGGCCGCCGCGTGAACGGCAACTCCACGACGCGGAGCATCGACGCGTACGCGCGCACGACGATGTCCGCCGGGAAATGCGAGACGACGTCGGCGATGTACTCGCGCGTGGCCGCGCCGTACGCCGGCGCGCAGAACTCGATGTGGCCGATGCCCGGATGCACGCGCGCGGCGTAGCTCGTCACCTCGGTGTACAGCCATTCGTCGAGGTACTCGCGGCTCGCTTCGTACGGCGCCGGCTCGACGCCGAGCGCGCCGTCGAACTGGCGCGCGAAGCCGAGCGCGACGACGTGCCACTGGCAGCCGGCGCGCGACGCGTCGAGCGTCGAGACGACCGGCCATGCCGTCGCGAAAAACGCGGCGATGCACGCCGCCGCCGCGGCGAGCTTCAGACCGATGTGCCGCCGGAGCCCTCCGGGCAGGAACAGAAACAGCGCGACGAAGAACGGCGGCACGTCGCCCATGAAATCGGGACGGAAGCCGTAGCCGATGCCGAGGATGGCGCCGTATGCGGCGGCCGCGGCGAGCACGCGCGCGCGGGTCGGCTGGCGCGCGACGAGCGCGCCGATGAGCACGATCAGCAGCAGCGTGAACGGCGCCTTCGTGTAGTCGCGGAGAACGAGCAGGTACGATCGGTTGTACTCCGACAGCGAGACGACGAGCGCGGCCGCTGCCGCCAGCGCGGGGCCCATCCCGATCCGGAAGAGCGCATAGAGCGCCGCCGCCGTCGTCGCGAACAAGAGGGCGAACAGCGGTCCGAGCGTGCGCCACGACACGCCGAACAGGCGCCACGTCCAGCCGACCGCAAGCATCAGATAGCGCCACGAGCCGAGCTGGAACAGGTCGCTCGTGCCGAGCGGCGCGTCGCGCGGAATCGCATCGCACGAGAACTCGTTCGTCTGCCGCCACAGGAACGCCACCATCGCCGGCACTTGAGGGCGCGCGACGACGAGCCCCTTGCCGCACGCGATCATCACCGCCGGCTCGAAGTAGATCTGGTAGTAGTACGGCTGCCCGATCGCCGTCACGCGCTTCCAGTACGCAAGAGACCACAGTCCGCATCCGACGAACAGCAGCAGCGCGATGACGGCGTCGATCCGGACCGGCGCGGACCTCCGGAGGAGCGGCGCGATCGTCACCGGAGCTGCTGGTACAGCCTGGTGTCCGGCCAGCCGGCCGCGAGCGTCGTGGTGAGGAGCAGCGGCTCGGACTCGAGCCCCTCGACGCGGAAGATGCCGGCCACGCACGCCGCGCGATCGGCAGGCACCTCGACGCCGCGGAAACGAATCGATTCGTCCGCGCGATCGTAGGCCGCGACGAACGCCGTCGTCTGCGATCGCAGATCGAGCGCGCGCGTCTCGGACAGATCGGCGTCCGGGTACACGGATTCGTATCGCGCCGTCAGATCGATCGGCGCGCCTCCGCACCGCGCCGCGTCCAGCTGCACGGCGATGAGGCGCGACACGACGCGCGGCGCGCCCGACGCGATCGGCGCGTTCCACTCCGGCGCCGTGAACCGCGTCGCGCCGCCCGCGCGTCGACGCGCGATCTCGAGCGGCGTCCGCTGCGCCGACGCGTAGGCCTGGAACAGCCGCCGCGCCGAGCGCTGCTGGATCGCGCGAGCGCCCGCCAGGACGAGCGCGGCGCCGGCGACGACGGCCAACCCCGCCGCCCCGACGCGAAGGACGCGGCCCGACGCTATCGAACGCCGTTCGCCGCGCCGCAGCGCGGCCTCGACGAGCACGCCGAAAGCGAGCCACGGAACGAACTGCAGGTAAAAGAAGTGGCGCTCGTGAAACTGGATCGCCGCGGCGCCGGCGAATGCCGCGAGGACGAGCACGGCGAGCGCCGCGGCGCGCGGGCGTCTGATGCCGACGATCAAAGTCGCCGCGATCACCGCCGGCGCGGCCAGCGGCGCCAGCCGCGCCGACGCGCTGCCGCGCAGCCGGTAGAGCCACCTCGCAGGAGCGGCGCGCACGAAATCGGGCGGCGCGAGCGACGAATCGAGGACGTAGCGCGGCGCGACGAGAATGGCGGCAAAGGCGCGGAGGATCAGATCGGCGGGAAACGCCGCCGCAATCCGCCGCAAGTACGCCATCGCCAGCCGATCGTATTCGGCGGTCGAGAGCGCCGCGCCGGCGGCCGCGCCCTGCCGCGCCGCGAAGCCGTTGATGATCGAGAACGCCATCGTGTCGTTGTAGGGACCGACGAGCGCGTAGCTCGCCGGGCGGATGCGCAAGGTGCGATCGAAGTCGTCCGCCAGCCCCAGCAGCGCGACGTGTCCGGTATTGCCCCCGCGCGCGTAGCCGCCGAACGCCGGCCACCCGACGACGACGACCGTCGCGACGAACACAGCGAGCGCGGCGATGCGGCGAGTGGTGGAGACGTCAGGCGGAGACAATAGCGCGATCGTGACCGCGATCGGCGCGATCGCGATCATCACGTCGGTCCGGAAGCCGACGCCGATGCCGATCAGGATTCCGGCGAGCGCCGACCACCACACGACGCGGCGGCTGCCCGAATGCACGACCAGCAGACCCATCGTCAGAATCACGGCGAGGAGCAGCGGACCCTTGGCGTAGTCGCGAAGCTGCGGCGCGAGCGTGAGGTTCGGCGGCCACGCGAGCGCCGGGACGAGCGCGACGAGCGCCAGCGCGCGCCGAAGCGCGAGCCGCAGGACGCCGTACGTCAAGACGGCGACGAGACCGAACAGCACACCGCTCAGCAGCGCGAGCTGCGGCCAGCCGATTCCCGTCAGCCGCCAGGTGAGCGCGACGGCGGCCTGCAGGTACGCGCTGGACAGCTGGAACGGCGTCGGCGGCAACGCGACGATCGACGGCGGCAGCGACGCGCAGCCGAACTCGTCGGATGCGCGCGCGAGAAACGCCGCCAGCGCCGGCGAGGCCTCGCGCGGCGGATTCTGGAATCCGCGGCCGCACGCGAGCATCACGGCCGGGCCGAGCTCGGATTGATAGAACTCCGGCACGCCGCCGGCCGCGCGGAACGCGCGCGCCGACGCGGTTCCGATCCAGACGCCCAGCGCGACCACGATCGCGGCGATCGCAATCTCCGCTCGAGCGGTACGGCTCGCCGCGCGACGCGGCGCGTCCGTGTCCGCGGCGGTGGCCGGCGCGGGGCTCAATTCGAGAGGAACTGGCAGAGGACTCGCGTGATGCGCTCGGCTGTACGGCCGTCCCACAGATCGGGCCGTCGCGGCTGCCGGTCCGACGACAGCGCGCGCCGGTAGCCGGCGAGAATGGCGCCGGCGTCGGTGCCGACCACCTGGTTCGTGCCGTGCGTGACCGTCGACGGCCGCTCGGTGTTCTCGCGCAGCGTGAGGCACGGGATGCCGAGCGCGGTCGACTCCTCCTGCAGGCCGCCGGAGTCGGTCACGATGAGCCGCGCGTGCGACGTGAGGCTGAGAAAATCGATGTAGCCGAGCGGTTCGGTCAGCACGAGATTGCGCGACGCGCCGTCGATCCCGAACTCCGTCATGCGCAGCCGCGTGCGCGGGTGCACGGGAAACACGACGGGCAGCGTCTCGGCGATCTCGCCGACGGCGCGCATGATCCGGCCGAACGTGTCGGCGCGATCCACGTTCGACGGCCGGTGGAGCGTGAGCACGGCGTACTTCCCCTCGTCGACCGGAATCCTGCCGCGCACGCGATCGAGCGTCGCGAGCGGCAGGTGCCGCAGGAGCGAGTCGATCATGATGTTGCCGACGAAGTGAATGCGCTCGCGCGGCACGCCCTCCGCGATCAGATTCTCGTCCGCGTCGCGCGACGGCGTCAGGAGGACGTCGGCCAACCTGTCGGTGACGATCCGGTTGATCTCCTCCGGCATCGTGCGGTCGCGGCTGCGGAGCCCGGCTTCGACGTGCGCCACAGGGATGAGGAGCTTCGACGCGACGAGCGACGCGGCGACGGTCGAGTTGACGTCGCCGACGACCACGACGAGATCGGGCCGCTCTTTCTGGCAGACCTGCTCGAACTCGATCATCACCTTCGCCGTCTGCACGGCGTGCGATCCGGATCCGACGCCGAGGTCGTAGTCGGGCGTCGGCAAGCCGAGATCCCGCACGAACGCCGCCGCCATCGCATCGTCGTAGTGCTGGCCGGTGTTGACGAGCACCTGCCGGAACGGGCTTCCGGTACGCAGCGCCTCCATCAGCGGCGCGATCTTCATGTAGTTCGGCCTCGCGCCGATGACGTGCACGATCGTCTTCATCGTCTCCATTCGATCCGCTGGTACTGCGCCTGCGACTCCCAGCCGGCCTGCAACTGCGCCTCGAGGAGCAGCGGCACGACGCCACGGTCGCCGACGACGCTGACCTGCGGCGCGCACGACGGCGCCGGATCCGAGACGTCGAGCCCCAGGAACGCCGAGTAGACCGGCTCGAACAGCCGCGTCGGCCCGGGCGCCGGCTGCACGACTACCTGCCGCGTGAAGTCGATCTCAGGATGCGACGCGTCGTAGACGAACGTCACGGTCGTACCCCGGCGGCACGCACGGGAGTCCAGCCGCACTTCGATGAAGCGCGCGTCCGCGCGCCCGATCGTTGCGAGCGCGTCGGCGGTCGTGTGCGGCGGCTGCGGCCGGTCGACGAGGCGATACTGCCCTGGCGCCGCCACCGTCAACGGCAGCGGCGAGGACGGCGCCGCGATGTACGAGCCGAGAAGCGTTCTCACCCGCGCCGTCTGGTACGACCGGAGCGCAATCAGCGGCGCGGCGAGCGCGGCGACGACGCCCACGCTGACCAGGGCGGGCCGCTGCCAGGCGCGAAGCCCTCGCGAGGGCTGCTCGGCGCGCGAGGATCGAATCGCGATGCCCGCGGCGCGCTCGATGAGAAATGCAATCACCAGCCAGCCGATGAACTCGAACGGGAAATAGTGCCGCGGCAGGAACTGAATCGCCGGATAGCCGCCAAAGTACACGATCGCGAAGACCGCGAAGAGCGCGAGCCTGACGCTCGACGCGCTGACGATCGCCACGAACGCCGCCGCCGCGGCGACGCCGAATCCGAGCGGCAACCGCAGCCTCGCGAAGGCGATGTCGACGACGTGCAGCGCGGCGGCGTAGGCACGCGTGAGGATGTCGGCGGGAAACCGCGTGAGGATCTCACGCAGGTACGCCCAGCTCGCGACGTCATATTCGTGCGAGCAGTACTCGATGTAGCCGGCGTCGGGGCGCATGCGATGCGCGAACGACGAGACGTTCGCCCAGACGTACTCGTCCTTGTAGAGATGGCCCCATCCGTACGACCCGC
>Ga0075434_100005511_pt1 | contig 11526 bp, 3 predicted proteins | sample RhiMethybrSRZTD3_FD_75298 | JGI IMG/M metagenome (GOLD analysis project Ga0075434, IMG submission 75298) | Populus rhizosphere microbial communities from Tennessee, USA - Rhizosphere MetaG P. TD hybrid SRZTD3 | ecosystem: Host-associated > Plants > Roots > Rhizosphere > Soil | place: USA... | reverse complement strand
TGCCTGGGGGCCCGCGCGGTTCTCTGCGGTCGCGCCTACGCCTACGGCCTCGCCGCATCCGGCGAAGCCGGGATCGCGCGAGCCATCGAGATCTTGCGAGCCGATCTGGATCGTACGCTGAGGCTGCTCGGTTGTCCGTCCGTCGCCGCTCTGGATCGCTCGTACGTGAACGTGCCCAAGAGCTGGGAGGGGTGCTAATGCGTCGCCGCGGGCTGACGGCGAGGCATGTCTTGGCCCTTCAGATGCTCAGGGCCTGACTTGCGGGGACCTCGAGCCGCGTTGGCCGATGATCAAGACTGAAATCTCGCGCGGCAACGACGCTGGACTAGAGCATCATCGTCGAGCGGGCGAGTTGCTGTTGGAAGAAGTTCTGATGCTTCTCTGATCGGTTCCTGCGTCTGAGATCGTGTTGTTCAATGCGCGGGGCTGGGGGACCTAAACCCTGTCGGGCGTCATGGGCTACTTGCCTGGAGTGCCTCCAAGCGCTTCCTCGCCGGACGAACGACGCCACGCGTGTTCCGGCCTTTCGTGCAGTGTAGCCGGCCGGTTATCTCCCGCAGCGGTCGGACAAAAACGTGGTCCCGCGGTAATCGCGAAACCTGAGCAATTCTGACCAGCATCAGAGCTTGCAGTGCACGATGCTTCATTTTATGGCTCGACGTGTCTCGTCAGAGCAGGCCGAAGGGGCGCTGGCTTTCGCCGCGTCGACCGTGGAGTCGTCGGACGACGCGATCGTCGGCATGACGCTCTACGGCATGATCACGGGCTGGAACTCGGGCACCGAGCGGTTCTGCGGGTACACGACTCGCGAGGTCTTCGGGCGGTGGCCGATCGGGATCACGATCACGGAGGACGAGCTGGCAAAGATCCTCAAGCGGGTCGGACGGGGAGAGCGGGTCAATCACTACGAGAACATAGAGGTGAAAAAGAGCGGGCAGCGCATCAACGTGTCCGTCACGGTTGTCGCCGATCCGGAACACCGAAGGAAAGGTCGTCGAGGCATCTTTGATCGCCCGCGACATGACGCCCCGCAAGCAGGCAGAGGCGGCGATATGCGAGCGGGATGCCCTGCGGTATGTCGCGAGCCTGGACTCCCGGGCTGCACTCGCGCGCCAGGTGCTGCTTCGATGACCGGCGATCGACGCTAGCAGCAGCCGATGCTGACGTGGCCCGCACCGCGTACGCAGCCTTTGAGCGCACGTGGGCCAACGGCTGCCCGGCGTCGTGACGCGTCCCTGCGAAGGCTGGCGACGGCTCAGCCAGGCGCAACGCCCAAGACGAAGGTTCAATAGCGGCCCAGATTGAGTTCTTGTGCTTCCGCCGTTGCCCGTGTTGCCCGACGCTTGCGGTCCGGATGCTCGCGCGGTGCCGTGTGTGTCGCGGTGCCGCTCACGGTGCTGCTACCGCTCGTGCTCGCGACGTGGGGACTTGCGCATCACATCTACTTCGACCGGAGCGGCGTTCCTGACCTCGAGCCTTTCATCCGATTCGAACTTTCGACGATCGGCAAGGTCTACGACGCGCGGGGCATGGTGCTGGTCGAGCTGGCACGAGAGTATCGACAGGTCGTTTCCTTCGAGGAGGTGCCGCCTGTCCTTCGACAGGCGATCCTGGCGGCCGAGGACAAGAATTTCTTCACGCACTCCGGCGTGGACTATCGAGCGCTGCCACGCGTGCTCTACAAGACGGCGACGAGCTCCGTGGGTGCGTGGTGGAACGGCAAGGGATTCCGGCTGCGTCTCCCCCAGGGTGGCTCGACCATTACTCAGCAGCTGGTCCGAGGGTACTTCCTGCGGGACCGCTGGAGCCGCGAGAACGGCTCGACGCTCTTCCGCGATCACCCGACCTGGCGGCTCCTCTCTGTGGTCGTGGGGGTGCCGGCCACGAACAAACTCTTCCGGAAGCTGGAGGAGGTGCGGCTGGCGCTCTGGCTCGAAGAGGAGATGAGCCGCCGCTTCGGATCGCGAGAGCGGGCGAAACGCGAGATCTTCGCGCGTTCCGCCAGCTTCAATTATCTCGGCAACGGCCGGTATGGCTTCGCCGCCGGCTGCGAGCACTACTTCGGCAAGTCGTTGTCGAGCTACACCATGGAGGACGCCGGGAAGGCCGCGTTGCTGGCGGGGATCACCAAGGCGCCGCGGGACTATCTTCCGGTGCCCGGGGACGCGCGGCCCCTGCGCCGCCGCAACGAGATCCTGGCCTTGATGGCGCGCAACGGCTACATCCCCGAGAACCTCGCGAAGCGCTTGCAGGCCGAGCCGGTGCTCGTCGCGAAGGCGACAAGCCCGGTGAAGACGCAAGCCCCCGCCGCGATCGACACAGTCTTCGACGAGCTGAGACAGCGCGGTGCAGACCGCTTTGGAGTCGAGGATCTCCTCCAGGGGCGGATCTCCGTTCACTCCTCGGTGGATCAGCGGGTGCAAACCATCGTGAACGAAGCGCTCGAGACCGGCCTCGCCCTCTACGAGAAGCGGCACCCCCAGGCGAAGGGACTGATCCAGGGCTCGGTGGTCGTGCTGCGCAACGCGGACGCGGCGATCCTGGCCGAGGCGGGCGGCCGCCGCTTCTACAAGAAGCGCTATACGCGCTACTCCGACTTCAACCGAGCGACGGGTTCGCTGCGGCAGGCGGGCTCGGCGTGGAAGCCGATGGTGTACCTGGCCGCGTTCCGCGAAGGGCTCAAGCTCGGCACCATGGTGCCCGACGAACCCACCGCGATCCCCACGGGAGCCAACCGTCCGGTCAAGTGGATCGCCAATTACGACAACGAGTTCAAGGGGCCAATCGCGATGCGCCAGGCGCTGGCCGAGTCCCGCAACGCCGTGGCCGTGTGGATCACCCGTGAGATCGGCCTGGACAGAGTGATTGGAACATCCCAGGAGCTGGGGATCCGCACCTCGCCGCAGCCATACATCACGACGGCGCTCGGCGCGTCAGAAGTGCGGCTGCTCGAACTGGCGGGCGCCTACCGCGCGATGGCCTCAGGGATCCTGGCGGACCCGTACATCATCGATCGTGTGACCGATGCCTCCGGCGAGGTGCTCTACGAGGCGGCCCGAACCGCCCTCGCGTTCAACTCCAGCCACCTGAACCTGATCCAGGAGGGATTGCGAGGAGTAGTCCGCATTCCAGGAGGCACGGCCCATTCTCTCTACGGCCGCGACTTCCCGATTCCAGTGATGGGGAAGACCGGAACGACGAGCGACTGCCGTGATGCGCTCTTCGTGGGGTCTACCTACGGGCCGCAGGGGGTCACGGTTGCGGTCCGGATCGGCTTCGACGACAACCGCACGCTGGGCGACAAGGAGACTGGGGGCCGCGCAGCGTTGCCGATTTTCCGCGAGATCATGCTCCTGACCTACCAGCAGGAGCTCGTCGGGTCTGCGCCGTCGTTCCCGCGTGAGATCGAGGATGGGATCGATCAGTACCTGCAACGGCAACCCCTGGATCCCGACGACCCGCAGCTCGCGGACCGTGGCCTGACTGCCACGCCGTACAACCAGCGAGAGCAGTCTCGATGATGCCTTCAAGGCAAAGCCGTGGCGGGGCGGGCTGGGGACGACCGCTCAAATTCGGGACGAATAGCGTTTTTCAGGTCGAGCTACAACGGCAAGTCGACGCGTATTTCCGGACCACCGGCAAACGACGACGTGACTGCTGGCAGATGTACCTGAAGACGGCGATCCTGATCGCGTGTCTGGGTGTCTCGTACGTACTGCTCGTGTTCGCGGCCCATGCGTGGTGGCAGAGCGTGCCGTTGGCTGTCCTGCTCGGGCTCGCCGGCGCCGCCCCACGAGGGCCGACCTTGTCCTCCTGGTGGCCGGCAAGGCGATCCTTTTCTCCTGGGCATTCGGCGTGCCGTTGTTGTTCCACCCCGTGAGCGCTGTCCTCGTCCACTACGGGGTCGCCGCGCTGGTGCTCGGGAACGCCCTGGCCGTAGTCTTCCAGGTGGCTCACTGCGTAGGCGAAGAGGCGTTCCCGCTGCCCTCCACGGATACGGGGCGTATCGAGCAGGCCTGGGCCGTCCATCAAGCGGAGACGACTGTGGACTTCCCCCGGCCGAACCGGGTGGTCGCGTGGCTCCTCGGCGGCTTGAACTTCCAGATCGAACACCATCTGTTTCCAACGATCAGCCACGTCAACTACCCGGCGATCTCGAAGCTGGTGGAACAGACATGTCGAGACTTAGGCGTCGCATACACCGAGCACCGGTCTCTCCGGGAAGGCGTGACTGCTCATTTCCGTTGGCTGCGGCGCATGGGGATGCCGAACGCGCCTCGCGAGGGTGAGCGGTGCGCAGGTGCACGGAACGGCAACACGAGTGACGCGGGGCGGCGGCCAGGATCCGCACTCTCCGTCTAAGCCGGGCGAAAACCGCGTGCAATTAGCCCGGCAGTCTCCCGAAGACCCGATCCGTTCCGACCTGTTCGGCATCGAGCGCCTGGAACAACACGCCGAGACCCTGGCGGCTGCCCAAGGCGTCATGAGGCGGTCGGGCCAGGGGCGGCGGCTGTTGCAGCGCGTCGAGCAGAACGGCCGTGTGCTTCGCGAGTCGTATCGCGTGATCGCCAACGCCATCCGTGAGGAGCGCACGATCACGCCCGCGGCGGAATGGCTCGTCGACAACTTCCACGTTGTGGACGAACAGCTGCGCGAGATCCGCGACGACCTGCCGCCCGGATTCTATCGGGAGCTGCCGAAACTGGTCGATGGACCGCTCGCCGGCTATCCGCGCGTCTACGGAGTCGCCTGGGCCTTCGTTGCGCATACCGATAGTCGGCTTGATCCCGAGTCGCTCCGGCGGTTCGTTCGTGCCTACCAGCGCGTGCAGCCATTGACGATCGGCGAGCTCTGGGCGGTGGCGATCACGCTGCGTGTCGTCCTGGTTGAGAATCTTCGGCGCCTGGCGGAGAGCATTGTTCGCGGGCGCGAAGCGCGCCAGGAGGCCGACGCCCTGGCCGACGAGCTGCTGGGCGTCGGCGCCGACGGCGCCGCGCCGACGGGGAGGGGCCTCGCGCGATTCGAGGACGGCCCGCTGGTCACCGCCTTCGCGGTTCAGCTCGTCCAGCGGCTTCGGGAACAAGACCGCGCGGTGACTCCGGCTCTGCGTTGGCTCGATCAACGGCTGCAGGCGCAGAGGACGACGTCCGACGACATCGTTCGCGTCGAGCATCAGCGGCAGGCGGCGATGAACGTGACCGTCCGCAACGTGATCATGAGCATGAACTTGATGTCCGCGCTCGACTGGGCGGAATTCTTCGAGAGCGTCAGCCTCGTCGACGAGGTGCTACATGCCGCCGCGAACTACGCCGCGATGGACTTCGCGACCCGCGACTCCTACCGGCGCGCCGTCGAGGAGCTCGGACGGGGCTCGAGCCGTCCCGAGCTCGAGGTCGCGCGCGCCGCCGTGACTCGCGCGCAGACCGGGGCCGAGGCCGACGGCGACAGACGGGCTGATCCCGGCTTCTATCTGATTGGCGACGGTCGCCCGGCCTTCGAGCTGACGCTCGGCTACCGAGCGCGGCCCTTGCACCGGCTGCTCCGGCTCTATATCGGGGCGGCGACGCCCGGATATCTTGGAACGATCGTAGTCCTCAGCGGCCTCATGCTCGCCCTGCCCCTCCTCGCGACAGGGGCATCGGGCGTCGGACCGGTGGGCCTGCTCGTTCTCGCGCTTCTGGCCATCGTCCCGGCCTCGGATCTGGCGATCGCGCTGCTGAACCGCAGCGTCACCGCGCTGGTCACGCCGACGCTGCTGCCTCGCCTCGAGCTCCGCGACGGAGTGCCACCGCATCTGCGAACCATGGTCGTCGTGCCGATGCTCTTGACGGACTGCGCGGAAGTCAGTGAGCAGATCGAGCGGCTCGAAGTCCACTACCTTGCGAATGCGGGTGGCGATCTTCGCTTTGCGATCCTCTCGGACTGGCTGGATGCACCCGCCGAGAGCATGCCGGGTGATGACGACACTCTGGGTGCGGCGCGCGAGGGGATCGCCCGCCTGAACGGGCGGCACGGTGCTATGCCGGATGGAGGCGACCGATTCCTGCTCTTCCACCGCCGGCGGCTCTGGAACGAGAGCGAGCGGGTGTGGATGGGGTGGGAGCGCAAGCGAGGCAAGCTGCACGAGCTCAATCGCTTCCTGCGCGGGGCTACGGACACCAGCTTCGTGCCTCCGGCTGTCGTCGCGCCTTTCGACGTCCGCTACGTCATCACACTCGACGCCGACACGCGGCTACCCAGAGGGGCGGTCGATCGGCTGGTCGGTGCGATGGCGCATCCCCTCAATCGACCGCGGCTCGATCCGGAACAGCGGCGAGTCGGCGAAGGATACGCGGTGCTTCAACCCCGAGTGACACCGCCGCTGCCCGGGCGCGAGGTCTCGTTCTTCCAGCGCCTTTCGTCGGGCCCGGCGGGCATCGACCCGTACGCATCGGCGGTGTCCGACATCTACCAGGACCTTTGGGGCGAAGGGTCATACACCGGCAAGGGCATCTACGACGTGGACGCGTTCGAAGCGGCGCTGGCCGGGCGGGTACCCGAGAACGCGCTGTTGAGCCACGATCTCTTCGAGGGCGTGTTCGCGCGCGCCGGGCTCGTGACCGACGTCGAGCTGTTCGAGAGCGCGCCATCACACTATGGAGTCGCGGCGGCCCGCCAGCACCGATGGGCGCGCGGCGATTGGCAGCTGCTTCCGTGGATCCTGGGAAGCCGGATCCCGCTGGTAGGACGCTGGAAAATGCTCGATAACCTCCGCCGCACCGTGTCGGCGCCGGCCGCCTTTCTGACGCTCGTGGTCGCGTGGGTGATGCCGGGCACCTCGCCCGCGATGTGGAGTGCCTTCATCCTCGCGACCATGGCCGTGCCCGCGCTCTTGCCGGTTCTGGGCGGTTTGCTCCCCCGCGGCCGAGGTATCTCGAAGCGCAGCTACATTCGCGCGGTCGGCCGGGACCTCTTCCTGGCCGGCTCACAGTTCGGGCTCGCGATCACGATGTTGACCTACCAGGCCTGGCTGATGAGTGACGCGATCGTGCGGACGCTCGCCCGCGTGTACGTCACACGCCGGAGCCTGCTGGAGTGGGTGACCGCGGCTCAGGCGAAAGCCGGCCTGCGACTCGATCTCGGTGGCTTCTGCCGTCGAATGGGCGGTGGGGGCGCGCTCGCCGCCGCCGCGGCGGCTGCCGTCGCGTGGAGCCGACCAGAGGCCTGGCCCGTGGCGCTGCCCTTTCTGTCGCTGTGGGTTGCGTCGCCGGCGATCGCGCGATGGATCAGCGTGCCGCAGAGGGCCAAGCCCAACCAGCCGCTGTCGGCGGCGGATGCGCGAGCCCTCCGCTTGGTCGCGCGCCGAACGTGGCGCTTCTTCGCGACGTTCGTCGGACCGGAAGACCACGCGTTGCCACCCGACAACTTTCAGGAAACGCCGAGCCCGTTGGTTGCGCATCGCACCTCGCCCACGAACATCGGACTGTATCTGCTGTCGACGGTGGCGGCTCGCGATTTCGGCTGGGTCGGTACGCTCGATGTCGTCGAGCGTCTCGAGGCCACGCTCGAGACGTTGCACGGCCTCGAGCGCTTCCACGGCCACTTTTACAACTGGTACGACACGAAGCACTGCTACGCGCTCGAGCCGAAATACGTCTCGTCGGTCGACAGCGGCAATCTGGCCGGCCATCTCATCGCGCTCGCGCACGCCTGTGAGGAGATCGTCGAGCGTCCTCGCCTCGATCGGGCGGCGCTCGCCGGGATCGAGGATACCGCGCTGCTCGTCCACGAGGCGGCGGGCGCGGCGGCCGGCGACGCGCGCCCTGCCCCGGCCAGCCACGGGCCCCTGGCGGACGCTCTCGACGCAGTCGCGGACGCGGTCCGGGAACCTCCGCGCGACTCGGCCGGGTGGGTCTTGCGGCTCACGGCGCTGAGGGCCCGCGCTCGGGCGGTGCTGCACGCCGCGCGAACGCTGGTCGACGAGGATCCCCGGAACGCGCACACGGACGTCCTCGTCTGGGCGGAGGCGCTCTGCGTCACGGTCGAAAGCCACACGCGCGACCTCGACATGCCCGAGACGCTGGTCCAGCGTCTCACGATTCTCGCGCGCAACGCTCGGGCGATGGTCGACGTCATGGATTTCGGCTTTCTCTTCGATCCGATGCGGCAGCTGTTCGCGATCGGGTACCGCGTCGCGGACGGAAGCCTCGACCCGGGTCGGTACGACCTCCTCGCATCGGAAGCCCGGCTCGCGAGCTTCGTCGCGATCGCCAAGGGCGACGTTCCCGTTTCGCACTGGTTCCGGCTCGGCCGGGCCCTAACGCCGGTCGAGCTGGACTCGGTGCTCGTGTCCTGGTCGGGATCGATGTTCGAATACCTGATGCCGACGCTTGTCATGCCTGTGCCGGCGGGAAGTCTTCTCGAGCAGACATCGCGGCTCGTCGTGGGACGGCAGATCAGGTACGGCGCCGAGCGCGGTGTGCCGTGGGGTGTGTCGGAGTCGGGCTACAACGCGCGCGATCTGGAAATGACGTACCAGTATTCGAGCTTCGGCGTGCCGGGAATAGGACTGCGGCGCGGACTCAGCGAGGACGTCGTCATCGCGCCCTACGCGACGGGCCTCGCCGCGATGATCGATCCGACCGCGGCGGTACAGAATTTCCGGCGCCTGGCGGCCGCCGGGGCCAGCGGCGCCTACGGCTTCTACGAGGCGCTCGACTACACCGCGCCCAGGCTACAGGATGGCGCCTCGGTCGCAGTGGTCCGCGCGTACATGGCGCACCACCAGGGCATGGTGGTCGTCGCGATCGCGAACGTCATCCACGACGGCGCGATGCGCGCGCGCTTCCGTGCCGAGCCCATCGTCCAGGCCACCGAGCTCTTGCTTCAAGAACGGACGCCGCGGGACGTGGCGGTCGCGCGGCCCCGCGCGGACGAGGTGCAGGCCGTCGGCGATGTCCGCTTCGTTCCGCCGGTCGTGAGACACTTCAGCTCGCCGCACGGCTCGCCACCGCGCACCCAGCTGCTCTCGAACGGGCGATACGCGGTGATGCTGACGACGGCAGGCTCCGGATACAGCCGCTGGGGTGATCTCGCGGTCACGCGATGGCGGGAAGACGTCACGCGCGACCCGTGGGGCACGTATGTGTTCCTTCGTGATATCCACAGCGGGGAAACCTGGTCGGCCGGCTACCAGCCGTTGGGCGGCGCGCCGGACAGCTACGACGTCACGTTCTCCGAAGATCGTGCGGAGATCGTCCGGCGCGACGGCGGCATCGTGACCACGCTCCAGGTGATCGTGTCGCCCGAGGACGATGCCGAGGTGCGCCGCGTCTCGCTCACGAATCTCGGGACGAAGAGTCGTGAGATCGAGGTGACGTCGTACGCCGAGGTCGTCCTGACGCCGCCGGCGGCCGACGCGGCCCACCCGGCGTTTTCCAACCTGAGCGTGGAGACCGAATGCGTACCGGAGCTCGACACTCTGCTGGCGAGACGCCGGCCGCGGTCACGCCGCGAGGTGCCGGCCTGGCTGGCCCATGTGGTGGTCGCGGAAGGCGACCCGGTCGGCGAGCTGCAATGGGAGACTGACCGGGCGCGGTTCCTCGGCCGCGGGCGCGGGATCCGGACGCCCGCGGCGGTGATCGACGGCCGACCCCTTTCCAACACGACCGGGGCGGTGCTCGATCCGATCGTGAGCCTGCGACGCCGCCTGCGACTGCTGCCCGGCGATACCGTACGCGCCACGTTCTCGACGCTCGTCGCGTCGTCGCGCGCGGAGGCCCTCGGCCTCGCCGAGAAGTATCACGACCCGGCGACGTTCGACCGCGTCGCGACCTTGGCCTGGACCCAGGCGCAGGTTCAACAGCACCACCTCGGCATGGGTCCCGACGAGGCACATCTCTTCCAAAGCCTCGCCAGCCGCGTTCTTTACTCGGATCGGACCCTGCGGGCCCCCGCGGAGGTACTCGCGCGGCAGACGAAGGGCCCCGATGGATTGTGGGCACACCGGATATCAGGCGATCTGCCGATCGTGCTCGTTCAGATCGACGAGTCCGAAGACGTGGGCATCGTGCGGCAACTACTCCGCGCGCACGAGTACTGGCGGATGAAGCGGCTCGCGGTCGATCTCGTCATTTTGAACGAGCGTGCGCCGTCGTACGTTCAGGATCTCCAGGAGCTGCTGGAGACGCTTGTCCGCACGAGCCAGTCGGCAGGGCCCCACGATGGCCACGAGCCGCACGGGAACGTGTACATCGTGCGGACGGACCGCCTCACGGCGGCGGAACGTGACGTGCTCCTGTCCGCCTCCCGCGCGGTGCTGTCGAGCCGGCGCGGGACACTGGCCGAGCAGGTGGCACGGGCGCAACGACCGAACACTGCTCCGCTCGCACTGCCACGACGCGCGGCCGCGCAAGCGCCGGTGCCGGCGGCCGTGGTGCCTCCGCGCCTGGCTCTCGAGCTCTACAACGGGCTGGGCGGCTTCGACGAGGACGGACGCGAGTACGTGACGGTCCTCGAGGAGGGACGATGGACGCCTTCGCCGTGGATCAACGTGATCGCCAATCCGGGCTTCGGCTTCCAGGTCTCCGAGTCGGGTTCGGGGTACACGTGGTCGGGCAATAGCCGCGAGAACCAGCTCACCGCCTGGTCGAACGATCCGGTCAGCGATCCACCAGGCGAGATCATCTACGTCCGGGACGACGAGACCGGGGATCTGTGGGGACCGACGGCGCTCCCGATCCGTGAAGAGGCGTCACCCTACGTCATCCGGCACGGGCAGGGCTACACGCGGTTCGAACATGTCTCGCATGGTATCTCGCTGGAGCTGCTCCAGCTGGTGCCGCTCGATGACTCCATCAAGATCTCGCGTCTCACGCTGACGAACGGGTCCGGACGACCGCGTCGGCTGTCCGTAACCGCCTACGTCGAGTGGGTCCTCGGCGCGTCGCGGCCCGCCGCCGCGCCGTTCGTCGTCGCCGAGATCGACGGCAAGACAGGTGCGATGTTCGCGCGGAACGCATGGAGGCGCGATTTCGGCGCTCGCGTCGCCTTTGCCGACCTCGGCGGGACCCAAACGGCGTGGACCGCCGACCGGACGGAATTTCTGGGACGCAACGGCTCCCCGGATCGTCCGGCCGCGCTCGCGACACGACACCGGCTCTCCGGACGCGTCGGCGCCGGTCTCGATCCGTGTGGTGCGCTGCAGGCGACGATCGCGCTGCCCGCTCGAGGCCGTGCCGAGGTCGTGTTCTTCCTCGGCGAGGCGGTAAGCCCGGAGCACGCGAGGGAGCTGATCGTTCGCTACCGGACTCGGGACGTGGCGGCGGTCCTGCGGGCTGTCAGCGAGCGTTGGGGCGAGCGGCTCGGCGCGGTGCAGGTCAGAACGCCGGACCGCTCGATGGACATCCTGCTGAACCGCTGGCTGGTGTACCAGACGCTGAGCTGTCGCGTGTGGGCGCGGTCGGCGTTCTACCAGGCCGGCGGCGCGTACGGGTTTCGGGATCAGCTTCAGGACGTAATGGCGCTCGCCGTCGCCGAGCCCGCGCT
>Ga0075434_100005510_pt1 | contig 11528 bp, 10 predicted proteins | sample RhiMethybrSRZTD3_FD_75298 | JGI IMG/M metagenome (GOLD analysis project Ga0075434, IMG submission 75298) | Populus rhizosphere microbial communities from Tennessee, USA - Rhizosphere MetaG P. TD hybrid SRZTD3 | ecosystem: Host-associated > Plants > Roots > Rhizosphere > Soil | place: USA... | reverse complement strand
GAATCGGCGATGTCCGGCGCGGCGACGATTGTGCCCTCGAAGTCGGTGAACCGGCCCTTCACTGTCGCAATCATCATGTGTTTGATCTGGAACTCGACGCTCGAGTGAGCCGGATCGATGTCCCAGATGCCGGTGGGGACTCGGGTGCTGGCCTGCTCGCTGTGAACTCCGGTGGACATGAGCCTCCTTCGTCTGTGGCCGTGGTCTAGGTGAGCCGAGGCGTGCGTGTTCCGAGGTCGAGCTCGAACAGCTCGCACTCGACCGGCACGAAGCCGGCGCGTCGATAGAAACTGCGGGCCGCACTGTTGTCACTCTCGACGGCAATCCGGAGCACGGATGCCCGCCGCTCGATCGCGTACTGCTCCGCGTACTCAAGCAGTCGGTGGCCGACGCCCATCCGTTCGTGTCCGGGCGCGACCAGCAGTTGGTCGACTACAACGCAGATGTCGGACTCGGTGCGTAGCGCGACGTATCCCGCCGGGCCGTCGTCGCGGGCGACGAAGACGCGGTCGTGGTCGAGGGCATCCAGAACGCGTGCGGCGTCCCAGCCCCTCTCGCTCGCGAACGCCACCTCGGCAAGCTGGAAGAGCAAGCCGCGGTCTGCCGGCGGACATGGCGCGATGTCGAGTCTGCCGGTCATGCACCCTCCTTTCCTCGTCGTCAGCGACCTTAGGCCGCCGGGCGATCCGCGCAACCCCTGCGACGCCAGCCTTGCCCGTTGCAAGCCCGCCGAGGACGCGGGATGTTCACGATTCACCCGGCATCGTTTCAAGCGTTCGGACGACCCCTTGGGCGAGTCCTGCCCTGATCCGACACAGCGACCGCTCCTCGATCTGCCGCACGCGCTCGGCGCTCACCCCGAGATCGTCGGCGATCTGAGCAAGCGTCCTCGGTGGCCGTCCAATGCCATAGTGGTCATTGATGATCATCCGCTCACGGTCGTCCAGGCCGGCGGTGAGGTGGCGCACCTCCTCGATCTCCAGCCGTTCGATCACCGCCTCCGATTCGGCCTGTGCGAGCGGATCGGCGATCATCTCTTCGAGCGTTGCGGCCGGGCCGTCGTCACGGGCGATCGGTTCCTCCAGCCCACGCGGCCTGCGATCGACCGCCAGCAGCCGCTGCACCTGCTCGCGCGGCAGCTCGGTGGCTGCGGCGAGGTCGTCGGTCGACGGCTCCCGCCCGTGGGCCTGTAGGTGGTCCTCGCGCGTGTCCCGGATCCGCGCGAGTCCCCGTTGGGCCCGATCGGACAGTACGGCTGCGTGTGTCAGGTCAGAGACGAGCTGTTGCATCCCCTGCCGCACCCACCAAGAGGCGTATGCCCAGAACCGTGCGCCGAGCTCCGGGTCGAAGTGGACGAGGGCGCGCAGCAGGCCGAGGACGCCCTCCTGCAGCAGCTCCTCACGGCCGACTCCCGCCGTGCTCCGGTACAAGCGGGCGACGCCGCCGATCGCCGGAAGGTACGCCTCGACCAGCTCCCGGCGCGCCTCCGGGTCTCCCGCGGCGGCGTCCGCCACCAACCGACGCTCGTCGGCCGGGCTCATTCCCGGAGCGTGGGAGTCTGTGAGCAGGGCAACCGGCAGGTCGCGCTGCCTGCCGGGCGCGATCCGGAGCAGCGTCTCCTCGGCGGCCGAACAGTCGGTGACCACCTGGAAGGCATGGTTGGGCCCCTCCGCAACGTGCTGGCTTCCAGACGCGCCGGCCAGGTCGAGCGTCGTGCCGGTCGCGCGCCGATGCGGATCGGTCACGCCGTACACGGCCTCGGCGTCGGTAACGATCTCGACCTCGGCGTCGGAGCCGCCGCACCGCAGCACGTTTCCGATGAGCGCCGAGTCGGCGCTGGTCGCCGGGGTCACGCGCGACGCGCGCACGGTCACCATGTCACCGGGGGCGAGCGCGGCGCAGTCCCCGCGAGCGAGCCGGCGGATCGATGGGCGTCCCCCACCAACGAGGTACCGGAATGCGAATCCCGGGCGCATGGTTTGCTCCTGACTGCAGAGCCGGATCCGATCGTCCCGAGTGCGGAAATACCCACGATTCGCAGGATGCAACCAGCCGCGCTCCGAGACAATGGGCCGAGCGTCTATCCAGCCTCGGGCTGCGCGGCAGGCGGCTCGACGTCGGGCCGGTAGCCGTACGCCGCCTCGCGCACGGTCGAGTCGGCCTCCAGCCCCGCTCCCAGCGCCCCGCCCACCATCGCCAGCGACGCGACCAACCAGATTAACGCGATGTACTGCGCGGCACCGACCGGGCGCGCGACGACCGCGTGAAAGAGCGGCATCGACACCAGCAGCAGGGCGCCCAGGGCCGTGACGAGGAGCAGCGCCGCGTAGAGCGTGAGCAATCCGATCAGCAGGCTGAGTGACGTGACGACGTTGAACAGCACGATCTGGTCGCTCGACCGCTGGTCCTCGCCGCTCTCCCACAGGTCATGGGCGGCGATGAGGGTGACCGTTGTCACCAGCACGGCGAACACGGCGATCGCCCCGAGGCGTGGCCAGCCCATCGTGACGGCGATCCGCCACACGTCGGTCGTCACAAGAGCCGCGGCCACGACGGCGAGCGACGCGATCAGCGCCCGGTAGAGCTTCACGCCAAGCCGCCAGGGACGGTTCGCCCGCAGCATGCCGACCATCAAGCGGGCGCCGCCGCGCCCGGATCCCCATGCCAGGCTAAGACCGTCGTCCCCGAGATCGGCGAGGTCCCGGAGCCTGCGCAGCCTGATCGCAGTGGACGCGTCAGAAGCCGACCCGTCCAGCGCCCGGCCGATCAGGCGCTGCGCCGCCTCGCGTAGTCGCCGGCGCACGGCCACGGCGCCGACCGCCGGGACCGAGATGACGATCACGCTGTGGCTGGCGCTGACATGGCCGGCGACTGTGCGCCCGGCCGAGGGCAGGGGCAGGTCGGTCAGGCACAGCGCCATATCCCACCGCTCCGAGAGCAACTTACGCCGACCCGCGTCGATCAGGTCGGGCAGGAGCGCCGGAGGAACCACAAGCGCGTCGGATACGACGGGCATCCTCCACGTCAACTCCGGATACGCCCGCGACAGGTCCGCCTGCAGGTCCTCTGCCAGGCCAGGGGCCATATCGGCCGGCAGCCCTGGCGTCGCCACGACGCCAAGCGTCAGGTCAGGCCCGGGCGCCGCGGATGCGTTGGCGGCCCGCATGGCTCAGTAGGCGACCTCCGACGCGGCCCCAGGCGTCACCTGGGCGACGACGATGGCCATGTTTTCCTGCAATGGCGGCGGTGCGAAGCTATGCACGGCGTCGGCGACCCGGCCTCGCGCTGCGAGCTCTCGCACCGATCTCCAGCTCCCCGCCAACCCGCACCAGGGTCAGCGGACTCAACGACCCGACACGGACGCTCGAGTACATCGACAGAAAGCACCCTCCCAGCCATCTCCGCACCTGTCAAGGCCTTCACACTTCGGGCCTTCACCCGCGGAGCGCGGCCTCGAGCGGCCCGAGATCGGCTACCGGCGGCTCGCCCGGTCGCCGGCGCGGCGCGTGGGCGCGCACCAGGTCGTAGACGCGCCGTGTGCCGTGGCCGAGCTCGTCCCGCCGGTCCCGCAGGTCGACCGCCTGGGCGGCCAGGTACAGCTCGGTCGCCGCGACGTACCGCGCGAGGCCCGCCATCTCGGCCAGGCGCCGTGCGGCGACGGTCGTCGGGATGACGCGGTCCTCGATCCCCTCGGCGGTCGAGGTGGTCGACATCTCGAGCGTGGCCGGCTGGGCCAAGAGCCGCAGCTCCGCCGTCGCCGCCGACGCGCCGTAGGCGACGATCGCGAGGCCGTCCTCGCTGGTCGCTTCGTCGTCTCGAAGTCCGGTCGGGAGGCCGCTGAATCCGGAATGCACGAGCTTGTTCGCCCGCTCGCAGGACGCCGTCGCGACGTGCGCCAACGCGAGGCGCAGGTAGTCGACGGTGATCCCGTAGGGCACCGAGTCGAAGTTGCCGTTCGAGAGCGCACGGCCATCCGGGCTGATCGATGGGTTGTCGTGCGAGGCGACGAGCTCCGCCTCGACGATCGACCGGCAATGGTCGAGCGCGATCCGCGCCGCCGAATGGGTCTGCGGTACGACCCGCATCGTCAGCGGATCCTGCAGGTCACGGCTGAGGCCGCCGGCGAGCAGCGCTCCGCCCTCGAGCAGCGCCCGCATCCTGTCGACCGCCTCCGGAATGCCGGGCACGGACCGCGCGTCGGCGACGGCCGGGTCGAGTGCCTCGACGTTTCCGAGCATGCCCTCGAACGTCAGCGCCGCCGCCTCGTCGAACCGGTCGAGCAGTGCGGGCACGTCCGCCAGCGCGAGCGCCGTCCATCCCAGCGTGAACGCGTTGGAGTTGACGAACGCCAGCCCCTCCTTGTCGATCGGACGCCACGGCTCGAGCCCGAGGCGCTCCAGCTCGGCACCCCAGTCGCCCTCGCCCGTGAGCCCCTCCGCCAGATCGGCGAGTGGTCCCAGATCCGACTGACCGAGCGAGCCGACGGTGCGCACCCGCGGCGAGAGTCCTGCGTTCAGCGCCGCGCCCAGCAGCTCCGCCAACTGCAGGCGGACACCCGATCGGCCGCGCGCAAACCCTGCGAGCTGCGCCAGCATCGCCGCTCGCACTACCTCCTCGGCGACCGGCGGCCCGGTGCCCGTGCGGTGGGAGAGCAAGAGCAGGCGGTTGAACCCCGGCTGCTCGGCCTGCCCGACGCGGACGCGCTTGAGCGCGCCCACCCCCGTCGTCAGCCCGTAGACGTGCTCCCCGTGGGCGAGCAGCCGCTCGGTCACCTCGCGGCCGCGGGCGATCCGTTCCCGTGCCGCCGCGGACAACTCGACCGAACGCCGATCCCGCGCCACCTGCGCCAGCTCCTCGATCGAGAGCCGGTCGTCGAGCTGGAGCGGCGCGGGCACGCGCCCATGATCGCGCAAACCGCTCAGGGCGCGCGGAAGAACGGTTCGCCCAACCGCTCCTCGAGCACCGCGACGCCGAGCCCCGGCGCTTCCGGCAGCGCCAGCCGGCCGCCCGCCGGCGCCGGGATGCCGGTCGCGTTGTCGGCGGTCACCCACGTGTTGAAGTCGACCGTCGGGCCGCGCCGATCCGCCGGCGTCGAGAGCGAGAGGTGGAGCATCGCCGCCGTGTCGATGCTCGCTCCGCCCGTGTCCTCCACCGTCACCTCCAGGCCGAGCTCGGCCGCGACGTCCCGCATCGTGACGGCCGGCGTCACGCCGCCGACACGCGAGAGCTTGATGGTGACGCCGTCGGCTGTGCCCGCCTTCCAGGCGGTGAGCAGCGCGTGCAGCGACACGATCGACTCGTCGAGCAGCATCGGCACGGAGCACCGTGCCCGCACGGCGGCGCACTCCTCGAGCGACCGACACGGCTGCTCGAGCGCATACTCCGTCTCGCCCGCCGCGCGCAGGAAGCGGATCGCCGCCGCCGATGACCACCCGCCGTTCGCATCGGCCACCAGCTGCACGGCCGGGCCGGCGGCGTCACGCACGGCCAGCAGCCGCTCGGCATCGCGGTGGACATCGCCGCCCACCTTGACCTGCAGCCGCCGGTACCCGGCGGCGACATGGCGCCGGCCCGCGGCGGCCGCCTGCTTCGGTGGCAGCGGCGGGATCGACCGGTAGAGCTCGGCCGCGTCGCCCAGGCGTCCGCCGAGCGCCTCGCAGAGCGGCCGGCCCTGTTCTCGGGCCGCCGCATCCCAGCATGCCATGTCGAGCGCCGACTTGACGTACGGCTGGCCGTGCATCGCCGCGGCCATCCGTGCAGCGACGGCGCGTGGCTGCCCGGCATCGCAGCCGATCAGGTGCGGTGCGAGCTCGGCCACGCCCGCGCGCGCCCCTGCGGCGAACGCCTCGGAGTAGAACGATCCGAGCGGCGCCATCTCGCCCCAGCCGGTGATGCCCTGCTCGGTGTCGATCGCGACGACGACGGCGTCGAAGCCCGCCGCGGACCCCGCGGAGGTCGCATACGTGCCCTCCGCGAACGGCTGCCACTGGCGGTAGGCGCGGATGGCCGTGATCGCGCTCAATCGCCCAGCTCGACCCGGCGGCGGGTCACGAACTCCTCGAGCTGCTCACGCGTTGCCGGGTCGAGGGGCGGTTCTTCGTAGCGCTCGAGCGACTCCTGCCAGATCCGCGCGGCCCGCTCGACCGCGTCCTGGCCGCCGCGCTTCTGCCAGCGCTCGAAGTTCTCGGTGGACGAGAGCAGCGGCCGGTAGAAGCAGTCGCGGAACCGCTCGAGCGTGTGCGCCGCGCCGAAGAAATGGCCGCCGTAGCCGACCTCGGCGTGCGCGTCGAACGCCAGGCTGGCCTCGTCCACCTCGAGCGGCGTGAAGTCCTCGCGCAGCACCCGCAGCATCTCGATGTCGACGATGAACTTCTCGAAGCTCGCCACCAGGCCGGACTCGAGCCAGCCGGCCGCGTGCTCGACGTAGTTGGCGCCGGCCAGGAAGGCGGGCAGCATCGTGTTCATGCCCTCGTAGGCGGCCTGCGCGTCCGGCAGCTGGCTCGACGTGAGGAAGCCGCCTCCCGCCCGCCAGGGCAGCCCGAACCGACGCGCGATCTGGCCCGAGCAGAGCAGGCCGAGCGCGGACTCGGGGCCGCCGAACCCGGGCGAGCCCGACTGCATGTCGGTGTGCGACAGGAACGAGCCGAGGATGACCGGCGCCCCCGGGCGCACCAGCTGGGTCAGGCAAAGGCCCGCGAGCGCCTCGACGGTCTGTTGCACGAGCGCCGCAGGCGTCGAGACCGGCGCCATCGCGCCCATCAGGAGGAACGGCGTGATCACGTTCACCTCGCCGGCCTCGGCGTAGACCATCATCGCCTCGATCATGCGGGTGTCGAACCGGAGCGGCGAGTTGGCGTTCACCACCGCATACACCCGGGCGGCATCGCGCGTGTGTGAGCCGAGCAGCATGTCGGTCATCGCGATCGTGTCGCGGCTAGCCTCGGCGGTGATGACGGCACCCATGTAGGGCTTGTCGGTCAGCGTCTGTACCGCCAGCAGCATGTCGAGGTGCCTGGAGTCGAGCGGACGGTCATTCGGCTCGCAGCAGAGGCCGCCGGGCGTGTCGAGCACGTCGAAGACCTGGCTCAGGCGGCAGAACTGCTCGAAGTCGGCCAGCGTCCCCTCCCGCCGCTCGTCGCCGATCCGTACGAACGGCGGGCCCTGCGTGGGGGCGAAGAACATGTGCCGGCCGCCGACGTGGATCGTTCGCTCCGGGTTTCGGGCGAGCAGGTCGAACTCGGCGGGCGCCGCGTCGACCTGTGCGAGCACGAAGTCCGGATCCAGCCGCACGACGTTGCCGTCCACGGCCTGACCGGCGCGGCGGAAGTGCTCGACGGCGCCGTCGTGGAGGAACTCGACGCCGATCTCGGAGATCAGCCGCCGCCAGCCCTGCTCGAGCACGCCCATCGCCTCTTCGGAAAGGACCTCGTAGCGCGGCATGACGTTCTCGAACACGACCAGCGCAGGCTAACGGAGCCGGCCGCCGCCGGCCTTCCGCTCGAACACGAGCTCGAGGCCGTCGATCTCGTCGATCTGCTGGCCGACCCGCTGGAGCCCCAGCCGCTCGGCGATCCGAAGCGACGGGACGTTGTCCGGCGCGATGGACGCTCGCACGACCGTGACCTGAGGGAGCTGCTCCGCCGCCTCGATCAGCCGTGCTGCGCACTCGAAGCCGAACCCCCGGCGCCGGTACGCAGGGTCGACCTTGTAGCCGATCTCGACCATGCCGTTCGGGTCGGGCGGACCGTGGAAACCAACTCTGGCGACCATGGTCGGCTCATCCCTGGTGACCACGGCACGGAGCAGCCACCGATGGTCGACGCCCTCGCCGATCTGACGCTTCCGGAGCTCGAGCACGTGGCGATCTTCCGAGGGCCATTCGGCGGGGTATCCGACTCCCACATGCTCGACAAACCCGCCGGGCTCGCCGGCCAGCACCTCGGCGATCACGGGCCCGGGCAGGGCGATCAGGCGCAGTCGAGGGCTGACCACCACCTCGTCGGGCGCCGCCGGTGAACCTGCCACCCGGCCATGCTACTCAGCGCCGGACACATGCCCTCCCAACCGAGATCGGCTTTCGTAGAACGCCGAACATGGTTTAGGCGCGGCCGCGGATGCCAAATTCTCCTTGGAGTGGTGGACTCGAATATGAAACAGACAGAGCCGTACGAGGAGGTCGCCGCGCCGGATCACCGAGACGGAGGTCCGCTGGGAGATGGGCCGCCTGGGAGAGAGCACCAGAGCAGGACCTTCAGCGACGAGCTGGAGCAGTGGCTGCGAAGCGACGGGCCGAAGACCCTCGGCGCGCTCGGCGAGCTCTTCGAGGAGAAGAGCTTCGCCGTTACGATCTTGATGCTCATGTTCGTCCCGGCGCTGCCGCTTCCGACCGGCGGCGTCACCCACGTCTTCGAGCTCATCACGGTGCTGCTGGCGGCCCAGCTGCTGGTCGGGCGCCGCACCATCTGGCTCCCCGAGCGGTGGGCCCGCCGCGAGCTCGGCGCCACGATGACCGGCAAGGCGATCCCCTTCGTCATCCGCTGGGTGCGGCGCGTCGAGCGCTACTCGCGCCCGCGCTGGGCGGCGCTCTTCCACCAGCGCTGGATGCTGCCCGTGTTCGGCCTGATCTTCATCGCGCTGGCCGTGGCGGCCGGGCTCGCGCCGCCGTTCTCGGGCCTCGACACGCTGCCCGCGATGGGTGCGATCGCCGTGGCGCTGGCCATCATCTTCGAAGACGTCCTGCTCCTGGCCATCGGGTTCGTGCTCGGCACGACCGGGGTCGTCCTCATCGTGACGATCGGCGCGGCACTGGTGCACGTCCTCCGCGGCCTGGTCTGACCGCGCGGATCTCGCGCCATGTGGACGAGGCCGCCGGCGGGCGGAGTGGGGATCGTCCAGGCACATCGACCGAAAGAGGGTGACGCATGAGCAGCCAGGCCACAACCGTCGAGCTCTTCGTCGCGGCGTACGGCGACGAGAAGGGGGCGGCCGATGCCCTCAAGGACTTCCAGTCGGCCCATCGCGCCGGCGCGATCGACCTGATCGACGCAGCCGTGATCGTGCACACCGCCGACGACAAGGTGCACTTCGAGGAGACCGCCGATCCCAGCGGCAAGAAGTGGGCCAAGCGAGGCGCCATCGCCGGTGGGATCGCCGGCCTCATCTTCCCGCCGAGCATCATCGCCTCAGCGGCCGTGGGGGCCGCCGGCGGCGGCGTGTGGGGCAAAGTCCGCGACAAGGGCTTCAAGGACGAGGATCTGAAGGACATCGGCGCCAGCCTCCCGCCCGGGACGTCGGCCATCATCGTGATCGCGGAGGATCGCGTCGTCGAGCAGCTGGCCCGGGGCCTCGAGGGCTACGACAAGATCGCGCGGCACCTTGTGTCCGCCGACGCGGCCGCGGCGATCGCAGCGGAGGTCGAGACGTCCTGATCGGCCGGCGGAATCTGCTTGATTCCGCCGGATGACACGCCTGCTCTCAGAGGACGACGTGCGGGCCCGGCTCACCGGAGCTCGCGCTCGAGGGTGCCCGCCGCGCTGGTCGAGGCCCACCGCGGCGGGCTCCACGCGCCGCCGCGCGTCCATGCGGAGCTGGGCGAGCGGTCGGCCGTCTTCACGATCGGCATCTCGGCGCGGTGCTCACCGGAGACGCCGGCGGCTGCTCGAGGCTTCCTAGCCGGCGGGCCAGACGAGCTCGAACCGCTCGAGCACGACCTCGTCGTCGTCGGTCACGTCGACGCCCTGCGTTGCGAAGAACTCGACGTGCGCGGCCCGCCAGTACGCGAGGCTGCGGTCGCCCTCGCCCTCAGTCCACGCGAACTCCTCGTCGACGTCGCCGAACCGGCGGATCTCGACGTCGGTCGTGCGGATGACGCACAGCGGCACGCCGGCGCCGTCGAGGATGACGCTCAGCTCGCCGGCTTCCGGGAGCGGCTCGTCGGGGCCGTACTGGGAGCGCAGACCCGCCGTCGCCCGCTTCGGCCCGTCGCGGACGAGCAGGCCCAGCTCGGTCGCCATCGTCGGATCGGAGCCGAAGCCCCAGGCCGTATGCGCCCCGTCGATGCCGGTGGCGGCGACGAACTCAGCCCAGAACGCCTCGACCCGCGCCTCGGCCAGCTCCTCCGGCGTGTTCACGCTGTGTAGCGCCGCCCGCAGCTGGTCGTCCGCCTCGACCCGGCACGTCCGCGCCCGTTCGGCCACGAGCCCGAGCCGGCCCTCGCCCGCCTCCAGCAGCTCCTCCACGAGCCCCAGGAGCGCCAGGCGGTAGACGGCGCCGAGCGGCTGGTCGCGGCCGTCCGCCGTCCGGACGACGACGGCATCCCAATTGGCATCCAGTCGCACGGCCAAGTGGCCAACCGCCGCCGCCGTGAGGAGCGGCATGTCCGCGCCGCACGCGAACGCCGCATCGGCCCGGCCGCCGACGGCCCGCATCCCGGCGGCCAGGCCCTCGAGCGGGCCGCGATCGGCGACGGCGTCGCGCGCGACCTCGACGCCGGCCGGAAGCGGCGGCAGCTCCTGGCCGGCCGCGGCGACCACGACGACCGGCGCCGCCTCGTCCGCCAGCACCTGCGCGACATGGGCGACGAGCGGGACGCCGCCCCAATCCAGGAGCGCCTTCGGCTCGCCCATCCGGGTCGAGCGCCCGCCGGCGAGCACGATCCCGGCGAGCCGCGGCCCGCCCGTCAGCCCGGGCTGGGCGCGCGCCGCCGGCGTGGCCGTCGTTTCGCCGGAGCCGCCTTCGCCGGCGCGCCCACCACGTCCTCCCGGATCGCCAGGCCCGCTGACGACAGAAGCGCGCGCATGAGCCGACCCGACGGGTCGGCGGGGTCGGATGAGAGCGGGGCTTCGGCGGGGGCGGGGCGGGTCATACCGGTCCGACGCCAGGCCCGAGAGGACGGAATGCGTTGGGGCCTGGCGCCGGATGGTTGGGGGGTGTTGGGCAGCGCTACGCTCACCCTTTCCACAAGTGGCCGTCAAGGCGCCTCCGCGTTTCCCACAGGCCGGACGTCGCAACGTGCGCGAACTTCCGCTCGGCCGGCCCGCGCCGTCGACGTTCTCCCGACGATTTCCACACGGATCTCCACAGCCCGCTCAGGCGGCGGTGAGCCGCGCCTCGAGCGCGTCGGCCAGCACCTGCGCTGCGGCGACGCAGTCGTCGTCGGAGGCGGACTCGGCCGGGGTGTGGCTCGCGCCCGTCGGGTTTCGGACGAAGAGCATCGCGGCCGGGACGTGCGGCGCGAGGATGCCGGCGTCGTGGCCCGCGTAGGACGGGAGGTCGCCCGCGGGGATGCTCCGGCGCTCGGCCCCGGCGTGGAGCGCGGCCCGCAGATCGGCGTCGAAGGCGGCGCCGTCGTTTCGCGACTCGCGCGAGAGCTCGGCCTCCGGGAACCGGCTGCGGAGCGCCGCGACGAGATCGTCGATCGTGGCCGCCTCGCGGGCGCGGACGTCGAGCAGGCAGGCGACCCGGCCGGGGATCGAGTTCGTCGACCCGGGCGCGATCTCGAGCCGGCCCACGGTGCCGACGGCGCCGGG
>Ga0075434_100005509_pt1 | contig 11528 bp, 6 predicted proteins | sample RhiMethybrSRZTD3_FD_75298 | JGI IMG/M metagenome (GOLD analysis project Ga0075434, IMG submission 75298) | Populus rhizosphere microbial communities from Tennessee, USA - Rhizosphere MetaG P. TD hybrid SRZTD3 | ecosystem: Host-associated > Plants > Roots > Rhizosphere > Soil | place: USA... | reverse complement strand
GCCGCGGTACGGCACCGTTCCGGTGTGGAAGAGCCCGCCCTCAATCTACCAGTCTCTGCCCGCATCGGCGGTGCTCTTCGAGTTCCCCGTTCACGGGGAGCCCGCACGTTTCGTCGAAAATCTCCCCTACATGTATTTCTCCATGTGGCATTGGCGTCCGATGGTGAACGGCTACAGCGGGTTCAACCCGGCGACATACGCCGAGTTGCTCGAAGGTACGCGCGAATTTCCGGATCCTCCGGCGCTCGACTATTTGCGCCGACTCGGGGTGACGCATGTCACGGTGCATTGCGCGATGTGGGACCTCGACGTGTGCGTACCCACCACCGCGCGTCTCGACAGGGACCCGAGCGTGCGCCTCGTCGCGCGCGCGGCCTGGGCCGGCGCACCCTCTTCGCTGTACGAGATTCGGAAGGCGACGAACTAACGTCGATGCGCACCCCTGCCGCGCGCTACGTGCGCGCCGCCGATCTCCTGAGCGCGGGCCTGCTGTTGCTGGCGCTGTGGCTCGCCATCGTCGGAATCAGTCATCGCGTGATCTTCAATCGGGTGTTCGAGCCGCCGTCGGCGTCTCTGGTTTTCTACGTCGCGGTTTCGGTGCTCATCGTGCGGCACGTTCTCTGGCCGAAGCCGACCGCGTGGTCCCGCTTCACCGCAGCGCGCGACGCGGCCATGGCGCGGCCGGCCGTGGCAGCGGCCGTCCGCGCGTTCCTCGCCACCAGGCCCGCCGTGTTTCTCGTCGCGTTTTTCGCGGTGCTGACGATCGGGCTGACGGCAAAGCCGGGCTTCGTGCTGTCGCGCGAGCCGCTCCACAACCTGCCTGCCCGATTCGACGCGGGCTGGTACGGGGAGATTGCGCTCGACGGCTATTCGTGGGACCACACGTTTCAGCTACAGCGCAACATCGCGTTCTTCCCGGCGCTGCCGATGCTGATGCGTCCCGTCGGCGTCGTGTTCGGGATGAACGATTCGACCGCGGCGCGCGAGCGGCGCATGCTGCGCGCGCTGTGGGCGGGGACCGTGCTGTCCCTCGTCGCGTTTCTGTGGGCGCTCTACTACGTCGCACGCCTCGCATCAGACCTGGTAGGCCCTGAATACGCCGACGGCGCGGCGCTGCTGCTGTCGGCGTACCCGTTCGCCTTTTTCTACAACGTCCCGTACACGGAGGCGCTGTTCCTGCTCGGCGCGGCTGGAGCCGCGTGGCATTTCCTGCGCGGGCAGTGGATCGCCTCGTCATGCTTCGGATTGCTCGTCGGACTGACGCGGCCCAACGGATGCTTCCTCAGCATTCCGCTTGGCATTCTGGCGCTGCAGCAAAGCGTGCAACGCCGGCGCGGTCTGAAGACCGCGCCCTACCTCCTGTGGACCGGATCGCGCCCTTCGAAAGCCTCAGGGCGCCCTGAGCCTGCCGAAGGGCGGATGCCGGATCCCGGATCCCGGATCCCGCCCTTCGACGAAGCTCAGGGCGGTCCTGAGGCTCTCGAAGGACCGGATCCCGGCATCGTCCCGCGTCTCGTGACGGCCGCGATGCCAGGCATCGGCATGCTGATCTTCACGCTCTATCTGTATCGGCTCACCGGCGGCGTGTGGTTCGCGTGGGCGCGCAGCCACGAGGCGTGGGGGCGCACGTATCGCGGGCTCGGCCCTCTTGTTGACGGCTTGGCCTGGATGTGGAATCAGCCGTTCCTTCAGGTGGTCGGCAGCCTCCCGTTCAATGCGCTCAACACGTTTGGCCTGGTGTTCGCGGTCGCGCTGACCTATCCCGTGTTCCGCCGCCTGGGTCTCGCGTGGGGCGTGTTCGTGCTGGTGAACATCGTCCCGCCGCTGCTTGCTGGAGGCGTGCTGTCGATGGGCCGTCTGAGCGCAACGCTCTTCCCCCTGTTCCTCGCACTCGCCGCGATCCTGCCGCGCCGCACCGTGCCTGCATGGGTCGCCGGGTTCGCGGTGGCGCAGGGACTGTGCGCCACGCTGTTCTTCACATGGCGGGAGCTCTTTTAGCGGCGACAGTTGGTTGACTCAGAGGCCACAGAGGCCACGGAGGCCACGGAGATCACAACAGCGGACACAAGCACACAAGCCGGCGTCGCTGCCGAGTTCGGATGGCGCCACGCCGGCCTCCGTGGTCTTCGTGGCCTCTGAGTGATCCCCCGGCGCTGTCGTGATCTTTCTGTGGCCGTAGAAACGCGGGCTGTCGACCCATATAATCGAGCCAGGCCCGTATGCGACGCCTCCCCGTTCGTCCCACGGTCGCCCTCATCGTCTGCCTGTGCGTGTGGACCGCTGTCGCAGTGCCCTCGCACGGACAGCAGGCGCCCGCTTCGCCGCAGGCGTTCCCTGCGAGCGCGTGGCGGGCGATCGCGCACGGGAAGCCGGCCGATGCCGAAGCGCTCGCGCGTGCACGGCCCGCCGATGACCCCGCGGCGATCGCGGTGCTCGCGCACCTCGCGATCGAGAAGGGACGGCACAACGACGCGATCGCGATGCTCGAGCCGGCCGCGCGGCGCGCGCCGCTCAGCGACGCGGGGCTCGAGCTGGCGCTCCTCTACCAGCGCCTTGGGCGGCAAGGGGACGCGTCGCAGCTGCTCAACATGCTGTATCAGCGGTCGGCCGACGATGCGGCGTCGCTGCGGCGGGCAGCGCGAGCCGCGCAGGCGCTGGCGGATCAGGACACTACCGGACGGACGAAGCAGCTGATCCAGGATGCGAACGCGCTTTACCGATCCGCCACGCGACTCTCCGACGATCCTCTCGTCGAAACGGCGTGGGGGAACCTGTTTCTGTGGGCGCGAGACGCGCCGAACGCCGCGAAATCCTTCCAGGCCGCGCTTGCAGCCGATCCGGAATGGGCCCCTGCGCACGTCGGGCTCGGGAGGGCGCTGAGCGAGGACGATCCTCCCGCCGCGGGGGCAGCCGCGACACGTGCGCTCGAGATCGACCCGCATCTCGCGGACGGGGAGCTGCTGCTCGCCGAGCTCGACCTCGACAACACGCGCTGGGATGCGGCGCGCGAGCGGATCGCGCGCGTCCTGGCTCAGAATCCCGAACATCTTGATGCGCTCGCGCTGAACGCGGCAATCGCGTACGTGCGCGGCGATCGCGCCGGGTTCGACGCCGAGGCGAAAAAGACGCTCGCGATCAATCCCGCGTTCGGCGAGCTGTACCGTGCCGCGGCGTCGCTCGCCGCGCAGAACTACCGCTTCGAGGAGGCGGTCGCGTTGTCGCGCGACGCCGTGAAGCTCGATCCGACCAACGCCCGCGCGCACGCCGAGCTCGGCATGCACCTGATGCGGACGGGCGAGGAATCGGAGGCGCGGCAGTCGCTCGAGCGCGCGTTCAAGGGCAATCCGTACGACCTGGTGACGTATAACCTGCTTCAGCTGCTCGACGATCTCGAAACGTTCGTCGAGGTGAAGGAAGGCGACGTCATCCTGAAGCTCGATCCCGAGGAAGCGCCGGTGATGCGCGAGTACGCAATGCCGCTCGCGCAGGAAGCCTTGAAGACACTCTCGGCGAAATACAACTTCACGCCGAAGGGACCGATCCTGATCGAGATCTTCCCGAAGCACGACGACTTTGCCGTGCGCACGCTCGGTCTGCCCGGCATGATTGGCGCGCTTGGCGCCTGCTTCGGTCGCGTTGTGTCGCTCGACTCGCCGCACGCGCGCGCGCCCGGCTCGTTCTCGTGGCAGGCGACGCTGTGGCACGAGCTGACGCACGTCATCACGCTGCAGATGTCGAATCAGCGTATTCCGCGCTGGCTGACCGAGGGGATTTCCGAATACGAGGAGACGCAGGCGGGGCGCGGCTGGGGTCGCGAGATGGAGATTCCCTTCGCGATCGCGCTGGAGCGCGGCAAGGCGTTGAAGGTCGCGGACCTGAATTCCGGGTTCACCCGCCCGGATACCATCGCGCTGGCGTACTTCGAAGCCTCGCTCCTCGTTGATCACATCGTGAAGACGTACGGGCAGGACAAGCTCCAGGCGCTGGTTCGATCGTACGGCCGCGGAATGGAAGGCAACGACGCCCTCGAGAAAGTCGTCGGCGTCACGGTCCCGCAGCTGCAGGCGTCGTTCGACAAGGCGCTCGACGCGCACTTCGGATCGATTCGTGCCGCGCTGCGCGATATTCCGGGCGTCAGCGGGCCTGCACCGAGTGAGCGCGGCGAGCCGAAGGGTGCGGTGCCGGTGGTTCGTCCGCAGGCGCTCGACCTGGCGGCGCTGCGGGCCGCGGCGGACGCGCATCCTGGCAGCTACGCGGCGCAGCTCGAGTACGGCCAGGCGTTGGCCGAGGCGGGCGATCGCGCGGCGTTCGGGCCGCTCGAAAAGGCGGCCGCGCTCGTGCCCGGCGCGACGGGTGACGAGAGCCCGCACGCGGTGATGGCGGCGCTCGCGGAAAAGCTCGGCGATTTCGCGCGGGCGATTACGGAATATCAGGCCCTTCTCGCGGCGGACCACGCGACGGTCGAACCGGCGCGCCGGCTCGCGGCGCTCGTCACCAAAGTGTCGCATCCGCAGGCGGCGCGCGTGCTTACGTCGGCCTACGATCGCGTCGTCGCCATCGATCCGTTCGATCCGGCGGCACACGCCGGGCTCGGCCGTCTGGCGCTCGACAACAATCAGACCGAGACCGCGGTGCGGGAATTCAAGGCGGCGCTTGCGATCGGTCCCGCCGACAAGGCTGCGGCGCACTGCGATCTCGGCGAAGCGTATCTTCGCGCGAACAAGCCGGCCGATGCGAAAGCGGAAGCGCTCGCCGCCCTCGAGATCGCGCCAAGCTTCGATCGCGCACAGGAGCTGCTGCTGCGCGCCATCAAAGGATCCGGCGCGGCCGGTGGCCGCCCATGAGGATGAAGCTGCCGGCCCTGCCGGCAGCGGCCGCGGCAGGTCTGCTGCTGTGTGCAGGCGGATCGGCGTTCTCGCCTCGCGCTGACGGGCAACCTGCCGCCCGCGCGGACGCGCGCTTTGCGGGCCTCGAATGGACGTTCGTGCGGATTCGGTACACCGCGTGGACCGTGCCGCGCGGCGCGTTCCTCAGCCCCGAAGACGAACCGTGGTTCATCGACGCGCCGGCCGCAGAACAGAACCTCTCGCGCCGCGTCCGCACGGTCACGTCCATCAAGGTCAACGATCCACTCGTGCTCACGATCGAAGATCCGGAGCTGTGGGCCCACCCATGGATCTACATCGTCGAGGGTGGCAATCTGCGGCTCAAGGATGCGGAAGTGCCCATCCTCCGCGAGTTTCTGCTGCGCGGAGGCACGTTGACGTTCGACGACTTCCACGGCCCGATCGAGTGGGCGAACGTCGAAAGCGAGCTCCGCCGCGTGTTTCCAGACCGGAAGATCGTCGACCTGCCTCCGACGCATCCGATCTTTCACTGCTTCTACCAGTTCGATTCGTTTCCGCAGACGCCCGGTCTCGGTTCGTTCCTGCAGGGGCGGACGTACGAGAAGGGAGGCTACGTCGCGCACCTGCGCGCCATCGAGGACGACAACGGGCGCGCGATGGTGTTGATCAACTGGAATGTCGACATGGGCGACGGGTGGGAGTGGTCGAACGCGTCCGAATACCCCGGTTACGTCAAGTACACGGCGCAGGCGTACCGGATGGAAATCAACGAAATCATCTATTCGCTGACCCACTGATGGAATCGACCAGCGACATCGCGGCGGTCGCCGAACGGGTCGCGCAGGGGCGCGAGCGGATTCTCGCCGAGATCCGGAAAGTCATCGTGGGCCAGGACGACGTGATCGATCAGGTCCTGATGGCGTTGTTCACCGGAGGGCACTGCCTGATTACCGGCGTGCCGGGTCTCGCGAAGACGCTGCTCATCAAGACCGTCGCGCAGATCCTCGATCTGTCGTTCAAGCGGATTCAGTTCACCCCCGATCTCATGCCCGCTGACATCACCGGGACCGAAGTGCTCGACGAAGAGGCCGGCCACCGCTCGCTGCGGTTCGTGAAGGGGCCGATCTTCGCGCAGATCCTGCTGGCCGACGAGATCAACCGCACGCCGCCGAAGACGCAGGCGGCGCTGCTCGAGGCGATGCAGGAGTATCACGTGACCGCGGCCGGCCGGACCTATCCGCTCGAGCGGCCGTTCTTCGTGCTCGCGACGCAGAACCCGATCGAGCTCGAGGGCACCTACCCGCTCCCCGAAGCCCAGCTCGATCGCTTCATGTTCAACATCGTCATGACGTATCTCTCCGAGGATGAGGAGGTCCGCGTCGTGACCGCCACGACCGGCGTCCAGACGCACACGCCGGCGCGCGTGTACAGCGGCGCCGATATCCTCGAAATCCAGCAGCTCGTGCGGCAGGTGATCGTCGCCGAGGAGATCGCGCGGTATGCGGTGCGGCTCGTCGACGCGTCACGCCCGGGCCGGCAGAGCGATCTCCAGTTCGTGCGCGAATGGGTGAAATGGGGAGCGGGGCTTCGCGCGTCGCAGGCGATCATCCTCGCGGCGAAAGCGCGTGCGCTGATCATGGGCCGTTACCACGTGTCGGTGGCGGACATCCGCGCGCTGGCCGGGCCGGTGCTGCGCCATCGCATCATCCCGAACTTCTACGCCGAGTCGGAGCGCGTCACGGCGGACAATCTCGTCGACAGGCTCCTCGAAGCGGTGCCGCCGCCGCGCAGCGGAATGTAGCCATGCCCTCGACCTCGACGTCTCGCGACCTGCGATTTCTCGACCCCGCCGTCATCGCACGGCTGGGGACGATGGAGCTGAAGGCGCGGACGGTCGTGGAGGGGTTCCTGTCAGGCCTGCATCGCAGCCCGTACAAGGGCTTCAGCGTCGAGTTCGCCGAGTACCGCCAATACCTGCCAGGGGACGATCTCTCGACGCTCGACTGGAAGGTGTACGCACGAACCGACCGCCACTACGTCAAGAAGTTCGAGGAGGAGACCAACGTCGAGTGCCACATCCTGATCGATGTGAGCGCGTCGATGGGCTATCGGGGCGCCGCGCCGATGACGAAGCTCGAATACGGTCTCGTGCTTGCCGGGTCGCTCGCGTTCCTGATGAACCGGCAGCGGGACGCGACCGGCCTGATCGCGTTCGACGATCGCATTGCGTTCCGCATGCCCGCCGGCGCGCGCCCGGGACATCTGCACGCGCTGCTGCTCGCGCTCGAGCGGCTCGAGGCCGGATCGCGATCGGCGCTGGGCCGTCCCCTGCACCAGCTCGCCGAGGCGCTGACCCGGCGCAGCCTCGTCGTGCTCATTTCGGATCTGCTCGACGACCCGGAGCCGACAATCAAAGGACTTCGCCACCTCCGATCGCGCGGCACGGACGTGGTCGTGTTCCAGGTTCTGGATCCGAACGAGCTCACGTTTCCGTTCCGCGGCGCGTCGCGGTTCAAGGATCTTGAAAGCGCGGAGGAGGTCACCGCCGATCCGTCGTCGATTCGCGCGTCGTACCTGCGAGAGCTCGCCAGGATGACGCTGCTGTACGACCGCGGGCTTCGGGGGCACGGCATCGACTACGTGCAGCTCGACACGTCGCAGCCGCTCGACTTCGCGCTGCTTGCCTATCTGGGCGCACGATCGAAACGGAAGTAGATGAGTTTTCTCTATCCTGCGTTCCTCGCCGGGGCGGTGGCGATCGCCATTCCGATCGTCCTGCACTTCCTGCGGCGCGACATCGCGCCCGAAGTGCCGTTCAGCGCGGTGCGTCTGCTCCGCCGCTCGCCGGTCGAGCGGTCCCGGCGCCGCCGGCTCCGCGATCTGCTGCTGCTCGCCGCGCGGGTTGCCGCGCTGATCCTGCTGGCGCTTGCGTTCGCGCGCCCGTATCTCGCGGGCGCTGCCGCTTCGTCGTCGCTGCGGATCGTGGCCATCGATCGCTCGCTCAGCATGAGTGCGTCCGGAACGTTCGCGCGCGCGGTTTCGATCGCTTCGCAGGCGATTGCCGAAGCCTCGGCGGGCGAGAGGGTCGCGCTCGTCGGGTTCGACGACCGCGCCGACGTGCTCAGCGAGCCCGGAGCGCCCCGCGCGGCGCGAGCGGCGCTCGCCGCCCTCACGCCGGGCGATGGCGCGACGCGATACGCGGCGATCCTGGCGAAGGCTACGGAGACGGCGGGCCTGGACGCTGCGCGGCTCGTCGTCGTGACGGACTTGCAGCGCGCCGGATGGGACGGAGACATGCACGCCGCACTCCCCGCAAATGTGACGCTCGATGTCCGGGATGCCGGCGCGGCCGCCGCGAATGTGTCGGTTGCGGACGTGCGCGTGAGCCCCGACCGTGTGATCGCCAGTATCAGAAACGCGGCCAAGACTCCGTGGAGCGGCGACGTCCACGTCGAGCGGGATGGCCGGGTCGTTGCTTCAGCCTCCGCGGTGGTACCCGCCGCTTCGACAGTCGATGTCTCGATCGCGTATCGGCACCCGCCGAACGGCTCGCTTGCCGTGGCGATCGACGATCCAGAAGGATTTGCCGGCGACAACCGCCGGTTCGTCGTTCTCGACGCTGCGGCGCGCGCGTCGATCCTCATCGTCAACTCGGGCGCCGCTGGGTCCGGCTACTACGTCGGGCGCGCGCTCGGCGCCGCCCTGGAGGAGGCCGAAGTACGCGCGCTAACCGCGTCGAAGCTGACTCCGGAAGATCTGCGCGCGCGGGACGCTGTCGTCTTGATATCGACGCGGGGCATGGACCGGCGGGCGCGCGAAGCCACCGCCGCCTTCGTCCGTTCCGGCGGCGGACTCTTTGTCGCCGGATCCGGCGAGGTCGAGCCGATAGTACTGTCGACGGCGTTCGGGTGGAAACCCGCCTTGGCCGCGACGGAGCGCCCAATCGCGTCCGTCTCGCTGTCCGCTACGGACGTGCGGCACCCGATCCTTCGTCCGTTCGGCGCGCTCACGGCAAACCTCGGACAGGTGCGTTTCGAGCGTGCCTGGCATGTCGGCGAAGGAGGCTGGCAGACGGTGGCGCGCTTCACCGACGGTACGGCGGCACTCCTTGAACGCCGCGAAGGGCGAGGACGCGTTGCCCTGTTCGCATCCGACCTGGACAAGGGCTGGAACGACTTTCCGCTGAATGCCGCCTACGTCCCGTTTGTTGCGGAGACAGTGCGATACGTGATGACGCCGCGGGATACCCGGCGTGATTATCTGGTTGGCGCGGCGCCGCCGGGGACACCATCGCGAACAGGCGTCTACCGGATGCCCGGCGACAACCGTCTCGTCGCCGTCAACGTCGATCCCAGGGAGAGCGCAATCGAGGCGATGACTCCCGCTGAGTTCTCGTCGATGATCGATCCGGTGCAGGCCGCTGACGGGGGCGTCCGCGACGCCCGCGCCCGTCAGATCGAGTCCCGGCAACGGTACTGGCAGTACGGGTTGCTGCTCATGCTGGCCGCGCTCGCGGCGGAATCGTTCGTCGGCAGGCCGTAACGCATGGACCCTCGAACCGAGCTGCTCGAATCGATCGCTCGCGTCCGGCACCGCTGGACGATCGTAGCGGCCCTGCGGATCGTGAACCGCGGCGCCACGATGCTGACTGCGCTCTTTGCCGCGGCTGTGCTGTTCGACCGGCTCTTTCGTCCGCAGGACATGGCGCTGCTGCTCGTCACACTCGTCATTGCGGCGATGGCGATCGCCGTGATCGCGTCCCTCCGCCTGCGCGCTCCGCGATCCCCCGGTGCATGGCAGGTGGCGCGCTTCATCGAAGAACGGGCGTCAGAGCTCGGACACAACCTCGACGATGCGGTGGTGAGCGCGGTGGCGGTCATCGAAAGCCCGAACGGCTCCGCGTTCGGCGCGCCGCTCGTCGACCGCGCCGCCACGCGGCTGCGCGACGTCGATGTCGCCGGGCTCGTCCCGCGATCGGAAGTGCGGAAGGCTGCGATCGCGGCGGTCGTGTCGGGCGCCGCGCTGCTCGTGACGGCGATCGTCGGAGCCGCGGGGGCCGAGCGGGCGTTCGAGACTGCGCGGCTGCGCTTCTTTCCGGGCATGATGCGCGTGGAAGTGACTCCCGGCAATGCGAGGGTTCAGGAGGGAGCGTCACTGCGGATTCGCGCCTCGATTCGCGGGTCGCGCGGCTCGCTGAACGGCGTGCTGCCGACGCTGAACGTGACGGCGAACGGCGCCCGCCGCGGTGTCCCGATGGTCCCTGCGGGAGAGGCGTACGAGTACACGCTCCGCGCCGTCGATCGCTCCTTTACCTATGACGTGAGCGCCGCGACGCTGCGATCCGCGACCTACAGCGTGACAGCGCTGCGTGCGCCGCGCGTCACGCGCATCGATCTGCACTACACGTATCCCGCCTTCTCGCGTCTTGCGCCGCGCGACGAACAGGACGGAGGCGACATCTACGCGCCCGCCGGGACGCGCGTGCGGATGGCAGTCCATACGGACAAGCCGATCGCGCACGGCGACCTGGCGCTCGGGAATGCCGCGACGATTCCGCTGAAGTCGACCGATGACTGCACGTCGGAGGCGGAGCTGCTCCTCTCGAAGGACGACTCGTATCGAATCCGCCTTGCGGACGCCGACGGCCTGAAGTCCAGCGGTGAAGCGGAATACTTCATCCGCCTGATGGACGATCGGCCGCCGAATGTGCGCATTCTCCGCCCGTCGAGCGACCAGCCGATTACGCCGCTCGAGGAAGTGCCGATCGAGGCGCGCGCGGACGACGACTACGGGATCGCGTCGTTCGATCTCGTCTATGCGGTCGCGGGCGGCCCCGAGCACATCGTGCCGTTCGAGCGCGTCGCCGGGACGAGCGAGCAGAAAATCGGCTCGCGTCTGCTGCCGGCCGAGGATCTCCACGTCAAGCCGGGCGACGTCATCACGTACTACGCGCGCGCGCGCGACGTCCCGCACGGCAAGCCCTCGACGCTGGCGACGAGCGACATCTTCTTCCTCGAGGTCAAGCCGTTCAACGAGGAGTTCGTCGCGGCCCAGAGCCAGGGGAGCGCCGGCGGCGATCCGCAAATCGAGAGCCTCATCGACGCGCAGAAGCAGATCATCGCGTCGACGTGGAACGTCGAGCGGCGGTCGCAGGGGGGCCGGTCGGGCGATGACATCAAGGCGATTGCGGAGGCGCAGGCGGAGCTGAAAGCGAAGGCCGAGCAGCAGCTCGGATCGCGATCGCGCCGTCCGCGGACGCGCGGCGCGGTGCCGCAGCGCGCGATCGCCGAGCCCGCCGCCGCGCAGCGAAGCGGGAACGAGGATCCGCTGGCCAAGGCGGTCGAGGCGATGGGGAACGCGCTGCAGCAGCTCGCCGCCGATCGAACCAAGGACGCGCTCAGCCACGAGATGGCGGCGCTGAACGGCCTGCTCCAGGCGCAGGCGGAGGTTCGCCGGCGGCAGGTGACGCAGCAGGCCAGCGGGGGCGGAGGCGCCTACGGAAACCGACAGGAGCAGGATCTGTCGGCGCTCTTCGACAAGGAGCTGCAGCGCGATCAGAAGACGAACTACGAGAACCGTCCCTCGGTTGAAACGCAGCCGGAGAATGAGAAGAAGGACAGCGCGCTCGATCGCCTCCGCGATCTCGCGCGCCGGCAGGAGGATCTCAGCCAGCGCCAGCGC
>Ga0075434_100005506_pt1 | contig 11531 bp, 13 predicted proteins | sample RhiMethybrSRZTD3_FD_75298 | JGI IMG/M metagenome (GOLD analysis project Ga0075434, IMG submission 75298) | Populus rhizosphere microbial communities from Tennessee, USA - Rhizosphere MetaG P. TD hybrid SRZTD3 | ecosystem: Host-associated > Plants > Roots > Rhizosphere > Soil | place: USA... | reverse complement strand
ATTGCCGGCGTGGAATCGCTGTGCAGGAGCGCAAGGGCGTGGCTGGACGGTGAACGCCCCTCATGAAGATCGCGACATGGAACGTCAACGGCATCCGGGCGCGGCAGAGCGAGCTGCAGGACTTCATCGAGCAGCAGGAGCCCGACGTGCTCTGCCTCCAGGAAATCAAGGCCGCCGTCGATCAACTGCCCGTCTGGTTATGCGAGCTCGAAGGCTACTGGTGCTACTGGCACGGCGGCAAAGGCTATTCGGGTGTCGGCCTCCACGTGCGGAAGGCGACCCATCCCGACCGCCCCGCTTTTCATCATCCCGAGTTCGACTACGAGCACCGAATCGTCGCCGTGCAGCTGCCGCAGGCGACCGTCGCATCGATCTACGTGCCGAACGGCGGCAAGGACTTCCCCGCGAAGATGCGTTTTCTCGAGGCAATGGACGCCTACGCGGCGCAGTTCGAGGCGGCGGGGCAGCCGCTCGTCATGTGCGGCGATCTGAACGTCGCTCGAACCGATATGGACGTTCACCCGAAGGAGCGGAAACCGCGGGCCATCGGCCAGCTTCCGGAGGAGCGCGCGCTGATTGAACGGATTATCAGCCGCGGCCTCGTCGACGTTCACCGGAAGCTGGATCCGGACAACGCGGATCTTTTCACCTGGTGGGCGCCGTGGCGAAACATGAAGCAGCGCAACATCGGATGGCGTCTGGATTATGTCCTCGCGACGGGATCGATCGCCGACCGTGCGGCTTCGTGCGTCGTGATGCGAGAGGTGGGAACGAGCGACCACGGACCCGTGGTCGCCGTCTTTGACTAGTCCGCGTCTTCGGCAGAGCGTTTGATCCGCTCCATCCGCTCGCCCAGACGTTCGAGTTCATCGCGGTCGAGAACGGCCCGCGCTTTCTTGAACAGCTCGGTTTCTTCTTCGTCCATATGGTGCTCGACGTTTTCCTTGAGCACCTTGACCTTCGCCTTCCACAAATCGGTCTCCGGAGGCACATCGAGCAGCTCGTCGAGAATCACGTCTGCGACATGGTGTTCTTCGTATCCTTCCAGCACCTCCTCGCGCGCTTTCTTTTCCTCACGGAGCCGCGGGTAAAGCACCTCTTCTTCCATTCGCTCGTGTGCGACGAGCTCGGTTCGCAGATGATCCATCTGCTGTTCGCGCTGCGATCCTTCGGCCTCGAGCGTTTCCTCGAGGAGCTTCTTCAACCGCTTGTGGTCTTCCTTGATCAGGTCCAGTGCATTCATGGCGTGCGGCGTTGCAACGGCTATGCCTCGACCTTGGACCATCGCTCGGCGAGCTCATCACCGGCGGCGAGATGATTCAAGATGAAGTCGGCCTGCCTCACCGCTTCCTGCAACAGTTGCGCATCGAGCGGCCGCTGCGAGTCGCGGCACTGACGGGCGGCTTCGACGCGTACGAGCGCCAGCGCTGCGTCGAGCCCGCGAACAATGGTCAGGAAGCCGCGCCCCTGGTAGGCGGTCCAGGACGCGAACGCTTTCGCGGCCAGATAGCGTTTCAGCGTGGGATTCCAGTCGCTCCACAGCGGCCGCACGGCAGACGCGTACACAACGCCGAGTCGATGCGTGTCCGGCTCGGGCCGCCACTCCTCCGGAACTGCAGCGATGACGTCGGCCAGATGCTCGAGGCTGCCGTCAAGGGTTCGCGGAACATCGGTGGCAATGCCGCTTTCTGGCAGTCCCGCAATCGCACGTACGATCGATTCACCGGTGACGGGGGCGACCGCCCGCACGATACGAGCGTCGCCTTCGAGCGTCGCAATCACGCTTTCGGCCGAAAGCACGGGATCGACGCACCTCCGCACCATATGCCGTTCCCATGCGCCGTAACTGTCCGCGTCCGCCAACACCTCGGGACGAAGCAGCGGCGGCCAGTCTTCGTCCGTGATGACCAGACCTTCATATTCCGCATCGGGAAACGCGGGTGGACTCTCGACGATCTCCACAGGCACGTCGCGAAACAGCGCCGCGGCTGCTGTCGGGCAGTAATGCGTCAGCGAAATGAATGTTCCCCGGCTGTCACGAACGGCGAGCCGCGGAAAATGTCTGCACGTCGCCGGCAGCAACGCCTCCCCGACATCGCGATGGATCACGCAAAGTCCCGAAAGCCGGTGATAGAACACGCAGTCTCCGGTCGACGTGCGAGCAACCATTGCCGCGGCACCTCCCGGCAGATCGTCTTCGACAACCAACGGAGCCGTGCCCTGTTCGGACGAGGCAGCGGCAGCGAGGCGACCCGACTTCAACGCGTCATCGAGCGTACGGTAGAGCGGCACCTCAACGGGAACATCCCAGTCCGCGGTGCAGCACGCGCCTGAGTGCCGGCAGCGGTAGTCCGCATGGATGCTCAGGGAGAAAACGGCCACGTTCGCAGAATACCCGAGGACCACCATTTGCAGTTCGTGCGGGCATGAGAACGCTCACATTGCTGTGCTGTCTGTTGTCGATCGCCGCCGCTGGCCCGACGGCGCCGGTCGTCAGCGAAGTGCTGGCGACGCAAATCGCGCTCGATCGCGCGGGTTTCTCCCCCGGGGAGATCGATGGTCGCCCCGGCACAAACCTGCAGCGGGCGCTTGCGGCGTACCAGCGATCGCATGAGGAACCGCTGGGCCTGCTGGGTGATGTCCCACCGTTCGTCGATTACACGATCACCGATGCGGATCTGGCCGGACCTTTCACACCCGACATTCCCGCGAAGCTGCCGGATCAGGCCGCCCTCGAGGCGCTGAACTATCGAACGCCGCTCGAGGCAATTGCCGAGCGCTTCCACAGCAGCCCGGCGCTGTTGCGGCAGTTGAATCCCCAAGTCACGTTCCAGAAAGCTGGAGAGCGGATCATGGTTCCGAACGTCGCGACGGCGCCGCTTTCCCTACCCGGCTCGCCCGCCCCAACCTCACCTGCCTCAGGGATCACGATCGTCGTGACCAAGAGCACCAGTTCGCTGACCGTTGAAGACTCGAAAGGCCAAGTCCTCTTTCATGCACCGGTGACGAGCGGAAGCACTCACGATCCGCTGCCGATCGGCACGTGGAAGGTGACCGGCGTTCAGCGCAATCCGAAGTTTCACTACAACCCGGACCTGTTCTGGGACGCGACGCCTGGCGATCGCAAGGCCACGCTGCAGCCCGGTCCCAACAATCCGGTTGGCGTCGTCTGGATCGATCTTTCAAAGCCGCATTACGGCATTCACGGCACGCCCGAGCCGTCGAGGATCGGGCACGTCGAGTCTCACGGCTGCGTCCGAATGACGAACTGGGATGCCGATCGTGTCGCGCAGTGGGTAAAGCCGGGAACACGAGTGGTATTTCGGGAATGAGACGTGTCGATCGGCGGAGAGTCGAGCGTTTGCGGCGCCGCGTGGTCACAATCGGCGTCAGCTTCGCGTCGGGTGCGCTCGCCGCAACCCTTCTGATCGATCGTCTCGATCGGCCGGTTGTGCAAACGGAACCCGTCGCGATTGCGACTGCAGGCACTACCTCGTCTGTCGCCGCGCCACGCGCGACGGCGATTGAAGCTGCTCCGTTGTCGATGGGTGACGCGATTGGCGTACTCGCCGGGCGGAAGCTCGAGATTCCCGTTCGAGGCGTGAAGCCCACCGACCTGCACGACACGTTCGATGATTCGCGCGCACTCGGCCGCAGGCACGACGCCATCGACATCATGGCGCCTCGAGGAACCGAAGTGTTTGCCGTAGACGATGGGACCATTGCGAAGCTGTTTACGAGCCACGCGGGAGGGCTGACGATCTATCAGTTCGATCCGACACGGACGTTCTCGTATTACTACGCCCACCTCGATCGGTACGCGGAGGGGCTCGCCGAGCATCAACCGGTTCATCGCGGCCAGCTGCTCGGCTACGTCGGCAGTACCGGCAATGCGTCGGAAGACGCGCCGCACCTTCATTTCGCCATTGCACGGCTCGACACAGATCGATCCTGGTGGAAGGGCGAGCCGATCAATCCCTATCCTCTGCTCAGCAAGTGACTTAACGAAAGTACACAACTATTACAGTCGGCTGCGGGCCGTCTTGTTATCGTGCATAGGCTTTTTTCCCGATAACAGCAACCGGAGGGCGGACTCGTGCAGCCGACGCTCATGTACGGGCGCAAGTATCAAAAGGGACTGAACTGGATCACCGCCGTTGCGATGATCACGTTCCATATCGGCGCCGTCGCGGCGCTCTTCTTCGTGACGAAGGGTGCGCTGCTCGCCGCGCTGATCCTGTACTTCGTCGCCGGCATGCTTGGGATCGGCATGTCGTATCACCGGCTGCTGACGCACCGCGGCTACAAGACTTACAAGTGGGTGGAATACTTCCTGACGTTCTGCGGCACGCTGGCGCTGGAAGGAGGTCCGATCTTCTGGGTCGCGACACACCGCATCCATCATCAGAAATCCGACCGTGAAGGCGATCCGCACACCCCGCGTGAAGGCACCTGGTGGGCGCACATGGGGTGGATCCTCACCGGCGAAGGTCTCCATCACGACGCGGCGGTGCTCTCGAAATACTGCCCCGACCTCTGCCGGGATCGCGTGCACGTCTTCCTGTCGAACTGGCACTGGATCTCGAACGTGATCGTCGGGGTCGCCCTGCTTGCCTTCGGCGGCATCCCCTATGTGCTGTGGGGCATCTTCTTCCGCACGGCATTCGGTCTGCACTGCACGTGGCTGGTGAACTCGGCGACGCACCTCTGGGGTTCGCGCCGCTTCACGACGCGAGACGATTCCACCAATAACTGGTGGGTCGCCCTGATCACGTTCGGCGAGGGATGGCACAACAACCACCATGCGCATCCCGTGTCCGCGCGCCACGGTCTCGCGTGGTACGAGCTGGACCTGAACTGGATCGGCATCAGCACGCTTCGCCGGCTCGGGCTGGCATGGGACATCAAGATTGCCAAGATCGCGCAGAAGATGAGCGAGGATGTCGTCATGCCGGCTGAAGAAGCGGTGGCGTAAGCAATTCAAAATTCAAAATTCAAAATGCAAACGGAGCATCGTTTGCAGAAAGGGGGGTGAAAGCGTGACGTTTTCACCCTTTCGCATGTACCGCGCAGTGTTTGCATTTTGAATTTTGCATTTTGAATTCTCTAGAATGACTCAATGACCCGGCGCCAAAAGGCGATCGCGTTCTTCGTCGCCCTGTGCGTCCTGCTCGTCGCCGGGGCGATCTCGCTCAACATCGGCTGGATCGTCATCACCGCCGAGCGCGCGCGTCTCCGGGTTCTCGTCTTCGGCATCATTACCTTCGGCCTGATCATCGCCGGTCTGATTGTCTACACGGTGTTCCTCGTTCTCGAAATCCGGCGCAACGAGGAACATGACACCTTCATCAACGCCGTCACCCACGAGTTGAAGACCCCAATCGCCTCGATACGGCTGTACCTCGAGACGCTGCAGTCGCGCACCCTCAACGACGATCAGCGGCGCGGCTTTTATGACGTGATGCTCGCCGACACCGAGCGACTGCACCGGACCGTCGATCACGTGCTGAAGGCCGGGATGACCAGCCAGAAGCCGAAGGTCATTGCGCGCGCGCCGGTGGACATGTCGGCGCTCGCCCGCGAGTGTGTGGAGCTGGCGCTGGCGCGCCACCACCTCCAGAGCGACGCGATTGTCCTCGAATCGCATGACGAAGGCCCGTTGATGGTGCGCGGCGACGCGGAGGAGCTGCGAACCGTCGTGACGAACCTGCTCGACAACGCGGTCAAGTACTCCGCCGACGTCGTCCGCGTCACCGTGGCCGTGGCCGCTCCCTCGCCTGATGCCGTCTGGGTCCGCGTGCACGACAGGGGCGTCGGCATCCCGCGCAAGCAGTTGAAGCGAATTTTCAGACGTTTTTACCGCGTGCAGGTGCGGGGGTTCAAGCAGGTCAAAGGCACCGGTCTCGGTCTCTACATCGTCCGTTCGATCGCGCGCGCGCACGGCGGACGCGTGTTTGCGCAGAGCGAAGGGGAAGGACGCGGCGCGACCTTCACTCTCGAACTGCCTCGTCTCGTCGCATGAATCGGATCCCGGATCCCGGATCCCGCGTGCCGGCATGAGCCGCATTCTCGTCGTTGAAGACGAGCAGCACATCGCCGAAGGTCTGCGGTTCAACCTCGAGGCCGAAGGACACGAGGTCACGGTCGTCACCGACGGCGAGCAGACGCTCGCGTCAATTCTGGACAATCATCAGAGCTTCGACGTCGTCGTGCTCGACGTCATGCTGCCGGGCCGCGACGGCTTTGCCGTTGCGTCGGCACTGAGGTCGGCGGGACAGTTCGTACCGATCCTGATGCTGACCGCTCGCGGGCGCCCGGACGATGTGCTGCGAGGCTTCGAAGCGGGCGCGGACGATTACCTGCCGAAGCCGTTCGAACTGGCGATTCTCATCGCGCGCATCAACGGCCTGTTGCGAAGGCGGCGGTGGAACGAGACGCCCTTCGACTCCGCCCACGGCAAGCACCCAGCGGGTGCGCCGGCAACGCGCGACGTCTACAGCTTCCGCGACCGTACGCTCGACTTCACGGCGATGGAAGTCCAGGCGCGCGGGAAGTCCTATCGACTGACTCAGATGGAATGCGATCTGCTCCGCTACCTGGTCACCCACGCCGGCCAACCCGTATCGCGTGGTGCGTTGCTCGAAAATGTCTGGGGGCTTCACGAGGAGACCGACACGCGAGCCATCGATAACTTCATCGTGAGGCTGCGCAAGTACCTCGAGGATCGTCCCGACTCTCCTCGCTTTCTGCAGACCGTCCGCGGCGTCGGCTATAAGTTCGTGCCCGACGGAAAGTAGAGGCGGACCTTCAGGTCCGCCCTAACGGATCTCCGTGACGTGCAGATAGGTTCCCGAATCGGCAATCAGCGCGCCGGTGGCCGCTGGCACGTGCCACTGCTGCTCGGCCTCCTGCGCTGTAGGCGCCGGACGGACGATGCCGATGAGTGTGACGCGCGCGCCCGGCCGAAGCGTGGTTTCCGTGGTGCGCTTGACGTCCGGGTCCAGGACGGCAAACACGGGTCGCTCATCTCCAGATCCGATCCAGTAGAAACGATCGCCCACGCGTTCGCGAATGTTGACGCGCTCGAGCGAGGCCTCGCGGCCGACGGCGTTGTTCGTCAACAGCTCGGCTACCGTCTTCACTGGTTCGGTAATGTCGCGAACGGCACCCGTTCCGGTCGTCGCTACGGCGGCGCTGGCTTTCTTTTGTGGCGGCGGCCCAATGCGCCACAACGCGGCAATCGCGAGCGTAGCGACAATCAATGCGGGAATACCCAGTCTGACGACCGCTCTTCTGGCCACGCTTGACCTTGAGCATGAACCGTACCGCTGCAGCATCCGGCGCGCACGCCCGCTGGGGACCCCGCTAGAATGGGCATCCATGACTGCCAGCGACACGATAGAGGCCGAAGGCCACTTGATCGACTCGGGCCATCTATCGGCAATCTTCGACAAGATCATCGAATTCAAGGCGCAATACGAAATCCTGAAGTTCGACATCGGCCGTACCAACGACGACGCCTCGCGAATTGAAATGCGCATCACCGCGCCCGATGCGCATCAGCTGGATGAGCTGCTCCAGGCCTTGACCACGTGGGGATGCCACCCCGTGCGCGAGCGGGATGCGCTCGTGAAACCGGCGGAGAAAGATCGATGCGTGCCGGACGACTTTTACTCCACGACCAACCACCGGACGCACGTACGCGCTGGAGGGCGCTGGCGCGAAGTCGAGAAGCAGCGGATGGACGCAGTGATTGTGGTCAACGACGGCCGCCCGGTTTGCCGAAAGCTGCGCGATGTGAAGGCCGGCGAATCGATTGTCTGCGGCCATGAAGGCATCCGCGTCACGCCCGAGTTCCGCGAACGCGACCGTCTCGGGTTCGCGTTCATGAGCAACGACGTCTCGTCCGAGCGGCGTGTCGAAGGGAGCGTCGCCCGCATCGCGGCAATGATGCGCGAAGTGAAGAAGGCCGGTGGCCGCATCGCCGTCGTCGCGGGCCCGGTCGTCGTGCATACGGGTGGCGTGGAGCACTTCTCCGAGCTGATTCGCGGCGGCTACGTCCACGCCGTGCTGGCGGGTAACGCGCTGGCCGTTCACGATGTCGAATTCGCGCTGTCGGGAACGTCGCTCGGAATCGATCTGGTGGCAGGCGCGCCGGTCGAACAGGGACACCGCAATCACATGGCGGCGATCAACACGATCAACCGCGCCGGCGGTATTCGCGCGGCGGTCGAAAGCGGCGTGCTGAAATCGGGCGTCATGTACGAATGCGTGAAGCACGGAGTCGAGTACGTGCTTGCGGGCAGCATTCGCGACGATGGTCCGCTGCCCGATACGGAGATGGATCTGATTGCCGCGCAGGAACGCTACGCGGACGTGCTCACCAACAACGTGCAGCTCGTGCTGATGCTGTCGTCGATGCTGCACAGCATCGGCGTCGGCAACATGCTGCCGTCGTGGGTGCGCGTCGTCTGCGTTGATATCAACCCGGCTGTCGTCACAAAGTTAAGCGACCGGGGCTCCATGCAGACGGTCGGGGTCGTCACTGACGTGGGACTTTTCCTCCATCGACTGGCCGAGGCGCTCCGTTAGGACCTCTGCCGTTCGCGGGCCCAGCGCTTCGCCGCCGCGTGCCTGGCGATCTCGCGGCGGCGCGCGGGGCTGAGCGCAGCGGCGCGGGCGGGCCCACCCTTGAGTCCTCCGAGTCGTCCGAGCGCGGCGGCATGCGGATTTGCCTCGGCGGCGGCGGAACGTCGGCCGAGCACCTCGACGCGTTCGGTCGGGGCTTTACATGCGGGGCAGGGCGGGCCGATGGCGAGCGTCTCCTCCGCCTCATCGAGCTCCGTTTCGTGCTCGCACACGAGGCAGCGGCGCTTCACGCGCAGCACGATGCGCTTGATGCTTGACCGCATACGCACTAATACTACACCGCCTCTACACCACGGCCCGAGTGGCCGGCGCGCGTTCGACGAGGGTCTCGACAATCCGTCTCAACGCCTGCTCGAGGCCCGCGCGCGTCCGCGGCGTACCGAGACACAGACGGATCGCCCGCGGCGCCGTCTGGTCGGCAACCGAAAACGCCGTTGACGCATTGACCAGCACGCCACGTGAGCGCATTTCCGCTGCGAATGCGTCGGCCGTCCAGCGCGCCGGCAGGTGCATCCACGCGTGAGCGCTCGATGGATGCGTCTGAACCCTGTGCCCTTCGAGCAGCCGCTTCGCCATCGCCTGGCGGGCGGCGACTTCATGCCGCTTCCATTCAAGAATCCGGATTGCGGTTCCATCCTCCATCCAGCCACACAGCAGGTCCGCGCCGATCGGGGGAACGCAGAGTGTCGTGGTCCAGACAGCGGCGCTGAGTCGATCGATCATCGAAACCGGTGCGACAGCGCAGCCGAGGCGCATGCCTGGAAACAGGCTCTTCGACACGCTCGTGACAAGGACGGTGCGATCCGGAATCAGCGCTGAGAGCGACGCGCGCTCCGGCGACAGGAAACCGTAGACATCGTCCTCGATGACCGTGAGGCGATACTTCTCCGCGAGTGCGGCAATCTGGCGGCGCCGGCGCTCCGACATCACCGCCGACGTCGGGTTCTGCAGCCGTGGCATGCAGTACAGCACCCTCGCCTTGGTCGATCGGCACGCCGTCTCGAGCGCGTCGGCGCGCAGGCCTTCTCCGTCCATCGCGATGCCGCGGAGCTTCAGATGCATCTGATTGGCGAGGTCCTTCATCCCGGAATACGTCAGTTCCTCCGCAAGCACGGTGTCGCCGGGCCTGGTTGTGACCGCCAGCGCGATGAGAAGCGCGTGCTGCGCGCCCACAGTCAACACGATGCGATCGGGAGAGGCGGGCGTGCCCATCGCGGCAAGCCATTCAGCCATCGCCTGTCGATGACGACGATGGCCGGGCGTCGGGACATAACCAAGCAGCTCGGTCCACGGGAGCATGCGCCGCTGGAACATCCGCGGCTCGAGGGCGGCGACCTCCTTGTCGGGCATGAGGATGTTGATGCTGAGATCGATCGGACCCGTGGTGCTGGTGTCGTCCTCCTCTTGGCCGCGTATGAACGTCCCGCGTCCGACGTGGCCAGAAATCAGTCCCCGGCGCGCCGCCTCGGTGTACGCGCGGGTCACCGTCGTGACGGTGACGCCGAGGTGATCGGCCATGTCGCGATGCGGCGGAAGCCTGGCGCCGGCGCGCAGGGCGCCCTTCTGGACGTCCTCGTCGATGGCGTCAGCGATGCGGCGGTAGACCGGTCCGCGCCGTCCCTCGAGATTCGGCACCCACATTGTCATGGCGCAATCTTCATATTGACTGACCGGACAATGCAAGCGGGTGCCAATTGATTGTCATACAAAGCCGCCGCGAGTCGCCAGGCGGACCTGCGCAACCGGCCTGTCGTCGCCAGCGTCCAACAGGGTAGGGTCGGTACGCGTGGTCATGTCGGCCTGCTGCCGCGTTGGAGCGCCCTGAACGCGCACAGTCACAAGTGCTATCCTCAACTCATGGGCAAGCGCATTTTCCTCTTCATCGTCACCAACATCGCCGTCGTTCTGACGCTGACGATCGTGCTCAGCGTTCTGGGCGTCGGCCGCTATGTAGGCCCGGGCGGTCTCAACATCGGCGCGCTCGCAACGTTCTGCTTCATCTGGGGCATGGGCGGCGCGTTCATTTCGCTGCAGATGTCACGCTGGATCGCCAAGCGCGCGACGGGCATGACCATCGTCGACGGACGGACCGGCAATGCGGAGGCGGACCGCGTCTACGCAATGATTGCCGGGCTGTCGCAGAAGGCCGGGCTGCCGATGCCGGAGGTCGGCATCTACGACTCGGCGGAGGTCAACGCGTTTGCGACCGGCCCGAGCAGGAGCCGCGCCCTGGTTGCGGTCTCCACTGGTCTGCTCCGCACGATGCGCGATGAGGAAGTGGAAGGCGTGCTCGGGCATGAGATCACGCACATCGCCAACGGCGACATGGTCACCATGACGCTGCTCCAGGGGGTCATCAACGCGTTTGTCATGTTCTTCGCGCGGCTGATTGCGTACCTCATCGCCAATCGCGGCGGCTCGCGCGACCGCGGCTACAACGGCGGCTCGTATTTCATCGTGATCATCCTGCAGATCGTACTGGGCATCCTCGGCTCAATCATCACCGCGTGGTTCTCACGGCAGCGTGAGTTCCGCGCCGACCATGGCGGCGCCGAACTCGCCGGCCGCGATCGGATGATCGGCGCGCTGCGCCGTCTTGTGGCCAACCGCGACATGGTGGATACGCAGCACCAGACGCTGGCGACCCTGAAAATCAACGGCGCGCGCAGCTGGATGGTGTTCTTCGCGACGCATCCGCCGCTCGAAACCCGCATTGCCGCGCTGGAGAAGATGTAATCACGGCCGCGCGGACGAAGGGCACGACGACGTTTTTTACCACGAAGGTCACGAAGACCACTAAGGCGTTTTCAGGTACAACGAAGGCGCGCCGCGCTCTGCCTTTGTGACCTTTGTGTGCTTCGTGGTGAAACCGTGGGCCGGTG
>Ga0075434_100005505_pt1 | contig 11532 bp, 9 predicted proteins | sample RhiMethybrSRZTD3_FD_75298 | JGI IMG/M metagenome (GOLD analysis project Ga0075434, IMG submission 75298) | Populus rhizosphere microbial communities from Tennessee, USA - Rhizosphere MetaG P. TD hybrid SRZTD3 | ecosystem: Host-associated > Plants > Roots > Rhizosphere > Soil | place: USA... | reverse complement strand
AGTTCAGAGTCAGGGTCAAGCCATTTCCAGTCTGGGCAACGTTCGTAACTGCGCAACCCCAGTTGCCGGTTCCACCGCACTGAACGGAGTTCTGGCCGTTTTGAAAGGTCCAGCTCCCGCTGGAAGCAGAACCGCCCGTAACCGTTATGGTGTTGCCTCCGACATTGAACGCAATGGCATTCACGAAAAACCCGGAGGTCGGACCGCTGAGAGTTAAGGTGGCAGAACTTGTGCCCACATTCAAAACCGCTGTGTATGGTCCCTGGGTCAAAGTTGTAATGGTGTTTGCAGAAGCCATGGGTGCCATGGCGAGTGCCGCCACAAGAACCAAGGCCAAAATGGAGAGCCTAACGCTTAATTTACTCACGACGAAGTCCCCCCCCTGGGGTCTAAAGATAGTACTGCAGTAACGCATTACCGTTGGCACGAAGGATGCCAATCCTACTGTGGAGAACTAGAAAAGTCAAGGTATTGATTCGCTTGGATTTGCGTCTCGCGAGATCGGAGGTTTGGCGCAGTTCGATTCCCCAAACTGCAAAGTCATGCACCTTTATGTCTGAATACTTCTGATACAAAGGCCTTTAGATATAACTACATACAAAGTTGTACGCGATTTCAGGAGGGTAGGAGCCGGTCGATCTTGGCTGCCATGATGAAATCACTTTCGGTGAGCCCATTGACCTTATGCGTCCAGAGGGTGATTTCTGCTTTTCCCCAGGCCAGTAGGATGTCGGGATGGTGTCCCTGTTCTTCTGCCAGTTCACCCACTTGGTTTACGAATGCTAAGGCTTGCTTAAAGGCAGGAAATTTGAACTGACGAACGATGTGGTGCTCGTTGACTACTTGCCAGTCCGGAACCTGTTGGTGAAGGAGAGTGAGCTCTTGCCCCTGAAGTGGCGGTACCCCTCCGCGGCAGGGGACGCAGTTTTTGGCGGCGAGCGAGGACATGGGCATCTCCTTCGTGACAAGAGATGAATTTTACGCCAAGAGAGATGCCGGACAAATGTGGCGCGCGCACTTCTGACCGGGACGATTTCAAGCCGATATTGACAGACAGCAGGCAGCGCGGACAGGAGAGCCCGCGCCACATGATCAAAACGGGATATCTTCGTCGCTGATGGGAGACGAAGAAGCCCCGGCTGCAACCGGCTCATGCTCGGGCGTGCGCTGATCGAAGTTGTTCGATCCATTGCCGCGAGCGGAATCGCCGCCGCCCTCGCCGCGTCCGCCAAGCAGGACCAGGTCATTCGCCACAACCTCGGTCATGTAGCGCTTCTGGTTAGTCTGTTTGTCGTCCCACGACCGGGTCTGCAATCGGCCTTCGATGTACACCTTGCCGCCTTTTTTCAGATACTCGCCGGCGATTTCCGCAAGGCGTTGCCAGAGAACAACGTTGTGCCACTCAGTGCGGTCCTGCCACTGTCCGTCTTTGTCTTTGTAGCGTTCGTTTGTTGCCAGTGTGAGTTTTGCAACCGGAGTTCCGCTTGGCGTGTACTTCACCTCAGGGTCCTTACCCAGATTGCCGATGAGAATGACTTTGTTGACGCTTTTTCCTGCCATGAGAGGCTCCTTGATCAAATGGCCAGTGGGCTGGGATCCCTGGTCAGATGGGGACAATATAACAGCTTTGAATCGGTGGGTGCTGTGAGAATTGTGGGTGGAGTTTCAGAACGGGAAGAGAAGTCGTCGTTAGTCATCGGCCGCTGGTCGTTGGCGAAACCTCGAGCGTTATCGTGTTCTCGCACGCCTACGTTCTTAAACGGAGGACAATACTGGGGCTGACGACCAACGACTAACGACCGACGACGGTTTTACTCCAGTTGCGCGAATTGCTTCCCGCCTTCCATACTGTTCCTTCATATGAAAACCACACTTTCTTTTTCTTCTCCTGCTCAAGTTGAAACCGAATGCCTGGTCGCGGTCGTTCTCGATCGCGGCGAAAAGGACCAAACCGATGCCTTGGTCTCCGCTGCGGATAAGTCTGTGCTCGAGGCTGCGAATGCGATCATTTCGTCCGGTGACGTGACCGCGAAGAATTTTGAGGCAACCTGGCTGCATGCCCCGTCCGGTATGAGAGCAAGACGCTTATTGCTGATCGGCGGCGGCAAGTCCAAGAACTTTTCCGCGGCAGAATTGCGGAAAATGGCTGGCGCAGCGGTCCGTGCCCTGAAGCCGCGGAACCTGCGCAGCTTGGCTTTCTTGGTCCCCGAAGGAATTTCAGTAGAGAAAGGCGTGAAGGCGATCGTTGAAGGCGCAATGATTGGCAATTTCGATCCTGACACGTACAAAAGCGACCGCAAGGACCAGAGCGTGCAGTCGCTGACTGTAGTGGCGGCAGGAGATCAAGCCGCTTTACAGCAGGCGCTCGATGAGGCGCGGATCGTGGCCGAATCGCAGAACTTCACCCGCGAATTAGTCAATGAGCCTTCGAACCGAATGACGCCAACTATTCTTGCCGACCGCGCACGAGAGATGGCAAAAGATGTAGGTCTGAAATTCGAGGTCTATGGCGAGGACAAAATCAAAGAACTCAAGATGGGCGCTTTTTGGGGCGTAGCGCAGGGCTCAGACGAACCTCCGGCATTGATCGTCATGCGCTATGAACCTGCGGGCGCACCGGAAAAGCCTGTGCTCGGTTTGGTCGGGAAAGGAATTACGTTCGACACCGGCGGCATCTCCATCAAGCCCGCCGACGGCATGGAAAAAATGAAATACGACATGGCCGGCGGCGCGACCATGATCGGCGTAATGCGCGCCATTGCGATGCTCAAGCCAAAAGTCAAAGTGATTGGAATCGTTTGCGCGACCGAAAACATGCCTTCAGGAAAAGCGCAGAAGCCGGGTGACATTCAGACCGCGATGTCGGGGAAAACCATTGAAATCATCAACACCGATGCCGAAGGACGACTGGTGTTGGCTGACGGCCTTTGCTACGCACGGCAACTCGGCTGCACGCATCTGATTGATGCGGCAACCCTGACCGGCGCGGTTGTGGTGGCGCTCGGTTATGCCAACGCCGGAGTATTCGCGAGCGATGACGATTTTTACAATCGGTTCAAGGACGCGATCGACAAAGCAGGTGAGAAGATGTGGCGGTTGCCGCTCGGCGACGAATATCTGGACGCAATGCGCTCTCAGATCGCCGACCTGCAAAACACCGGTGGACGCTGGGGCGGCGCTTGTACTGCCGCCGCTTTCCTCAAGGAATTCGCGGAAGACACGCCGTGGATCCATCTCGATATCGCGGGGACGGCATGGATGGAAGACAACAAGGCTTGGATCGCAAAGGGGCCATCCGGAATTGCGGTGAGGAGCTTGGTGGAGTTGGCGCGCGGATTCGGGAGCTAACCGCAAAAGCCTTTAACCGCGGAGTACGCCGAGAATGCAGAGGAGGAATCGAAAAAAAATGAAAGCTCTGGTGGTGATTGGGCTGATTGTCGTCGTACTCGGAATTCTGTCTTTTTTCATCCCGGTTCCACACACCGAGCATCATGGTCTCGATGCGGGCGATATTCACGTGGGTGTTAACACGCATCACGACGAGATGCTGCCGCCGTATGTGGGAGTGGGGCTTATAGTCGTGGGAGCGGGATTGATGATCGCCGGACGTAAGCGGGCCTAACTCACATAACTGGTGGGACTTCGATTCCCATTACCGCCAGGGCGCGAACCAGTTCTCGGCGAACCACACCGGTTGTGGCAAGCAGGAATTGCTTCCGAGATCCATTTTTTTCGCTCAGAATCGGATAGCGGTGATAGAACGTGTTGAATAGCTGCGCGAGCTGGAAGACGTGCTTGGCCAGATACGCCGGCTCGGTCGTTGCGATACATTGATCGATGACGTAGGCGGTTTTTGAAGCCATGAGCCATAGTTCCCAGAGGTCAGTGGCTTCGTGGAAGAGCGGCCCTTTCAGGGCCGCGTCAGATCTCGGACCAGACGTTACGCGGCCCCGAAAGGGCCGCTCTTCCACGCCTGCGCCGAGAAACTTGCCGAACTCTGCGGCGGAGACGTTGCAAGCAACGTCTCTACAGAAAGAATCGGGATCGATCCCACCTTTACGAAAGATATTCGTCGCCCGAACTGCCGCGTATTGTGCGTAGGGGCCCGTCTCTCCTTCGAAGCTGAGCGCATCTTTGAAGTCGAAAGCGATGACGGAATTCTTCGTGTACTTCAACATGAAGTAACGCAATGCGCCGATGGCGATTTGCTCGAAAATCTTTTCTCGCTCGGGGTCGCTCAGCTCGGGATGCCGTGAATCAACTTCTTGCTTCGCGGCGGCGATGAGCGCGTCGAGCAGATCATCCGCTTTTACGCCGAAGCCCTTGCGCCCTGAGACCTCGATGTAGGCGCGCCCCTTGTCGTCTTCTGACAGTTCGTACCTGAGTTCGGCGGCGCAGCGCGGCGTGAGTGCCACCATCTCATAGGAAAAGTGCGTGTAATGGTCGGCAGCTTCATTGTGGCCTAAGCCGCGCAGTGCTTCGATGACGGTGTTCTGCGCTTCCGACTGCCGCGCGTCGATGACGTTGTAAATTTCCGCCACGTCGCCGAAATGGGGATGGTCGGGTTCGCCGTGCTCGGCAGAAACCCAGCACTGATGCCCGTTCGGATAGTCGAAGAACTTGCGATAGCCGAAGTCCTTGCCAAGCAGGCCGAACTTCCACATGTGATAAGCGATGTCCTTGCCGACGTAGCCGACGGTGCCATTGGAGCGCACGATTACCTTCTGATCTTCCTCTGTGATTTCCTCTGTGTCCTCTGTGCCATCTGTGGCTAAGGTTTTCGCAGTTCCCGCCCGCCGCATCACCCAGCAGCCCTTGTTCTTGCCTTCGCTCTCGAAGTAGAGCACTCCGGCCGCTTTTAGCTTCTCGAATGCCGCATCCCAGAAATGCAAATGTAGGATGTCGCTTTCACGGGGCAGGAAGTCGTACTCGATTGCGAGGCGATCCATGGTTTCGAGATGACGGCGCAGGATGGCGGTTGAGATCAGATCGGCAACTCCGGCGGTTTCGTTGCCACCCGCTTCGATTTCGTGCAAGGTTTGCAGGCGGACTTTCTTGTTTTCGGCGCTTTGCTCGTACCATTGCGAAACTTTCGCGTACAAATCCCAGCAGTAGTAGTCGAACCGCGGCTCGCGCGAAAGTTGTTCGATGTCCTCGCGGGACTTTGTCTCGAGACGCAAAAAGCCGACGACGACATCTGCAACCTGAACGCCGGTGTTGTCGATATAGTTCTGAACATCCACGGTGCGCCCGGCGAATTGCAGTAGGCGGACGAAGGTATCGCCGAGGATGGCATTGCGAAGGTGCCCGATGTGCGCGGCCTTGTTGGGGTTGATGCTGGTGTGCTCGACGAGGATTTTGCCGCTTGGCCTCGCGCTGATTGGCTCTTCGTCGCGCGCTATGGCGGAAGCCAACGATGCGCGGTCTGCGCGCGCGTTGATGTACCCTGTGCCGGCAACTTCCAGCTGTTCAAAGCCCTCGACCGAGCCGAGTCCGCTGACGATCTCTTCCGCGATCTTTCGCGGTGCCTTGCGGAGTTTCTTCGCAAGCTCGAATGCGAGCGGTAGTGCGAATTCGCCCAGCTCAATTTTGGGCGGCTGCTCAATGACGATGCGCTCGAGATGCACGCCGTACTGGCTTCGCAGGAACTCGCGAATACGCTCAGCCAACCGGCGTTCGAGATGTCGGTACAAGAAGCGCTCCTAAGTGTGAGGGGAATAGTGAGTTTAGCAGAAGGTCGTTGGTGATTGGACCTTGGTCGTTGGCCCAAATTGCTATGAATGGCAGATTCTTTCGGCCACTTGCGACAAAGAACCCTTTAGAATCAAGTATCCCGGGTTTGCCAACGACCAACGACCAACAACCAACGACGGTTCTTATGCGCATTGCTTACCTCGATTGCTTTTCCGGTATCAGCGGCGACATGTTTCTGGGTGCGCTGATTGATGCGGGCGTGCCTGCAAAGGTCTTCGAGGATGCGGTTGAGGCGCTGAATGTCGGCGTGAAATTGCAGATTGCGCGGATCGATCGCAGCGGAATCAGTGCTACCAAGGTGGACGTAATCGTGGATGGGCAGAAGGACTCTCCCAGAGAGACTCGGACCGGAATGTCCGAGCCACACGGCCACTTTCAGTCCCACCAACAAGCACACTCGCATGACCACAAACATGGGGTGCCCCACTTCTCCCAGGTTTTGGGAGAAGTGGGGGGCACTCCCAGCCGGGAACATCAGCATGGTCGCGGATTGACAGAAATTCGAGAGATCATTGGGCAGGCCACGCTGACTGATTCCGTAAAGTGCACCGCGATTGGAATATTCGAGAAACTGGGCGCCGCTGAAGCCAAGATCCACAACGTTCCCATCGATAAAATCCATTTTCACGAAGTGGGCGCCGTAGATGCGCTGGTTGATATCGTCTGTGCAGCCGTTGGTGTCGAAGCACTCGGAGTGGATGAATTCGCCTGCTCTTCCTTGAACGTCGGCGCCGGAACCGTCGAGTGCGCGCACGGAACATTTCCAGTTCCGGCGCCGGCGACTGTGGAGTTGCTGAAGGGCGTCGCAGTTTGCTCGTCTGGCATCCAGGCTGAGTTGGTTACTCCGACCGGTGCGGCGATTGTCGCCACGATCGTGAGGCGTTTTTCAGCGTTTCCTCAGATGAAAATCGAGAAAACGGGTTACGGAGCAGGGACCAGAGACTTTCCCGGGCATGCGAATGTGCTCAGGATTACTGTTGGAGAGGTTGCGTCGATGAAGAACGCGGGCGAGGGCGCCCGCGCCACACAAGACGAGACCGTCGTTGTGCTCGAAGCGAATCTCGACGACCTCAGCCCCCAGGTCTTCGGCTATGTCATGGATCGACTGCTCGAAGTTGGAGCGCTCGATGTGTTCGCGACGCCGGTGCAAATGAAGAAGAACCGGCCAGGGTCGATGTTGACGGTGCTGGCGAGATCCGAAGATGCAGAGAAGTTAAGTCACATAATCTTTGCCGAAACCACCACGCTCGGCGTCAGGCGGCGCGAGGAGACGCGGCGCATCTTGACACGAAGATGGCAAATTGTCCACACCCAATGGGGAGAGGTACGGATCAAGATCGCCAGCATGAATGGATCGGTGAGCAACTACGCCCCGGAATACGAGGACTGCCGCAAAATTGCGGCAGCACAGAATGTCCCGCTGAAGACGGTCATGATGGAAGCGATGGAAGCCTACTCACGATCGCTCAAGCGCTAATCCCCACCTATTTTGGTAATCTCAATGCAGGCCTGAAACAGCCGGTCGGATGTGTTTTAGCCAACGACCAACGGCCGATGACCGACGACATGGCAGATAAGTTCTACATCACGACCCCTATCTATTACGTAAACGCGCGGCCGCATATCGGTCACACGTACACGACCATCGCCTGTGATGCGATTGCGCGGCGCAAGCGAATGCTGGGATTTGATACGTGGTTTCTGACCGGCACTGACGAGCACGGGCAAAAAATTCAGCGGGCGGCACAAGCTGCGGGAAAGACTCCTCAGCAATTCACTGATGAGGTGTCCAACGAATTCCGCGCACTGTGGGACCGGATGGGAATCACCTACAACGATTACATCCGCACCACGTCCGACCGTCATAAGCACGGCTTTCAGGAACTTTGGCGGCGCATTCGCGACAACGGATACATCTACAAAGGGAGCTATACCGGTCAATATTGCGTCTTCGATGAAATGTATGTAGAGGTCGGACCAGGCGAGCCCTGCCCGGAGTGCGGGCGGCCCACGGAGACGATTATAGAAGAGAATTATTTCTTCAAATTGTCGGCGTTTGCCGAGCCGCTGCTGGAGCTTTACACCAAGCATCCAGAGTTCATCCGCCCTGAAACGCGCCGCAATGAAGTGATCGCTTTTGTGCGATCAGGACTGCGCGATCTTTCGGTCAGCCGCTCTAGTTTCTCTTGGGGCATTCCGGTGCCGGACGAGCCCAAGCATGTTGTCTATGTGTGGTTCGATGCGCTGGCCAACTACATTACTGCGCTTGGCTATGGATCCTCCGATACGAGCAAGTTTGAAAAATACTGGCCTGCGGACATACACATGGTTGGGAAAGAAATTGTGCGCTTCCACTCTGTGTACTGGCCCGCGTTTCTGATGGCCGCGAAGCTGCCGCTGCCGAAATCGATCGTTGCGCATGGCTGGTTGTTGTTTGAAGAGAGCAAGATGTCGAAGTCGCGCGGGAACATCGTGCGGAGCGAGACGATTCTCGATGTCTTAGGCGCTGACGCGCTGCGTTATTTCCTCCTGCGAGAAGTGGTTTTTGGCAATGATGGTTCGTTTTCGTTTGACGCGCTAGTGCAGCGCTATAACTCTGATCTCGCGAATGGCTTGGGAAATCTGGCCAGTAGAACCTTGGCGATGATTACGCGCTACTTCAAGGGCGAGGTGCCGTATCCGTCGCACAAAGCTGCGCATACGGCAGAGGAAGACCTGGTTGCGGCGCTTGCGAAGCACACGATTTCGGAATTTCACGAGTTGTTTGAGCAGTATCAGTTCTCGCGAGCCCTGGAGATGGCCTGGGCGCTGGTTGCCGCGGTCGATAAGTACATCGTCGAGAATGAACCCTGGGCCCTGGCAGAGAAGCAGGACGAAAGCAGCCGCGCGCGCTTAGCAACTGTGCTATATACGTCTGCTGAGGCCCTGCGGATTGTGACGGCGCTTGCGCATCCTGTTATGCCGGACGCGACGGCGCGAATTTGGGCGCAACTTGGGCTGGGCGAGATCAAGAAAGTCAACCTTGCAGACTTGCATTGGGGACAGCTTCCGCTCGGAACAAAACTGGGCAAAGTTGAACCGGTATTTCCACGTGCGGACAAGAGCGCGATTGAAAGGATGCAGAGGATGGAGGACCAGCAAAGGCCTGCGGCGCCTGAAACCCCCGCGACGGAGGCCCAGCCCGGACCAGTCGCGGCTGGAGCTTCAGTTGGCGCCTCGCAAGGTTCGGCGGCGCTGAATAAGCCTGCCACACCAGCCAGTGTCTCTAGTGTCTCTCCTGACGGCAAGATCACGATTGATGACTTCGCTAAGGTCGAACTTCGCGTGGCGCAAGTAAAGGTCGCTGAGAGAGTAAAGGGAGCAGACAAACTGTTGCGCCTCGAAGTTGATCTCGGCAACGAGACTCGTCAGATTCTGGCAGGAATCGCGGAGGCTTATGCGCCCGAGACTCTCGTGGGCCGCAAGATTGTGATTGTTGCGAATCTCGCTCCGCGAAAGATGCGCGGACTTGAATCAAACGGCATGCTCCTGGCAGCTTCGCTCGAAGGCGGAAAGCCTGTGCTGGCGGGCTTCTTGGAGGACGTGCCGGTAGGGGCGAGGTTGAAATAGTTTCTCACGATGGACTGCTGGGAGGCTTCTCTGGTACACCTCCGGTTTTTTGCGTGTCTAGGAACTTCTTCAGATTGTCCATTACCAGGACATAATTCTCTTCTCCAGAGATATTCAGAAACGCAAATCCCAATCCCATGCACTTCAGCGTGTCTGGCCAGTCCTTAAGAGCGCGATAATCGTCAACCACATCCCTAACTTCGGCCTTGTCCTCCTGCGACAGATTTTGAAATGAACTCAGAGATGCCAGGAAGTAATTCGCTACGTTCTCGAAATCATGGCAGTTGCTCATGGACTCGAAGACCTGTTCCTGGCGTTCTGTAGCCCTCCTGCGATCAATCTTGCTGTCAATTGTTTTCAGGATGGTATCGAGAACAATTGCAGGTCCGATGGGATAGTCCTTGCCGTCGGCCGAGTGGAAAGTAAAGAACTTGGATCTGAAGACAGCCATAGCTCCAAAACCGGAAACAACTGCTGTGAGGAAATAGTCGTCCTTGAGGGCCGGAAATATCTGCTGTGAATATGTTCTCAATACCACGAAGGCAAGAAGTGAGATGACACCGTTGAGGCATACGTACATCGATCCGGAGAGGTGGCCTGCAGCAAGTAAAGGCTCATCACGATAGCGAGACAGAATTTCAGACAGGCCGACGATTGCGCCGAAAAGAAAACTGGCAAAAGCCCACGCAATGCCTTTTTGATAAGGGTCAGCCGGAATCGCGCGCCCAATCCACACGCCTAAAGCGATCAGACCAGCGACTGCAAGTAGTATGAGAATGCCACTACCCGCCCTTTTCGGTGCTGTCATTATCTTTAGTCTTTACAAATTCATCCGGCGGCTTTCTGGCCAAAGCTGGTCAAACGAAATTCATCATTGCCAACGGGGTCTTCATTGGTTCGTTCAATATAACCTTGGTCAAGCAGAATCCGAGTTACGGGCAAGAGTGCATCCACCCGGGTCTGAAGCTGTTTTGCAATATCAAATAAAGCCATCGTGTGTCCGGGCGCGGCGTTCAGCGCGCCCAGCAGTTTACCCGAGTACGCGATTACGGCGTCACTCAAACCCCTGGGAAGGACAACATCATCGGAGTTGCTTGAGCGCGGCTTTACGATGTCCTCGCCACCGGAACGGCTTGTGCGTGGCTTTACGATGGGCTCGCCACTGGAGCTGCTCGAACGTGGCTTTACGATAGGCTCCCCGCTGGGACTCCGTTTCAGGTAATCCAAGCCAAAACGATCCTTAAAGTCCATGCGACCCTCTGATTATAGGGTAATCGGTTTTTACACCGAGGGAAAGTACTTGATTTACGTGAGCGGGCTGTTCGTTTGCTGTGATCAGCTTTACTGTGATCGCCCTTACAATGATTGCAGCCTCTTAACATGTTCATTGACTCGCATTGCCACCTCGACGGTCGCCGTTTCGATTCCGATCGCGAGCAGGTGATTGCCCGCGCGCGGGAGGCAGGCGTCGCTAACATGCTGGCGGTTGGAACCGGCGACGGCCCGGGCACACTCGATTGCGCGGTCAAAATTGCACAGCAGCACGATTTCATCTCCGCGACGATCGGAATCCATCCCCACGAGGCCAAGCTGGCGAAAGATTCCGATTTTGCCGAACTCCGGCAGCTCGCGCACACTTCCGAGGTGATTGCCTGGGGAGAAATTGGCCTCGATTACTACTACGATCATTCTCCGCGCGACGTGCAGCGGAGCGTATTTATCCGGCAAATGGAAATGGCACATGCGGCCAAGCTGCCGATTGTGATCCACTGCCGTCCCTCTGATAACAGCGACAATGCCTGGCAGGACTGCCTAGATCTCATCGAGCAGCACTGGAAACCGTCGGGCTTGGGAGGTATTTTGCATTGTTTTACCGGTGAATGGACCCATGCGAAACGCGCGCTGGACATGGAATTCATGATTTCATTCGCCGGAAATGTAACGTTTCCCAAAGCACAGCAAATACGAGATTCAGTAAACCAGGTGCCGCTCGATCGCATGTTGATCGAAACCGATTCGCCCTTTCTCGCGCCGATTCCGTATCGAGGAAAGCGAAATGAGCCTGCGTTCGTCAAAGAAGTGGCGCGACAGGTCGGAGCACTGCGAGGGATGTCAACGGAAGAAGTAGGGAATCTGACCTCGCAAAACTTCTGTCGCTTCTTTTCTATG
>Ga0075434_100005504_pt1 | contig 11534 bp, 9 predicted proteins | sample RhiMethybrSRZTD3_FD_75298 | JGI IMG/M metagenome (GOLD analysis project Ga0075434, IMG submission 75298) | Populus rhizosphere microbial communities from Tennessee, USA - Rhizosphere MetaG P. TD hybrid SRZTD3 | ecosystem: Host-associated > Plants > Roots > Rhizosphere > Soil | place: USA... | reverse complement strand
AGCGACTGATCAACGCACTCACGGCGCAGACCAACTATGGCGTGCTCTATCAGGTGGACATGCGGCTGCGGCCATCCGGCCGTGCCGGCCCGCTGGCGACGCAGCTCGCTGGCTTCGCGAGCTACCAGGAGACGGAAGCCTGGACCTGGGAGCACCTGGCGCTCACGAGGGCGCGAGTGGTTTCCGCCTCACCGGCATTCGCAGCACGCATCGAGGAAGTGATCCGCGCCGTCCTCATGCGCCCGCGCGATGCTCGGGCGGTCGCCGGTGACGTCATCGAGATGCGCCGGGCGATTGCGCAGGAAAAGGGCGATGACAAGCGCTGGGATCTGAAATACGCCGCTGGCGGCCTGATCGACATCGAGTTCATCGCGCAATATCTGCAACTCGTTCATGCCGCTGCCGGGCCGGAAATCCTTGATACGTCGACCGCGCGCGTCCTCGACAAAGCATGGCGGCTCGGGCTCCTCCGCACGGAAGATGCCGAAGTCTTGCGCCCGGCGGTGCGCCTCTATCACGATCTGACGCAAGTGCTGCGGCTGTGCCTGCCGGGCCCGTTCGATCCCAAGGCCGCAGCCCCAGGGCTCATTGGTCTGCTTGCGCGAGCCGCCGACGTGCCGGATTTTGCGACGCTCGATGCGACCGTGACTGAGACGGAAGCCAAGGTGCGCAAAAGCTTCGAGCGCATCCTTGGCGAAGCACCCTGAGCCCCCCGCTCAGCCCCTGTTTTGCCCCTGCGCCCGGCGGGCGACGCAGGAGACGAAGTCCAGCGGAGCTGCAGCGAGAAGCTCGAGCTCCGCCCGCTTCAGGGGGCCCAGCGCCAATGTGAAGCCGGGATCGGTGAGGCGCTCGCGGAGCAGAGCAATAGTGGCTTGGTGCTCGGAACCGGCGTACCGCGCCGCTGCAACCTGCAGGCCAGGATCGCCGAAGAAGCGATGGATGACTTCGCCGAATGTCTTGCGGGATCCATAATAGTCAAGAAGGGCGGTGTCGCGCGCTGCCGGAGGGGCATCCCTCACGCGTCGGGCGGCATCGTCGCTCAGGGCCAGGTAACGCGGGAGAGAGATATCACCCCGCGGCTCCTCCGTCACTGAGTGGAGACCGCGGTCGCCCACGGAGTAGGGACGGTCGGTCTGGAAGCAGCGCAAGCGCTGGATCTCGGCCAGCCTAACTGGCGGCGGCGCAACATTGGTGAAGGTCCCAGGGGAGGTGACGTACATGCCTTCGGGCGGTTCCGTCATGCTCTTCGCTATCTTCCCGATCAGCCCGGCATCGCCGCTATGCTCCGCGAGCATCTTGTTCAGGTCGCTGCAATCGACCGGTTCCGCCGGCTGTCCGATCTGCCCAGCGATGCCCTGCCTCTGGCATTTCGCGTATTCCCGGCCCATCGCGAACAGCGTCCGCAGGGGAGCGGGGTCGAAGGCCTCGACGAGTGCTGCCGGGTTACGCAGATCGGCGCTGTGGACCCACAGGAACACGCCGATGGCGGCGAGCGCTCCCACCGTCAGCTCTGGCGTCAGCCCGAGCCTGTTGTACTCGCCCGAGGAGACGCGCGCGAGCGCAGCAGCTCCAGCGCGCTGCCGCTCGCGAAGCAAAAGTGCCGCTTCGAGGCCCGGCGCGGGTCGGCGGCCGAAGCCTGCACTGGCGCCCAGCTCGGGTGGCCGCGTGTCGCGGCGGGCCGGTGCGATCAGCGCCATCGAGCCGGTGACGGAGATGATCGCCGCGACCCGATCGGCGATGGTCGGGTGCGTCGCGAACGCGCCCTCATGCGCGCCGTCGATCATCATTGCGTCCTGCCCAGCGGCGAGGCCCGGGATCACGCTGTGCCCCTCGATGCGGCGAAGCGCCGAGACGAGCGCAGCCGGATTCTGGGTCAGCCGTACGGCCTCTGCATCGGCGATGAACTCACGCGCAGAGGCAATCAACAGCCGCGCGAGATGGCTGCCGTCGACGGCGAGCCGGCGCAGAAACATGATGACGAGGAAAAGCAGCACCATGATAGGCAGCAGATGCGCCAGGATCGGAAGCGAGCAGGCGTCCCTGATCCGTTTCATCCGCTGCGTGCTGGGCCGTGGCTGCAGCAGTTTCAGCGTGTCGAGGCAAACATTGGTGGCCGCGATCAGACGAATGTCGCCGTTCACGATGTGAACGATTTCGTGCGCTGCGACGGCCGCCAGCTCATCGTCGTCCAATGCGTCGATCAGCCCGCGCGTGAAGACGAGAACCGCGTCCTTCTGCCGAATGCCGCAGGCGAATGCGTTGAGCGCCGGACTGTCGATGACGCCGACATAGGGGGTCGGCAGGCCTGCCGCGATTGTCAACGGCTCGACGATACGGCAGAGCCGGGGCTCATCATGATCGTCGACAAAGCGGAAGTCCGTTCTGCGGCGAACGGTGCGAACGTGCCACGCCATCTGCAACGCGAACAGCAGGGCGCCGATGACGGTAACGATCGGCACCCAACGGATCAGGTATCCTGTCCACCCGTAGAGCGGCGCGTGGTCTGGATCGTGCATGGCGAGCGGCACAAAGAGCGCCAGCGCGGCGAGCAGGTGAAACGCCACGACGAACCCCGCAAATAGCGTGAGCGAACGCACGTCATTGCTGCGGACGTGTCCGTAGAGCCCGTTCACCTGCATGGTGCAGCCTCTATCTGTCCGATCAGAACTTGATCGCGAGCGGCTCGTCGATCAGCACGCGCTCGATGCCGAGATCGAACCGCGTCCGTGCGTTCATGTTGAACAGGCGGCCGATATAGCTGCCGGGAAACTGGCGCAGCGTCGTACCATATTCTTCAACCGCCAGATTGTAGAAGCGGCGCGAGGCCGTGATGCGGTTCTCGGCGTCGACGAGCTCCCTTCGCAGGTCCCCGAAATGCGTCGAAGCCTTGAGGTCGGGATAGTGCTCGGCCATGCCGATCAGGGCATTGATGTTCTGCGTCAGATTTTGCTCGGCGCTGAGCCGCACGGCAGGCGAGGCCGCCTGCAGCGCCTCGGCGCGCGCCTCGGTGACGTGCCGCAATATGTCGCTCTCATGCTTGGCGAAGCCGCGCACCGTTTCGACGAGCGGCGGGATCAAGTTATGGCGGTGCTTGAGATGGACGTCGACGTCCCCGAACGCAGTTTCGCAGCGTTGATCGAGCGCGACCAGACGATTGTGTGTTGCGAAGGCGATATAAGCCGGCACGACAATCAGCAACGCCAGAGCCGCCATGCATATTAGAACCAACGTCGACAGCATCGCTCGCTCTCCCTTGAGGTTGCCCTCGAGGTATCGCAATGCGGTTGCCGAATCGTTGCGAATTACGGGCGGAGATCAGGAACAGCTTAACGCCACCTTAAATCAGGTCTGTTTAAATCAAGTCTGCGCCTATCTGACCCAGATCGTCATACAAGGGGCTTGTCATGGCTGAATCAATCTTCGCGCGTGTGTCCCGTCTGCTCTCGGCGACGGTCGAGGACACGGTGGATCGCATGGAGCAGGCCGGCGGCGACGCCGTGATGCGCGAGGCGATCCGCGAAGCGGACCGCGCCATCGACCAGGTGAAGGCGCAGCTCCAATCGACGATGGCGCGCCGGCTGCAGGCCGCCCGTCAGCAGAAGATGCTCACCGAGCGCGCCGAAGAGCTCACTACGAAAGCCAAGTTCGCCCTGGGCCAAGGACGCGAGGATCTCGCCGAGGCCGCGCTGTCCCGCCAAGTTGATTTCGAGGCGCAGGCCAAGGACCTCGATGTTGTCCAGCAGCAGGCGCGCCAAGAGGAGCAGCGGCTTGAGGACGGTCTGGCCGCGCTCAGCGCCCGCAAGCGCCAGATGGAAGACGCGCTGCAGGCCTACCTGATCTCGCGGCGGGAGGCCGGGGTCGGAGGTGACGGTCCGGCGCGCCCGGATCGCTCAGCCGAAAAGAAGGTCGATGCGGCCGAACAGGCTTTTGATCGCGCCATGGCCGGGGCTGGCGGTGTCAGCTTCGCCCGCGCCGACGCGGACACGATCAATCGTGTCGCCGAGATCGATGGCATGCAGAAGAGCGCCACCGTTGCCGAGCGACTTGCCGCGCTGAAAGCACAGCAGGCCGCCTGATGATTCGCAAACCTCCCGCGGACTGGCAGCAGTTCAACGAAGGCGTGGCGGTCCGTACGGTCCGAACCGCCGCCGTAGTCGCCAAAGGCAGCGCCAATGTGGCGCAACGGGGCGTGCACGCCGTGCGCGGCCTGGTCTGCTACTTCTTTGCGGCCCTCTGGGGCTTCGCCGTAATCGCCAGCGGCCTTGGCGGAAGTCTGCCAAGCGTCATCGGCATCGGAGCGATGGCGGCCTTCATGGTCTGGGCCGGCAACCGGGCATTCGCGAAGGCACGCGAGACGACGGGTTAACGGATCGGGCGAAACCTCCGGCCCGTCGGCTCACACCGAACAAGTCTCCGGATCGTCTGCCTTGCTATTTCAACTCGACCTCAACAAGCTCAACGCGTGAGGTGCCGGTGTTGCGGATGCTCCGTGTTATGGGGCTCCTGCCAATAGGAGCCAAGCCGCAGCCATTGTGACCTCCCCGGGTCAATCTCGCTTTCCCTCGAAGTGGCTAAAGTGCTGCGTTGCCGCGAACAGCGCATTGGGCCAGAAGCGGTCTTGAGGTGCAGCCACTTGATCACTGCGTTGGGTGCGCGCGAGCAGAAAGCCGGGTACGGTCAGGCGAGATCCTTCGCGGTGACAAGAATATCGAGCGGTTTAGCGACGTGCAGAAAAAGCTCAGGGGATTTGGTTCCTGGCGATCGCGGATTACACTTGCTCAAAGGGAAATTCGATTTTGCAGCTCACGCCTTCTGCCGGAAACTCGAGATCAACCATTCCCCCGAGCTCGTGGGGAATGAGATTACGTATAAGGTCGATGCCGTAGCTGGATTGGATCTCGGAGGCAACCGGAGGGCCGCTAAACTCGCGCCAGATCAAAGTCAGCTTTGTCGGTTTTCCATCCGGCTTACAGTCCCAACTCACTGATACCTGGCCGCCAGGGATCGATAGTGCGCCATATTTCGCGGCGTTCGTCGCGAGTTCGTGCAGCACCCTCGCCACCGCCTGAATTTTGGCGGGGGGAAGCGCAATGTCTGTTCCACTGATCGTTACGCTCGCGCCGGTCGCATAGGGCGCAAGCTGGTTGCGGACAAGGGTGTTGAGGCCGGCGCTCTGCCAACCACTTTTGCTCAGCAGGCTATGGGCTGCCGCCATGGATTGGATGCGTCCGTCGAGCGATCGAAGGAACTCGTCAATCGAGCGGCTGCCTTGGCGCGTGGAAGAAGCGACCACCGCGACCTGTGCGAGGATGTTCTTGACCCTATGGTCCAGCTCCGCGACCAACAACGCCTGATGCCCTTCGGTCCGCTTGCGTTCGGTGATGTCGCGCACGATGCCGGTGTAGATCTTCGTGCCGGCCACGTCCACTTCACCGATTGCAAGCTCGATTGGAACAGCTGAGCCGTCCTTGCGCTTTCCCGTTAGCTCACCTCCACACGGTCCGGTCATCTTGGCTCGGCCAGTTTCCAGCTGGTTTATGCGGTCCGCGTCGCGCTCTGGGCAATACAGTTCTGGCATCAGCATTTTGACATTGCGGCCTATGACTTCTTCAGGGCTGTACCCGAAGAGATTCGCCGCTGCGGGATTTAGAGTTTTAATCGTTCCACTGCGGTCGATTGTGATGATGCCATCCACGACTGTGTTGAAGATTGCGAGCCTGTCTCCTCGCTCGCGCCTCAACAGTACAACAGCGTTCGCGAGCCGTGCATAGAGAAACAGCGTCTCAGCGAGCAGCACAAACAACAACGAGGTGCCGGCGAGTAACGCATAGACCCGGACCATGTACCAGCCAAGGCTAAATCGCGCCACGCTAAACGTGATCGTCACCACAAAGGTGGGCAACCATCCGACCAAAGTCAGAATCAGCCATTGATCAAGAATCGTGTATGCACGAATAAACAACAATGCGGACGCAAGGGTGGTCAATACCGCGAGATAAACGGCCACAAGCCGAGTAAAAGGGGCTTGTTGCGTTGAAGTTTCATAGAGGTTTGGCAGATACTGCGCACCTGCCACCGCGATCCATGACAGTCCGGCTGTGGCCATGAGCACGCATGCGATAGTGCTGCCAATGGCAACCCCGGTTGCTCGGCGAGACCGTTGGACAGCATCGCCCGTATTCTTCGACAGCGTATAGACGATGACAGCCACTGGAAACACAGTGTGCCAAAACGTATACAGCCAGCCGGCGCTATTTAAATAATCGCCGATCAGAACACCCGGGCCATATGCGTCTGGGAAGGCAAGAGTCTGCAGGAACGCGAGCAGACCACCGGATAGGAACCCGCTTGCCAGTGCCAGCAGCGCACGCTGAGGTTGGAGCCAATAATGGGCAAACAGAAAGGTTGCCGTTAAGAGATTTGCGATGCAAAAGACAGTTTGAGTGACGGGAGTGAAAGCGTCCACACGGCGTAACGGGACGTTCGCAAATGGTGTCACGATCGCGATGAGCACCAGCAGGACGATGAAGCCGCCATATGCAATTTTGTAGTGTCCGGCGGTTGCCGGCATGGTCGTAGTTACGACAGGAAAATCGTCACCGGTACCGGCACTCAGGTCACCAATGGAACTCTTCTGCATGAGAGCCCGCCGAGAACTCGAAACTCCCTACACAACACGTAGATGCCCCAACTCTAAGAAAGGTAGCCTTAAGGGTCAACGTTGCGACGCGAGTCCGCTCTTTAGGGGGCCGAGCGGTGCGTCCGGCTTGGGCGCGGCGGCGCAGCAAGCCGTCGCTCAGGGGCCACGAATGGAGGTGCAACCGAGCATATTCCTATGTCTCCCGCGAGGCCATATAATCCAACACACGCCTATTTTGGACTTGAGGACTAATGTTCCTCACGTAAAATCCCGTTTCCGGTTTGCACTAATGGATACGAGAAATGCCTACGATCCAGAACATTCGCAATTCATCATCAACACGCAGCCCCTGCGATCTCGATGGACTTCGCGTACTCATCGTTGAAGATTCTTGGCATGTCAGTACAGGTTTGAGGAGGCTCCTCGAAGCGTGGGGAGCGACTGTGGATGGACCGGTGGCAACCACGGCGGACGCAATGCGCTTGGTTTCCAAGAGCGCGCCAGACGCAGCCATAGTGGATATCAATCTCCGAGATGGCGAGCTGTCCTATGAGCTGATCGATTGGTTGCAAGATCGTGGCATCCGCATTGTCGTGCTCACCGGCTATTCCGATATCTCGTTACAAGAGGGTAAGGTGGCCGTTATCCTGCAGAAACCCGCGAGGGATGAAGTGTTGATCGCGAGTTTACGGGAACCGGAGCAGAGTGAGGGAAATTAGGCGGGCTCATATTCTGTGATCGCAGGTTCAGACTTGCGCAAGGGAAACTCAATTCTGCAGCTCGCACCTTCTGGCGCAAACACGAGATCAACCATACCTCCCAGCTCATAAGGCACGAGCTCGCGTATAAGCCGTATGCCGTATCCGGATTTGATCCAAGCCGCTGTTCTGGGGCCGCCAAATTCGCGCCACTCGAATATCAGATCTGCCTCAGCATTTCCGTTTTGCTTGACCTCCCAGCTCACCGACACGTGTCCAGTCGGCACCGACAGGGCTCCATATTTTGCAGCATTTGTGGCGAGCTCGTGAAGCACCATTCCCATTGCTTGACTCGCGGCCGGGGCGAGCATCAGCTCCGTTCCGCGGATCGTCATGTTCGCCTCCGCCGCGTAAGAGGCGAGCTGGTCCCGAACGACAGCTGCAAGTGCGACACCATGCTGCCCTCTTTTGTTGAGCAACGTGTGGACGGCCGCCATTGAGTGAATTCGCGCGTCAAGGGATCGGGCAAAGTCGTCAATAGAGCTACTGTCGTGACGAGAAGACGTAGCGATCATGGCCACACTGGCGAGCGCATTATTGACGCGATGATCGAGTTCGGCCCTCAGCATTTTTTCGCGTGACTCCGCACGTTTTCGCCGTGTGATATCCCTCGCAATTTTCGATGCGCCTACGATCTTGCCTTCGGCATTCATGACCGGAGAGACCGTCAGCGAAACGTTGACAAAGCTGCCATCCTTACGCCGACGAACCGTTTCATAATTCTCGATACGCGCTCCGCGATTGATGCGCTCTAGAATCGCTCGTTCTTCGACCTGGCGATCTGTTGGGATCAGTGTCATAACCGGCTTCCCAACCATTTCATCAGATGTGTAGCCGAACAACCGTTCCGCCCCCGTGTTCCAAGTTGTGATAATGCCGGCAATGTCCCTGCTGACGATGGCGTCCTCGCTCGATTCGACAATGGACGCGAGCCAGCGAGAACGCTGCTCACTTTCGCGCAGGGCTGCCTCGACCTGGGTCCGTTCAATGAGGTCAGCCGCTTGTCGAGCGAGCACATCGAACAGACGAAACTCGCGTTCCATGGGTTGACGCGGCTGACACCAGTAGGTTGAAATCATGCCTAGCAGCTTGCCGGAACGTGAGACGAGCGGAGTAGACTGCGCAGCACAAATACCTGATCGGCGATAGGCATCCAGACCACCCGTGCCCGCCATGAAGTCGGAGAGTTCGACATTTGGCACCATGACACGATGTCCGAGGGACAACGCCGCGCCACAGGTACTGGCGGACTCCGGATGAACACGTTCCCAGAAGGCAGCTGAATCAGGATGGAATCCTCTCCAGGCCAGCAGCCGAAGTTCGCGCTGCTCAGGATAGAACCTTTGCAGGCTCCCCATATCGGCTGACATCAGATTGATGGCGGCGTCGAGGACGCGCCTATAGAGAGAGTCGAGGTTGCCCTCCTGAATCAGCAAAGTGCTTATTTCCTGCAGTCGGAGAGACCCGTCCTGTCTTTCGACAATTCTGGATTGGTCGCTCTCGGCCGGTGGCGCGTCGAAGAAATAGGTGATGGGCACTCTCAACGTTGCTGCCAGCTTTTGGAGGGTTGCCGCACTCACGCGGTTGACGCCCCTCTCATATTTCTGGATCTGCTGAAACGTCACACCTAATGCGGCACCCAATTCAGTTTGGCTCATGCCCAGTTTCATGCGGCGCTCGCGCATTCTGTGGCCAAAGCGAGTGTCCGCGGGGATCGGGCCGCGTCTGCCTAGTCCTCCCATTGAAATACCCCCCGCCTAATAAAGCTGCGCGAAGACTCTGAGGTACTTTGCGAAACCAGTAGCAAACCAAGTACACCGCAGTGTCGCGGCTCCTGGTATTTGAATGCTCCAGTCTCATCTAACCGCGTTATGCAATACTATCTCCGGTGATGGATTGTTGCGCAATCCCACCGCCCTGGCCACATGCCCTAGCTACTTCAGCTCGACCTCGACGACCTCGACGCGCGAGGTGCCCGTGTTGCGGATGCCCCGTGTTGTGCCGGGCTCCTGCCAATAGAAATCACCAAGCCGCAGCCATTGTCCGCGGTCGGGTTCGCCCGCGACGAGTTCGGCAATCTCGCCGCCGTCAATGACGATGCGCAAGCCAGGCGCCTTCTGGGTGATGGGGGCGGCCGACTGGCCCGGCTCGAGCACGAGCCGCCAGGCGCGCGCCCGCTCGTTGTCGAAGAGCTGCGTATAGCCGGCAACCTCGCGCGCAGCCGGCGCGAAGCCGCCCGGTTGCGGCCGCGTCAGCGCAACGACGATATTGTGGAACGGCGTCTCCGCCTTGTTCGTCGACCGGTGCGTGAAGGGCTTCTTTGAATAATCCGTGAAGCTCACATTGCCGCGCCGACCCGGTTGGCCCATGGTCGGCGCCTTGCCAAGCTCCTGTCCTTCATTCTGCGCCGCCTCCACCAGCACGCTGATCTGGTCGAGCGAATGCAGATGGTAGTTAGAGCCCTTGCCAGGCGGGAATACGACCCGCAGCACCATGACGTGCTCGTTGCTGAATACGGGCCAGTGATAGATGGCCTTCTCGACTGGCACGACCTTCTCATCCGCTGACGCGGGCAGGACGAAGGCACCAACCATGAAAAGGGCTGCGAGCAGATACCGCATGATGAAATCCTCCCTGACGTTATCGTGGCCGGTGCGACCAGGCTCTGAGTTGGCCCAAGATTGCGTGATATGCCCCTCGAGCGCAAGGCGGTGCCAGCGTGGCGCGGTGACGCCGGTCAATTCGCACTGAAACCGGGACCAACCCGATCGAGCCACTCGCGGCCATATTGCCGGCGCGCGTCCTTCAGCATGGGCGCGACTGCATCGACAAACGCGTTGTGCTCAGCCGCCGCCAGCTCGATGATCTCTCCGCCGGCGGCTTCGATCGCATGGCGCGCGTCCTCCTCCTCACGCTCATGAATATCGCGCTGAAACCGGATGGCGTCCTTGACAGCCTCGCGCATGGCAAGCTGCAGATCCTGCGGCCACGCGTCGAAGCTGGCGCGATGCAGGAAGATCGGCCGCGAGATGTAGAAGTGGCTGGTGAGCGTGTGAAAGCGATGGAATTTGTGCACCCCGTAGGTGACGGTGTTTGACAGCGGATTTTCCTGCGCGTCGATCGTGCCCGCCGTGATGGCGGCGATTGCCTCGGTCAGGTCGAGCCGCATCGGGACTGCGCCGAGTAGCGCAAAGGTCTGCTCCTGCACTTTGCTAGGCAGCACGCGGATGCTCAATCCGCGCAAGTCCGCTGGCGTGTGGATGGGACGGGTCCGGTTCGAGATATGGCGGAAGCCATTCTCGAAGAAGCCGAGGATGCGGTAGCTGACGCGATCTTCGATGGCGCGAGCGAGCGCGGCTCCAAGCTCGCCGTCGATACCTGCCCGCGCCGCTGCGGTGCTCTGGAACAGGAACGGCAGGTCGACCAGGCCGAGTTCTGGAACCCGGTCGGTGAGATAGCTCGAGGACTGGTAGCCGAGCGTCAACAGCCCATGCTCGACCAGCCATAGAATGTCCTCGGCGCGATAGCCGAGTTCCATGATGTTCCAGACGTATTTGACGTCGACGCGGTCGCCGAACTGGCCCGTGAGCCGGTCGCCTATGAGCTTCAGCGCCCGGCTGAATCCCGTGGTCGCGGGGCCGTAGCCCCCCATGCGGATCTGGATGGTCATGCGCCCTCCCGTCCTTATCGCGTGCAGGTCAACGAGGCCGCCGTCAAGCGGTTGCGGCGAGGATTCGCAGGGGCGGCTGGTGGTGCGCTCGCGAGGCTTTGCGGCATAATGCGACCATGGAAGCTAGCAAGAGACCAACCATGACCATCGGTCGCCGCCAATTCGTTCAACTCATGGCCGGCGCCGCCGCCTTGCCCGTCTTGACCGCACCTACGCGCGCGCAGGCCTATCCGGCCCGGCCGGTCAGGGTGGTGGTGCCGGTCGCGCCCGGGGGCGCCAACGACACGACGGCGCGGCTCGTCGCGCAAAAGCTGTCGGACCATCTCGGGCAGCAGTTCTACTGCGAGAACCAGGTCGGGGCTGGCGGCAACATTGCGTTCGCGGCCACCGCCAAGGCGCCCAAGGACGGCTATACGCTGCTGGCGGCTGGCGGCAACTTCATCATCAATCCGTCGCTCTATGCGCG
>Ga0075434_100005503_pt1 | contig 11536 bp, 9 predicted proteins | sample RhiMethybrSRZTD3_FD_75298 | JGI IMG/M metagenome (GOLD analysis project Ga0075434, IMG submission 75298) | Populus rhizosphere microbial communities from Tennessee, USA - Rhizosphere MetaG P. TD hybrid SRZTD3 | ecosystem: Host-associated > Plants > Roots > Rhizosphere > Soil | place: USA... | reverse complement strand
AGTTCCTGAAGAATACGCCACGCCTCGGTCTCCGCAAGGTGAGTGGCGGTACGTGGTCCAATGCAGATTTGAAGATGATTAGCCGCAACTTCTCACGCGGAGTCAAAAAAGAGGGGCGAAAGGTACGAAAGGTAAAAGCGGCTGCTGCTGGTCGTGCAATCGTCACACAACTGAGAAATTGAGATGGCGCAACTCTACTTTTTGAGTAGTACCGAGGCAGCCGTCCCTATTCGAGAAACACCTCTCCCGGGCTGGTGAAATTAGGCTGTGGATTTTTTGGCAGGTCGTTGCCTCAACAGCGTAATGCGACCCAAGCAGCAGCGAAAATATTTTTCCAGGGATAGGCATTGGAGAAACTCACCCAGATGCGACGGGCACTGAGTCGCACCTCGGCGGCGATCTTCAGCAAACGTAGGCGAATGGTTTGCACCTGCGCTTGAGCCCATTCCGTACCCGCCAGCGCCAGACGCCGTAGCGCGTGCACCAGTACATAGGCCAGCGAGGAGAAGTACAACCGCAGCTGGTTGGCGCGCAGCGATTCCGCGCTCATGCGGTCCGCAAATAAACTTAGCTGTTCCTTTATGCGGTTTTCCATCTCGCCTCGCGCGCAATACGTCTTCTCATAAAGGGCAGCGGCTTCCCAGGACTGCGCGGGCAACGAGGTCACCACGAAGCGGGGATTCTCGCCTTTTTCCAGATACTCCGCCTTGGCTACTACTCGCCGAGAGCGGCTCCAGCTCTTGCGCGTGCGATAGCGGAATTCCGTAAACACGCGCGCCGCTTTGCCCGTTCTCTGCTGTTCCTGTTTTGCCTCCCGCATCGCAGGCGCAATCTTTCTCTGCAGCCGCGAGTTGCGGGCCAGCCCGAACACATAGTCGACTCGGTTCTGCTCGCACCACCCCATGAGCTCTTCCCGGCAGAAGCCTGAATCCGCGCGCAGAATTATGCGTACCTTGGGCCAGCGTTGACGAATCTGCTTCACAATGCGCTCCACCTCCTCTCGGCAGCCGGCGCTAGCATCCTGATTGGAGGCGCGCTGCCGCGCACACAACAGGTGATCGCCACAGAAGATGTACAGTGGCAGGTAGCAGTACTCGTTGTAGTAACCGTGGAAAAAGCGTTCTTCCTGCTGCCCATGGAGCGGCGTGTCCGTGACCTCCAAGTCGAGCACAATCTGGCGTGGAGCCCTCGCGTGCGCTTCTAAAAAGATGTCTACCAGCAATGCGTCCACAGCTTCCGTCGAGTAGGTGATCTTGTGATAGCGATCCTCCAGCGCTGAGCCCGCCGGAGTCAGTTCCAGTCGATTCAAGGTGCTCTTGCCCGCCAGCGGCTCTTCCAGCCTGCGCTTTCCCGCCACCAACGCCAGCAGCGGATCGCGACGTAGCTCCTCGTGATCGTTCAGATCTTCGTATCCCAAAGCTAGGCCATAAATGCGTTGCGCCAGTAATTCCCTGAGCTCGTGCACAATCCACAGCGGATGGCGATGATCGGAGAAGCACTGGCTTACTCGCGATAGCAAGTCGATCGTTTGGTCGGTCTCGCGCAACAGCAGCGCTCCTCCCTCCGTGCTGAGCTGCCGCTCGCTAAAACGGGCACTCACCTGTCGCGAAAAATGTGGTGCAAATGCGAACTCATTCTGGTTACACTCTGTCATTAGAAAAGGCCGCCTTTCTCGGGACGTTAACTACGATCTGACAACGCAGTTATGCCCGAAAAACGGCCTTTTTCTATTCTTAATTTTTCGCCGCGACTCTTTTTAGTTCACCCGTGTGAGAAATTGCGGCTAGATCGTCTCCGCCGGCGCTGGATCGACCTCGAGTACTACCTGTTGTTTGCCTAGTTCTGGATGAGTCGCGGTGAGCCGTACGGTTCCTGCCTGCTCCCTGGCGCGAATCCAGACAGCTCCCGTGCCGCCCACCAGCGCAAACGGATTGTCGCCGATGATCTCCGCCGGACCCTCAAGTTCAAGCCTGAGCGCATCATTCGCAAACGGCCGGATGTTGCCGAATTCATCCGTCACGCGAAAAACCACGCGGGTCGAATCCGCCCCGTCAGCCGTGAGCTTCGCGTCGTCCGGCAGCGAGACAAATTTTTCATCCACGCCGGTGCCGGAGTAGCTCTTCGCAATTACCGGTTTGCCTTGTATGTAGCCTTCAATGCGCAAGCCTCCCCATCTGTGAAAGAGCTCGCCTAAATTGACGCTGAAGGGCGCATAACGAAGATGCGCAAACTCAGTACGGTCCGGATCGGCCTCCGCGACCAACTCGTCATCGATATAAAACTTGAGATGATCACAATTCGAGCAGACGATGGCCTTGGTGAATCCGACCGACTCGTCGCCTCGCGCCCAATGAAACGCCGGCTCCAGTACCACCTCCTCGGCGGAGTCGCATTGTGACTTATAAAATCCGGCGGCAGGCTTGGGCTCGCGGAAAATGTCGGTCACGCCGTGATAGCAGATGCGATCGCCCGAACCAAAATCGCCGTGAGTGTTGTAGTCGAACGCGCACCAGCCTATGCCGCCGGCGTATTGAGGATTCGACGCCAGCTGGTCATGAATGCGCGCGTGACGCAGCGTATGTTCTCGCAAACGTTCGACGTTATCGATGGTCTTCGTGGGAAAAGTATGCCCAACGAACTCGGTGTTGAGATAACGCGGATGGTTGGGCGGCTTCAGCGGGAAACCGAAATCGTTCATCGTGAAAACGTCTTCCAGAAACTCGGATTCCTGAAAGTAGCGGATTCCTCCAGTTTGGCGAGTGGGATCGAGGGAATGCGCTAAAGCATTAGTACGAGTGTAAAAGTCATGATCATCCTTGGATTCATTGATTCGTACCCCCCACAAAATGATGGAAGGGTGATTCCAATCGCGGCGGATCATTCGCCGCACGTTATCCACTGAAAGGGATTTCCAGGCGTCATCTCCGATGTGCTGCCAGCCGGGGATTTCCTCGAGCACCAGCAGTCCAATCTCGTCACAGCGATCAAGAAAGTGCCGCGATTGCGGATAATGTGAAGTCCGAACGATGTTGCACTTCAGATTCTTGCGCAGGATGTCCGCATCGCGCCGCTGCACCCGGCCCGGCATTGCCTGGCCTACAAACGGAAACGTCTGATGCCGGTCCAGCCCACGCAGCTTGATGACTTTGCCGTTCAGTTCGAAACCGTGATCGGTAAACTCGGCGTGCCGGAAACCAATCGACCGCGTGTCTTCGTCGATCAGTTTCGTTCCGCGCAACAGCCGCACATGAACACCGTAAAGAGCCGGGTTTGTGAGATCCCATAGCCTGACGCCGCTCAGATTCTGAAGCTCGACAGTGTGCGCGCTGGGTGCGGGCTCGGGATTCGCGGAACTGACGCGTTGGGTGTTGTTTGCCACTACGCTGCTTCCGTCGCGCAATTCAACCTCGAGCATCAGTGGCTCGCGTGATGCTTCAAGCTGCTGAATGAACGTATCGACTTTAAGCGTGGGACGGGTGAGCACGTTCTGCGGTTTCGCAAAAATGTTCTCAATAAATGTCCCAGGCACAATGCGGAGAGAGACCTCACGGTAAATCCCGCCAAACGTCAAGTAGTCGATCTCATATCCAAAAGGCGGGATATCCGGCCGTTCTGTAGAATCCACTGCCACGGCCAGCACGTTCTCTCCGTCCCAATCCAGATGAGGCGTGAGCTCGAAAGAGAATGGTGTGTATCCCCCCTTGGATTCCCCCAGTTTTTGCCCATTGATCCAGACAGTAGAAGCGGTCATCACCCCTTCGAAATCCACGAAGACATGTTTGCCCCGAGCCGCAGGCGGAAGCTTGAAACGGCGGCGATAGGCGGAAATGAATTCATAGGACTTCTCGTCAAAGCTGTGGTAGGGAAGGCGCTTGTTGGTATGCGGGATAACGACTCGCTCAAACTGCGCATCGTCGAATTCGCGTGCCTCAAAACCCTCAGGGATCCTGCTTCGGTATCGCCAGTTCCGATTTATTGGCAGTACGAGCCGACCGCTGTGCCTTGAGTCGTTCAGGGAAAATGCGTCGTCTGCCAGCGCATTCTTGCTGATGGCTCCACTTGCAACAAGTGCCCCTGCGGTCTTCAGGAATTCGCGGCGCCGCATCATCTCTTGCTTTTTCACGCCTGCCATGCTAAGTGCGTTCAATTGTGGATGCAATTCCCCTCGGCAGCCCCGCAGGGCGCAATATTTCAGTCTGTTAGCTCTTAGCTGTTCTCTTCTTCACGAGAGCTCTGACGGTCCGGGGCGACTAGCCCGCTACCCAATCCTCGTCCGCCTCCGTCAAATGACCCATATGAGCTTCACGGGTAAGGCTGTTTAGACGTAAAATCTGTTGTTGAACAACAATTATGAGTCGGGTTAGCCGGGCGTCAAAAGGTAAATCGACTCAACTGCAAGTTCTTTGATTCTTCGTCCCAGTAGGATTCATCTTGCGCGGGAATCTGCTGCTCCGGTGCTTTCAATTTCCCAGACCACGTGGAGGTAGGGATGCACGAAGATGATTCAACCCTGAACGGAACCAAAAACCAATCAGATTCCGGCGTCTCGCGGCGCGACTTCCTGAAAATTTCCGGCATTTCTGCCGCAGTGCCATTGGTGGTGGCGCCTACGACCGTGCTGGCTGCAGGCAAGGAACTGCCTGTGCAAGGACCCGGCAAAGTCGCAATGGAATTTGCGATCAATGGGAAAAAGCAGAAGGCCAGCCTGGAACCACGCGTGACTCTACTGGACGCGCTTCGCGACGAATTCGAAATCACCGGTCCCAAGCGGGTTTGTGATCGCGCCGAATGCGGCGCGTGCACGGTGTTGATGGATAACAGGCCCGTGTATTCCTGCTCGGTACTGGCGATCGAGGCCCAGCGCAAGATGATCACTACGGTCGAGAGCTTGATGCAGAATGGCAAGCTGCATCCCGTGCAGCAGGCTTTTGTCGACAATGATGCGTCCCAGTGCGGCTTCTGCACTCCGGGTTTTGTTGTCGCCTGCAAGGCATTTCTGGACAACCATTCGCACCCCACGCCTGAAGATATTCGCCGCGGTCTGAGCGGCAATCTATGCCGCTGCGGCACCTATCACGGCATTCAGCAGGTCATCGCGCAGATGGCGCAGAAAGGAGCCTGAGACATGCCGGATTACGCATGGCCCGATGCAGAGCACCGGACGTTGATCGGCAAGCGCGTCACACGAGTCGATTCCCCTGCCAAAGTCTCAGGACAGGGTAAATATACGTATGACGTACATCGTCCCGACATGCTCTACGGCAAAGTGCTGCGCTCGCCTTATGCGCACGCCAAACTCGTCAGCGTAGATACCAGCGCCGCCGAAAAAATCCCTGGCGTCAAAGCCGTTCACGTCGTGCAAAAACAAGGCGCGACCATACACTGGGCCGGAGACGATATCGTCGCGGTTGCCGCCGTCGACGAGCCCACGGCTGAAGACGCCATCCGCGCCATCAAAGTCGAGTACCAGCAACTGCCGCATCTTGTCAGCGACGCGGAGCCGCCCCCGGGCGCTGCTCAGGAGCAGGGACCACTCAGCATCGACGATGTCTGGGATATGCTGGATAACCAGGTTCCGAACCAGCAGATGGTGAGCCAAATCCAGCAATATGGCGTCACGGCAAAACCCGCCGATAAGGACCTGGAGGAAATGAAGTCAGAGGGCGCGAGTGATGCCGTACTCGATGCCTTGCGTTCAGCCACCGTACATCCGGGAGCCGGGACCCAAACCAAGTCCAACTATCAAAAAGCGGCCGCGCAGACTCTGGGCGATCCCGACAAAGGATTCGCTGAGGCCGAAGTTGTTTCTGAAGGCCTCTACGGCATTCCGGTAATAACTCACTGCTGCCTCGAAAGCCATGGATCCATTTCCGAGTGGACCGATCAGGATCACGTGTTCACCCACATTTCCACTCAGAACGTTTCTGGGATTCCAGGGCAAATGGCAGAGCCGCTGAAAATTCCCGCCACCAACATTCATGTCCACCAGGATCACATTGGCGGCGGCTTCGGCAGCAAGTTTTCCCCCGACCGCTGGGGAATCTTTACTGCAGAAATATCAAAAAAGGCGGGTGGCAAACCGGTTCGCGTGATGCTGGAGCGAGATTCGGAACTCAAAGTCGCCGGCGCTCGCCCCTCGGCATACGCTCGCGTCAAAGTGGGCGCAAAAAAAGATGGCACGCTGGTCGCCTGGCAGTCAGACTCCTGGGGCACGGGCGGTCCGGGCGGCGGTGGAATGCCACCCATTCCTTACGTCTTCACCATTCCCAACCAGCGCAAGCAACACACAGCCATTCGCAACAATATCGGACCGGCACGGGCATGGCGCGCCCCGAATCATCCTCAGGCCGCAGTGTTGACGATGTGCGCTTTGGATGACCTCGCCTCGAAGTTGAACATGGATCCCGTGGAGTTCTTCGGCAAGAATCTCGACATCGCTAAGCCGCGCCAGCAAATCTATCGCGAAGAACTGGCCATTGCTTCCGACCTGATGGGCTGGAGGCAGAAGTGGCATCCTCGATCACAGAATGCGCCACAAGGGGTGGTACGTGGTGTCGGCCTCTCCTTCCACACCTGGGGCGGGCGCGGCCACAGCAGCGACTGCGATCTGACGCTCCATCCTGACGGGTCAGTCGATTTGAAAATGGGATCACAGGACCTTGGTACCGGAACCCGCACCTGCATCCTGATGGTTGCAGCGGATACGCTTGGAGTTCCTCTCGAGACGATCAATCTTCAGATCGGCGACACCCAGTATCCTCCCTCCGGAGGCTCAGGCGGCTCCACCACCATCGGCGGCGTATCGTCATCTACGCGTCGTGCGGCGGTAGACGCCCGCGACGGCCTCTTCGCAAAGGTCGCACCTGCTCTGAATGCACAACCCGATCAGCTCGAGTGCGTGAACGGCACGGTGCGCGTGAAAGGCGATTCCAGCAAATCCCTAAGCTGGAAAGAAGCCTGCTCCAAACTCGGCGCAATGCCCTTTACCGTACGTGGCCAAAACCCCGACCGCAGCAAGCCGCCCGATTTGAGCAACAGCGGTGTGGGTGGCGTGCAAATGGCCGAGGTGGAAGTGGACAGCGAAACCGGTATTGTCAAAGTGAAAAAGATGGTCGCGGTCCAGGACTGCGGCCTGGTAGTAAACCTCAAAACCGCCGAGAGCCAGTGTTATGGGGCTTTGATCATGGGCATCAGCTACGCGCTGTTTGAAGAGAAGATCATGGATCCCAGTACCGGCCGCATGTTGAATGCCGACATGGAGTTCTATCGGCTGGCTGGGCTGAGTGATATCCCTGAGCTGGTGGTTCACATGATGACCGGCAAAGGTTATGACGAGCGGGGGGTGATCGGATTAGGTGAGCCACCCGTGATTTCGCCCGGAGCAGCCGTTTCCAATGCAGTTGCCAATGCAATTGGCGTACGTGTTCCATTCCTGCCACTTACTCCCGACCGCGTCCTGACAGCCTTGGGACAGAAAGCAGGTGCCTGATGAGAGCCTTTGAATATGTCAGTCCAAATACCAGAGCTCAGGCGGTGAGCCTGCTGGGAGCAGCATGGGGAAATACGGAAATTCTGGCCGGCGGCACCGACCTGCTCGCCTTGATGAAAGATGACGTCCTCACCCCCAAGCGCCTCGTCAACATCAAAGAGATCAAAGATCTCAAGGGCGTCTCATCTACCCCGCAGGGCCTACGGATCGGAGCTTCAACCACACTCGGCGATCTGGCTGACGACGCGAATGTGGGAAAGAATTATCCCGCTCTGGCGGAGGCTCTCATGGAAGCCGCCAGCCCGCAGATCCGAAACATGGCCACAATCGGAGGCAATCTATGCCAACGGCCGCGTTGCTGGTATTTCCGCAACGGCCTGGGGTTGTTGCCGAAGGACGCGAGCGGCAAAGAGTTAGTCCCTGATGGCGAAAATCGCTATCACGCCATTCTCGGCAACGACGGGCCCGCAAAATTCGTCAGCCCGTCGACGGTGGTTCCGATTCTCATCGCGTACGGCGCAAAAATCAGACTGGAGGGATCGCAAGGCAAGCGCGAACTGCCGCTGGAAAAATTCTTCATCATGCCAAAAACGGACAACGAGCGGGAGCACGATCTGCGTTCGAACGAGATCCTGACTGAGCTAGTGCTTCCGTCCGCGAGCAACGTGAAAGCCGCGCATTACGAAATCCGACAAAAGGAAGCTTTCGATTGGCCGCTGGCAGTGGCTGCAGTCGCATTAAAGATGAGCGGCTCAAACGCTCAGTCGGCGCGAGTCGTACTGGGACACGTGGCGCCAGTGCCGTGGCCTTCGCCCGAAGCCGAGCAAGCTTTAGCCGGCCAGGCGATTAATGCCAATACCGCACAAAAGGCTGCCGAAGTTGCGCTCGCAAACGCGAAACCGCTCAGCCAAAATTCTTACAAAATACAACTGGCGCAGGTTGCCCTGAAACGCGCGATATTGAAGGCGGCATCGGGAGGGAACGCATGATCAGCGAATCCGATCGCTTCAGCACCAATCGCCCGAACCTCTGCTCGGCGCTTCGCTGGAAAGGGCAGTTCATTCTCTCTGAGCCGGATCCGACCGTCCCGCGCTCTAACGATGGCCTTTTCTGGTGCCTGCACACGCAAACCTGCATTGGCCCGGATGGAGAGTTGGCCGAACCCGGCAATTGCTGCAAAAAGGATCGCGCCTGCCACGGAACCGGAAAATGCGCGTGACAGCTCGCCTAACAGGTTTCCGGGTAGCGTCCGGATCTCGTCGGTCTTGGCGTACTTTGCGGTTCTTCTTTGCGACCTTTGCGGCTTAAGAGTTCTGGGGCCTTTTCTCCATCCGCATTGCTGTAGGACAATATAAGCAGTCTTCAATACCGAGGTGAGCCTTATGCGTTATCTAAGCATTGCGGTCCTTCTTTCGATCTTGTTTTGCATCGCTGCCGCCGCCCAGCAAATTCGCGGCGATTACCTGGAAACCCGCAGCGCCGACGTCTACACCGGCCAATGCTTCGCCAACGGCGAGGTAAATCTCGTCGGCAATGAGGCGATTCTCGCCTGGCGAATCGCCAGCGGGAGCTGGGATGGCGTTCCACTTCAGGGTCTAACGGTTGCGGCCGCAGTTCGCGCGAATGCCACTCTGGGCGATCCTTACGGAAATCCTTATCCGGCAAAGGCCGTGCTGTTAGTGGACGATCAAGCCAGCGCGCAACAGCAGCAGGCTCTCGTAAATTTCGCCAAGCACATGGGCGGAGAACTGTTGAACCACGTTGAGCAGGTGCTCCCGGTACAGATGGAAATGGTTGTGAACACTCAACACCACGGCGCTGCCATGCTTCGCGCCGGACAGTTCGCTACGGTGCAGACGCGCTCCATCGGCGACCAAGACCATCTCTGCGGAAATGAAGAAACCTACTATCCGCCGCTGACCCAGTTGGCGCATTCCATGCCGGCCGTGGCTCTCACCGACTCTTACAGCGGACCCGGGTTGGGGACTTCCTGGGATTTACACGGCAAGCGCAGCGCTTTTGTGGGCACCTTCGCCCGCTAAACTGGAGGGAGAGAGCACAACTGTGCTGGAGATCGGGAAGCCTTCTTTTTCGATCGTTTGCGTATTGCTGCTCTCGCTGATCTGCTCTGCCCAGGGTGGCAAGGTCGAAAGCATCGGTCCGCTGAACGATGCCAGTGTTCCTGACCCAATCCGACAGACGCTCGATTCCAAGGGCTACCGACTCGTACTCGATGATGCGTCTGCACTCGAGCTCTGGCTCGGAAAGAGCATTCCGTCGCAGCCGAGAAAAGATTCTCCAGATGTGATCTATACAGAACTCCCCGAGTCGACACTGGTCGGGGTTCTACACGTCCTCAAATCCGGCAGCGATTTCCGCGGACAGCAGGTTCCCACCGGCTTTTACACATTGCGCTATGAACTGATCCCTAACGATGGAAATCATCTGGGCGTTTCCCCCAACCGCGATTTCCTGCTGCTCGTCCCTGCAACGTCGGACACCGATCCCAACAGGGTTTTTAAATTCGAGCAGCTCGTGGAGCTGAGCCGGAAAGCGACCGGCACCAGGCATCCAGGCCCTCTAAGCCTCGTTCAGCCCACCGGCAAAGAGCCGACACTTTCCAAAAATGATCAGGAGTATTGGATTTTTTCCGCCGCCGCTAAGCTTGCCTCGGGAGAGCAGCTCCCGATTGCGCTGGTCGTAAAGGGAGCGGCACAGCAGTAGTGATGTTTGCTTAGAAGATTTCGGCTTTGAAGAAATGCTCGAACTCGGAGCCTGCCTGCGAGATATATCCTCGGGAGCCAAATGGGGCTGAGCGTGAGCACTCTGGTAAGGACTGATCCCGATCTGATGCGGGACGTCAATGAAAACAGTTTTGGGGTTTTGTACGGAGGTGTGGGTAGTCCTTACATACCCGCACAGGATTTCGTTGTTGCCCATGGAGTGAAATCGGCGTTTGGCTTCGGCGGTTTGCTTCCAGGCGGTGATCTGGACATCGTAGTTCTGTTCTCAAAAGTTCCTATTACCAGAGCCACTGCCGAACTCTTTAAGACATTGGGGTTGATCATGAAGCTGGCCATTGGTGCTTTGGCGGACAAAGTCTTTGGCCCAGGGTTTCCGCGAGATGAATCCCCACCATGCAAGGAACCGAACATGCTTGTCCAACGGCGGTAATGTTCTTACCTTGATGCAAAGCGGTACCGATCTTTGCCTGATGGAAACCGACGACGACAGATCCATCGATTACCAGAACTGGGGTGGTCATATAGCCGAGCTTTCGAAGCTCTGCCACCGCGCTCGGCATGAGCAGCAGGGGTAACGCGATTTTCGTCCCCACGACTACCCAACTCACGCCCGAGAATCCCTAACTGGTTGCGCCCACCCCGATGACGGAGCCCACTATGGCGTGCGTGCTAGATACGGCAAACCAGCCCGAGTTGCAAAGTTCACCCATGGCATTCTCGGCCAGCAACATGCTGATCCCCGCGTCGATTCCGAGTACATTGCGGCTAACCCATCAGGTCAGCGGGTGGAAGGCGTTCGCGAAACCTTAGCGCCCCCAGATTTATCCCAAATGGTCGCGAAGGTGGCGCCAGAGTTGTGGACATCCTGAGCTGGATCATGTTTAGGGATAGCCCTGTGAATCAACGGTGGACGGGCGGGCGAAGTCAGCGCGGTAACCGGATGAACACCTTAAAAATGAGCATTTCTTTCCGAGGTTGAGCAGTTTCGATGGTTTGGGCGGAGGGCCGGTCGCCTCTCAAGATTGGAAACCAGCCCTCGTGGATGGTCCGGCGGACGCCCATAAGTCTATGCTTTATCAAACCTTACGGGCCCTTTTAGCATCTTTATGAGGTGCGATCTTCAGCTTGAGCCTGATCGGACTGCCTAAGACCCTAAATTGCAACAGACAACTTCAAGAAACAACGGAAGTTGTTTTAGGATTCATGCATGCCGAAGCCGGAAAACTTCTGGGCTAGCTGGCACGAGCGCCTGAGGGCGCTGCGCAACGTGCCTCCGGTGCTGAAGATTGTTTGGGAATCCGGG
>Ga0075434_100005502_pt1 | contig 11538 bp, 11 predicted proteins | sample RhiMethybrSRZTD3_FD_75298 | JGI IMG/M metagenome (GOLD analysis project Ga0075434, IMG submission 75298) | Populus rhizosphere microbial communities from Tennessee, USA - Rhizosphere MetaG P. TD hybrid SRZTD3 | ecosystem: Host-associated > Plants > Roots > Rhizosphere > Soil | place: USA... | reverse complement strand
CCGCACCGAAGAGCTGTGGCGGCGGACCGACATCAGCTCCTTCAAATGGGAGTCGATCCTCGCGGCACGGGAGCCGCACGCCGCCGTCGCTTCTACGAGCAACCTTCCCGCAGCGATCCGTGCCGAGATCGGCCCGCCGGAGGAGCGCTCGGCGCTCCTCGTCCAGCTCGACTCGAATGTGATTCTGATCGACCGGGACCCGGAGCTTGCGAAGCTCGGCGTCGTTCTGATGCCGATCCGGGATGCCGCGCGCGCGCACCCCGTGCTCGTGGAGCGCTTCCTCGGACGGACGGTCCGCTTCGACGAGAGCCGTTTCACGGGGCTTGCGGCCGCACTCGAGAGCGGCGGAGCGTTTCTTTATGTGCCGGATGGGGTCAAGGTCCCGCGCCCGATCCAGCTTCTCTTCACCCGCGAGACGCCCGAGCTCGGGACGTTCCCGCACGTGGTGATCGCAATGGGGAGCGGGTCCGAAGCGGCCGTCATCGAGGAGTACGTCTCGCACGGCGAGCCGGGGGCGGGCGTGAACGTCGGCGCGACCGAGGTCACGGTGGGTCAATCCGCGAGCCTCCATCTCGCCACCTTCCAGCGCTGGGGCGGCAACATCCATCACTTCGGCACCGAGCGCGTACGGATCGCGCGTGACGCGCGGTTCCATTGGACCTACACCGCGCTGGGCGGAAAGCTCACCAAGCTGGATCTGGAGATGCATCTCGACGGCGAGGGGACCGAGGCCAAGTTCTCCGGCTGCTACTTCGGGAACGGGACCCAGCACTTCGATTTCCACACCTTCCAGAACCACAACGTCGGTCACTCGGTCAGCGACCTCCTGTTCAAGGGCGCCCTTCGCGACCGCGCGCGGATGGTCTACCAGGGCCTGATCAAGGTGCACAAGGATGCCCAGCGCTCGGACGCCTACCAGGCGAACCGGAATCTCCTTCTCTCCGAAAGGGCGCGCGCGGACTCGATCCCGAGCCTGGAAATCGAGGCCAACGACGTTCGGTGTACGCACGGAGCCACCGTCGGTCAGGTCGACGAGGACCAGCTCTACTACCTGAGGTCGAGGGGCCTCCCGCGGCCGGATGCGGAACGGATGATCATCCAGGGGTTCTTCGAGCCTGTGCTCGAGAGGATTCCGGCCGAATCGCTCCGCACGACCGTGACCGCCGCCGTGGAGCGGAAGGCCGCGGCGTGACGTGAGGGTCTTGGCTCCCGAGCGGCGCGTGGACTTCGCCGCGATCCGCAAGGACTTCCCGATCTTCCAGCAGAAGGCTCATGGGAAGCCGCTGATCTACCTCGACAGCACGGCCACGACCCAGAAGCCTGTCGCCGTGATCGAGGCTCTGGCGCACTATTACCGCACCTATAACGCCAACATCCATCGCGGCGTCTACGCGATCGCCGAGGAGGCGACCGCGCGTTATGAGGAGGTGCGCGGGAAGGTGGCGCGAATCCTCCATGCGCGCTCCCCACACGAGATCGTCTTTACCCGCGGTACCACGGAATCGGTGAATCTGGTCTCAAACGCGTGGGGCCGGAAGAACGTGGGCCCGGGCGACGTCATCGTGCTCACCGAGATGGAGCATCACTCGAATCTGGTTCCCTGGCAGATCCTGGCCCAGGAGCGCGGCGCGGCGATTCGGTACATCCCCTTCGATGCCACGGGGAAGCTGGACCTGAGCGGGCTCGACCGGCTGCTCGAGGGTCCGGTCAAGATCGTCGCCTTGACCCATATGTCCAACGTGCTCGGCACGGTGAATCCGGTCGCCGAGATCGCCCGACGGGCGCATGCGCGAGGAGCGCTCGTGCTCGTGGACGCGGCCCAAAGCCTCCCGCACTTAGGCGTGGACGTACAACAGCTCGATTGCGACTTTCTCGCGTTCTCCGCGCACAAGATGCTCGGTCCCACCGGGACCGGCGCGCTCTACGGCAAACGCGAACACTTGGAGTCCATGCCTCCCTTCCTGGGCGGCGGCGAGATGATCCGCGAGGTGAAGCTCGAAGGATCCACGTGGAACGAGGTGCCTTGGAAGTTCGAGGCCGGCACGATGAACATAGCGGACACGATTGCATTCGGGACCGCGATCGATTACATCGAGAAGATCGGATTCGACGTGATCGCGGAGCACTCGCGCGAGCTGGCCGCGGAGACGATGCGTGCGCTGGGAGGGATTCCGGGCGTGACGATCTATGGTCCCCCCGCCGCTGAGCGAGGGGGCATCGTCGCGTTCACCCTGGACGACATCCACGCGCACGACGTGGCGACCGTCCTGGATCACGAGGGGGTCGCCGTCCGCGCGGGACATCACTGCGCCATGCCGCTTCACGCGAAGCTCGGCGTGGCGGCGACGACGAGGGTCAGCTTCTACGTGTACAACCTGCCCTCCGATATCGAGGTCCTGGTGGAAGGGGTACGGAAGGCGAAGCAAGTCTTTCACCGATGAGCCTCGACGATTTCTACCGGCAGACCATCCTCGACCACTACCAGAACCCACGCAATTGGGGCACCCTCGAGAAGCCGGACATCACCGCCCAGGACGCGAATCCCCTCTGCGGTGACGAGATCCGAATCGATCTCAAGATCAAGGACGACAAGGTCGAGGCGGTCCGGTTCAGCGGCAAAGGCTGCTCGATCAGCCGCGCGGCCGCTTCCATGCTGACGGAGGCGATCGAGGGAAAAACGCTCGACGAGGTAAAACTGATCAATCGGGACGACGTTTTAGATATGCTTGGAATCGAGTTGGGCCCCGTTCGCCTCAAATGCGCGCTCCTGGCGCTCAAGACGCTCAAGGTGGGTGTCTACGGCGTGCAGCAGAATTGGCCCGGCGAGGAAGACTAGGGATGACCGGGGAGGCGCGCTACGTGCGCGTGGGAAAGGCGAGCGACGTACCCGCTGGGCGCGCGGAGGTCTTCGACGTCGAGGACCGGAAGATCGCGGTCTTCCGTCTCGAGGATGGCTTTTTCGCAATCGAGGACATCTGCACGCACGACGGCGGGCCTCTGGCCGAGGGAGAGATCGAGGAGGACCAGGTGATTTGCCCCCGTCACGGCGCGCGATTCAATATCAAGACGGGAGCCGCGCTCACGCTTCCCGCGGTCACGCCGGTCGACTCCTATCCGGTGCGCGTGGAAGGAAACGAGCTTTTCATCGGGCTCCCGGACTAGCCAGGGCTCGACAGGCGGAGGAACCGATGGCGACCGACGAAGAAATCAAGACTGCCCTGGAGCAGGTTGTCGATCCAGAGATCAACCTGAGCATCATCGAGCTGGGGCTGGTGCGGGAGATCGACCAGACGGCAGAGCCGCTCGTGGTTCGCATGCTGCTGACGACGCCGTTCTGCCCTTATGCTCCCCAGATCATCCAGCAAGTGAAGGAAGTCGTCAGCAACGTGACGGGGAAGGCCGCGGATGTGGAGATCCTGGCCGAGCAGTGGACCCCGGAGATGATGCCCGACCCCGGTCTCCTGGGTCGCTGGTAGGAGGGATCATGCCGAAGCTGCCTCAGGCCGAGCTGGATCGAGCGCTCGGCGACCTTCCGGGATGGTCGGTGAAGGACGGTGCGATCACCAAGACGTTCAAGCACGACTCCTTCCCCGAAGCCGTCGTGTTCGTGAACGCGGTGGCGCATCTTGCGGAGCTGGCGAACCACCATCCCGACATCGACATCCGATACTCCAACATCACGCTCGCTCTCGTGACGCACGATCAGGGAGGGATCACCAACAAGGATGTGGAGCTGGCCCGTCGTATCGAGGAGATCCGCAAGAAGGCCGGGGTGCCGGCGTAGCGAATGACGCTGGAACCGCTACTGAAACCCCGGTCGGTCGCGGTGATCGGAGCCTCCCGCCGCCGCGACTCGATCGGCGGAGCGATCCTTCATAACCTGATCGACCAGGGCTTCCAGGGACCCGTCTACCCGGTCAATCCCAACGCGACCCACGTGCAGTCGATCGCCGCCTACCCGAGCGTGGACGCAATCGCGGGGCCGGTCGATCTGGGAGTCATCGTCATCCCGGCCGAGCACGTGGTCGAGGCGGCGACGTCGTGCGGGGAGAAAGGCGTCAAGGCCCTGATCGTCATCTCGGCCGGGTTCAAGGAAACCGGGGACGAGGGGCGGAAGCGCGAGCGCGCTCTCTTGGACGTCGCGCGCCGGTACAACATGCGCCTTGTCGGGCCGAACTGTCTCGGGATCGTGAACACCGATCCGAAGGTCTCGCTGAACGCGACGTTCGCGCCCGTGCGGCCTCCGGCGGGACGTGTCGCGTTCTCATCCCAGAGCGGCGCGCTCGGGCTCGCGATCCTCGACTACGCCCGCGAGCTCAATCTCGGCATCTCGCAATTCGTGAGCGTGGGAAACAAGGCCGAGGTCTCCGGTAACGACCTGATCGAGTACTGGGAGAAGGATCCGGGGACGGATCTGATCCTTCTCTACCTCGAGTCATTCGGAAACCCGCACAAGTTTACCCAGCTCGCCCGCCGGGTCGCTCGCACCAAGCCGATCATCGCGGTGAAGAGCGGGCGCACGCCCGGCGGCTCGCGGGCGGCTTCCTCGCACACCGGCGCGCTCGCCGGCTCGGACGCGGCGGTGGACGCGCTCTTCCGTCAGAGCGGCGTGATCCGAACCGACACCATCGAGGAGCTGTTCGACACCGCGATGCTCCTCGCGTCGCAGCCTGTGCCGGTCGGCCGGAACGTGGCGGTCCTGACGAATGCCGGTGGTCCCGGCATCATGGCCGCGGACGCATGTGAATCGGCGGGGCTTACCCTCCCGTCGCTCGAGCAGAAGACGGTGAAGGGACTCAAGTCCTTCCTGCCCTCGGAAGCCAGCTTCAAGAACCCCGTCGACATGATCGCTTCAGCCGACGCGCCGTCCTACGAGAAGGCCCTTCGCATGCTCACGCAGGACAAGAACGTGGACGCGGTGATCGTGATTTTCGTGCCGCCGCTCGTTACCGGCGCGGAGGAGGTCGCGCGCGCGATTCTCGCGGGCGCCTCCGGGAGCAAGAAGCCGATCCTGTCCTGCTTCATGGGGAGCCACGGCGTTCCCGAGAGCCTTCGCTCGCTCCAGGAGGGGCACATCCCCTCGTATGCCTTCCCCGAATCGGCGGCCCGGACCCTGGCCCGGGCCGTGGGATATGGCGTCTGGCGCAGCAAGGGTCCGGGGAAGGTGCCGGCGATCCCCGGAATCGAGACCGAGCGTGGACGTGAGATCATCGAGAGGGTGCTCTCGACCGGCAAGCCCGGGCCGCGCTGGATGGACGCCGAGAGCATGAACGAGCTTTTCGCCGCCTACGGAGTGCCCACGAACCGGTCGCGCCCCGCAGGGAACCGCGGCGAGGCCGCCTCGATGGCGAAGAGCATCGGCTTTCCGGTCGTGGTCAAGGTGCGTTCGCCCGACGTCGTCCACAAGACCGAAGTCGACGGCGTGAGGCTCGGCCTAGGAAGCGAAGAGGAGGTGGCCCGCGCTTTCGACGCGGTCCGGGCCGCCCTGGCGCGCGAGAAGCCGAATGCCCGCTTCGAGGGGGTCACCGTGGAACGAATGGTCCAAGGGGGCATCGAGGCGATCGTCGGGGTGAGCCGCGATCCTTCCTTCGGGCCGGTCTTGCTCTTCGGATTGGGCGGGGTCGCCGTCGAGCTCCTGCGGGACGTCTCCATGCGCGTGGCGCCCCTGACGGATCGCGACGCCGAGGAGATGGTGCGCGAGATCCGCGGATTCCCGCTCCTCGACGGATACCGGGGCGCGCCCCGCTCGAACGTGCCCGCCCTCCTCGACCTCCTGCACCGGGTCTCGCGGATGGCGATGGAGCAACCCAGCCTCCAGGAGCTCGACCTGAATCCTGTGGCGGTTTTCCAGGGGGACGCTCCGAGCGTCGTCCTCGATGCCAGGGTGCGGCTGGCGCCGGACGGCCCGGCGTGAGCGGGTCGAGTAGAGGGTGGCGTCGCGCGCTGTTCGCGCTCAGGCCGGAGGAGTGCGCGACCCTTCTGCTCTTCCTTCCCATGACCTACACGCTCGCGCGCATGAGCGCCTCCCGGACCGATCTCCTGGACGGCCCGGCGGCGTCTTATCCCGGCGCGCTTCCACGCCTCCTCCTGCTCCTTTCGTCGACGGCCCTTTTCGCGTGGCTCATCAAGGCAAAACCCCAGTGGACGTTCTTCCGGGACGCGATGCCCTTCGTCTTCTGCGCCAACATCTACGGGAGCCTTCACGACCTGATCCGCTTTTTCCACGCGCCGGACATCACGGGCGCGCTCTACCAATGGGATCTCTCACTCTTCGGCTTCGAGCCGACGATATGGGCCGAGCGTTTCGCGCAACCGCTCCTCACCGATTTCTTCACCGTCTGCTACTGGCTCTTTTACGTGCTCGGCCCGATGCTCGGGCTCTTCCTCTATCTCAGGAAGGACCACCGAGCCTTCCGCTATACCATGGTCACGCTCGTTCTCTGCTTGTATCTCGGATATATCGGGTACGTCGCGTGGCCCGCGTCCGCGCCGAGGCTCTTCATGCCGGGCGCCTATTCGGTCCCGCTGCACGGCACGCCGCTCTTGGATCTCACGAGGACCGCCACGGTCGTGGTCCCGCTGACGGCCTATGGCGCCTTTCCGTCGCTCCATTGCGCGGTCGCGCTCCTGGCGGTGCTCCTGGCATGGCGCTACCAGCGCTGGTTCTTCTGGGTCCAGCTGCCGTTCGCGACGGGCCTCGTCGTCGGGACGGTATACTTACGCCATCATTGGGTCGTCGACATCCTCGCTGGATTCGTGCTGACGTTCGTGGCCTACTGGGCGGGGCCCCGAGTCGAGGACTGGTGGACACGGCACGCCTCGGGGGGCTTGCCCTCGGACCTCGCCCAGCCGGCCGGGACGGCGAAGACGATTCGAGAGCCCGAACCGACGGCTCGGGTTGCGGCCAAGGTCATGGAGTCCTGAATTGACTGCGAAGAAGAACCAAAAATCCAACCTTCGCGAGTGGCTCAAGACACTCACGATCGGGATCCTGGCCGTGCTCGTGTTCCGCGGCATGGTGGCCCAGGCGTACCAGATCCCGAGCGGCTCGATGGAGCGCACGCTTCTCGTCGGCGATTACATCTATATCAACAAGATGCTCTATGGACCCGAGATCGACATCGGATTGGGGGGCCACCAGTACTACCATCACCGGTTTCCGGGATTCAGGAAGCCGCAGCGGGGAGACATCATTGTGTTTCGCTACCCCGTCGATCTCCGAAAAGACTTCATCAAGCGCTGCGTCGCCGTCGAAGGGCAGACGGTCGAGGTGAAGGACAAGATCCTCTACGTGGACGGCAAGAAGCAGGTTGAGCCGTACGTCATCCACGAAGACGATCGCGTCCTGCCGCGGCATCTCGGCCCGCGCGACAACTTCGGGCCGATCGTCGTGCCGAAAGACGACATCTTCATGATGGGGGACAACCGCGACAACAGCCTGGACAGCCGCTTCTGGGGTCCCTTGCCGATCGCGCTGGTCAAAGGGAAGGCCATTTTCCGCTATTTCTCCTGGGACGGCGATCGGAATTGGCCGCGATTCAGCCAAATTCTTCGCCCCATCCGCTGAGCCGGGGTGCGCCTTGATGTACGGGATGAAGGTCGCGCTCGTCACGGCCTCGGTCCTCGCCATGGCCCCCATGGATTCCGTCCCAAGAATCGACGGGCCCGTCGCGGCGGCGCGACCGTCTCAGGAGATTGATTTCGATAAGGGAGTGGAGTATCCAGCGGGCAACTATCCCTGCTCCGTCGTGATCGGCCGCTTGAACGCGGATCCGATTCCGGATCTTGCGGTCGCGAATTACGGCTCGAACAAAGTTTCCGTCCTTCTCGGGAACGGCGACGGGACCTTTCGGGCCCGCCAGGAATTCCCCGGCCCGTTTCTCCCGTACACGGTCGCCATCGGTGACCTGAACCGGGACGGTCGTGAGGATCTGGCGGTGGCGAGTGAGGGCACCGGCACCGTGACGGTGCTCATGGGACAAGGGGACGGCACGTTCGGAGGGCGGCGCGACGTCGAGGGAGGCGGTGGGGCCTATTCGATCGCGATCGGCGATTTGAACGCGGACGGGATCCCGGACCTCGTCACGGCGAACCTGAACTTGAACAAGGTTTCGGTGCTTCTCGGACGGGGGGACGGATCCTTCCAACCGGCATCGGCCTACGCGACAGCTCACGGGCCGCGGTCGGTGACGATCTCAAATCTCAACGCGGATGACGCGCCCGATCTCGTCGTTGCGTGTTTCAACTCCAACTGTGTTTCTGTCTTGCTCGGGAACGGCGACGGCACCTTCCGCCGCCGGCGGGACTATTCCACCGGCGTCTCCCCCTATTCGGTCGCGGTCGGATTCCTCAATGCGGACTTGAGGCCCGACCTGGCGGTTACGAACCTGGTCTCCAACAGCATCTCCGTCCTTCTGGGGATCGGGAATGGTTCCCTCCGGGGAAAGCGGGAGATCGCCACCGGGCGCCAGCCCTACTCACTCGCGGTCGTGGACCTGAACGCGGACGGCCGAGCTGATTTTGCTTCGTCGGATCTGGCTTCCAGCACTTGTTCGGTCCTGCTGGGGAAAGGAGACGGAGGATTCCGCCGGGCGGTTCCTCTCGGAGTCGGGCGAAACCCTCAATCGGTAGCGGCGGGCGATTTGAACCTCGACGGGTGGCCGGATCTCGTGACCGCGAACACCGCTTCCAACACCGTCACGGTCTTGCTGAATCTCGGGAAGTACCGTCCTCGATGATGTATTTCGCGAGCAGATCTCGAGCGGGAATCCTTCTCCCCGACCCGGGGTGCACTACCCGTACCTCGAAGCCGTAGCGGTCGAGTCCGAAGTGCTGCTCGATCTGGCGCACCAGCCCTTCCACCCGTGCGTCCGCACGGATCGTGCGCCCACGACGACCCGCCCCGTGTGCGCGAACGAGCCCGGCACTGAATCCCTCTTGATAGGCCCGACGTAGGAGCCGCTCCAGGGACCGCCAGTGCGCGCGCTTGATCCTCTTCAATAGCTGCGTTTGAGTCATGCCGCTTCCCCCCTGTACCTCGATCGGCGTATCCGGACTCAATCGATCCTACCGGATTTGTACTGCCCAGGGGCGGCTCATCCAAAAAAGGAGGGGGTCCCTTTGCGGGACCCCCTCTTCGGTGATTTGGGTCAGGCGGCGACGCCGTTACCGGTCCTGTCGCCGATCCCAGTCGCGGTCATTGCGATCGCGGTCCCTTCTGTCGCGATCCCTCCAGCCGCGATCCCGATTCTCCTCGCCGCGATCCCGGTCCCGCCAGCCGCGGTCCCTGTACCTCGAATCGCGATACGTGTACCTCGGCTCGGCCCGGAAATCGCGCCAGTGCCTGCGATAGCGATAAGGCACGTAGCTTATCTCCCGCGGCACGGAGCGATATCCGACATAGATCCACGGGCCCCGGTAACTACGCGCGCGGTACCAGCCGCCGTCGTAGTTGTAATACCAGAACCTGCCGCAACGATACATGTCGTAGTCGTAGTCGCGGACGTAATAGACGCGCGTGCCGGGTACGACGATGACGTCGGGATCATCATAAAAAACGACATCTGGGCCACGGTATCGGTCACCAAAGTGCAGGTCGACCGAAACGCTGGTCCTCGCAAACGCGCTCGACGTCAAGGAGCACAGCGCGAGCGCGAATGCCACGCATGCAGTCCAACCGGATAGCCGTTTCATGAGGACCCTCCTTTTCCTTGGTTGCTACCATTGCCCCGAGGGCGATCCACCCATAGGTAAAAGCAATGCCTGTGCCACGGTCTCCGTGGTGCATAAGGCATTGAATATAAGCAACTTACGTCAAATTGTTGGGTGCGTGTTTCTGTCCCTATGTAGACTCACCGTACCGTAGGGTGGCTAATCGGCCACAGCTGCCGAATCGGGGTCCAGGAGGCGCCCGGAGTGAAAAGGGGCCCCCAAGGGGGCCCCGGATGTTCGCTATCCTGCGTGGCTTTCGTTTCTAGTTTCCGTGTCCGTGTCCGTGCCCGCGGCCACGCCCGTGCCCTTTGTCGTTGCGGGCATCTTTGTAGTGCCCGTAAGCGTTACCGCGTGGCTCGCGCCAGTGCTTGCGGTACTTCACAGGCACCATGACCACGGCGCGCGGCACCGACTCATAGCCGATGTAGACATAGCGGCCATTGTAGCGCCGGGCGCGGTACCAACCTCCGTCGTATGTGAAGTACCAATAGCTGCCGTACCGATAGATGTCGTAGTCGTAGTCACGAACGTAATAGACGCGCGTGTCCGGTACCAAGACGACGTCCGGCTCGTGACGGAACTCAAGGCTGGGGCCGCGGTACGGATCCCCCACGCGCATGTTGATGGAGACGCTCGTCTCCGCGCCCGCATTCGGCGCCGCCGCAGGCAGCGAGACCGCCATGGCGGAGCACACGATCCACAAGGTTAATCGCCTCATGGTCTTTTCCTCCTAGTTTGCCAAGCGTTGGTGAGAGCCACTGAGCGTGGCCTCCCCCGTCCGGGACCCGTAAAGGAGCAACCGCCATGCCAATTGCCCGCTCAGCGGCGGCGGGCGACCTCATCGGCGTAGACGCGGGCGCTCTGCCTGGGAGAACGGGGTCGGTCATCCTTCTCGAAATCGATCGCGAAGAGGCCGAATCTTCCGTGGTAGCCGTCGTTCCATTCGAAGTTGTCGAAGAGCGACCAGTGGAAGTATCCCCTGACGTCCACGCCGCGGGCTCGTGCCCGATCGACCGCGGCGAGGCTCTCGCGTATGAAGTCGGGGCGAATCCGGTCTCTGGCGTCGGCGATTCCGTTCTCGGTGACGATGAGCGGGAGGCCGAACGCCGCGGATTCGACGAGCGCGCGCTCGAGGCCCTCCGGGTAAACCTCCCAGCCAAGATCGCTCACAGGAGCACCGGGACGCGCCAGGCGCGGTTCCTTCCCGATCAAGCTCACCATCCACCGCGTGTAGTAGTTCACGCCCATGAAATCCGAGGAGCCCCGCAGGGCATCGACCTGCCGGCGAACGGGGCGGACACCGGGGATCGAGAGATGGATCGGGTCGCCCCGCAACGCGCGCGCGACGGCTACATTGAAAACGCCGTGCTGGATCGCCGCGGATACGTACTCGAACGGCCACCACGCGTGCAGCGGCTCGAGCAGGACCCAGTGCTTCGCGACCCCGATGAGCGCGGGTATCCCGTCTCCATCCGCGTCCACCCGATCGGTCTCGCGCAGGGCAACGGAGGCCAGGGCGTGGGCCTCCAGGAGATTCGCGATGATCACGAGCGCGCGGGAGCGGTCCTTCACGCCGGGGGGCCAGGCGCCCTCGTCGTATCCGTGGAAGGCCAGGACCTCGGGCTCGTTGATCGTGACCCAGACGTCCACGAGATCGCCGTACCGCTCGCCGGCCAATCGCGCGAAGCGTGCGAAGTGCGGGAGATTGCGCGCGACCTCCCATCCGCCAAGCGCGGCGAACCAGCGGGGATTGGTGAAATGGTGCAGCGTGACCATCGGCGCGATGCCACGCGTGCGGCAGGCGACGAGGACGCGGCGGTAATGCTC
>Ga0075434_100005498_pt1 | contig 11541 bp, 10 predicted proteins | sample RhiMethybrSRZTD3_FD_75298 | JGI IMG/M metagenome (GOLD analysis project Ga0075434, IMG submission 75298) | Populus rhizosphere microbial communities from Tennessee, USA - Rhizosphere MetaG P. TD hybrid SRZTD3 | ecosystem: Host-associated > Plants > Roots > Rhizosphere > Soil | place: USA... | reverse complement strand
AGACCTCGCGGCCGATCTCCTGGCTCTTGATCCTGATGCCGAATTCCTTCTCGAGAGCCACCACCAGCTCCAGCGCATCCACCGAATCGAGCCCCAACCCCTCGCCAAAAAGCGGCGTCTCGTCCTCGATCATCTCCGGCCTCATCCCTTCGAGATTGAGGCTCTCGACGATCAAGCGCTTGATCCGGACCGGGGTGGCGACGGTTTCTGACATAGGCAGACCTCTGTTATCCGGCGCGGCGTAAACTCCACCGTGCGGGCGGCTCCGCAGGTTGTCCATCTCACCGGGGTGCCAATAGTATCATTCCGCCCCTCTCCATGAAGAGCGCCGCGCCGATGTCCCGGGATCCCATCCTCCACGCCTTCGACTTGCTCGTCCGGCGCGATCCGCTGGCGCCTCTGGTGGTGTCGCCGGAGAGGCGGGCGACCGTCAGCGACGTCGACGCTCTGGCCCGCGCCGCCGCCCGCCGGCTCGCCGAGCGGCCTTGCGCTCCGGGAACCATCGCCGGTCTCGCCGCCGCGAACGGTCCCGGCTTCCTCGCCGGTCTCCTCGCCCTGCGCCGCGCCGGTCTCGTCGTGTTGCTGCTCGATGCCCGCACGCCCGACGCCGAAGCCCGGCGCGTCCTGGGTGCCCTCGGCGCCCCTTTTCTCCTCCGCTGCCCCGCCGGCTGGCCGCGGGACCCGTCCGATTGGACCGTGGTGGACGCTTCCGGCTGCAAAACCGCCGCAGTCTGGCCCGGCACCGCGGTCGTCAAGCTGACCTCCGGCTCCACCGGCGCGCCGCGCGGCATCGCCACTCCCGCCGAAGCGCTGATCGCCGACGACGAGGCCCTCACCGCCACCATGGGCCTGCGCCCTGAAGACCGACTGCTCGCGACGATCCCGCTCTCCCACTCCTATGGGCTCTCCAGTCTGGCGTTGCCGGCCCTGACGCGCGGCGCCGTCCTGGTCGTTCCCGAGGAAGGCGGCCTCTACGATCCTCTGGCGACCGCCGAGCGCGCCGGAGCTACCTTCTTTCCTACCGTCCCGGCCCATCTAGACGCCCTGGTGCGGATGAGCGAGCCGCCTCCGCGTCTGGCCTCGTTGCGGCTCGTCATCACGGCCGGAGCCCCTCTCGCGGCTGCCACCTCGGCCCGCTTCCACGAGATCTTCGGCCTGCCCGTCCACGTGTTTTACGGCTCCAGCGAGTGCGGCGGCATCTGCTACGACCGTGAAGGCGGCGCTGCCGAACGGAGCACCGTGGGCTCTCCCGTCGAAGGCGTTCGGGTCACGCTCCGGCCGGTCGGCGGCCCCGGGGCGGATTCCGGCGCGGGGATCGTGACCGTCGAGTCGGCCGCCGTGGCATCGGGCTACCTTCCCGATCCCGACGAGCGGCTCGCCGGCGGCTGTTTCCAGGCCGGCGACCTCGCTGCCTGGCGCGGCGGCGAGCTGGCCCTCCAGGGGAGGCTCGACGATCTCGTCAACGTCAAGGGGAAGAAGGTCAATCCACGCGAGGTCGAATGCGTCATCGCGCGGCTCCCGGGGGTCGACGAAGCCGCGGTGCTGGGCGTGCCGGCGCCGGGACGGACGAGCGAGATGCTGCGGGCCGTCGTCGCCTGCCGGCCGGGCCGCCTCACCTCCGAAGAGGTCGCCGCCTGGTGCCGCGCGCACCTCTCGGCGCACAAGGTGCCGCGCAGCGTCCTTTTCGTCGAGGCCCTGCCGCGCAACGCGCGCGGCAAGCTGGACCGCTGCGCTCTGCTCGCCCTCTCGGCGGACCGCCCGTGAGCGGGCGACGCGAAGCCTACCGCCCGCCGGCGCTGCTCGCGGGCTCGATCGGCCTCCACGCCGCCGGCGTCCTCGCCCTCGCCGCCGCGCCCCAGCAGTGGCCGGCCGTCGCCGGCACGCTGGTCGCCAACCACGTCGTTCTCGCCGCCGCCAGCCTCTGGCCCAAGAGCCGGTGGGTCGGCCCCAACCTCGTCCGCCTACCGGCGGGTGCCGCGCGCCGGAGGGAGGTCGCTCTCACCTTCGACGACGGTCCCGATCCCGAAGTCACGCCGCGGGTGCTCGAGCTGCTCGACGGCGCGGCAGCGCGAGCGACCTTCTTCTGCATCGGCCGGCGCGCCGAGGCCCATCCCGATCTGGCCGCCGAGATCGCCCGACGCGGCCACACGGTGGAAAACCACAGCCACACCCATCCCCACCTCTTCGCCTGCTATCCCCGGGGGGCTTTGCGGCGCGAGGTCGAGCGTGCCCAGGAGGCGATCGCGGCGGCGGCCGGCCGTGCGCCCCGCCTCTTCCGAGCTCCCGCCGGCTTGCGCAATCCGCTCCTCGACGCGGTTCTCCACCGGACGGGGCTGCGCCTCGTCTCCTGGACCCGCCGGGGCTTCGACGCCTTCGGGAAGGATCCGAAAGCGATCGCGCGGCGCCTGCTCCGGGGCCTCGCGCCGAGGAACATCCTCCTCCTCCACGACGGCTCGACCGTCGGCGAGCGCGGCGGCAACCGCCAGGTCCTGGAAGTCCTCCCCCGGGTGCTCGACGCGCTGGCGGCGCAGGGGCTGCGATCGGTGCCGATCGAGGTGGAGGAGTGAAAGCCCGCCTCACCAAGGGTCTCCGCGATCTGCTCTACAAGCTGCGCACGGAGGGAACCTCGCCCGGCAAACAGACGGGCGCCGTGGTCCTGGGAGTGCTCATCGGCTGCAGCCCGTTCTATGGCCTCCACCTGGCTCTCTGCCTGCTGTTCGCCCGGCTCCTGCGCCTCAACCCCGGCCTGACCTATCTGGCGGCCCACGTCAGCCTGCCGGGCCTCTGGCCGTTCCTGGTGCTGGCCGAGCTGGAGACCGGCCGCCGGCTGCGGGGCCAGAGCTACCTCAAGATCCACGTTGCCGACATCCGGCAGATCGGGCTCGGACAGGTCGGGGTCGACCTCCTGCTCGGCAGCGCGGTCATCGGCGCCGTCCTCGCCATCGTGCTGGGGCTGCTCACCTACTGGGCGGCGCGCCGCCGGCAGCTTCACCCGGACATCGCGGCCTTGCGCGAGGAGGCGGCCCGCCGCTACCTGGACACCGGCATGTTCCAGTGGGAATTCGTGCGCGGCAAGCTGCGGCACGATCCGCTCTACTTCAATCTCCTGCGCCGGGGGTCTCTCCCTTCCGACGGCCTGCTGCTCGATCTCGGCTGCGGGCGCGGGATCGTCTTTTCCCTGCTGCTGGCGGCGTGGGAGGTCGAGGTCCGGGGGCTTTATCCCGGAGGCTGGGAACCGCCTCCGCGGAATCTCACCTTCCACGGCATCGAAGGACGGCCCAAGACCGCCGCGACCGCCCGCGAGGCTCTAGGCGATAACGCTGAGATCGAGACCGCCGATCTCCGCACCGCCGCGCTGCCCGCCGCGAAGGCCATCCTCCTCCTGGACGTGCTCCATTATCTTCCCGCCGCCGATCAGGAAGCGCTCCTCGCGAGAGCCGCCGCCGCACTCGCCGCCGGAGGCGTCCTGCTCATCCGCGACGCCGACGCTGCAGCCGGCTGGCGCTTCGCCGCGACGCGCCTCCAGGAACGCCTCTCCGCCCTAGCGCGAGGCCACTGGCGCCAGCGTTTCCACTACCGGAGCGCCGCGGAATGGGCGGAGCTGATGGCGCGTCGGGGGCTGGCGGTGGACGCCCAGCCGATGGGGATGGGCACCCCGTACGCGAACGTGCTGCTGGCGGGCCGGCGCTAGGACCGACGGCAGGATTGGGCTGCGCTTGGCGCGTGGGCCGCTCAGCTCGGCTCTTCGTCGTTGCGGAGTACGCGGCGGGCTGGACATCCACTTAGAAGAAAGGCGAAATTTCCCGAGGAGAGCAAACCAAGAAGGAAGCGCGAGGGATTTGTTACGGGAAAAAGGAACCGGCCGACAGCATCCTGTGTCACACTTGATCCCTGAAAGGCACTTGTCACAGGTAGAGGAATCGATGGCGCGCAATCTCCGGTCCCTGCTCATCTCCATCCTGGCGCTCCGCCACGGCCGGAACCAGAAACAGCTCGGCGCCGCAGCCGGCATGGCGCAGAAAGAGGTCTCCCGCTACCTGAGGCAAGAGGAGATGGAGGACGACATCTACGAGCGCCTGCTGGCAGGAACGAAGTGCCGGCCGGCCGAGGTCCCCATCGTCATGGCCTGCCTGGAGTCCCTGGACTTCCTGGAAAACGGCCAGGAGCTGACGCCGGAGGAACGGGACGAGGTCGAGATGGGCGTGCTGGCGGTGACACGGCTGATCCGCGAAGTGCTCACCGAGGCCGCCCGGCAATCCCGGACGATTCCGGCGTTCGACGACTACCCGCGGCCCGCCGAGCTCGAGCCGGCCCGCTGGCACGCCGGCGTGGTGTTCTCGCTCCTCGTGGGCTTCACGGAAGACCAGCGGTTGGCGGTGGTGAGGGTGGTTCGGGAGATCCAGAGCTGGGCCCTCGTCGAGCGACTTTGTGAGGAGTCGGTCGTCGAGGCTTCCCGCGACCTGGGCCGCGCAGCCTCCCTGACGCGGCTCGCGAAGGAAGCCGCCGAGCGGGTCCGCGGGCCGGAGGGCTGGCGACGGCGGGTCCAGGGCTTCGCGGCGGCCCATGGGGCCAACATCCTGCGGGTGACCGGCGAGCTGCAAGGCGCGGAAGAGGCCCTCGAAGAGGCGAAGCGGCTGTGGCTGGACGGCGCCGACCCGGACGGCGTCCTCGACCCCGGAAGGCTGCTCGACCTGGAAGCTTCGCTACGCCGCGCTCAGCGCCGGTTCGAGGAAGCCCTGGCGCGGGTCGATGAAGCGGTCGCCGTGGGGCGCTGCTCGGGGCGCTACCTCATCAACAAGGGCTTCACCCTGGAGGTCATGGGGGAGTACGAGCGCGCCATCGAGTCCCTCCTCGAGGCTGAGCTTCTTCCCGATGTTCAGGGCGATCGGCGGCTGCGAAACATCCTCTACTGCAATCTCGGCTTCAATTTCTGCCACGCCGGCCGCTTCGCCGAGGCCGCGGATCTGGCGCGGCAGGTGCATGATGCTGCCGTCCAGATGGGGGACGAGATCGGGGTCCTCCGTGCGACGTGGCTCGACGGCCGCATCGCCGCGGGCCTGGGCCGCACCGTGGAGGCGTTGAGCTTGCTGGAGCAGGCGCGGCGGGAGTTTGCGGCCCGCAAGATGTGGTACGACGTGGCCCTGGCTCTGCTGGAGGAGGCCGCGCTGCTGCTGGACCAGGGCCGCACGGGCGAGGTCAAGACGCTGTCCCGGGGTCTGGCGAAGGTGTTCGAGGCCAAGGGGGTCCACCGCGAGACCCTGGCCGCCCTACGGCTCTTCCGGGAAGCAGCGGAGCGGGAAGAGGCCACCGCCGAGCTGGCCCGGCGGGTGCTGTGCTACCTCTTCCGCGCCCGCCACGACCAGGGCCTGCGGTTCGACCCATGAGCCCCTTCGATCAGCCGTTGGGGTCCCATCCGCCGCCTTCGTCGGTCTGCGGCGGCGCCGGCTTACAAAGGCCGTTGGGGTCCCACCCGCAGCCCTCTTTGGTGGTCGCTGGCTTGTCCCAGAGCGAGGAGAGGAAGCGCCAGAGAGGCTCCATGAAACCGGTGGGACCGGCGGTGAGGGTCGACGCGGCAAGGGCCAGGGCAACGAGAGTGCGGCGCATCGCGTGGTCTCCCGCGCGGCGCCGGCAGCGGACCGCTGTGGTCCGCAGGGGCCGCGCCTGCCCGTAATAGTGCTCCAGGCGGGCCGGTTGGCGAAAATTCGTCGTTTCCTTTAGTGGAGGAGCGGATGAGACCGAAGAACCGGCTGGTGCGGCTGTTCCGGGCGCTCTCCGAGATGACGCAGAGCGCCTTCGGCGAGCGGACCGGCGCGGAGCCCGGCCTGGTGGGGCAGTATGAGCTGGGCAAAGCCGAGCCCGGCGCCGGCTACGTGGAGCGCGCGGCGCGAGCGGCCGATCTCAGGGTGGCGGCCGGGGACCAGATCCTGCGGTTCGCCCACGGGCTGCGCCGGCCGAGGCAACGGGCCGGACAAGGAGGCAAGGACCTCTTCGAGGAGCGGCTCGCTTCCTTGATCTCTGCCTGCTACGAGCTGCTGCTGCGGTTGCCGCTCCCCGGCAGCGCCCCCAAGGCCGAGGACCGGCAACGCGCGGGCGAGCTTTGGACGCTCCTGGAGGGCTTGCCCGAGGATCAGCAGTTGGCTGTCATCAAGGTAGGGCGCGAATTCCAGAGCTGGGCGCTGGCCGAGCGGGTGTGCGAGGAGTCGGTGGTCCAGGCCTCCCGCGATATTGACTACTCGGCCTCGCTCGCGCGGTTCGCCTGGGAGATTGCCGAGCGGATCCCGGGGCCGCAGGGCTGGCGCAGACGGATCCAGGGCTTCGCGCAGGCCCACGCCGCAAATATCCAGCGGGTGACGGGTGAGCTGAAGGCGGCTGCGATGACGTTTGAAGAAGCCCAGCGGCTCTGGGACACCGGTTCCGACCCGGACAGTCTCCTCGACCCTGGGAGGTTGCTCGACCTAAAAGGCTCGCTGCTCCGGAGCCAGCGCCGGTTCGGGGAAGCTCTGGCGCGGCTCGACGAAGCGGTCGCCGTGGGGCGCCGCCCGGGACGCTACCTCATCAACAAAGGGTTCACGCTGGAGGTCATGGGCGATTACGAGCGCGCCATTGAGACGCTTCGTGAGGCGGAGTCCCGGCCCGACGTTCAGAGCGATCCGCGGCTGCGTAACATCCTGCACTGCAATCTCGGCTTCGATTACTGCCACGCCGGCCGGTTTGCGGAGGCGGCCGAGCTGGCACGCCAGGTGCGCGCCGTGGCGGCTGAGATGGGGGATGAGATCGGGGTGCTGCGCGTCACGTGGCTGGAGGGCCGCATCGCCGCCGGGCTGGGGCGTCCCGCGGCGGCGCGGCGGTTGCTGGAGGAAGCGCGGCGGGAGCTCGCGGCGCGGAAGATGTGGTACGACGTGGCCTTGGCCCTGCTGGAGGAGGCCGTGCTGCTGCTGGTGGAGGGGTCGGCGGCCGAAGTCACGGCGCTCGCGGCGGAGCTGACGCGGATCTTCGAGGCGAACGGCGTCCACCGGGAAGCGCTGGCGGCCCTGCGGCTGTTCCAGGAGGCGGCGGAGCGCGAGGCGGCAACCGCTGAGCTGGCCCGCCGCATCCTGCGCTACCTGTTCCGGGCGCAGCACGATCCCGAGCTGCGGTTCGACCCGGCGCAGGCCACCTAAGCTCATACCTGCGAACGTCCTTCGAGGTGAGGCTGTCACCGTCTCGCCACACCCGCGTCACCTGATCCGCTGATCCCTCCCGTATCGTCGTCCGGCCACCGTCTTACACCCCTCTTTGCGGCAAGCGCCCAAAGCGCGATAGTTTTCCGGATTCGAGGTGCGTCTATGAAGCTTCTCCTCATCCGCCATGCCATCGCCGAGGAACGGGAGGACTTCGCCCGCACCGGCAAGGACGACCGCCTGCGCCCCCTGACCGAAGAGGGCCGGAAAAAGATGAAGCAGGGGGCCAAGGGGCTGCGGGAGATCGTGCCCGAGATCGACCTGCTCGCCACCAGTCCCCTTACCCGGGCCGCCCAGACCGCCGCCATCCTCGATTCCGTCTACGGAGACCTGAAGGAGGTGGAGATCAAGGAGCTCTCCCCCGAGGCGACGCCGGAAGGCTTTCTGCGCTGGCTGCGCAAGCAGCAGGCCGACACCGTGGCCGTGGTGGGGCACGAGCCGAGCCTCAGCCTGATCGCCTCCTGGCTCCTGACGGGCACCGAGCGCCGCATCATCGCCCTGCGCAAAGGGGGCGCCGGCCTGCTGGACTTTCCCGGCGAGGTGGGCGCCGGCACGGCAATCCTGCTCTGGGTCGTGACCCCCGCCCAGCTCCGCGCGCTCGCGGATTAGCGGGAGCGCGGATGGCGACCGGACTCCTCTCCCGCTCGCCCGAGGAAGGAGCCCGCCTGCTGGCGCTCTCCTTTCTCGATCAAGCCGCCGCGGCCCGTCCGCGTCTGGCGGACCCGGAGGACACCGAAGCGCTCCACGATTTCCGCGTCGGTTTGCGGCGCCTGCGGAGCTGTCTGCGGGCCTACCGCGCCTGCCTGGAAGAGAGCGTCCCCAAAAAGCTCGCCAGAAAGCTCCGGCGGCTCGCCCGCTCCACCGGCCCGGGACGGGATGCCGAGGTGCAAATCGAGTGGCTCCGCGGCCGGAAACCGCACCTTTCCTCCTATCACCGCATCGGGCTCGCCTGGCTCCTCGATCGGCTGGAGGAGCGGATGCGCGACGCCTACGCCAAACTGACCGCTGAGGCGGACCGCGACTTCGCGGAGATCGAGAAGGAATTGCGCGCCCGCCTCTCGGTCTACCGTACCGAGGTCCATCTCGACGCGGCGATGCCCCTCACCGCGCTCGGCGAGACCACCGCCGGCATCCTTCGCCGTCAGGTGGCCGACCTCGAAGACCACCTCGCCCGCATCGCGGCCGCAGATGATGAGCGAGAAGCGCATCAAGCGCGGATCAGCGCCAAGCGCGTGCGCTATCTGCTGGAACCGTTCGCCGAAGAGATCCCGGGTGCGGCAGCGATCGTCAAGCGCTTCAAGGCCTTCCAGGACCTCCTCGGCGATCTCCACGACGCCCACGTGCTGGAGGGGGAGCTCGCCGAAGCCCTCGAGCATGCCGCCGCCGAGCGGGCCGGCCGGCTGCTGGAGCTCGCCATCGCCGACGAGCCGGACGAGAAGCTCCTGCGGGCCGAGCGCCGCCGCCCGCACGAGTCGGGCCTCATCGCGCTCGCCCGCTTCAACCGCGGCCGGCGGGATCGCCTCTTCGCGGCCTTGAAAGCCGAGTGGCTGGATGGCAAGGCCGGCGATTTCCTGCGGGAAGTGGAGAGGCTGGGAGAAGCGATGACCCTTGACAGCGGCGCCGCAGGCCCGTAGATTCTCCCGTCATGAAACCGCGCGCCGCGATCGGACAGCGAATGCGAATGGCCATGGTCATGCCCAGGCCGGGCGCTGGCCGTATCGCCGACGCGAGGTTCGCCGACCCGTAGCATCCGCCACTACAGGCGTTCTTCCGAAGCGAAAAGACCACCGCCCGGCCTCCCCGGCGGTGGTCTTTCGACTTTCAACCAACTTTCTGGGAGAACGCCATGACGATTCCTTTCGCCGTCGATCTCGACGTTGATCCGTCCCTCGCCACGTTGGCCATCCACGCCGGCACCGCGCCCGATCCGGCGACCGGCGCCCTGCTGACGCCGATCTACCAGTCCACCACCTACGTCCAGGACGCGGTGGGCGCCCACAAGGGCTACACCTACAGCCGCTCGGGAAACCCCACCGTCACGGCCCTCGAGCGGCGCCTCGCCGCCCTCGAAGGCGCCGAGCACGCGACCTGCTACTCGACTGGTCTCGCCGCCACCACGGCACTCGCCCTCGCCCTGCTCCAAGCCGGTGACCGCATCGTCCTCTCGGACGTGGTCTACGGCGGCACCGTCCGCCTCTTTCAGCAGGTCCTGGCGCGCTTCGGCGTCGAGGCGGAGTTCGTGGATACCGCCGATCCGGCCCGGCTGGAGGCGGCCCTCCGCCGGCCGACCCGGCTCCTGTTCCTGGAAACCCCGGCCAATCCGACGCTCAAGCTGACCGATATCGCTCTGGCCGCCGAGCTCGCCCACGCCGCCGGGGCCCTGGTCGTGGTGGACAATACCCTGCTGACGCCGGTGCTCCAGCTCCCCCTCGAGCTGGGGGCCGATCTCGTTCTCCACTCGACGACCAAGTTCATCGAGGGTCACAACGCCACCGTGGGCGGCGCCCTCATCACCCGCGACGCGGACCTCCACGAGCGCCTGGCCTTCCTACGCAACGCTATCGGCGCCATCCAGTCGCCGTTCAACGCCTGGCTGACCCTGCAGGGCGTCAAGACCCTGCCGCTGCGCATGGAACGCCACTCGGAGAACGCCCTGCGCGTGGCGCGCTTCCTGGAGTCGCACCCGCGGCTGACGCGGCTCCTCTACCCGGGTCTCGAGTCCTTTCCCCAGCACGAGCTCGCTCGCCGCCAGCAGCGCAGCGGCGGCGCCCTCCTCGCCTTCGAGGTCGAGGGCGGAGAGGAGGCAGGCGTCCGCGTGATGAACCGCGTCCGCCTCTGCGCCCTGGCCGAGAACCTGGGCGCCGCCGAGACCCTCATCACCCATCCGGCCTCCATGACCCACGCCGCCGTGCCGCCCGAGCAGCGGCTCGTGACCGGCATCACCGGCGGCCTCGTCCGCCTCTCGGTGGGATTGGAGAATCCCGACGACGTCATCGACGACCTGCGCCGCGCCCTGGAGGCGTGAGCGAAAAAAGGAGGAACACGATGAAGACTTCACAGCTCCGCGTCCTGAAGCTCGGCCGTTGTACCGACCCGTCCCTCGCTGTCCAGAAGATCGTGACGGCGTGAAGACCTCGACCCGCTGTGTGCATCCGGCGTCGGGGCGCGACCCGTTCGGCGCCGTCTCGCCCCCGATCTATCAGACGGCGACGTTCCGCCAGCCGTCCGCCGTCGAATTCGGCGAGTACGACTACTCGCGCACCGCCAATCCCACCCGTGCCCTGGTGGAGGAGCAGATCGCGGCGCTGGAAGGCGGCCGTCACGCCTGCGCCTTCGCCAGCGGCATGGCGGCGATCACCGCCGCCGCGCGCCTGGCGCGGGCGGGCGAGGAGATCCTCGCCGGGGATGACCTCTATGGCGGCACCATCCGTCTGCTCTCCCAGGTGGCCCCCCGCCAGGGGATCTCCGTCCGCTGGGTGGATACGACCGATGCACAGGCCGTCGAGGCGGCCATCTCTCCTGCGACGCGCCTGCTGCTGGTCGAGACGCCCACCAATCCCCTGCTGCGCATCGCGGACCTCGCGCGCCTCGCCGGCATCGTCCGCCGGCGCGGCGTGCTGCTGGCGGTGGACAACTCGTTCCTCTCCCCGTGTTTGCAGCAGCCTCTCGCCCTCGGAGCCGACCTGGTGATCCATTCGGCGACGAAGTTCCTCGGCGGCCACGGCGACGTCTGCGCCGGCGCCGTGGCCACGAACGATCCCGAGCTCCACGGCCGGCTCGCCTTCCATCTGAACGCTGAAGGCACGGGCCTCGCGCCCTTCGATAGCTGGCTCCTGCTGCGAGGCATGAAGACGCTTGCCCTGCGCGTCGAGCGGCAGTGCGCCTCGGCCAGCCGAATCGCAGAGCTGCTGGCCGGCCACCCCATGGTTCGGGAGGTCTTCTTCCCCGCCCTCGCCGCACCCGCCGCGCGAGAGGTTCACGAGCGGCAGGCGAGCGGGCCCGGCGCCGTGATCAGCTTCACCACCGGCGATCCCGAGCTGTCGCGGCGGATCGTCGAGGCGGTCCGCCTGTTCACCATCGCCGTGAGCTTCGGCTCCGTGGGCTCGTCCATCAGCCTGCCCTGCCGCATGTCCCACGCTTCGATCCCGGAGGAGCTGCGCGGGAGGCTGGCGCCGCCTGCAGATCTCGTTCGCCTGTCGATCGGAATCGAGGACGTCGACGACCTCCTCGCCGATCTGGAGCAGGCGATCGTCGCGGCTAGAAGCTCACCCGCACCCCCAGCCGATACGACCGTGGCGGTGTGCGGAGCACCGCTTTGAGG
>Ga0075434_100005497_pt1 | contig 11543 bp, 12 predicted proteins | sample RhiMethybrSRZTD3_FD_75298 | JGI IMG/M metagenome (GOLD analysis project Ga0075434, IMG submission 75298) | Populus rhizosphere microbial communities from Tennessee, USA - Rhizosphere MetaG P. TD hybrid SRZTD3 | ecosystem: Host-associated > Plants > Roots > Rhizosphere > Soil | place: USA... | reverse complement strand
ATCCTCCGCGATCGGCCTCGGCTCCCGGCGCCGGAGAGAGAAGGGACAGCTTTGCAGGTTCTCGGTCATCTTCCCTGTGATCTCCGCACCGTCCTGCGAGATCGTCCCTTCGAAGAAATCGGCGACCTTTTGCTCGTCTACGACCGAGAAGGACACAGCATGATCCCGCAGCAGCAGCTCCTGGACCTCATACGTCTTCCCCTGCGTCGGAAAACCGAGATATCCTTGAAACCCCTTCCCGGCAAGGGCGATATCGATCTCGACGTCCACCTCCATCACCGCGGGAACCGCTACGATCACCCCCTCCCAGTGGCCGTCCAGGCGCGGGAGCGCCGATGTCTGAGCCTGGAGAGACAGGCTGCTCAGCAAGGCGAGAGAGATGATGAGCTGAAGCGATTTGTACATTTTCTTCTCCTTGGCCTATCCTGCGATGGCCGCACATTTTTTATTCATCATTTCTTCAAGGTCTGCGAGGCGCACTTGGGCATCCTCTCGATCTGGCGCACCTGGGCAGAGATCGAGGTATCTTTCGAGGTCTTTCCTGGCCTCACCAGGTCTCTGGAGGTCTGCGAGCGCCACGGCGCGGTTCTGGTAGAGCTCGGCCTCTCCAGGAGCCGAAGATATTGCCCGATCGAGGTCCGCTAGACATTCCTCGACCTTCCCGACTTCGTAGAGCAGAACGGCACGACCCGCGCAGGCCTGCCAAAGGAAGGGATTCAGCTCCAAGGCGGCGGTATAGTCAGCGATGGCATCCTCCGTGGCGCCCAGGACCTCGCGGGCTTGCGCGCGGCCGAAGAGGCTCGCGGGCTGTTCCGGCTTAAGGTCCAGGGCCCTGGAGAACGCTTGCGCCGCCTCCTCCCAGCGGCCCTGAAGCCTGAGACAGTTGCCAAGGTTGGTCCACACCTCATAATACGGTGGGCTGAGTTCGATTCCCCACCGGTAGTCGCGCTCGGCATCCGCCAGCCGATCCAGCTTCAGGTACAGGCTGCCACGGTCGTTGTAGTACTCCGAGTAGTTAGGATCCATCTCCATTGCCGCGGAGAGGTGATCGATGGCCAGCTCGAGGCGGCCGGTCTGAGTGTAGACCTGCGCCATGTTGTACAGCAGGACCGAACGATGGAGGTTGTGCCGATCTTTGCTCAGACGCTCATTGAGGATTTTAAAACCTGTCGAGCAGAGATCGAGCGCCTCCTGGTATCTCCCTTGGAAGCTCCGGATCATTGCGAGCCCATTCCGGTTGAAGACATACAGGAACCAGTAGTCCGGCTCGGAGAGGCCCGCCTTCTCTAGGTATTCCAGAGCACGTTCCAAGTACTCCTCCCCCACAGCGAAGTCGCGCTCGGGCAGGAAGCGCGCGTAGAGCATCGCGATGAGGTAATAAAAGGAGATATGCTGCCTCTCATCGCCTTCCGCTTCTAGAAAACTGAGCACGTCCTCATTGGCGAGTTGCAGGGCCTTGTGAGGCTCCCCTGCCCCGAGATAGGAGAGGAAGAGCTTGAAGAAGATCCCCCAGCGAAGATAGTTGTCTTCGGCTCCCGGTGCGGAGCGTTTCAACAGGCTCAGGGCGAGTTCCCCATAACGTCCGGAATCCCGATACAAGCCCAGCACGTTGTATGAGATGAGCGCCTGAAGGTATCGCTGCAGAAGCTTGTCCTCCCTCCCGGCAAGGTTCCAAAGCCGGATGACGTCGGGGAGTTTGGCAGTGCGTCCCAGTGCGTTACTTTCGATCTCCTGATCGAGAGCTTCGGCCCGGCGGGCCGCTTCGCAAGCGCCGATCCTCTCCGGTGCCGGAACGACAACCCCGAAGGACAGCTCCCGCAAAGCACAGGAGAAGCCGAGGGAGCCCATATCAGGTTCTCGGTGCGAGAAGACCGGCAGGAGCACGGCTCGCAATTGCCTGCCCTTCCGGCGCATCAGCTCCTGGAAGAAATGGCGGACCATTTCGCCGGCACGGTCGTAGTCGGCGCAGACCAGCAACCACGCCTTTTCCGCTGAGGATGCCTGCTTGTACTCGACCAAGAGGTCGATCAGGCCATGAGTGATCCGGTAGGCTCGATCAGCGGGATAGTTGCGGATCCGCTCTTCCGCCGTGGCAATGTCGGTCAGGCACGGGTTCCGCAGTTTCACTTGCGCCCTGAGCTCCGGGAGTACATAGAGCAGTTCGTAGTCGTGCTTCTCGATCAGGGCAGGGCTCTGCCGGCGGATGTCGTCGAGCAAGGAACGGAAGAGATCGCGTACACCCGCCCACGGTCCCCCCTCTGCGAAGTCGCAGCGCAGCAGCCATGCAGCCGCGCCTTCGACAGTCGCTGCGGACAGGATCTCGCCGACAGGGACCTGCCGCTCCGCGCCGGTCGCCCGCAACGGAACGAACACTGTACCCGCATGCTCCAGCAGACCGTCGATCGCTTGTTTACCCGTCATGTCCGACTCCTTTTCAAGAGGCTCGCGAGCCATAGGCTCAGCCCGAGGACCAAGGGGATCAGGTTGATCATGTTCACCACCAGAGTGTCGACAAAGCCGTACGGATCCGAACCGGAGCCGCGGGCCAGCGCGCCGAATAGGTCGCGGATATATCGAGAGAGAGCCGGAAAGGTGAAAAAGAAAAGCGAGCAAAATGCGAGCCCGCGCCCTAGCAGCCAGAGAATAGAATAGGCTTTGACTACCTGCATCTCCGCGGGGGGTATCCGACTTTGATCCTCTTTGAGTCGATGTCGAAAGAGGTACGACAACCGGTTCTGAACGAACCGCTGCGTATCTTTCATCAGGCTCTTGCAGCCGAAAAACAACGCGATAACGTAGTAGAGATCCGTCCGCACAAAGAAAAAGAACTGCCAGAGCAGTCGGGCCAGGTAGAGAAGAAGGCAGGCGCGAACGATCTCGACCATGCCGGAGGAGAGGGGCAGGCGCCCATGGTCCTGGATATAGAGGACAAAAATGATCAAAGAGGCGAACACTCCATCCGAGATCGGTCCCGCAAGGAGAGGCAGATAGCGCTGATTGCGCGGCACCGCCCACAGGCCAGTGAGATCGGTCTCTGCCACGAGGACCCAGAGCCTGTTTCCAATGCCGATTCGCGCCTTGACACCCACGGCGCGCGCCGCGAGAAGATGGCAGAACTCATGGATGAAGATCGACAGCAGAGAGAATAGGAACAAGAAGAGTACCTTCGCCGTCCGGTGCTCTGGAAAGTAGAAGGCGCGGCCGTCCGGAATGAGCGTGGGGTCCCGCACCAGGAGCAGGAACGCCGCTGTGATGACGAGGATGTAAAGGAAAGTCGAGGTGGGACCGAAGACCCGCCTGGCGGCGGTCTCGGAGATGCTGGTGAAATGATAGCGCACGTTCGCCGGAGAGAAGCTCTTCGTCGAGGTCGGGGAGCCGAGGCCCTGAGCAGGCTCTTCCTCCCGTTTGCGGACAAACCCCTTGCTTTCCAAAGCCACCAGAAGGTCTGCCACGTCCGGCGTCTCGTGATGGGCACGCTCGAAGTTCGCCTGAGCGGCGCCGACCGATCGACCCACACCTAGATCGTCGAGGATCTCAAGCGCCTCCGCCGGAAGCGCCAGGAAGACACCCGTCTCGGGCTGGCCGATAACGACCTCGTCGCCCTCGGGTTGGCGGGTGAACGGGAGGATTTCGACGAAGTCTTCCAGAGCGTAGGCCATACTTGATCTCCTCGGAAGGAGAGCGGGCCACCGCCGACGGCGGTGGCCCGCTCCTCGTGCATCATCACCCTTGATAGCAGCACTCGCCCGTGGGCCACACACAGCAATCGCAACCATAGAGAGCGGCCGTGGTCTTCAGCGTCTCGACTTCGCGCGCGACGAACCTCTTCATTCTGTTCACCTCCTTTCTCTTTCACTTTTACGAGCATCTGCTGCTCGTTGTACGCTTCATACGCGCAGCCGGAGGGCTGGCTCCGAACGGCTCCACCGGATCGCCGGGAAGCCGGTGGACAGGAGCGCCGCCGACAAGGTCAGGGCTGCCGCCCAAGCCGCGACTTGCAATGCATAATTTGCCGGCTCGAAGAGGGCGCCCGCGATGCGGAGATGGATCAGCCAGGCTGCGGCGATTCCCGCGACAGCTCCGCCGCTGGCAGCTGTGAGCTCGCGGCCCACAGCGCTTCGGAAGATCCCACCGGGTGTTGCCCCGAGCGCGGCCCGTATGCCGAGATCCCGCCTCCTCTGCTGCGCGAAAAAGGATGTAACGCCCGCAATTCCAGTGATCGCCAGCGCAAGCGCGAACAGAGAAAGGATGGAAAGGAGGGCTGCCTCCAGCCTGGGCAGCCAGAGAGAGCGGTCAATGACTTGAGAGATCGTTTGAATCTCCCCCGTACGTACGCGGCCAAGCCGGATCAGCGAATCCTTCACCACAGCCATCGCGTCGCGCTGGCTGCCGGCGAAGCGCACATGCAGGAAGGCCCGGCTGAGATAACGCTGTGTGGAGGCCAGGTACACGACTGGAATCGAAGCTTCGCCGAGCCGAATATTCTGGGCGTCGCGGGCGATTCCCACCACCTCCGCGGGTGCGGTCTCGTCATCGAGGTAGAGGTATCGGCTGAGCGGATCGCGCCCCGGCCAGAAGAGACGTCCCGCCGTCTCGTTGATGATTACAGCGGGAGGGGATCCGGCCTGGTCTCTCGCACCGAAGCCGCGACCGCGGAGGATCGGGATACCGAGGCACTGGAAGTAGTCCAGACTCACGGTCTCGGAGGCGACGAGGGTCTTCTCTGTGCGGGAGGCGGACGGGGCAAGGGAAACATCTCGCCAGGTGCCGAAACCGCCTAACGGCCGACCGCCCGCCAGTGCGACCGCGCGGATACTCGAGGAACTGCTGAGTGTTCGCAGCAGCTCTTGCTGCAACTGGCGCCCTTCACTCTCACCGTAACCGGCTGCTTTCAGATCGAGAGAGACCAGTAGAAGGTCTTTCTGTTCAAATCCGGGATCGATCTTTCCAAGGCGCAGGAGACTGATCACGAAGAAGCCGGCACAAGCGAGTGAGACAGTGCACAGGAAGGCTTGGAAGGCAATAGAGCACCGCCCCCGGAAGAGCGCTCCGCGAGAGGCGCTCGACCACAGATCGGTCATCTCTTGATGAATCAGGAATTGGTTCCTGCACGCCTGAAGCGCGGGAGCCACGCCGAAAACGATGCTGACAGCGAGGGCGGCAGCCAAGGCGAGGATGCACTCACTGGGCCCGAGAAGCGACTCCTGGGCCAGCCCGGGAAGGATCGGCGGCTTGAGAACGATTAACAGATTCAAGAGACCGTCCGCGACAAGCAGTGCCAGAAGCCCGCCCACCAGAGAGAGCACCAGGCTTTCGGTGAGGAATTGCTGTATGAGGCGGCCACGGGAAGCTCCAAGCTGGTAACGGATCCTGATCTCTTGTTGTCGCGCCAACCCCCTCACCAGGAGGAGGTTCGCCACGTTGCCGCAGGCGACCAGCAGAAAGGTGGCCGAAAGGAGGAGAAGGAGAGCCGTCGAACGCCGCAGAGTGATCCCATGGTTCGCCGCGACCCTCGCGGTGAGCGGCGACAGCACCATGTCTCGCTTGCCCTCCGCGGGGCTCTCCTGTTCCAGGCGCCGGGCGAGCGTGTCGAGCTCCATCTTGGCCTGCTGGAGGGTGGCGCCCTCTTGAAGCCGGCCCACGAGCAGGAGGGTGCGGCTGTCCCGCTTGAAGAACAGGTCGGGCTCGGGAAAGACGATACGGTAGGCAGCGAGCGGAACCCAGAGGCGCGGAGCACTCAGCCCTTCGACAGCGACAAACTTCCGGTCGACCACACCCACGATTGTGAAGGGCGTCTGATTGATCAGGATCTTTCTGCCGACCGCTCGCGGGTCGCCGCCAAAGCTGGTCTGCCAGAGGCGAGAGCTCAGGACGACGACGTGCGGATCCCCGGACTCGTCATCTTCCGGCTGAAAAGTGCGGCCGAGCATGGGACGGATCCCGAGGACCTCGAAAAATCCGGGGGTGACCATCTCCCCCACAACGTGATCAGGGAGTTCCTCCAGGGCCACGCTGACGTCCCGGTAGGCCGCGATCGGCGAGAGCGTCCTGCTCGCCCCGGCCAGCCTGCGATAGTCGAAATAAGAGATCGGCAGCCAGCCTCCGCCGAGCGAGCCACGACCTGCGACGATGGCCAGGCGGTCCGGATCCTGGACTCCTGGAACAGGAGCGAGGAAGAACGTCCTGTAGAAGGCGAAGACGGCGATGTGGAGCCCCAGACCGAAGGCGAGCACCAGAAGGATCGACATCGTCGAGAACGGAGCCTTGCGAAAGAGGCGTAGGACGTAGCGAAGATCGGTCCGAATCGCTTCGACGGTGGCCCACATAGCAGGAGAATCATAGGGACGCCTGCCGCATGGAAGCTTGATCCAGCTTCTTGATACATGTTCTTGATGTGCTTTCTTGATGAGGAATCTTGAACTGGGTCTTCACGGATTTGTGTGGGTGAGGGTGGCGGTGAAAGAGCGTAACGGCCATACCGGCTTCGGAGGCTACGAATGCGCTGTGGAAGGCGCGGAAAGCCGCGAATCTCTGCCAATGCTATGATTCCACAGTGCTTGCGCGGCTTCTCGCCCCTCCCACAGCGCCGGCGGCGGCTGGTTGGCATTGACCATCTTGGTCCCGCTGATCTAGCCAGCCTTCCCCGGGTTGCCTACGCCTACCCACACAAAAGCGTGAAGCGCCCTTGAACTACCCGCTTGACGCCAATTCTTGACCGTCTTCTTTGCAACGCGTGTTTCGAACCGATCGTATTTCAGTTTTCGATGCAGCCGGAGGGAGGGTAGCCGAAATGACGGCGGAAGGCGCGGCAGAAGGTCTCCTGATGCTCATATCCTACCGCCATGGCGATCAGGTAACCCTCGAAGCGTTGGCCCTGGAGTAGCCGCGAAGCGGCATATAGGCGCAATGTTTCGATGTACTCGCGGATTCCCAGACCCAAGGCGATCCGGAATCGTGTGGAGATGTTGTTGTTCTTGATCCGGCAACCTTGTTTGACCGCGTTGACGTTGAGGCTTGATTCAAAAACATGGGTGTGGATGAATTCGAGAACGGCTGCGACGTCCTGCGGCAGGCAGGCAGCCTGAGGAAACTCCTGCAGTAAAAAATCCAGCTCTCTCCGCATTTGATCTTGTTTTTCGATCAAACAGACCTTTTTCTTCTCAGGCTCGTTCACGACCGCCCCTTTCGAGATACTTGTGCAAGGCCCTCATGAAAAAGGGTGCTTGCTCCTTCGGAATCGTGACAATTTTGGATAATGCGAATCATAGCCACCGCCGGTGGTCCTAGTCGCCGACCGTCAGGGTTGCCCTCCTTCTGTGGCACTCCTTGAAGGAGCTCAACGGCAGGGATGCCGGGAAGATGAAACGCGGGCCGAGACAGGTGCCGGCCGAACAGTTCAGAACGGTTCACTCCGTTCTCGACCGCTCATCCCAGCCGCAAGACGGTTGACACGAACTTCGTGCTCCACTATTCTCGTATCATGAGGAACGTCACGATTACTCTGGATGAAGAAGTCGCTCGATGGGCGCGGATTGAGGCGGCCAAGCGGGAAACCAGCGTGTCCAGGTTCGTCGCCGAGATGCTGCGACAGCACATGCGGTCCGAGGACGCCTACGAGGCGGCCCGCCGGCAGTTCTTCGCGGTCGAGCCTCGGCTTCTTCGCCAGACAGACAGCCGCCTGCCCTCCCGCGAGGAGCTCCATGACCGCGCGGGTCTTCGTTGACACCAACGTCTTCGTCTACCAGCTCGACACCCGCGAGCCTCAGAAGCAGGCGCACACCAGCGCTTGGCTGGCTCACCTGTGGAGCGCCCGCAGCGGCCGAGTCAGCTTTCAGGTGCTTGCCGAGCTGTACGTCACTCTGACCCGCAAACTCACGCCAGGTCTGGACCGGGAATCCGCGCGAAAGATCGTGCGGTCCCTGTGGGCTTGGCAGCCGGTGCCGATGGAAGAGCGGCTGTTCGCGAGCGCGTGGGCTGTACAGGACCGATTCGGGCTCTCGTGGTGGGACGCTTTGATCGTCGCCGCGGCCAAAGTGGCGGAGTGCTCCCTGCTGCTGAGCGAGGACCTCCAGCACGACCAGGACCTCGACGGCCTCCGGGTCATCAATCCTTTCCGGGCGTCTCCTGAGGATGGGATCTGAATATGGGCCGTGGCCGCGTGTTCCTGGGTCTGGAGCGATATCGCCTCGGAAAGGCCTCGCTGAGTAAAGCGGCCGAGCTGGCAGGCGTCTCCGTGAGCGAGATGATGGACCTGCTCGCCGCGCACCCGGGGAAAGGTGCCAGCCGAAAATCCGGGGTCCAGAAGCCCGATTCGGAACGCCTGAAAGCGCGACTCAGAGCTTCGTGCTGGTGGTTGAGCGGCCAGGACCGACTATGACGGCGCTCGTAGGGTCCACCGAACCCCTCTTTTTCTCCAGACGCCTGGCACCGCTTCCGCCCGGCTTCCGCCTGGAAGAACGGATGCTTGGTCTTTTCGGCATTTGAATTGAGACCGTGAGGGCCGGTCTTTTCGTAGCCGTTCCGCCGGTGTAGCCTTATGCGCGAGAGTGATGCTGATGCCCAGGTCCCGCCTCACAGGGTCTACAAAAAGCCCCCGGCTCTGCCGGGGGATACTTACCCATTTGAGCAGCTTATACTAGGCCGCGATGGCGTACCATCTATGTCATGACGACATGAAGAAAGGAGTAACATGCGATTTTCCAACACAATCCCGACCCAGCCGGCTACGCGCCGCTCGTTCTGCCTATCGGCACTCATCGCAGCGGCCCTCGTCCTCGGTGCCGCCGTCCCCGGACTGGCGCGGGAGGAAGCCAAGGAGCGCGAGAGGCCGGACCTGCGAACCTACATCGTCGTCCTCGACGAGGACGCGGTGGCGTTGCGGCGCGACAAGGCGGTGAACCGCAAGGTCACGCGCGAACTCACCAGCACGCTCGTGCGCGGGCTCGCCGCGGAGAGCGGGCTGCGGCCGCGCGCCATCCTCGCCAACCTCGGCATGTTCGTGGTCGACGCCACCCCCGAGCAGGCGGAGGAACTGGCCGCGCTACGAGGAGTGGCGAGGGTCTCCGAGGACGCGCCGGCGGAGCCCAGCGCGCTGCCGTCGTGCTTCCATCCCGCCAGCTTTCCTCCCGCCAACAGCTACAACCCGACCTCACCGCAGCCGATCTCGTGCTGGGACCCGCAGCTGAACTGCACCGACAGCTGGGCGCTCGACCGCATCGACCAGCGCACCGGCAACCAGGCCGCGCACACGCTCGATGCGAAGTTCTACTTCGGCGCCCGCGGCAGCGGCGTTCACATCTACGTCGTCGACACCGGCATCGCGCCGGCCCACAGCGAGTTCGCCAACCCCGCCGGCGGCACCAGGATCGGCAACGGCATCAACATCGCGACTTACAACCTGTGCGTCTACGGCGGCGGCTGCGGCGACGGTGCGAGCTGGGATACCACCGACGGCAGCGGGCACGGGACGCTGGTGGCCAGCGTCGCGGCCGGGCTGCGCTTCGGCGTCGCCAAGTCGGCGACCATCCACCCGGTGCGCGTGAGCAAGTCGAGCGGCGGCTCGTTCTCCTCGTGGGTGGCGCTGGGGCTCGATTGGGTCGCCGGCAACGCCCTGCGGCCGGCCGTGGTCAACCTGAGCTGGAACTTCGACGTGAGCTCGCCGACCGATCCCCCGGCGGCGCTCGACGAGGCCGCCTCGCGGCTCATCAACAACTACGGGATCGTCATCGTCAACTCCGCCGGGAACCACCGGGAAGACGCGACCCTCTACAGCCCGACACGGGTGCCTGAGGTGATCGTGGTCGGCGGCCTCGACTGGAACAACTACCTCTACGGCACCGGCGGTCCTCCCTGCCCCGGCCTCGGCAACGAGTGCGGCTCCGACTTCGGACCGTCTGTCGACCTCTTCGCGCCGGCGGTGGACGTGCTGGGCGCCATGAACGACGCCTTCCATTCCTGGGCTTGCATCGGCACCGGCACCTCCTACGCGGCGCCCGTGGTCACCGGCGTCGTCGCCCAGTACCTCCAGAGCAACCCGCTGGCGACGCCGGCAACCATCCAGGCGGTGCTCATCGAGAGGGCGACGCCCGGAGCGATCCTCGGCAACCTGGACTTCTCGCCGAACCGGATCGTGTACACAGACTTCTAGGCATCCTCAGTCGGGCCGTCGAAAAGGGCCTTTTGACGCGCGACACTGGGATGCGCTATCTGGAGAGGCTGAGAGCCTACGGGCGCTTCACGAACGAGATCATCGAGGAAGAGATAGCTGAACATGGCCAAAGCCCAGAAAACGGTTAGCATCCGCCTGGAAGCCGACGACTACAAATTCCTCAGCAGCCTGGCGGAAGCGGAGAACGAGGACTTGTCCACTGCTGTCCGCGACCTCATCGGCCGCGGCCGCGTCTTCCTGGGTCTGGAGCGATATCGCCTAGGAACCGCCTCGCTGAGCAAAGCGGCCGAGCTGGCAGGCGTCTCCGTGAGCGAGATGATGGATTTGCTCGCCGCGCACGGAATCCCGGCGGATCTCCGCGTCGAGGATTATCGAGAGAGCCTTCTCGCGCTGCGCGAGATCTGGTGGCTCACGATCCCGGCCCCCAGTTCAGGACGCTCCCTGCCGGCAAACACCCCCGGCCCGGACGAGGACGAGCCGTGATGGGAGGCGATCTGGAAGAACTGAGGCTTTGCGGACCGTAGACTGTGAGGGCGCCCTGTTTGGGCGCCCCTTCTGAGGGACTCAGGATCGTGCAGCGTAGATTGTGCGGATGGCGATTTCTCGGATGCGGTGGACTGGCCTACCAGGCTTCTCGCAAGTGATCAGCTCGTCAGCGCCAACGGCGAGGGCCGCCGCGACGTGAAGCTGGCGCCACCCCGGCGGCCAGCGATCTCCCGTTCGACGCCGTCCCAGTCCAACATAGGCTCACCCGAGCGCAAGAACTCCTGGCGAGCCTCCCCCAGGAGCTTCTCCAACCGAGACTTGAGGTGGAGCTCCTCTTCGCTGGCGACTTCTGCTGATCGAGTGGGTGCGGGCCTTTCGCCGTAACGAGCCATCGCGGTAATCCTATCCCCAGGCCATGCTCTTGTCACTACCTGCACGCTGTCCCAGAGCGGCAGCCCGACTCCCACCGAAGCGCACCTTGCGCCGCGGAAGGACGGTCAATTCAGGACGCTCCCGGTCTCCGCTTGTACAGCGCCTCCTGCCAGGCCTTTCCCTTGCGGACGAGCTGGATGTCGCCTTCTTTGGCCAGACGACGCAGGACGTCCGAGGCGGTCCGCGTATCGACGAGCACTTTCAGGTGAGCCCGGAAGCGGCGGTTGGTCTCCGCCGCCACGGCCGCCGGACCGAAGGGTTCCTGCAGCTCCGGGCTCGCCACCACGAGCTGCAGCAAGCCGCTTACGAATTTCTTGCCCGGCGGCGGCAGCTTCGGCGCGGCAGGCGGCGGCTTGGGCGGCTCGACCGGTCCGACGATGTCCGCCGCCGAGGCGGCTGCCGCGCGGAAGGTCGCGAGGCTCTCCCGCACCTTCTCCAGCTCCGCCGCATGCACCGC
>Ga0075434_100005496_pt1 | contig 11543 bp, 9 predicted proteins | sample RhiMethybrSRZTD3_FD_75298 | JGI IMG/M metagenome (GOLD analysis project Ga0075434, IMG submission 75298) | Populus rhizosphere microbial communities from Tennessee, USA - Rhizosphere MetaG P. TD hybrid SRZTD3 | ecosystem: Host-associated > Plants > Roots > Rhizosphere > Soil | place: USA... | reverse complement strand
GCGGCCTATTCGATACGGCAAGAAATCAGCCAGCCCGCATTACAAGTTGTTTACGGCGTTTACCTGCTCGAAACCCGGCAGGTGTGGACACCGTTCGCGAGCAAAATGAATGGGGGCGGATTGACGCCAGCGCCACGCGATGCGGATGGGTTTGCTAAGCTCGGTGACGCCATATTGCACTCGGATCGGATTGCGTCGCTCATCGGGACAAAAGAATAATACAGCCAACCTATGTTGCTTCGCTGAGCAAGCGATCGAGTGTCAACGCCCTGTCAATGCCGCCGATTTTTTCGCCAAGCCCGTCCGCCCGCAGGAGATCGCGCACCCATCCGTGGGCTCCCACGACACGAAGCTTGATACCGCGAGCGTTCAGCTCTCTATAAAGTTCGTGCAGCATGCGCGAGCCTCCAAGATCGATATAGGGCGAGGCCGACAGATCGCAGACAACGAGTCGAATTTCTTGAGCGCCAAAGGCATCAAGTCGTTTCAATACCGATCCCAGGACATAGTCCGCATTAACGTAGATGAGCGAAGCCTCCGGACGGAACGCGATGACGCCACGCAGCGGCTCGTTCTCGGCGTGCCGATCCATATCCGAATAACTTGAGGTGCCCGGAACGCGGCCGAGAAATGCTACGTGGGGCTGTGCCGCACGCATCAATAGCAACAATATCGAGGCCAGCGCGGCAAGAAGGATGCCGTGAAGTATTCCAAGGAGCAGCACGGCCCCAAGCGCAATTGCCGCTGCGTAGAAATCGAGCCGGCTTATCCGCCACATGCGGATTAACGCGGGGAAATCGATCAGGCCGTAAACCGCGGTCAGGACGACGGCGGCCAGCACTGCCTTGGGAAGATTCTCCAAAAGTCCGGTCAGGAAGAGCAGGCAAAGCGCGAGCGTGATCGAGGCGAATACGAGCGCCAGCGGGCTGCGCGCGCCGGCCTTGTCATTGACCGCCGATTGCGAGAGCCCGCCGGCCACGGGATAGCCGTGCGCCATTGCGGCCGCCAGATTTGCGGCCCCGATGCCAAGCAGTTCTTGCCGGGGGTCGAGGGCATATTCGTGTTTGGCCGCGAACGTGCGCGCGGCCGATACGCCCTCGATGTAGGCAAGCAGCAGACAACCGGCGGCCAGCGGGATTATTCCTTCGACATCGCGCAGCCTGAGTGACGGCCCGGACAAGCTGGGCAATCCGGAAGGAATTTCTCCCGTTATCGGGACGCCCAATTTTGGAAGGCCGAGCAAGGTTGCGGCGGCAATCGACAGCGCAACAACGGCGAGAGCAACAGGCCGACCGGGCAACAGGCGCTCGCCGAACACAATCAACGCGATTGCGACGAGACCGACGATGAGAACGACGAGGTTGGTCTGCCCAAGCTGCCCGACAAATATGACGGCGCGTTCAAAAAAGTTGTGACCGCCGCCAGGCACGCCGAACAGGCTTGGCAGCTGGGTCATGGCGATGGTCAATCCCGCGCCAGCTTTGAAGCCTACGAGGATGCTGTCGCTGATCAGTTTGACCAGCACGCTCAGCCGCAAGAGCCAGGCGAGAAGGCAAAGGCCTGCCACTGTGAACGCCGCGAGGCTGGCGATCTCTGCGTAACGTTGCGCATCGCCCTGCGCCATTGCCTCCACCGTGCTGGCGATCATAAGCGAGATTGCCGAAGTGGGGCCGACCGCGAGCTGACGCGAAGACCCAAGCAAGGCATAGCCCAGGCCACCCAACAGATAGCCGTAGACGCCAACCTGTGGCGGCAAGCCTGCGAGTCCGGCGTAGGCGAGCGAAACGGGAATTGCATATGCGGCCAGCGTCATCCCGGCGACGAGATCGCTGGAAAGCCAGACAGGCCGATATTCAGCAAGCCAGCGGGCTGGCGGAAACCACGAATGCGTTGGTGCTTTTTCTGGAGCTGTGGTGGACACCGCCATTGAGGGCACATTCCCCCTGTTGCTTCGTCTTGATAGCACGTGCGCAACGCACTCATTTGATGTGCATCAATGCGGTTATGGCTCTAGCGGATTGTTCTGACAGCACGTTTCAATGCCTGTCACTCTTGCCGTTACCTTCGATATGAGCTCCAAAGACATCGACCAACCTGTTCATGACAGCGCTGCCTATGTCGCTTCAGCAGACGAACGGGCGGCAGCGGGCAAGGCGCTACGTGACAAAATCCCGCGTCACGAGCACGGCAGATGGAAAAACAGTAAAGGTCGGGCAAATCCGATCGATCTTCTGCGCAAGTCAGATGCTGGTCGAATGAAGGAGCTCCTGGCGGTCCGCTACGGGCGGATGCTGGCGTCCCCTTTTGCCTTTTATCGCGGATCTGCGGGAATCATGGCTTCCGACCTAGCGCGAACGGCTTCCACCGGGCTCAAGGTGCAGGCGTGTGGGGACTGCCACCTGATGAACTTTGGCGGATTTGTCACGCCCGAACGCAATATCATTTTTGACATGAACGATTTCGATGAGACCTCGCCGGCGCCATGGGAGTGGGATGTTAAACGGCTTGTCGCATCGATTGTGCTAGCTGCACGGTCGAATAATTTATCGGAAGGGCAAAGCCGTGACTGCGCGGTCACTTGCGCGCGCAGCTACCGCGAGCACATACGGAAATTTTCCAGGATGGACCCGCTTCGGGTTTGGTACACGAAAATCAGCGACGAGGACTTTATCGATTCGCTGCCCAAAACGTTGCGGAAAAACGTCAGAAATCGCATCGAAAAGGCAAAAGCCCAAAGCGGTTCAGAATTGGACTTTCCCAAGCTGACGGGTTCGATTGGCGGACAAATTCGCATTACCGATCAGCCGCCGCTGATCTTTCACCCGGAAGCTACGCGTGCCCCCGAAGCCAAGGCTACACTCAGCCAGATTTTCAAGGCCTACCGCCAAACGCTTGCCGATGACCGGCGCATGCTGCTTGATCGTTATCGGCTTGTGGATGCCGCGATCAAGGTTGTCGGGGTTGGCAGCGTCGGGCGACGATGCTGGATCGTATTGCTGATGTCGGAGACCAACAATCCACTTTTTCTTCAATTCAAGGAAGCAGTCCAGTCCGTACTTGAAGCGTACGCCGGCAAAAGCGAATACAGTCATCACGGTCAGCGCGTCGTGATGGGACAGCGCCTTATGCAGCCAGCATCGGATATCTTCCTGGGCTGGGTGACGGCGCCGAATGGCCGACAACTCTATGTCCGACAGTTGCGGGATGCCAAGATCAAGCCATTGATTGAAACGTTCAACGCCGAAATGTTGAATGTCTATTCCATGGCTTGTGGGTGGGTTCTCGCTCGTGCCCATTCAAAGGTAAGCGAAATATCGGCGACAATCAGCGGCTATCTCGGTTCATCGAACGACGCATTCGATCGAGCGATGGGCACATTTGCACTGGCCTACGCAGATCAGGCTGAGCGAGATCATGCCGCACTCAAGGCTGCGGTGCGGAAAGGGGAGATTACCGCTTACCAGGAGTCCTAGAATCGGCTGACTCTCGAAGCGATGCGATCAAACTGGGTTGCCGATTGAAACTTACCGTTGACGTAAATCAATGCCGCGAAAATGCGGCCAGCATCCTGTCTTGAGCAGGCCAAGACCTAAGGAGCCGACCCGGTCACTGCAAAATGCTGAATGGAAAGAACGCGATCGTCATTGGGTCGACAAGCGGCATCGGGCTCGGCATCGCCCGGCTTTGCCTGCCAATGCCGCTTGGACCGCCCAGTAGGAACCGTGCTCGTTTTGATTTTCATCAATGTGCAGCCTCTTCGTTACGTCAGTATGCATCTGAAATTCGTTTGAAGAGTCTATAAAGGCGGCCGTTCAACCATGAAAACGGTTTCTGTCGAGGATGCCGTCGCCCTGATCCCGGATGGCGCAACGCTGATGGTTGGCGGCTTCATGGCGGTCGGGACTCCGGAGCGCGTGATCGACGAACTGGTTCGCCAGGGAAAGAAAAACCTCACGATCATCGCCAACGATACGGCGCTTCCGGGCCGAGGCATTGGAAAGCTCGTTGACAAAGGTCTGGTGAGCCGGGCGGTCACGAGTCACATCGGGCTTAACCCTGAGACACAGCGGCAGATGCTCGACGGGAAGATGGTTGTCGACCTCGTCCCGCAGGGCACGCTCATCGAGCGCATTCGTGCCGGCGGTTTTGGACTCGGCGGGATACTGACTCCAACCGGCGTCGGCACGATCGTCGAGGAAGGCAAGCAGAAAGTCGACGTCAACGGAAAAAGCTACCTCGTCGAGACAGCGCTGCGTGCCGACTTTGCACTGATCAGCGCGTTTCTCGCCGACTATCTCGGCAATCTTTCCTACGCACTGACAGCCCGGAATTTCAATCCGGTCATAGCCATGGCCGGTGAGACCACAATCGTCACAGCCGAGCATATCGTTCCCGTGGGACTCATCTCGCCAGATCACGTCATCACGCCATCGCCACTCGTCGATTATCTTGTTACGAACGGATGATGAGAATGGACGCTCAATCGATCATCGCAAGACGTGTTGCCCGTGAGCTGCGAGATGGAATGCTCGTCAACCTTGGCATCGGGATACCGACCCTGGTGGCCAACTACATTCCGCGCGATATGAAGGTATTCTTTCAATCGGAAAACGGGCTAATCGGGACAGGCCCTATACCCGAGGAAGGAATGGCGCATGCGATGCTGACCGATGCCGGTGGGAAGCCTGTGACGGCGTTACCTGGCGCGTGCACGTTCGACAGCGCGACGTCATTTGGCTTGATCCGCGGCGGTCACGTGGACGTCACGGTTCTCGGTGCGCTTCAGGTCGACGCAAAGGGTCAGCTGGCGAACTGGATGATTCCCGGCAAAATGGTGCCGGGCATGGGCGGGGCGATGGATCTTGTGACGGGTGCAAAACGGGTGATTATCGCCATGCAGCACACCGCCAAGGGCAAACCAAAAATCGTCAAAAAATGCGGGCTCCCGCTTACATCAACCAGACCGATCGACCTGCTGGTGACCGAACTGGCGGTTATTGCCTTTTCGGATGGTAGGGCAACTCTCATGGAGACCGCGCCCGGCGTTACCGCTGAGCAGGTAGTGTCAGCCACGGAAGCTGAGCTCGTCCTGCCCGCCAAGATTCCTGCAATGCAGCTTTAGGTCCCCCGCCGCCGACGTTGCTGATTACCGGCCCGATTTCCGTTGATGTACGTCAAACCGGGCGGTCTCCAAATCGATACCATCCCGCGGTTGCCTGACTTCGAAGAGGCGCTGCATGGATACCCCTATCAGACAACCCGAAGAAATATTGGCCTATCGATCGCTGCGCCGAATTCTTGCATCGAAGCCCAAAGCTTTATGGAGCGTGAGTCCCGGCGACAATGTTCTTACGGCACTGCAGGTCATGGCCGAAAAGGACATCGGTCTCCTCGTTGTAATGGAGCGGGACAAATTGGTCGGCGTGCTATCCGAGCGAGACTGCGCGCGGCGGGTGCTTCTCGCCAAAAAATCTGCGGAATCGACGCCCGTCGCGGACGTCATGGTTCGCAACGTCGTCACGATAGATGCTGAACACACGTTTGCCGACTGCCTGCGGCTGATGCATCAGCACGGTATTCGTCACCTGCCGGTGGTCGAGCATGGCCAGGTGATTGCCGTTGTTTCAATCCGAGATTTGTTGAGCGAGGCGGTCAGACATAACGCAAAGATTATTGAAGAGCTTGAGCGTGAGCGGCTGACGATTTTCACATCAACGGCCTGAATCTCTCCCGGAGCTGCGGCATCCCCGCGGCAGCCGGCGACAGCGGGAGCGACGATCATGAATCTTCTGATTGTCCTGGGCGCCCTGGCGTTTCTGATGCTCGTCGCCTATCGCGGCTACAGCGTGATCCTGTTCGCTCCGGTCGCTGCGCTTGGCGCGGTGTTGCTGACCGATCCGGCGCTGGTCGCCCCGATGTTCTCCAGCGTCTTCATGGAGAAGACCGTCGGCTTCCTAAAAAACTATTTTCCGGTGTTCATGCTCGGGGCGGTTTTCGGCAAGGTTATCGAGTTGTCCGGTTTCTCGAAATCGATCGTCGCCGCCGTGATTGGGGTGCTTGGGCGTGAGCGGGCAATCCTGGCAATCGTCGTCGTCTGTGCCATCCTGACTTATGGCGGCGTGTCTTTGTTCGTGGTGGTGTTTGCGGTTTATCCTTTCGCGGCCGAGATGTTCCGCCAGAGCGCCATTCCGAAACGGCTCATTCCTTGCACGATTGCTCTTGGTGCCTTCACGTTCACCATGGATTCGTTGCCGGGCTCCCCGCAGATCCAGAACATCATTCCCACGACATTCTTTAAGACAACGACTTGGGCTGCGCCGTGGCTCGGCGTGATCGGCGCTCTATTCATTCTTGTCATCGGCCTTGCCTATATCGAGAGCCGCCGCCGTGTCGCCCATGCAAAAGGCGAGGGCTACGGAACCAATTTGCGTAACGAACCCGAGGCATTCGAAGCCGAAAAATTGCCAAACGCCTGGATCGCGCTTCTGCCGTTGGTGGTGGTCGGCGTAGCAAACTTTGTGCTGACATTCGCGGTGCCGCGCGCCTATGGAACCACGCATGAAATCACCCTCGGCACGGCCAAGCCGATCGTCACCCAGGTTTCCAGCGTAGCCGCCATCTGGGCGGTGGAAGGAGCTTTGCTGCTCGGAATATTGACGGTGTTCGCGTTTGCCTGGCGGCCAGTGCTTGCCCGGTTCGCAGACGGCAGCAAGGCGGCGGTGGCGGGGGCACTGCTGGCCTCGCTGAATACCGCGTCAGAATATGGGTTCGGCGGGGTGATCGCGCTGCTACCTGGTTTCACGGCTATCGCCGAGGCGCTGCGCTCCATCCCCAACCCTCTCATTAATGAAGCGATCAGTGTAACCGTGCTTGCAGGAATCACGGGCTCGGCTTCTGGCGGGATGAGCATCGCGCTTGCTGCAATGTCGGACACGTTCATTGCGGCTGCTGAGGCAGCAAAAATCCCGCTCGAGGTTTTGCATCGTGTCGCGTCGATGGCCAGCGGCGGCATGGATACTTTGCCGCACAACGGGGCCGTGATCACCCTGCTGGCTGTCACCGGCCTTACTCACAGGGAAGCCTACAAGGACATCTTCGTCATCACGCTGACGAAGACGGCCGCGGTGTTCTTTGTGATCGGATTCTACTATTTGACCGGCATTTACTAAGGGAATGGCGCGAATGTCAGCTCTTGCCCCCGCTCAAACGAAGCTCACACAACTTCGGGCACCCGACACCGGAAAGATTGTCACCGCCGAGGAGGCGGTGCGTCTTATTCGCGACGGCGACACGGTCGCGACCGGTGGTTTTGTCGGCATCGGCTTTGCAGAGGAAATTGCGGTGGCGCTGGAAGCGCAATACCTGTCGAAAGACGTTCCGGCGACCGAAAAGCCAAGAAATCTCACCCTGGTTTACGCCGCAGGCCAGGGCGACGGGAAAGAGCGTGGCCTCAACCACCTTGGCCATGAAGGATTAGTGCGTCGCGTCGTCGGCGGGCATTGGGGCCTCGTGCCGAAACTTCAGCGGCTCGCCATCGACAACCGGCTGGAAGCGTACAACTTTCCTCAGGGCGTTATTTCGCACCTGTTCCGGGACATTGCGGCCAAGCGACCGGGCCATCTCACCCGCGTGGGTCTCGGAACATTCGCCGATCCGCGCTATGGCGGCGGCAAGATAAACGAGCGTACCAAGGACGATCTTGTTCGCCTTATTGAGATCGATGGCGAAGAATTTCTTTTTTATCGCGCATTTCCGATCAATATCGGCATCGTTCGCGGCACCACGGCCGATCCCGACGGCAACATCACCATGGAGAAAGAGGCACTCACCCTCGAAGTGCTGGCGATCGCCATGGCGGTGCAAAACTCCGGAGGTCTTGTCATCGTGCAGGTGGAGCGAATAGCTGAACGCGGCTCGCTCAACCCGAGACAGGTTAAGATACCGGGCATCCTCGTCGACTGTGTCGTCGTCGCCCAGCCCGAACACCATTGGCAGACATTCGCGGTCCAATATGACCCGGCATTCAGCGGCGAAATTCGGTCGCGGGCGGGATCGATCGCACCCCTGGAACTGAACGAGCGAAAGATCATCGCGCGGCGGGCGGCACTGGAACTAAATGCCAACAGTGTGGTCAATCTGGGCATTGGCATGCCGGAAGGCGTTGCCAACGTGGCTAACGAGGAAAAAATTGCTGATCTGATGACTTTGACAGCCGAGCCGGGAGTGATTGGCGGCGTGCCGGCAGGCGGGCTCAACTTCGGTGCTGCGATCAACGCGCAAACCGTCATCGATCAGCCCTATCAGTTCGACTACTACGATGGCGGCGGACTTGATGCTGCCTTCCTGGGTCTCGCCCAGGCGGACAAGCAGGGCAATCTGAACGTGAGCAAGTTTGGCCCGCGTCTCGCCGGCGCCGGCGGTTTCATCAACATCAGCCAGAATGCCAAGAAGGTGGTGTTCGTGGGGACCTTCATGGCCGGGCGCCTGCAGCTGGCGCTCGAGGATGGTCGCCTGCGCATCGTCAAGGATGGCAATTTGAAGAAGTTCGTGCACGAGGTTGAGCACAGGACATTTTCCGGTAGCTATGCGGTAAAGCGGGAACAGCCTGTCCTTTACGTGACCGAGCGCTGCGTGTTCGAGCTTACCGGAGAAGGCCTTGAGCTTGTCGAGGTCGCCCCCGGCGTGGACATTGAGCGGGACATTCTGGCCCAGATGGAGTTTCGACCGATCATTCGGCGCGATCCTGCGATCATGGACAAGCGCATATTTCTGAACGAGCCAATGGGACTACGCGAGGACCTGCTGCGGATGCCGCTTGAGCAGCGCTTTACATATCACCCAGAGAAAAATCAGTTCTTTGTCAACTTCGAAGGCCATGTGGTTCGCAGCCATCAGGACATCGAACGAATTCGGCGCATTGTTGAATCCATGCTTTCATCCGTGCGGCAAAAGGTCCACGTCATCGTTAATTACGACAATTTCAGTATTTATCCCGACATCCTTGATGAATACTCGGCAATGGTCCGCGATCTGGCCGACCGGTTCTATTCAGACGCAACCCGGTATTCGACCAACGGGTTCCTGCGCAGCAAATTGGGCGACGCGTTAGGTCGCCGCGCCCTCGCGCCACATATTTATGAAAGCGCTGACGAGGCCAAAGCTCATCTGCGCGAGCTTGAAACCAAAGTCGCAAGCTGACAACGCAAGCACGGGCATCCACATGAATAAGCCAGAAAAACCGACCGTCCAGGCGAAGGCTGGCCAGAGTGAAGACGTGAAAAAAATCGAACGTGCTCCGGAAGAAAAAAGAGCAAGCACGGGCGCCGTCGAGACGCTCACGGACATCACCAATCGAAGCGCAAATCTTTTTCACCTCTACGCCGAAAAGCTCAGGGCCGAGGATAACTATCAGGTCATCGACCCCCGGACGGTCACCGCGTCGTCTCAGGGATTTCTGCAAAAGGCCATGATGGATCCCGCTCCGATTCTCAAGGAGCAGGCCGCATTTTGGACCGACCTGGGGCTGCTGTGGCAGCGAACCGCCTTGCGCGCGCTGTTCAACATGCCGGCCGAACCGGTTATCGCGCCAGCCAAGCAGGACAAACGGTTCAAACACGATGCCTGGACCGACAACTGGTTCTTCGATTACACGAAGCAGCATTATTTGCTGCTATCGCGCTGTCTCGAGTCATCGGTTCGTGGCGTGAAGGGCCTCGACCCGCATACCCAACACAAGGCGCAGTTCTACACCCGCCAGTTTGTCAGCGCATTGTCTCCGACCAACTTTATTTTGACCAATCCTTCCGTAGTCAATGCAACGGTTGAGACCCGTGGTGAAAATCTTCTCAATGGTTTGAGAAATCTCGTCGAGGATCTTGAGCGAGGCGGTGGCCGCCTAAGCCTAAGAATGACCGATCTAGCGGCCTTCAAATTTGGCGAAAACATTGCGAATTCGCCGGGCAAGATCGTTTTCCAAAATGAGCTCATGCAACTCATTCAGTATGCGCCATCTACCCCCACGGTCCAGCGCCGTCCTTTGCTCATCGTGCCGCCCTGGATCAATAAATTTTACATTTTGGATCTCAAGCCCAAGAACTCGTTCATCAAGTGGTGCGTCGAGCAGGGTCACACCGTTTTTGTGATCTCCTGGATCAATCCGGGTCCCGAACTAGCCCACAAATCCTTTTCCGACTATATGCTGGCCGGGCCTCTGCAGGCCATCGATGCGATCGAAAAGGCGACGGGCGAGTCCGAGGTCAATGTCATTGGATATTGTATCGGCGGGACTTTGGTTGCCAGCACGCTCGCCTATATGGCCGCGAGAAACGACCGACGGATCGCGTCCGCAACGCTGTTCACATCGCTCCTCGATTTTTCAGACGTGGGTGACATCTCGGTGTTTATTGATGAAGACCAACTTCAGCTTGCGGACGAGCATATGAATCGCCTCGGTTACCTTGAAGGCCATCACATGGCCGAGGCATTCAATCTCATGCGCGAGAACGATCTGGTCTGGTTCTTTGTCATCAATAACTATCTGCTGGGTCGCAGCCCCGCGGCATTCGATATTCTGTATTGGAATTCGGATGCAACCCGCATGCCGGCGAAGATGCAATCCTACTATTTGCGCAACATGTACCACCGGAACGTACTGAAGAACGCAGGCGGAATTAATCTCGCCAACGTGCCCATCGATCTGCGGAAGATATCCGTTCCCGTTTACTTCCTGTCGACTCGCGAGGACCACATTGCTCCATGGCATTCGACATATGCGGGAACACAGCTGGTCTCCGGGCCCGTTCGCTTCGTCCTTGGTGCATCCGGCCATGTCGCCGGCGTGATCAATCCACCCGCCGCCAACAAGTACGGCTATTGGACAAATGAGAAATTGTCACCCGAGCCGGAAACCTGGTTGAAGGGCGCCACCTATCGCGAAGGCTCGTGGTGGACAGACTGGGCGGCCTGGATTGCCGGCCACGGCGGTGGAGAAGTCTCTTCGCGCCAACCCGGCAGCGGAAAGCTACCGGCGATTGAGGATGCTCCCGGATCGTACGTAAGGGTCCGTGCCGCGGCGGCCTGAGGCGCAGTTATTTGGCGGCTCGGTCGCCCTCGAGTCCGACGGCTTTGCGCACCTCGACTTTCACTTTCTTGAGTTCATCCCGAAAAGATTCCTGGTTCATCAGAGACGCGGCAATCGCCGCGCCGGCAATGTTCCCAGCATAAACATCGCTGCGAAAATGCGCGCCTGAAACCAGCCGGCTGTAGCCGTAATCTTGAATGCGCTTGTAGACTTCTTCTTTTTTCTCCGGAAGCATTTCAACAAGAACCATTCCAACGACGGTGCCGTAGGTCGCGTGCCCCGAAGGATACGAAGTCGAGTCGCGGTCGCTCAATTTCTTTAGGGTGTGCAGCTTGTTCTCGTGCAATCGGTAAGGACGCGTTCTCATGAACGTTGTCTTCGCCTCGCGCACGGCGTGCTCTACTGCGGCGCCGATGCAATCGAAGAAGCGAATGGCCGATTCCGACAAATGTTCGACCTTGAT
>Ga0075434_100005495_pt1 | contig 11545 bp, 11 predicted proteins | sample RhiMethybrSRZTD3_FD_75298 | JGI IMG/M metagenome (GOLD analysis project Ga0075434, IMG submission 75298) | Populus rhizosphere microbial communities from Tennessee, USA - Rhizosphere MetaG P. TD hybrid SRZTD3 | ecosystem: Host-associated > Plants > Roots > Rhizosphere > Soil | place: USA... | reverse complement strand
GCATGGCCTCCCTGACGGGCGTCCGGCTCACGCCCAGCTCCGCTGCCGCCTGGGCCTCGGTGACTCGGGCACCGGGGCCGAGCCGGCCGCGGACGATCAGGTCGCGGAGCCGTTGGTAGACCGGGCCGGCGGCCCGGCGTCGCGCGGGGAGCGGGGTGCGGTGTGCCATGCCGAAACATATTGTATCCAAAATCGTATACAATTCCAGTCCAGGCCTCTCTAGCCAGGAGCTGTCCATGCCCTCAGCCCCGATGACCCCCACGCTGCTGCTCGCGACCCTGATCGTGGCCGGAGGCGGTGCCGCCGCTCAGACCGAATCCGGAGCGGCGCAACCGCTCGACCCCGCGACCCGGCGGGCCGTCGTCGACACCATCAGTGCCCAGCTCCAGCGGTTCTACGTCGATGCCGATACGGGCCGACTTATCGCCGCCCGCCTACGCGACCGTCTCGCTGCCGGCGCCTACGACCGGATCGGGACGACGTCCGGCTTTGCCGACGCCCTCACCAGCGACCTCCGGAAGGTGAACGGCGACCTCCACCTGAGCGTCCAGTACGCACCGGATGCGCCTACTGACCGCCCAGGCAGTCGCGGGTTGACCACGCCCAAGCCCCGCCCGGCCGACGCGCCGCCCGACCCGGACGAGCCGGAGCTCACACCTGCCCTGTTGGCCGAGTGGCGGCAGGCCAATTTCGGGCTCGAGCGGGCTGAGCGCCTCGAGGGGAACGTCGGGTATCTGAGGGTTCGCGGGTTCTACGATGGGCCGGAGGCCTTCGCCGCGACCGGGGCAGGCCTCGCCCTCCTGGAGCGCACCGATGCCATGATCTTCGACTTGCGTGAGATGCCCGGCGGCAGCGGCGACATGAGCAATTGGCTTTTGAGCCATTTTACCGACGCCGACAGCGTTGCGACTCTTGCGATCACCAACCGCTCGGCCGCCGATTCCGTCGTGCGGTATACGATGGCGAAGGTGCCCGGCGCCAAGCGACCTGATGTCCCGCTCTTCATTCTCACCAGCCGCGGAACGGCGTCGGCCGGCGAGGACTTCACTTTCGTGCTGCACAACCTCCATCGGGCAACCCTGGTCGGAGAGCGGACCGCCGGCGCCGGCCACAACAACGCCTTCCTCGCGGCGGGCCACGGGTTCGTGCTCTCCCTCTCCTACACCCGAGTAATGGACCCCAAGACCGGAAAAGAATGGGAACGGGTCGGAGTCGAGCCCGACGTGGTGGTGGCGCCCGAGCGTGCCCTCGACACCGCCCACGCTCTCGCATTGCGAGCGATCGCGGCCAAGACGACCGATGCGGCGCGTCAGCGCGAGCTCGCGCTGACGGCCGAGGCACTGGAGGCAAGGGCTCACCCCCATCGTGTGCCGCAAAAGCTGCTGTTGCAGTACGCCGGCACCTACGGCGAGCGCACGCTGACGCTTCGTGGTGATACCCTGATGTTTCGACGCTTGCAGTATCCGCAGCACGCCCTGATCCCGCTCAACGATTCCACCTTCGCGCTCGAGACGGTTGAACGGATCACGATCGAGAGGGGCCGGGGGAAAGCCCCGCTGCTTCGCCTGGTGCGGGAGAACGGTGACACGCTGCAAGCCCACCGGACGGGCCCTCCGCCTCGTTGAGCTCAGGCGGGAAGCCGTGCGGCGGTGTTAACCAAGCGGGCCTATCCCTTCAGCAGCGCCCCGACCGGCTTGAGTGAATCCACGCGGTCGCACACGATGCGGAAGGTCGCGAGGAGCGGAACGGCGAGGAACGTCCCTGGTACGCCCCAGATCCAGGACCAGAATACCAATCCCACGAAGACGGCGAGCGGGCTGAGCAACAGGTGGCGGCCAAGAACATGCGGGGTCACAAAATTCGCCACCACGCCCACAATCGCGAGGAACACCCCCGGCACCAGCGCTATCTGGGCCGGCGAGCTGAACGTCGTAAAGCCCACCAGTGTGAGAACGCCCGCAAGGACGGTCGCGCCGACGTACGGGACGTATTCGACCAGGGCCGTGCAGGCTCCCCAGATGAGGGGGTTCGGGACCCCGATCAGGGCCATAGCTATCGCGACAACGATGCCCTCTCCCAGGTTGATCGCGCTTTGCGTGAGAAGGTATCGGCTGATCGAGGTCTCCGCCTCGCGGGCTATCGCGACCGCATCTTCGCGATTGCGCCGATGGGGTAATAACCTCGCGATCTTCTGGAGTAATCGTTCGCCCGAGGCCAGGAGGAAGTAGAGCAGGACTACGACTTCGATGGCCCCCGCAATGATCGACTCGGTAGTACCGAAGAGTCGTTCCGCCAGACCGGGGCCCTTCACCTTTACTTCTGGCGTGCTGCTGGGCGCCACTTTGGTCGCGCGCTCGACCTGCTCGGCTGTCTGGCTCACCTGCTGCATCGGCCGCCGAAAGATTCGGATCTTTGACTCGGCTTGGCGGACACTGGAGGGGACGGTCGCGAGCCACTCTCGGGCCGGCTCGGCCAGGTAATACACGCTGGTTGCCAGGGACAGCAGCAGCGCTAGCAGGATCAGGGCCGCACCAATTGCCTCCGGAATCCCCACCCGCTTCATCTGTCGGACTGCGGGGCCCAGCAGAAAGTCGAGCAGAATCGCGAGCGCGATCGGCAGAAAGAAGACGCGGCCTGCGTGAATGGTGTAGAACAGGGCAAGGATGAACAGGCCCATGAGCGCGAACGATGCCCGCGCGAGGCGATCGGTAGCCACAGAGGCCGGCGGAGTGGACACGTTGCCCCTTGTCTAGGTCTCACCGCTCCAGCTAAGGTTACGGCCCCCTGACCCCCCGCTGGAACTCGGCTCGTATGAAGCAGTTGTGGCAGGCGCTGGCGTCGATCTGGGCCTGGTTCGTACTTGGCACCTGCCTCGTGCTCTGGATGCCGCTCATGGCCGCAGTCCGACTCTTAACCCTTTCCGACCCCGGCCGCTATGCCGTGGGTTACCTCTTTCGTCGGATCGGGCCGGTCATGGCGACCCTTCACCCGCTCTGGCGGTTCCGGACCTCCGGGAAGCCGCCAGCCGATCCGCGTCGCCCCTACGTGGTCGTCTCCAACCACGAGTCGTTCGCCGACATTCTGCTGATCAGCCACCTTCCATGGGAAATGAAGTGGCTGTCCAAGGCCGAGCTCTTCAAGGTTCCGGTGCTGGGCTGGCTCATGCGCCTCGCCGGCGACATTCCGGTGCGCCGGGGCGAAGGTCGAAGCGCCGTCGAGGCCCTCCAACGTTGTCGCACCGTCCTGAAACAACGGGTCTCGGTGATGATTTTCCCCGAGGGCACCCGCTCTCCCACGGCGGACATGTTGCCGTTCAAGGACGGCGCCTTTCGCCTCGCGATCGACACGGGCGTGCCCATTCTCCCTCTCGCGGTCAGCGGGACGGGTACTGCCTTGCCGAAGCACGGATTTCTGTTTGGCCGCGCAAAGGCCGAGGTGCGGGTGCTCGAGCCAATCGAGACCGCCGGCCTCACGGTCAAGGACGTTCGCGCCCTTCGCGAGCGGGTTCGCAAGATGATCCTCGAGGCGCGCGATGCGTTGCGCGTCGCGCAAGCCTGATCAGACCCCGTCTCACTCCTCCGCGGCCAACGCCGCGGGCGCACGAACCCGCCCCACCACACCTGCCAGTGCCAGCAGTGTGAGCAGATACGGCAACATTAGAAAGAACTGATACGGAACGGTGAGTCTCAGCGACTGGAAGAGAAACTGGAGCGCAGTCGCGGCACCGAACAGGAGCGCCGCCAGAGCCACGCCGCCTGGATGCCAACGGCCCAGGACCACGATGGCGATCGCGATGTAACCTCGTCCGGCGGTCATCTTCTCGGCGAACGTGCCTACTTGGGCCAGCACCAGGGTCGCGCCTGCGAGTCCGCCCATGGCGCCTCCGAACACGGTCGCCCAGAACCGGAGTGATCGAACTCGCACACCGGCCGCCCGTGCCAGCGGGCCGGCTTCGCCGCTGGCGCGAAGACCGAGGCCCCAACGGGTTCGATAAAGACCCCACCAGACCAGCGGCACGAGACCGACCGCGACGTAGGTGAGCGCCGGCTGGGTGAGGACCGGGCCGACCACAGGCAGGTTGCCCAGGCCAGGCACCGATATCGGTGTGAGCGTCGGAAGCGAGAGACCCACACCGGCTGCTCCGTATGCCCGCCGATAGATGGTCCCCGTGAGACCAATGCACACCAGTGTTACTGCGGTGCCCGCGACGATCTGGTTGACTCGCACGAACACGACGCAGGCCGCGAACCCCGCTGCGACGAGCGCTCCAGCCGCCATGGCCGACGCTACACCGGCCCAGGGACCATAGGCACTCGCGCCGATTGCAGATGCGAGCGCGCCGGCCAGCATCGCCCCCTCGAGGCCAAGATTGATGATTCCAGAGCGTTCGGTGACCGTTTCGCCGATTCCAGCCAACAACAGCGGCGTTGCAACGCGGAGCGATGCCGCGAGGAAGCCGGTCAGCGGGTCGAGGTCCATCGCGGCGATCACGTGGGATCGGCCTCGGCATCCGGCAGCGCGACCGTTGTCCGCACCTGCCGGGTCACTGCTTCGGCCAGAAGCACTACTAGAATCACCACGCCTTCGACGACATACACGGCGACCGATGGGACCCCCGCATCTCGCTGCATGGCCGCCCCTCCGGCTTCCAGACCTCCGAATAGCACGCCGGTGAGGACGATGCCGAGTGGCTCAAGGCGTGCCAGCAGAGCCACCGCAATTCCGCTGAAGCCGTATCCCGGGGACAGGTTTTGAAATAGCGCGTACGAGACTCCACCTACCTCGATGCCTCCCGCGAGTCCGGCAAAGAGACCGGACCAGAGAAGCGCAAAGGTAGCCACCCTATTCACGTTGATCCGGCCACTCACTTGCGCCGCTTTCGGCCCTGACCCCGTCGCGAGAAGCTCGAATCCCCAGACAGTCCGGCGAAACACGTATTGGATGATGAGTGCGGCAGCGAGCGCGAGCAGGAAGCCGAGATGAAGTCTGGTCCCCGGCAACAGTGGAAGCCGAGCGGTTTCCGCGATGGGGTCGCTCTGGGGATAGATCCGACTTGCCTCCTGCAGAGGGCCCTGCACCATCCAGCTGACCAAGGACTCCGCGACAAAATTGAGGAGCAGCGTGCTGATCACCTCCAGCACGCCGAATTGGCGCTTGAGCCAGACCGGCAGCACGATCCATAGCGTCCCTGCAGCCGCCGCTGCGGCCCACACCGCAGGAATTGCAGCGGCTGGATGCCACCCGCCGAGATGCAGGCCGATCCACGCGGCCGCGATCGCGCCTGCGTAGAACTGGCCCTCGGCACCGATGTTGAGCGCATTGGCCCGGAATGCGATGGCGATTCCCAAGCCAATCAGGATGAGCGGAACCGCCCGGACCAGCGTCGCGGACGAGATGGCGTACCACGAGCCTACGGCACCCCGAACCAGAGCGGCCAATGCGAGCCCGGCGTCGTAACCGGAAAGCTGGAGGCCGAGCGCCAGAGCCCCGATGCCCACGAGCAGGGCGGCTGCCCCTACGACCATTCCGGAGCGCATCATGGAGCGTCGGCCGGGATTTCACCCAGCATCATCGCGCCGATTTGGCCGCGCGAGCTGTCAGCCGGGACATGAAGCAGCCGCCCCTTCGCCACGACGAGTATCCGCGTTGACCACTCGAGAATCTCGTCCAGGTCGGTGGAGTGGACGATCAGGGCGACATCATTGGCCGCCGCAGCCTGCAGTCGCTCCCACACCACGCGGCTTGCTTGCACGTCGAGGCCCCGCGCCGGGTTCTCGGCCACGACGACCCGCGGCAATCGCTCGAGCGCTCGCGCGACGACGAGCTTCTGCTGGTTGCCGCCGCTCAACCCGCCTGCCGCGGCATCCGGGCTCGAAGCGCGGATGCCGAACTCACGGATCAGGGCGCCCGTGCGCTCGCGCGCGCTGTCCCAGTCCAGCCGCCAGCCGTGGACCCAGGCCGCTACGCGTCCCACGCCGAGCACCACATTGTGGGTCATATCGAGCTGGGGGATGAGCCCTTCCGTCGTGCGGTCCTCGGGGATGAACGCCACCGGCCCGTCGCACTCGACCCGGCCCCTGAGAGGACGGAGGACGCCGGCAATCGCGCGGAGCAGCTCGCGCTGGCCGTTCCCCTCGATGGCGGCAAGTCCGAGGATCTCCCCAGCTTGAACCGTGAGATTCGCGTCGCGCAGCGCCAACCCGTGGCTCCCTTCTCGCAGCATATCCAGCGCGATGCAGCGCACCCGGACCGGCCGGTCTCCCGCCTCTCGTCTCAGCCGAACCGGCGCCGACTCGAGCGCACTTCCCAGCATCGCGGTGGTGAGCGACGCCGCGCTCTGATCAGCCGCAGCTCCGGTCAGCGTCACCCGACCGGCGCGCAGAACGGTGACGCGATCCGCAGCCGTCAGTGCCTCTTCGAGCCGGTGAGTGATCAGCACGACGGAGCTCCCGCCGGCCGCCAGGCGCCGCGCGAGAGCGAGCAGCTCCTTTGCTTCGGAAGGAGCCAGAACGCCCGTCGGCTCGTCTAGCAACAGGATGGTCGCATCGCCCGCCAGCGCCTTGAGGATTTCGAGCCGCTGCTTGAGTGCCGCCGTCAGATCGCCGGCTCGCTCAGCGGGGTCGATCGCGAGCCCGACCCGTGTCATGAGCTGCTCGACTCGAGCGCGGAGCACCCCGGGCCGCATTTCCGATCCGGCTGACAACGCGATGTTCTCGGCGACAGTGAGCGCGGCAATGCCGGTGAAGTGCTGGTGGACCATCCCAATCCCCCGCATGCGCGCCTGACGCGGAGATCGAGGCAGCCCCGGACGACCGCGCACAACCATCGTTCCGCTGTCCGGCCGAATGAGGCCGTATGCTATCTGCATGAGGGTGGATTTCCCGGCTCCGTTTTCGCCCAGCAGGGCGTGCACCTCTCCCGCCCGCAACATGAAATCGGCCCCGCGCAGGGCACGCACGGGGCCGTAATGTTTCGTAATTCCACACAGCTCGAGGACGGATTCGCTCACAGGCCGGTAGAGTGCCGGTGAAACTCCCAAGGGAGGTTGAATTCGCGCTGCAGCCGTCGAGCCAGGGCCTGCACTCCCAGTTGTTCGGTCGCGTAGTGGCCGGCGTAAACTACGTTGAGGCCTCCTTCCATCGCGTCGAAGTACGTGTGGTGCGCTCCCTCGCCCGTAATGAAGGTGTCGAGCCCCGCCGCCTGCGCCGCCTGGATCATCGAGCCGGCCCCGCCAGTGACGATCCCGACCCGCCGGACCTGCGCCGGTCCCCCGGGGATCAGATACGCCCTGGTTTGCAGCTCCGCGTCGAGCCTGGCGACCAGTGCAGCCCGCTCCGCCAGGGCCGAAGGCGCCAAGCCCCAGACACCGATTGTCACCCCCCGATAGGCTCCGAACCAGCCTTCGACCGGAAGGCCGATTACCCGCGCCAACTCGACGTTGTTGCCAACCTCTGGATGGAGGTCGAGCGGAATGTGAGCGGAGTAGAGCGCGATGTCTCTCGCCAAGAGGGCCCTGACTCGGCGGAGCCGTCGGCCGGTCAAGGGGACGTTGCCGTCCCAGAACAGCCCGTGATGAACCAGCAGCAGAGCAGGGTCGCCGGGCGGAATTTCCTCAATCGTCTCCAGACTGGCATCCACTGCGGCGACCACGCGGCTCACCTGGCCGGAGTTCTCGACTTGAAGCCCGTTCAGCGCATTTGCTTCATCGGGGACGTCGGCAATCCTCAGAAAGCCGTCGAGAAACCGGGTGACATCGGCGAGCGCGATCGTCACTGGCCGTGGCTCAGTGGCGAGACGGCTGAGCTGTCTGCTCCGGAACCGGCGAAGGTGGGTGCCGGGTGGAGGGTCCCCGCCGCAATCGATTCGGCGGCGGCCTGCACACGCGCCTTGAGCGCCGCCGGAACCAGGCTGTCCAGACGCGGATTTGGTACGTACCGGATCACGCCGCTCGTGAGTCCGAACGACTCGACCCGCGACCGGAACGCTCCCTGGCGGACCTCCCGTGCGATAAGGAGAAAGGCACGGGGAAGGTCGATGACCGCGGACCCGAGCACGCGGTCCGGCGCCAAGCCGCTCTGATCCGCGTTGGCCCCGAATGCGTAGACGCCCGGCGTCTCCTTCACCGCCTGGAACAGCCCCAACGCTGCGGCATCCGCATTGTGGTGGAACATGTCGGCCCCAACCCGGATCAGTGCGAGCGTCGCTTCGCGGCCGGCCGCTGCGTCGTCGAAGCTGTTGAGGTAGATCTGGCGCGGGTCCACCCGAGGGTCTACCGCCTTGGCCCCCTGGACCCAGCCAAGATACGCTGCCTTGATCGGCGGAAGCTCGATTCCGCCGACGAAGCCGATCACGTGCGACTTGCTCATGCCGCCTGCGACCATGCCGGCAAGGTAGCTGGCTTCCTCGAGTCGAAAGACAAGCGGCGCGACGTTGCCGGCAGCCCGCTCTCCGGAAGTCACGATGAAGATCGGCTTCGGATACTGCCGGGACACCCGCTCGGCGGCCCCCTGAAACTCGAAACCGTGAGCAAAGATGAGATCGTACCCCTGAGCCGCGTAGCTCCGGAGCGCCTCTTCCTGCTCCGCAGGGGTGTGAGCTTCGACCTGCGAGATCCTGGCTCCCAAGGAGTCCCGGATCTGGACGAGGCCTCGATAGGCACCTGAATTCCAGGCGGCATCGGAGATGGAGCCGGGTGTGATCAGTCCCACCCGTAACCCGGAGGCACTGCTTCCGCGATCGCAGCCCGAGAGCGAAATCGCAGTTGAAATGGACACAGCAAACAGACAGTAACGGAGCAGCAAGCTGACAATGGCTAGGGAAGGAATAACTTAGCGATCACGGCCCGGATCGAGGTGTCAGCCTCCCACGGGAGCGGGCTGATCCTGAATCTTCACTTCTCCGGAAACTTTGCCGCCCTCCAGAACCGCAATACGTGGGGTCGTAATGTTGCCCGTGACCGAGGCAGAGGGCTGGAGCTCCACCCGCTCGCTGGCGTGAATAGAGCCGATGATTTCGCCGCCCACGACCGCTTCGCGGGTATGCAGATCGCCTTCCACCTGGGCGCCCTGCCCGACCAAAACCTGAGTCGCCGCTCGCACCGTCCCGCGGACTCGACCCTCGATTCGAACCACTCCTTCGGTCTCGAGGTCGCCTACGATCGTCATGTCCTTCCCCACGATCGAGAAGGGCATCTGATCGGTTCGACGACGGCGCAGCTCGTTGCCCTGATCGTCCCGCGCCGGGCTGGCGAACAAACTCATTGGCGACCCTCCTTGACCATGGTGAGGGGGTCCAGCGACGCCCCTTGCCGACGGATTTCGAAGTGCAGATGGGGAGCGGTGGACCGGCCGGTGCTGCCGGTCAGACCGATCACTTGACCGGGCGTCACCGAGTCGCCAGTCGCCACCAATCGACGCGAGAGGTGGCCGTACATCGACTGATAACCGTCGGCGTGTTGGAGGAGGACGAACCACCCGTATTCGGGATCCTGACCGGCATCCGCGACACGCCCGCCCGCCGCTGCTCGGACAATGCTGCCGGTCGGGACTGCAATGTCGATACCCGGATGCGCTTCGGTGCCAGTCCCGCCGATCTGGCCGCGGGTAAGGAAACCAGTGTCATCAAGCGGCCAGTATTGCGGCACTTTCGCGCCGCTAGAGAACCGCGGCGCGGTAGAACTCGCCCACGCCCTGATCGCAGGCGCTACGGGGAGGGTAGCCGCGTGCCGGAGTGGGTCAGGGACGATGTCGGCCCCGATCATTTTGCGCACCTGGGCGTACCGCTGCTCCAGGCTATCGACCGCGGCGCTCAGCTCCACGATTTTCGAGTTCTCAGCCCGGAGCCGGCTCACATCCCGCTCGAGCCCGGGCACTCGGCCGGCAGCTCGCACGGTGGGCCCGTAGAGAAGAATTGCGGCGAGCAACCCCAAGCCAAACAGAGCCGCCGCCGTCACAGCCAGCCGCACCACCCAAACCGGAATTCGCAGCGTCCGCGACGAGAGAGTGCCGTCGCGCTGCACCATGATGGTATAGGCGCGACCGCCAGCCTTCATCCAGCGAACGGCTCGCCCAGGATCAGCTCCAGCAATCGGGCGAGATCGTCGTTTGAGTAGTAGTTGATGGCGAGCACGCCGCGACCTTTGCGCCCCGGATGAATCCGGACGTCCGTCCCCAGCCGGCGTCGGAGCGCTTCTTCGACCCGGCGCCCCTCCGGGGTGAGCGGCCGAATCTCCCGGCGACGCCTGGCAGGACGGGCGTCCACCCGAACCCGGGATTCCACCTCACGCACTGACCAGCCGTCCGCAACCGTGCGTCGAGCGAGGCGGACGATGGTCTCTGCCTGCTCGAGCGCGAGCAAGGCACGAGCATGGCCTTCGGACAGTTTTCCTTCGTGCACTAGTCCTTGAACTTCGGGCGGGAGCTTGAGAAGCCGCAGCAGATTGGCGACGGTGGTGCGGTTCCGGCCGACGAGACGCGCTACCTCCGCCTGGGGGACGGTGAACTCTTCCATCAGCCGCCGATAGCCCTGCGCCTCGTCGATTGGCGAGAGATCGTTGCGCTGGAGGTTCTCGATGAGGGCCAACGTGAGGAGCGTCTGATCGTCTGCCTCCCGGACCACGGCAGGGATTGTGGCCCAGCCGAGGCGCTGTACTGCGCGCCAACGCCGTTCGCCGGCGATGAGCTCATAGCCGCTGGCGCGAGGCCGTACGACGATCGGCTGGAGCAGCCCCGAGGCCTCGATCGAAGCAACCAACTCCGCCAGCGCGGCTTCGTCGATGCCGCTCCTGGGCTGGAACGGGTTGGGACGGATAACGCCGACCGGCAGATCTCGGAGGGCGCCGCTGGCCTCCGCCTGCTCCCGGGTGATCGGGCCCAGCAGTGCCTCGAGTCCACGTCCCAGCCGCTTTGTCTCGGTCATCGCGTCATCTCAGGGAGTGGGGGTTCAGGTTCCGGCGTCGCCTCGAGCTCGGGCTCCCGCCCGAGAGGTGCGTTCTCGAGTCGGTGCAAGAGTTCCTGTGCGACCGCGAGATAGCTCTTGGCTCCCACCGATTGAACGTCGTACAACAGGATCGGCTTCCCGAAGCTCGGGGCCTCCGCCAGTCGCACGTTCCGCGGGACCGCCGTCCGAAAGACCTTGGCGCCGAAGTATTCCTTCGCGTCTTCCGCCACTTGCCGGCAGAGATTCAGGCGCGAGTCGTACATCGTGAGCAGCACTCCGTCGATCGCCAGGCCCGGATTGAAGTTCTGTTGGACCAGCCGGACGGTGTTGAGCAGCTGCGAAATCCCCTCGAGCGCGTAGTACTCGCATTGAATCGGAATCAGCACGCCATTCGACGCCGTGAGCACGTTCAACGTGATGAGGCCGAGCGAGGGCGGACAGTCAATGAGTAGAAAGTCGTAATCGCCCTCGATCGATTCGAGCACGCTTCGCAAAGCACGCTCTCGGGCTTCGCGCGCGACCAGCTCGAGCTCAGCGGCAACCAGATCCTGGGTTGCCGGGAGCACATCGAGATGGGGAAGCGACTCATGATGAACGATGGCGTCAG
>Ga0075434_100005494_pt1 | contig 11545 bp, 16 predicted proteins | sample RhiMethybrSRZTD3_FD_75298 | JGI IMG/M metagenome (GOLD analysis project Ga0075434, IMG submission 75298) | Populus rhizosphere microbial communities from Tennessee, USA - Rhizosphere MetaG P. TD hybrid SRZTD3 | ecosystem: Host-associated > Plants > Roots > Rhizosphere > Soil | place: USA... | reverse complement strand
TTATCCATTTCTTTCTTAGTCTAGTTCTTTCAGCATAGTACTGTGATGAATGGGTTGACTTGAATCCAGACGAATCTATTCCAGTAAATATTTTTCTGATATTGTCAAGTAATAATATGAATGAGGAAATTATCTTCTCCAATAGCGTACCATTTATTCTCGCAGCAAACTTCTGAAGAGTAGTTAATGTGGAGTATGTGACATCTGGAGAAACATTCTGAGATAATAGGCTTCAAATAACCACTCTGCAAATATTCTAAACTCTTACCTTCATACTGTCTTATTATGAGCAATACTAAATGCTGCCATATAGTAAAGACATGGTTGCTCTTTCGGTGAAGAAAGAGTGGTATTCTTGAATTTCTTAAAACGCGATATATTGTGGATGCTAGTCTAACGTACTTAGATTCCTTCAATATGCATAGTGTATTATGCTTCTAGAAAGCTTTGACTGAATCTATCAAAAAGCATGTTTTCTACAAAGCCTAATTCTATATAAATGAGCACAATTGCCTAAAATAAGCTAAGATAATAATTCGTTAGAAAAAAAGAATTTGAGTCTATTGTCTCAGTATCTAATCAGAATAACGATCAGGATTTTAAGATACGCTTACTTCGTCGCATTTGTCATGTTGCCGCCAGGACTAGTATTATTAATTTTTTGTATCTTACCGATAGTAACGCCGGTCGTCGGGTTGGTCATAGTTACCACCTTTGCCTTACTGGCATTCGCATTAGTATTATTGCCGCCGCCAGCACCAGTACTATTGCTTTGTGCATTCACTGCATTAATAGTATAGAGTGCTGAGGCAACGGCTGCTGTCAATAATATTGCTGCTGTTATTATGAAGGTTGTTTCTTTATGCATCAGATTGAGTATGGTAGAGAAGTATATATCATTTTGCAATTTGGTATTTACATCAGAATGTTCTATATTAGACTGACCAGATAAATATAATGAACATCACAAAACCATTGCAACTCTAGAGATAGATGGAAGCAATAATACAAAATACAAATTGACAGCAGAAAGAGAAGATAATAATGGAGGGGGCTTGACGATATGAAAGATCAGCCAATTTACAGAGAATTACAAATACGGACTGATAAACCGAGCGAGTTCCTCAAAAGAGGTAGAAGTGCGTGGAGAATCATAGAGATTATAGAGCTGACTTTTTGGTACTAAATTGGGTCTATGATAATACATTCACAAACGATGTCTTTTCTACTAGATCTCGTGCTTTTTTAGGCAATCTTTCTATGTCTATTTTTTCATTTTGTTCTTTAGCTATAATGATTTGATTTAGTGTTTGATCCTTCGCAGGATGCCAATATAGTAACTGATTTTGTCTATCCCATTCTATTTCTTTACTTGTTGCCCATACTCTAAATTCTGGTGAATAATGGAATTCATATGGAATATATAGAATTGTGGGCGCATCGACTGCAAGTCCTTCAAGAATTAACGTAGCATATGAGGATTTTAAGTCGAAAAATAGCAGTATAGGTTTGGCCGAGCTGCGTAGGGGATAAGGGCGAGCCATCACGTCTATATTTCTTGGCCTTCTGCCTGGCCCAAGCAAGGAGAAGTTTTCAAGGTTCCAATTATCCTTGCCATCAGTAGTGTTGTAGAGGTCGTAGTTCCAATACGTAGAGTTGAGAAGAAATGTTTCTATTTGCATATAATGAAGGTTGATGTAATCATGAATTAGCTCTGCATCTTGAACTCCGCCAAACTCAGTCAGAAATGGTACAAGCCCACGCTGCTCTGCAGCTTTGATTAATTGAGCAAAGATGTTAGGCCATTGATTAGCGTATCTGTACATATTATCGGGGATCTTCAGAAATGACTCGGTGATGGCTATAGGATCATAGTAATGAAACGACAATACACTGCGCCCTCCTATCTTATCAAGTGACACACGATCAGAAGGAAGATAGCTAACTATTTGTTGTCCTGCTTGAGGATCCATGTTTCCTTCGATCATAGCATCACGCACAAAATTGAGATGAAGAGTACGACGTAGGTTAAAAGGAGAAGGACCTAACTTTGATTTTTCACCACCTCCCTGAAGGGACATGGTCCAGTCCACACGTGGCTCTACAAATAAAAATATCTTGTCATCAAATTTCCTTATTTCAGATTCAACATTCTGATAATACTGATATAAGAGTATTGACTCAAATTTATCAGGCGGGATTCCAGCAGGATGGGGCTCATTGAAAGGCTCAATACCTAGAATGGCAGGGTGTCCGCGGCCGTCGTTTAGTGACTTAAAGAAGTTAACTGTCTGGCCTATAGTCTTCTCAAGATGAGTTCTCACAGGAAAATTTTGCAGGCCAAATTCTTTGTTAGTAAGATCATTCTTCCAAAATGACGCCAGAGTGTTTTTTACTAGCTTATTTATCATGTAAGCCATCTGCCATTTCCTATCCTTGAGATTAGACGCCTTTGGCCGTTTATGTTCTTCATCTATTGCTAATGCCCAATCTGGGAATCCATCTCCACCGTAGACTTCGTGTGCTATGTCTTGGTGAAAATCTAAAATGATGTACAAGTCACGGCTATATAGAGCATCTATTATTTGATTTACCAGGGAAAGGTACTTTTGGCCTTGAGCCATAATCTCACTTAAGTTTGGATTAGGCGTAGGTTCGATCGCCTTCCATGATATTAACAATCGAATGATATTAAACCCCAGTTTCTTTAGAAGATCTAGCTCTGATTTAACGGATTCAATTTCTTGCTTTAGACTGGATTCATCGATGTTTTCCATATGGAGAGGAGCAATGGGAAGATAAGGCGGTAATTTGCTGCGAGATGCGAAGTTTACTCCCCGAAAAAGGAGATATCGGCCTTCCGAATCACGGAACCACATGCCATCTTTAGATAGGTCGAGCACAGTCTTGATATTTTTGGCCGTGTCAGTCAAGTTATTTTCAATATTGATTACTAATTATACTTAAACTTATTTACCCACTTAAGGACATAGAAGTCTTGTCGGAAATTTCAGCAACTCTGATAGAAGCGATGCAAAATATAAAAATGCTGCAGGGAAAACCAAGAACCTCTATATCCAAGAATGCAGAAATACAAAATCATTTTTGGAAGGTGAGCAAGTTATGCTTGCTAAACATGGTGGAGGAGAAAGGTGAGAACCAGGACAATGTAAATAAGCGATTATGGTCTGATCTTCGAGCCGGTGCTTTGGAAGAGATATCATTGTCTCATCAACGTAAGATAAGTAGATGCAAAAGATATGTTAGGCTTTAAGCCTGCAGTCCTCTCTCCCAAAAACCTTGGCGTATGCTTTTCTTGTCATTGTATTGAATATGACATGAATATGACATACTTCGTCTAGTGTCAAAGGAATATGGGAGACTAAAGTTCCAAATTGATAAGACCTTTTATATTAATAACTAAACAACACGAATAACAGCTATCACATGGTTCGAACAACCTACCCGAAAGCATTTTTCCACTGTTGATTTTCTATATTGACATCATTGTGAACCTATGAAGAGGTTGATTACATAGTTAAGCTTCTTGGAGAAACTTGTTATCTACTATAATCCTACCACACAATTGACAAAAACAAGTTTCAGAGCTGAGACATTGTACAAAATCATTTTTACCGTCCGCAATCCTAATAGGCACAAGCTCATGTTCATACACTAAACATTCATCTACTAACAGCGGATTCAGAGATAATTTGTGGCCGTCCTTTTCTGTGGTTGCTTTGTATTTGAAGAAAATTTCAACATAATCTAAATCTAAAATGACTCTATTGTCAATTGATGTTATCATCTTGCATTTTGGTATCTAAATCGACCATGATCTTCACAACCTTCTGACACTATCACGATTTTATCATTAGTTTCTCTGTTTGTGGCTGCCACAAACTTATCGTCAAGAGATACATACCTTTACTAAAACCATTACTGTCGTTTAGTGATCCGCTTGCATTTGCAATTTCCCTTTTTAAAGGTAACAAATATTGAATGATACTTTGCATTTTATTACTGCCATTTTTGCCATTTTCTGTCTCCTTTACTTTTCCTTTTAATAAAAGACAATTCTATCACGTATGATTTTGGAACGAAACCGGATCCAACTAAGAAAAGTGATTCAAATATTTCCAAGACCACGTGATCTTTTATTATCTGCCCAGCTTGTTTAAGGCTGCTAACTAATTGATTGAATTTATAATAACATTTCTATATTGATTAGTATCAGACTTAAATAATCAATAATCCGTTCAATCTAAATTAACAACTAATTCGAAAAGGATATAATTATTATATTCTAGCTTTGCATACTAAGTTTATTATTATGAGGTACCTATGGATCCTACCGGTTGGACTTACAGGGCCGATAATCGCGGGTGTGTTAATTTTACTCGATTAGAACCAGCTAATGAGAAGGTAGTAGCGCTCTATCGAACAAAATATTTCAAGTTGGATATAACAAAGTAGTGTCTTTCCTAAGCATAACGACTTCGGAAAATAATAATATTATCAGATTTGCTTGCTTTACTTCTATATCCCTCTTTCTAATTAGAGTTAGTAAAAACCAGTATAGTTGGAAGCACCGCTGTTTCTATCCATTATCATTTTTTTACTATGATGATTTAGTAAATCTTGCTTTTGTTCCTCTGTAAGATAATCATTAAAATCTGATCCATTGTAGCAACAAAACGCTTTTAGTTTCAAGTCAAACTTTGGGGGTAAAGTAGTTTCGTGTTCAATAAGCTGTTGTATTTTATTAAGATAAAAAAATGCACCCATGTCAGCTATTACACAAACACCAGTCTTTTCAGAATGTTTTGTATGCTCTATTAACATTCCTACAAATACCTTGATATCTACTGCTTTGGAACCAAAATATGCTTTCTTGGAATCTACAATTACAAGAGAGCCTTCTTTTTCATACTTCCTTATATCGGAGATACTGATACGATCATTACAAAAACCAAGACTAACATCATCGCTAGTTGACAGAATTTTTCTAACAGATTCAGTAGTTTCATAAAATGGAAGAAGCAAAATGATATCATTTTTATTTTCTAGTTGCATTTTTGAATAATTACTATAAATCTTCCTCAAAGTGAGTAAATCTGGATATACGATAATGTAGTGGGAGCCATATTCTGCTTGTAGCATAGTTTCCAAGATATCATTAATGGCATAACGATCACTATTTGTGACATGAATAATGTTATTTTTATCATTAGTCAAATGCTGAGTATCATCTCCTTCTTCTTACTACTTTCGACAAAATGATATAAAAGGCTATTATAAGGTCTTTATGTAATTCCTCTTATATTTAGCAACTTTTCTATTGTTATGTGCTTGTTTTCTATTGTTATATGCTTGTATTGTAATAATTTCCAACATTGCTAACGATATGCCTTTGAATAATACTAGTTAACTGCCTAGGAGATACTGGTTTTTGTACAAAATCATCTATCATAATCGATCCTAAAGCCATTGACAATTCAGTATCATCAATCTCGAATGCAGACATGAGCAAAACTTTGGTTGTAGGATCTATCTGCTTAATCCTTTTTATGAATTCAAATCCGGTCATCCCCGGCATTCTCATGTCAGAAAGAACAATAGCACAGCTGTTGTAATTTAACTTGAAATGTTCTAATGCTAATAATGGCCTAGTAAAAGCATAAACCTGACCAATACCTACTTCTACTTCAAGTGATTGTTTAATTACGTGAAGTATATCGGGTTCATCATCAACTACTAATACAAATTTTTGATCTAATGCCATACCTCAGGCAGCTGTAAGTTATTATATTATAGTACTATTTAAGCAAACTTTTTGAGTATTAGCATCATCACTTACGTTCAGCAGATGAGAATAGTATCATTATGGAAAGGACGATACAATACATAAAGGATAGAGCTGAAAATTCTGATGATTATTACCCTTGCAAGAAGAAACCGGATTACAACTTGAATCACGTGTACCGTTGGTTCATGTTATTCAAATTGCTGTACAATCTATCAAAATTATCGTCTAATTCGATTAACCAATTAGTAGGAGGTGATAAAGCCTAACCCGACAGGACCGATCGGCAATTCAATATCTATAAATAGACACCCATCATAACCGAGAGATCTGAAGTCAGAATGAGGACATCGGGAGAGATCATTAGCCCAAAATGGCTTAGGTTTTTCCAAGTTGCTGTAGGGCTAATATGTATCGGAATATCGATATATATTATGCTCGGCTCAGATAAACTCGGAGCTTATTCGCTTATTTTTCTAGCTTCTACAGCATTTATTATAATAGGAATAGAACGGATAGTCACCGGAATAAGAGCAACTTCTCTAAAGAGATCATCTAGGCTCATTAGCATAGGAATAGGGGTGGCAATAGTCGTGTACTTTGGTTCAGCGTACTTTGCGCCAGTGTTCGTTAGTAAGCTATATGTATTGATTCTTGGTTTTGGTCTTTTAGCTACGGGAGCGGTAAGAATCATTGATGGCATAAAGAATAGTACTTACGGGAGATCCTCGAAGATCTTTACCGTAGGTACAGGCATCATATGTGCTGCGGTGGCACTACTTGTATTCTCGCATCCTGAGTTTGGCTTCTTTTTATTGTTGTTAATTGTTTCTATAGTTCTTCTGATTAATGGTATACAGATAGCATTTGTGGGAATAACAGGAAGGAGGCTGACCAGGTTACGTTCATGAACCACATAATCCGCTTGATTAGATACAGTGGTCTAGGAGGTGCTCTTATCTATTAGTACTGTTGCAAACTGTAGCCTGCTTTGAAAGTAACTCCGAAAATTGAATGCCTCTACGTTTTCACTCGAATTATCACAGATTTAGACATCGTATAATTTTGTTTTTGTTTCCAAAGATATTATTATTCTATTGTCATTGCCTCGTTAGCTGTATATAAATAACAAAAAGCTTTGCTGGTAACGGTAAATCAATCATTTGCACACGGAGGAGGGTACGCAGTACTCATAGGAGGCAACATAGGGATTATGCTAATCGAAGGTCTGATAGTATACATTCAGACTATCAGACTGCATCTGTATGAATGGTCTCCAAAATGGTACGTGGGAGAGGGCATAGAATTCAAAAAGATCGTGCCAAGGATGCTATATTCTAACCTTATCTGGAAAGGCAATGGGATTCAGGTTGGGAAAAAGCCGCTCATAACACTTGAAGAGAAGAGCAATGTATGAGGCGGCCGTGGCGGCGGCAAGACAAATTCTTAAATTACTAAAAAACTGACTAATATTATTTTATGCAGGATGTTTCTCAAGAAAAGAAGGAAGTCGTGATGAATCTCTATGTATCCAGTATAGGCGAAGAATTCATTGCAATGCAACTTGACTTGGAAATTCCGTTGGTGATAAGCATTCTAAAGGAATTACAGGCCCTGTTCACTTAAGACACAATTCTTTGTTATGGAAACCTCCCATGTTTTCTAAACGTATATTACTAAAGATTTACATAAAAAAGAAATAAAAATTAACTATGATTATTGGTAGATAAATGAGCACAGAAGGCATCTGACGCCTATTTGACGATGATCTGACGGCCATTTGACTTTGGTTTGACGATGATCTGACGAACATCTGACCACCTTGATCAGTGTGTATGACGGAAAAAAAGATGTGGAATTATTAGTAAAGTAATTCAAGCCCTAACGATTTCTCAAGTCTCAGGGCCATCCAAATAGAAATCATTACTCTGTCTTCACAAAAAGAAAAATTAGCTAAGTAAACTGATTCACTAGAGAAAGAGCTTTGTTCATAACCCTCGATGCATGTATGTGTGTACTATTATATTATCCGCCCTCATTCCGCTGTTATCACTCGGGTCTAATAAGCCGAGATGCAATGGTTTCAGTGGGAACCTTTTGTTCTATTCCAGAGGCTATGGCAGACAAGTTTCTGACTTCTATCATCATCAGCTTTAGGGCACCAAGCATAATTCCGACGCTGAACATCGTTCTAAATGAGCCGATAACGCGCTTCAATCCTATAGCCTCAAAACTGGATTCTAATTGCATTATTGCATCGATGTCATTAGTGACTGCCTGGGGTATTATTCCATTATATACAGTACTGGATAATTCTCCAATTGCTTCTGAGATCTTTTCTATATTAATCATCTTTTGCAAAGTATCTCTTGTAACTTTTGGCGTCGTAGATACTATTAGGTCATTGATGTCACCTGCATTAAGGCCCCAGAACTTCCCTCTAAGCACAGCAAGCACATTATAGGAATCAATGTCTGTGGATGCAACTTTTTTGACATCCGGAGATTGAGATTCAGCAGTCATAGCTCTGCCCAAATCATGATAAAATACGTGATCGAGATAGGTATCAAATATTCTCAGGTCGCCTTTCTCCTTGTATACTGCTGCCGCCTTTGCTGTATCTTCGCCAAATTCACTACCTGAGATAGCAGCGACTGCCTCTTCCAAATTTTTTGCCACTAAAGCCTTTACTATTATGTCTCGTCTACCTACGAGCTCTTCAGCTCTAAGATTTACCTTTGGAAGCAATTCCTCATATGACTTTCCTAATGCTTTACCTTTCAATACTATCTTCAAATCCCACGTAATATATTTTATAAAATACGCATTCAGAATTCCCGATCCCCCTGTAATGTTAACCATCTTTGCATGTGCATTGACCAAATATTCTTTCAGTGCTCCCTCTATTTTTTCAGCAGTATAAGGCTTGGTAAGTTTTACAAATGCATCAAGGTAAACAGTATTCTTCATTCTTGTAACTAACTCTTCCATGTCGCGAGCTTCTGCAAGAGTCTGAAGCTCGCTTTTCGTAAGCATCCTTCCTTTCAAACCATGCGAAAGGACGGTGCCAAAAATTTTAGCTGGCATACTAATTTTGCTCATACCTTGTCAAATAACACCTCGCATATCTTCTGTGCCAACTCTTCTTTTAAAGAGAAGCATCAATTTTAATATTTAGGATTTTTTTTCGAAGCAAGAAGGTTGATAAATATCAATGGACCTGTTAATTAGTTAGTCATCAAGTATTGAAGACAAGGCAGAAGAGATCCTTCCAGATGCTGAAAGAAGCAAAAAGTGAAGGCCAAACCCAATAACAGAGCCTATCAGTATGTTACCACTATTTTGAGATACGGCTATGAATACACCAAGCGCTGGCAAAGTCAGAATTACTGCCAGAGCTGTACTAACCCAGAAAGATTTGACCAATATGCCTGGGGTAATATTCCCCAATCTCTGGCTATTGAATAAGATCTTCGTTTGATCTGGAGTTTTATTCACTTCTTTCCTTTCTTTAAAAAAATTATAGAAATATAAATTTTAACATGATAAGATGTGTTCGTACATATTAACATAATTTAAGGAAATGATGTCATAAAATTTTTAGAAAGAAAATTTTTACTTTTTAGCCCATTTGAATCAAAACCTAACAACCTTTGTAGCTATGATCGCATCTATATGAATAATTTCCACATTCCAAGATGTTCGAATTTGTCATAAAAATCAATGCTTGTCAGAATTTGTTAAAAAAATTATATGATTCCTATCGTCCGAAGGTAGGTAATCTTAATAGTAGGTCAGGTACAGTTATACAAAAGATGCAACACACACCTCTAGACGAGTCCTCCAATAAGCTAGACAAAAGACTTGAAGGTTTGTTAGACCAATTTGAACATGAAGTTGAACCCTATGATAGATGGTCATCCATATCTATGATAGCCACGCCTGTGGGTATTGTTTTTTCAATATTTCTTCCTTTATTATTCATAAAGTATATCCTGCAAAGTAATTCATTTGATTCCATTGTATCAGGTTCATCTATGTACTGGGTTGTCGCTGGTATCCTAATATCAGCCATGGTCACGAAAATACCATTATTTTATGTGGACCATAAAAAACACCAAATATCTAGGAATAAATATAGACCCATCGCAGGCGTATGTATGTGCGATTTGAGTCAGCTGAGAAGTCATATGATTAGGATGGAGAAATCAAAAACAATGGGCGAGCGTTTAAGACATGCAAAGCTGGTAAACTACTACAAACATCAGATCGGATTGGAATAAATAATATAAATGTGAGGCAGATTCCCTCTCGTCTTGTAGTAACTTCAGATCTGTATATCTTTTAGCTAGCCGGGCTATTCAAGATTCAATTCAAAATACTTATATTAAATTCTAGGTTTGAAAAGTAGAGTGGTAGACAAGAGTGATGATGGACATTTCGATTCACATCATGATAGCCCGACAATTACTACGCGTGGGATATTTACCGCATCAACACTCCTGGCACTTACAATTTCTGTGCCAGCTATTGTTGTCACAATGGTAATGTATTACATTCTCAAAATGAGCTTAAGCTTGACATTATTAGCTAGCTTGATAACTCTTTTTCTTGCAATGGGATTCGGTTTCAAATTATCAAAAGAACTTGAGAAAATACAACAAAAACATAAGAATCAAGATGACAATGATCGTAAGTAACAATAAGCAGGGTTCTAGTATTCATAAAAAATTTGTATTTGTCCATCTCAAAATTCATGCTATCTATCCTAACATTAGTTCTGATATCTAATAGACTATAAAATCCAATACTAGCCTTATTGGATTATGACCAGGTCATCGAAATCAGAGAATCGCTAAAATATTATTTCTTCAATGGTCAATGTCCGTGCACAATATCTACACCTTAATATGATTTTTTCCTTGTCTAAAATGGTGATAACAGGGTTGATATTCTCTCCACTGTTTGTGATACAGTTTAAATTTGGACAGCGGAATATGCCAACTATAGAGTCAGGAAGTTGTATCTTACGTTTTTCGACCACTCTGTAATCTTTTATAATATTAATTGTTGCACGCGGGGCGATTAGGGCGAGTTTATTGGTTTCGGCTGTTTCCAAAAACCTGTTCTCAACCTTAATTATATCCTTCTTTCCATGTTTGCTGCTGGGAACATTCAATGCAACTGTGATTACGTTTCCCTCCTTTCCCGCAATGTTTAGTGCACGCAAAACGAAAAATGCTTTAGCTGATTCAATATGGTCAATTACAGTACCATCTTTGATCCTACGAACAAGAAGCTGGCTTGAATCAGACATTGATCAGATTAACATTGATTTACTTATAACCCTAACTAGCGGTTCACAATCCTCTACAGAACCATGTGCTTAATTCTGTGATGTGGCTGACGCTTATAATGTTACTATGTATGGTAAGGCGGAAGCAAAGATTATGCTATTATTTCTAGACGAAGGTCCATCCAACCAACATGAATTTATGAATGTATATCTATAACGTTATCTTTTATAATTTCCGACGATAAATTGATAAGTATTCTATTCATCGAATGTGTACGAATATGCAATATCTGTGAGTAGTATAAAAGATATTATTAATGAATATTTTACTATTATACTATTAGTAGCTTGTCTAAGAATAAGAAAATACTTTCAATCCAAAATATTGAATTTGAAACTCTCGGAACCTTTGAAGAGTTGTTTCAGTCAGATGGCTATCGGAT
>Ga0075434_100005490_pt1 | contig 11548 bp, 13 predicted proteins | sample RhiMethybrSRZTD3_FD_75298 | JGI IMG/M metagenome (GOLD analysis project Ga0075434, IMG submission 75298) | Populus rhizosphere microbial communities from Tennessee, USA - Rhizosphere MetaG P. TD hybrid SRZTD3 | ecosystem: Host-associated > Plants > Roots > Rhizosphere > Soil | place: USA... | reverse complement strand
ATGGGAGAGAAACGGGAGTTCGAACACCTCCAGACGCGGAAAGCGCCCGGGCGTCGAACCCGCCACCGTCCAGACAATATCGACCACACCATCCCGGGCTTGATCGAAGAGCTGCGGCTGCCGGCCGCCGAGCTGCATGGAGGGGTAGATGTCCACCTTGAGCCGGCCGCCGCTGTCCTGTTCGAGCTTTTTCGCCCAAGGCTCGAACCAGAACTTCTGCTGATTGGATTGGGCGGGAACAAAGTGGTGCAGCTTGAGGCTGACCTGCTGCGCTTGCACCTGAGGGCTGGCAACGACCGCACCGAGGAAGAGAACCAGCGCGGCAACGAACCGGGGTCGGAACGGCATCGACGTTCTCCTCGCTATTTTCGCGCTGCCTTGAGAGCTCGGGCGCACATTCGCATAGCCCCGATAAGCTCGCAAACGCGCGAGCGGCCCCTCAAACCAAAGTCAGCTTGCAGCCGTGCGGGCGAGCTCGGAAAGAACGGACGAAATCGAAAAGCGCAGCCATGGCATAGGACATTCACTTGGGCACCGGCGCCAGCCGCAAGCTTCGGCGCAGCTAGGTTCGGCAGATTGGCCTTGTCCTAGTGGGGCTTAGCACGGAATTGGCGATCGCGAGGGGCAAGCCATCTGCTCACGTTGACGGCAATGGCCTTCGGTGCTTTGATCCTGGGGCTTCCCTTACAAGGGAGGGTAAGCAGGAGCGGGCGCTCCGCATTTTCCCGCCGGTGCGGGCATGGTGCGTTGAGCGCCCTTCTTATGACGGTGCAGCGTCATGGCAGTGCCGAACCGCCCAGATCTTCGATCTTAACGGTAGCGAAACGGCGCGATGTCGGCGCCTTGAAACATCCCGCAATGGACAAGAGGCGGTGAACACCCAGCGCATGCGCGTGCGGACGGCCCTCTGCCGAGCACCTCCGATTAACCCATAAAGGGAAAGGCGACGAGACCACACGCACAGAGGATGCCAATGATCGTCCACACCACGTTGGTCCAAGGCGCGTCAGAGCCATACTCGGGTCTGTGATCGTAAGCGTTCAACATTGAACTCGCACCTTGAGTCACGGGTTTGACGGCCGTGCCCACCCCAACCGAACCATACCTGCCAGCGCCCGCGCGCCGACCGATCCGCCTAAGGGGGATCCCGCGCCGGCACGCTAACGAAGCGTTGCGCCACCGCCCAGAAGTTCCGCGCCCCGCGGGCTTTTGCCAACATGGCTGTGTCTTAGCCGCAACGTTCCGACCGGTCGCGCTGCAAAATTCGTTCCAGCGCCAGGGCCTGTGCACCCCCTCATCTTTTGCAGGGGACGTCGCGGGGATTGGCGCCCGCGGTCGGTTTGCCGGCCTGCTGCAAATGCCGCATGCTCTGAGGTATGGACCTGCCCCGTATAGAAGCCGACCCCACAGACCAGGACATTCGTAGCCTCGAAGAGCGGATCCACGCCTTCAACGAGGCCGCGACCGGCATTCGCGATGGCAAGCTCCTCGCGCTCTTCCTGCGCGACGGCGAGGGCAAGGTGACCGGCGGCCTGTTTGGCTGGACCTGGGGGGCCACGTGCCACGTGCGCTATCTCTTCGTGCCCCCCTCCCTCCGCAACCGGGGCTACGGCACGCGCCTGATGCGCCGCGTGGAAGAAGAGGCGATCGCGCGCGGCTGCCGCCAAATCGCCTTGGAGACGCACGACTTCCAGGCGCCGGAATTTTACCGCCGCCTCGGCTTCGAGGTTGTAGGGCGCATCAACGGCTACCCGATCGGGCACCACCAGCTCACCATGCGGAAGCGGCTCACCGCGTGACGCTTGCCGTCGGCAGCGCGCGCGCCCGCTTGAGACGCGGGCGCGCCGGAGTGGGACCTCAGCGTCCCAACTTGAAGTTGACACCCGCGCGGATGACGTTGACGCCATCGCCGTGGTGGGAGTCAGTGTCGAAGTTGAGGTACTCCAGGCGCGCCGTCATGGTGTCGGTGACCCGGCCCTCCACACCCAGACCCCAGACAAAGCCGGTGTCGTTATCATTGGCGCTCACCACGCCGACGCCGGCGGTGCCATAGACCAACAAACCCGGCTGCAGCAAATAGCCGAGGCGGCCGCGCACGGAGCCCAGCCAATCGATGCTATCGCTGTTGGCGATGGAGATATCGCCTTCCAGGCCGTAGATGATCTGCTTGTTCTGCCAGTTGTAACCAACCTGCACGCCGCCGACCAAACCGTCATCCCGGTCGGCATCGAAATGACCCAAGGTGAGGCCGCCATAAAGACCTGTCCAAATCGGCGGGCGGTCAAAATAGCCGGCCTCGCCGCGGGGTGTGCCGCCAGCCCATGTTCCCGTCGCCGAAAACGCCAGGCCGGCCATTACCGCCAATCCGAAGTACCCCCTACGCAGCACAACCATACCGGATGCTCCTCTTGCCTCGAGCTTGCTTGCCTCCCCGTCACCCGGCGGATTGATTGGCGCCGACCTGCAACTTTACCTAAAGGCAATATGTGACGGATGCGGGGCGCCGCCGTCGCGCCGATCCGAGACCACGATCGGCGCGGCGAGACCACGACCTTACAATTTATGTTGTATGATCAATGTGTTGCGCAGGATTGGTTTTGTCCGGGTACGAGCATTTATGTGGTCGAGGAAACACGCTGATTTTTAAAGCACCTGGCGCGGGCGCGATTTTTGCTGCGGGCAGCTCGATGCGCGACGCGGCAAACGCCCGTTGCGCGCTGCCGTTGGCGCGGCGCCTGGCGCCTGAGCGCCGAGCGGACCTCAAGGCTCTTTTAATTCTTGGCGGCCTGGGCGAGGCGGGACCATTCGTCCATCTGCACGCGGGCGAGGAGCTTGGCTGCACCGCCGTCGGGCTTGAAGATCGACGCCTCACCCTCCTTCACCTCGAACCAGTCCTTGCCGAAGGCGTCGAGGATGTTCGGCTTGTGCGTGATAATGACGACGTTGCTGCCGGCGGGCGGGACCGTACTGGCGAGCTTGCGGAAAGCGGCAGCACGCCGACCGTTCTCGTTCGGTGACACGACAAGGCCACCCTCGGTCAGGTCCAGGCTCTTTTCGATGCTGTCGAAGCCGGCGAGCTTCGCGGTCTGATAGGCGCGATGGAAACGGCTGGTCACCACCTGGCCCACGGGAATGCCGATGGCCCTGAAGGCCTCGCCCAGCGCAATGGCTGCCTCTTCGCCCCGCTGACTAAGCTGACGCTGGCTGGCGATGTTGTCATGGTTAAGCGGGTCGGTGTCGGCCATATCGGGGTTGGTGGCCCCATGCCGAATGACAATCACATGACCGCCACCGCGCAGGGCTTCGACAAGCTCACGATCCCCGGGGCGCACTTGCGCCAGGCTGGCGCCGAACCCGCCCACGACATAGGCAAGCAACAAAAGAATGCCTTTTTGCAGCATGCTGGCGTTCCCCAAATGGCGCGGCCGGACTTGGTGCCTGAGTGCTAAGATGTGGCTCCCGGCTCTGGATCAAGCGAGGTTAGCATGCGGTCCTCCCGTTTTGCCCTAATCCTTCTGCTGGCGGTTTCGACGTCCGCCGGCGCGCACGAGAGTAAGTATTATGATCTCGCCAAAGGGGACTATCCCCATGACGTCGCCATCTCGGCCAAGGGCGAGGTCTGGTTTGCTGGGCAAAAGGCCGGCATCGCCGGCCGCCTCGACCCGGCGAGCGGCAGCATCGAGCGCATTGCGCTCGGCAAGAATTCGGCACCGCACGGCGTCATCATCGGGCCGGACGGCGCACCCTGGTTCACCGACGGCGGGCAGAACGCCATCGTGCGCGTCGATCCCGGCAGCAAGGCGGTCAAGGTGTGGTCCCTGCCGCCGGAGCGCATGCCCTACACCAACCTCAACACGGCTGCCTTCGACGGCCGCGGCCGTATCTGGTTCACCGGACAGAACGGGATCTATGGCAGGCTCGACCCCAGCTCGGGGGATATGAAGGTGTGGGACGCACCCAAGGGGCGCGGTCCCTATGGCATCACCGGGACGCCCAAGGGCGACATCTGGTTCGTCTCGCTCGCCGGCAATTATCTGGCCAACGTCGATCTGGAAAGCGGGGCGGCCACCGTTTATGAGCCGCCCACCAAGGAGCAGGGCGCACGCCGGGTGTGGTCGGACTCCAAGGGCCGGCTTTGGATCAGTGAATGGAACTCGGGCAACGTCAGTGTCTATGATCCAGCCCTCAAGCGCTGGCAGCAATGGAAGCTGCCGGGGGCATCCCCACGGACCTATGCCGTGTGGGTCGATCCCGATGACAAGGTGTGGCTGACGGAGTGGAGCAGCAACGCCGTCGTGCGCTTCGATCCGGAAACGGAAACCTTTGCCAGCTTCCCGAGCGATCGCCCGGGCGCCAACGTGCGCCAGCTGCTTGGCCGCAAAGGGGAAGCCTGGATTGCCGAATCCGGCACCGAGCGCATCCGTGTCATTCGCACGCCTTAAAAGCTCTGATCGTGGGCCGAGCATCGCCCCTGTTTGCTGGCGTGCTGCAGGCGCTCATCGGCGCTGTGCTGCTCGCAGCCGCTGCGGCCGAGGCGGGCAACGCCACGCGCGGGGAACGCGCCTTTCAGCGCTGCTTTGCCTGCCACTCCGTCGACCCCGCCGAGCCGGCGAAGCTGCAGGGGCCCAGCCTCTTTAAGATCATCGGCCGGCCGGCGGCCGCCGTTCCCGGCTTTGTCTATTCCGAGGCCATGCAAAAAGCCGCCGCGGCCGGCCTCGTCTGGGATGTGGCCACGCTTGAGCGCTTCTTGGCCGATCCCGAAGCTGTGGTGGCCGGCACGGCCATGAGCATCCCCCCAGTGCGCGATGGCGATGAGCGCGCCGATCTGGTGGCCTATCTCACGCGCTCCGGTGCCTTTGGCCCATGATCTAATGCCGCCGCAGCAAACGAGACGGGTGTGAGGGAAAGGGAGGCAAACATCGTGCGCGACCCCGAGCCGGGCAGCGCCAGGGAAGTCTTCCTGGTGTGCCTCAGACTTGGTCTGACGTCGGTCGGGGGACCCATCGCGCACCTTGGTTATTTCCAGCAAGAATTTGTGGTCCGCCGACGCTGGCTGACGCAACGGTCCTATGCGGATCTCGTCGCGCTCTGCCAATTCCTGCCCGGGCCGGCGAGCAGCCAAGTCGGCCTCGCCATCGGCTTGTCGCGCGCCGGCTATGGGGGGTGCGCTGGCGGCCTGGGCCGGGTTCACGCTGCCCTCCGCCGTGCTCCTCATTCTTTTCGCCTATAGCGTGGTCGGCCTCGAAAGCCTGATCGGCACGGGATGGCTCAGTGGCCTCAAGGCCGCGGCGGTGGCCGTCGTCGACCTCGCCGTCGCCAGCATGGCGCGCAGCCTCGCCCCCGACCGCCCCCGCGCCACCCTGGCCGTGGCGGCGGCGATCCTCGCCTTGAGCATTCCCTCGACCTGGGGCCAGCTTGCCGCTATTGCGCTCGGGGGCCTCGTCGGCCTGGCGCTCGAGCCCGACCTTAGCCCCGACGCAGATGCAGCCCTGCCGCTTTCCGTGCGCCCAAGGGTTGCGGTTATCGCGCTCCTCGCCTTTTTTGGCCTGTTGCTGCTGTTGCCCCTGGCGCAAACAGTTGTCGCGAGCCCCGGGCTGGCGCAGTTCGCCGCCTTCTATCGTGCCGGCGCGCTGGTGTTCGGCGGCGGCCACGTGGTGCTGCCATTGCTGCAAGCCGAGGTCGTGCCGACAGGCTGGGTGAGCCACGATGCCTTCCTCGCCGGCTATGGCGCGGCGCAGGCCGTCCCTGGGCCCCTCTTCACCTTTGCGGCCTATCTCGGTGCCGTCATCGGTGGCTGGGGCATGGCGCTGGTGTGCTTGATTGCGGTCTTTCTGCCGTCCTTCCTCCTCGTCATGGGCGCGCTGCCCTTCTGGGAGGCCCTGCGCCGGACGCCCAGGATCCAGGCCGCCCTCAAAGGCGTCAACGCCGCCGTGGTCGGACTATTGCTGGCAGCACTCTACACGCCGGTTTGGACCGCCGGCATTACCAGCGCGCGCGACTTCGCCTTGGCGCTCACCGCCTTCCTTTCTGCTTTTTATGTGGCAGTGGCCGCCGTGGCTGGTCGTAATCCTGAGCGCCGCCGCAGGCCTCGCCTCGGCGCAGCTCTCGTAGGTCGCAGGGAATTTGGAATGGGGCGCCGCAGCGCATCTTACTCGGCTCTTGCTTCTGTCCCGAGAAACCGCCCGTAGACGATACGTTGGGCCTTGCCGAATAGGATCACGGCATAGACCTCGGGGCTGCCTCCCTCCATTCCCGGCGAGCCGATGGGCATGCCGGGCACGGCGAGCCCGATCGCCTCTGGCCGTTCCTTGATGAGCCGCCGAATGGCCGCGGCGGGGACGTGGCCTTCCAGGACATAGCCATCGATGCGGGCGGTGTGACAGGAGGCAAGCTCGGCCGGGATGCCGGCCTCGGCCTTGATGCTGGTAAGGTCAGCCTGTTCGACCACGGCAACGGCAAATCCGCTTTGGCGCAGATGCTCCACCCAGCCCGTGCAGCAGCCGCAGTTCGGATCCTTCCAGACCCTGACCGCGGGCGCGTCCTCGGCCCGAGCCGCGCTGAGGTCCAAGGCGGCCGTAGCGCCGAGCAATTGCAGCACGGTCCGCCGTGATGGTTCTCGCCTGCAAACCATGATGTGGCTCCTTGCCTGGGCAGCTTCAGCGCGCGCTGCGGCCCAAAACGTCCATCAGCTCGGTAACGAGACGCCGTTGCTCGGCCGTATTACCGCTGACAATGGCGTGCTCGACGCAGTGGGCAATGTGGTCGCGCAGCACCTCTTCTTCGACCCGGCGCAGCGCCGCGCGCACGGCCGCGATCTGGGTGACGATGTCGATGCAGTAGCGATCGTCCTCGATCATGCGGCTCAGCCCACGCACCTGTCCCTCGATGCGGGCAAGGCGGGTGAGGCAGGGCGCTTTTGCTTTCTGACCCATCCTTGCTCGATACCCCCATAGGGTATATATGGTCAAGACGAAAAACGGATCTGCGCCGCAAAGGCGCGCGGGCCGCAAGCCAAGACAATAGGGGTTAGGAGTCATGAGCGCAAAGCTCGGTGGCGGTCATCATCCCGCGCAGCATCATCACCTCGATGCGCGTCCGGGGCAGCCCGTTGCCGCGCCGGCCCACGCACCCGTCAAGGATCCGGTGTGCGGCATGAGTGTCGACCCGCAAAACGCGCGCCATAGCCTCCAGCACGCGGGGCAGACCTTCTCCTTCTGCTCGGCGCGCTGCCGCGAGCGCTTCGCCGCGACGCCGGCGACCTATCTCGCTGGCGCAGCCGCCACCCCCGCGCCGGCGCCCGCCGGCACGATCTATACCTGTCCCATGCACCCCGAGGTGCGCCAGGTCGGACCGGGCTTCTGCCCGATCTGCGGCATGGCGCTGGAGCCGGCCGAAGCCGAGGCCGCCGCTGGACCCAACCCCGAACTCGTCGACATGACGCGGCGCTTCTGGTTCGGTCTCGTCCTGACGCTGCCGGTCTTCGTCCTGGAAATGGCAGGGCATGTCGCCAACCTGCACATGGCGCTGAGCCCGCAGCTGGCGAACTGGGTACAACTGCTGTTGGCAACACCGGTGGTGCTGTGGGCGGGCGCACCCTTTTTCGTGCGCGGCTGGGCCTCGCTCAAGGGTGGCAACCTCAACATGTTCACCTTGATAGCCATGGGCACCGGCGTCGCCTGGACCTACAGCGTGCTGGCCACCATCGCGCCCGGCCTCTTTCCCACCGCCTTGCGGGCGGGCCACGGCACCGTTCCCGTCTACTTCGAGGCCGCCGCCGTCATCACCGTGCTGGTGCTGCTGGGTCAGGTGCTTGAACTGAAAGCGCGCGAGCGAACCAGCGGGGCAATCCGCGCGCTCCTCCAACTCGCCCCGAAACAGGCGCGCCGCATTGGCGCCGACGGTCGCGAAGAGGATGTGCCGCTCACCGACGTCCGGGTCGGCGATCGCCTGCGCGTGCGCCCCGGCGACAGCGTGCCGGTCGATGGCGAAGTCCTGGAGGGACGGAGTTTTCTCGACGAGTCGATGGTCACGGGCGAAGCCATGCCCGTGGGCAAGGCGGTCGGCGACAAGGTGATCGGCGGCACCTTAAATCAGACCGGCAGCTTCATTGCGCGCGCCGACAGGGTCGGACGCGACACCATGCTGGCCAAGATCGTGGCCCTGGTGGGCGAAGCCCAGCGCAGCCGCGCCCCCATTCAGCGGCTCGCCGACCAGGTCTCGGGGTGGTTTGTGCCCCTCGTCATGGCAATCGCCGTCGCCGCCTTTTTTGCCTGGTTCGTGTGGGGGCCCGAGCCGCGCTTGAGCTACGGCCTGATCGCGGCCGTGTCCGTTCTCATTATCGCCTGCCCGTGCGCGCTCGGCCTGGCAACGCCCATGTCGATCATGGTGGGCGTCGGCCGCGGCGCGCAGGCGGGCGTACTGATTAGGAATGCCGAGGCGCTGGAGCGCCTGGAAAAGGTCGACACCCTCCTGGTCGACAAGACGGGGACGCTGACCGAGGGCAAGCCGCGCCTCGTGGCGCTCAAAAGCACCGGCAGCTTCAGCGAGCCGGAGCTCTTGCGCCTGGCGGCGAGCCTCGAGCGCGCCAGCCAGCACCCGCTCGCCGCCGCGATCCTCGCCGCCGCGAAAGAGCGTAACCTTGCGCTCGCCGAGGTCTCCGACTTCGCCGCGCCCACGGGCAAGGGCGTCAGCGGCCGCGTCGAGGGCCGCCAACTCGCGCTTGGCAATCAACGGCTCCTCAAGGACGCCGGCATCGATGTGGCCGCGCTTTCGGCTGAGGCCGAGGCGCTGCGGCAGGACGGGGCCACCGTGGTGTTCCTGGCCGTCGATGCCAGTGCCGCCGGCCTCATCGCCATCGCCGATCCCATCAAAAGCACGACCGCCGGCGCGCTCAGCGCGCTCAAAGAGGAGGGCCTGCGCGTCGTCATGCTGACGGGCGACACGGCGACGACGGCGCGGGCGGTCGCCACCAAACTCGGCATCAGCGAGGTCGAGGCGGAGGTTCTGCCCGAGGACAAGAGCCGGGTGGTGCAGCGCCTGCAGCAGGCGGGTCACGTCGTCGCCATGGCCGGCGACGGCATCAATGACGCCCCCGCGCTCGCCGCCGCCGACGTCGGGGTGGCGATGGCGACCGGCACCGACGTGGCAATTGAAAGCGCCGCCATCACCCTGCTGCGGGGCGACCTCGGCGGCATCGTGCGCGCGCGGCGCCTCTCGGTCGCCACCATGGCCAATATCCGCCAGAACCTGTTCTTCGCCTTCCTCTACAATGCCGCCGGCGTCCCGCTGGCCGCGGGTGTGCTCTATCCCCTGCTCGGGGTTCTGCTCTCGCCTGTCGTCGCCGCCGCGGCCATGGCGCTCTCCTCGGTCAGCGTTATCGCCAACGCGCTCCGACTGCGGACCCAATCGCTATAAGCCGCCCCGGCGCAAGCGCGGACGCCGGTCGGAGGTTAACCGCCCGCCGCCGGTCCCACCATCACCTCGACTTTGACCGAGCCGGCGGTTGCAAAGCGCAAGGTCAGCTCGAAATCGTCGTAGGCCGTACCTTTTTGAAGCCGCTACTGAGAATGTGCGGGCCCTCAGCGCTGAGCGTCAGTTCGCCGCGCGCGGGGATGGTAAAGCCCGATCGCGGTTTGCCCTTCCCATCCAGCAGCGTCACACGCGCCGCAATCGGCGTCGAGCCGCCAAGCAACCGCGCCGCCTTGGCGCCGCTGTTTTTCAAGGGTGACGCGAGCGCAACCTGACCAGCGCCGGTCTCGGGCACCCAGGGAGGCACGATTTTGATGTTTTTTTGGGTCTGCTCATGCGCCGGCGCGGGAGCACTCAGCAGCACCCGCAGCGCGCTCGCGAACCCAGGTCAACGCCGGCAGCGCCTGCGCGGGCCGCCGTGATATTTGCCCGCCGTTGCGACTGGCCGACGCCGGATCGGCGGCGTACGCCCTCGCCGGCATTGCTTAGGGCACCAAGACGACGCGGCCCACCACCTTGCCCGCCTTCAGGGCGCTGAGCGCGGCGCTCGCCTCGCTGAGTTTTTGCCGTGTCACTTTGATGGGCTTCAACGTGCCCTTTTGCGCCAGACCCACGAGCTCCTTCAGCTCCGGCAAACTGCCGACATAGGAGCCTCTGAGCCCCATGCCGCGCAGGGGCAAATAGACGATGGGCAGTTTCAATTCCCCGCCGTAGAGCCCGACCACCACGATCTCACCCCCCTTGCGCAAGGCGGCGATCCCCAGATTGATGGTCGCCCCTGAGCCGACCAGGTCGAGCACCGAGGTGGCGCCGCCACCGGTGGCCTTGCTGATCTGCTGGGCCGCATCGCCGGCGGATCCGTCGATCGCCGCCAGCGCACCCGCCTCCAGCGCCGCCTGGCGTTTGCCGGCATCGATATCGACGACGATGGCGCCTTGCCCACCGATGGCGCGCAAGACCCGCAAGGCCATGTGGCCCAGACCGCCGGCGCCCATGATGACGACCGGCTCGTCCTTGATCTTGGCGCCGAACTTCTTCAGCGCCGAATAGGTGGTGACGCCGGAGCAGGCCAGCGGCGCCGTCTCGGCGGGATCGAGCGTGCCGAGATCCACGCAATAGCGCTCGTGCGGCACCAGCACGTATTCGGCGTAGCCGCCCGGCGTGAACACGCCCATCGAGCGCGTCTTGACGGCGCACAGGTTCTCCTCGCCGCGCCGGCAGGTCGGGCACTCGCCGCAGCCGAGCCAGGGATAGACGACGGCGGCCATGCCGGGCGCCACCGCCTTGACGTCCGGCCCGATCTTGACGACCTCGCCGGAGATTTCGTGCCCCATGGTCAGGGGCAGCGTCACACCGCGATCCTTCAGCGTCATCTTGTTGCCGGAGCCAAGATCGTAGACGCCTTCCCAGATGTGAATGTCGCTGTGACACACGCCCGCAGCCGTCATGCGCAGCAGAACTTCGGCCCCCTTGGGCTCTGGCGTGGGGTATTCAATGCGCTCGAGCGGTTGATTGTGCTTGGTGACGCAGTAACAGGCGTGGGTCATGGTGTCCTACCTTGTCTCGCGGGCGACCTCGCCAGCCCAGTCAAGCGCGGAACCCCTTGGCCTGCAACCCAATTGCGCCAACGACGTTTGAGCTAGGTGAGGTCAATCGAAGGCAAGGACAAAAATCATGGCGAACCCACGTCGTACGAGCAAGCCCAAGCGCCAGCGCCGCAGCCGCAGCAAGGCGCTGGCAAGCGCGCCCGCGCCGGCTTTGCGGCAGGAGCTGATGCCGGTAGCCGCCGGCGGTGATCTCTTCGAACTGATGGGCACCATGGCGGCGCGCTGCGCCGAACTCCCCTTGCGCTTGCTGCGGGCACGCTCACCCCTGGAGGTCTGGCAGGAGCAGATGCTATTCATTCAAAGCGTCACCAACGCCTACCGACTGGCGGCGCGGATGACCGCGATGCCGGGCTTTATGGCCGGGCGGACAAAAGCCGCGCGCGGCACGCGAAAGACCCCTCGGACTAAAGGACGCGCGCGTTAGGTCCCCTTTGGCCCCGGCGCGGGCCGACGCCCAGCGAAAAGGCGACACG
>Ga0075434_100005487_pt1 | contig 11550 bp, 9 predicted proteins | sample RhiMethybrSRZTD3_FD_75298 | JGI IMG/M metagenome (GOLD analysis project Ga0075434, IMG submission 75298) | Populus rhizosphere microbial communities from Tennessee, USA - Rhizosphere MetaG P. TD hybrid SRZTD3 | ecosystem: Host-associated > Plants > Roots > Rhizosphere > Soil | place: USA... | reverse complement strand
GCAAACTGCAGACGCCAAACCCGCGTTCGAAGAGTGGCCGATCTGTACCATGACGGTCGCGATGCCGGATGCCGACTGGGCGAAGCTCGACCCCGAGTTCGCCGCCGGCAAGAAAGCGCTGGCCGCCGGGGACTGGGATGGTGCGATTGCGGCGCTGAAATCCGCCGCGCTACGCGATCCGCGCAACGCCGACATCCAGAACTACATTGGCTATGCCTATCGGCGGCTGCGTCAGATGGGTCCGGCGATCGGACATTACCAACAGGCGTTGATGCTCAATCCGCGCCATCGCAGTGCCCACGAGCATCTCGGCGAAGCCAGTCTGGTGCTTGGCGACCCTGCGACGGCCGAGCAGCATCTCGCTCACTTGGAGGACATCTGCCTTATTGGCTGCGACGAACACGACGACCTCAAGCGGGCCATCGCGGCGTTCAAGAAGTTGGCGTCTCGCTGAAGCCCACGAGCAGACCCTGCGCTGAAACGGCCAAAAAGCAACTCACCAAAGAACACAGCGAGACCCGCAACAGTTGGCGGCGATCTGCGTCGATCTGTGACCGTTATGATTTGGAAGCCTAGTACCTGTGGGCGAGGTGTAATCTACCTGCCATACCAATGCTTTTCCCGCCACAGCCTATACCTTCGACGCGACTTCAGCTCGCGAGCCAAGTAGCCGAGGGCAAAACCAAAAGCCAATGGCGGTATCAACAACACAGCAGCGCTGGTCAGCATTTACGCACCCAAGATCGTGAATGTGTTTTCTTGATCGTTCGCGGACGGGTCGGCCTATCAGTCGACGAACGGAGCAAATAGTGCGCCACTGTATATGCCGAAGCACTCAACAAGTCTGTGATCGCGACTGTATCAAATTACCGCAATCGAAAATAGGGGGCGGGTGCATAAGCGCCTGGCCAAGCTTGCACAGTAGGGCAAATCAGGCGCGGTTGAGCGCCGCCTCGCAGAGCTTTATCGGATCGGCCTCGCCAGTCGCTTCAGCCGCCGCGACAATTCTCGCCTCGATTGCTTCGCGCAATCTGGGTTCGACAAAAGCCAGGTCGGCGGTTGCCATTTCGAGCGCAAGCGCTATAGCGGCCAAGGTCTCAGGTTTGAATGTGGGCATGGTTGCACCCAACTTTGCGCTATTGCAGCACCAAGTTGTCGCCCCTGAATATCAAATGCTCGAAAGGCGCCATGAAGGAGGCGCCCTCGATCACTTATTCGCGCTTGCGCCGTGAACGATGCGCTCACAACCTTCCTGCCGTTAATCTCATTTTTATAGTCGCCATAGCGGCTCCCGCTTGAATTCCGCGGCCGATGCAAACACGTCTCCCGCACTGACCCCGTGCCGGAGCGAAACCTGTGTGGCTGCGACTGGAGCCTCGACGCCGCTCGCTCGGAGCTCGTGAAAGGTCTGCGCAATGCGGTAGCGCTCCAGCAATCGGCTGCTGGAGAAGTCAGAGAGACCTGTCATTCCTTTACCTTGTCAGTGAACCCCGGGCTGCGGCCCTGTCTTAAAAGCTTACCTGGGCGGATTGTTCCCTGAAGGCGGAACTTACTTCGCCGCGAACGCCTTTGGGACTGGAACTCTGGACGGCCAACCCAAGTTCAATTCGGGTAAGGAAGGTACGTCTTGTTTGAATCCGCAGCCGAAGCTCAAACCGTCGTCGATCCGCAGGACGCCGCCGAGTCCGCGGGGCTGAGGTACGTCTCGGACGACCGCCCTGGGATACGCCGCCGGAGGTCGGGAAAAGGCTTTGCGTACACGCGTCCAGACGGGACCGCTCTGACAGACGACCAAGTCATCAGGCGGATCAAGGCCCTTGTCATCCCGCCGGCCTGGACCGACGTCTGGATTTGCCCCTTTCCGGACGGGCACATTCAGGTGACCGGCCGTGATGCAAAGGGCCGAAAGCAGTATCGCTATCATCCGCGTTTCCGCGAAGTGCGCGAGAGCACGAAGTACGAGCATATGGTCGCGTTCGCCGAGGCGTTGCCGGCCATTCGCGCCAAGGTGCGCGCGCATATGGCGCTCCGCGGTCTGCCGCGCCAGAAGGTGCTCGCAACAGTCGTTCAGCTTCTGGAATCCACGCTCATTCGCGTCGGGAATGATGACTATGCCAAGCAGAACAACAGCTACGGTTTGACGACTCTGAAGACCCGCCACGCATCCGTTGATGGAAACGAGGTTCGTTTTCGATTCACCGGCAAGAGTGGAAAGCAGTGGTTGCTGCGCGTCAAAGATCGCCGCATCGCAAAAATCATCAGGGCGTGTCAGGAGCTTCCTGGTCAAGAGTTGCTGCAGTATTTGGACGATGATGGAAAACCGCAGGACGTGACCTCGACTGACGTGAACGATTATTTGAAGGAGATCACCGGCCAGTACATCACGGCGAAGGATTTTCGCACCTGGGCCGGCACGGTGCTCGCCGCAATGGCCTTGAATGAGTTGAAGGCCTTCGACAGCGCGGCGCAGGCGAAGCGCAATCTTCGCGCGGCCATCGAGAACGTAGCGGCGCGGCTCGGCAACACGCCGACGATCTGCCGCAAATGCTATGTGCACCCGGAAGTGCTCACGTCCTATCTGGACGGCAACCTGGTCCTTGAGATCAAGTCGGCGGTGGAGAGCGAATTGCGCGATGCGCTTCCCGGGCTTCACCCCGAGGAGGCCGCTGTGCTGGCCATGTTGCGCAGTCGCCTCGCCAAGGAAGCCGGCGGCCGGAAAACGCAAAAGCGGGCCGCATAGGCCGGAGGCCGCTTTTCAGCACCTGCTCACGCTTGCTCCACCGGCCGCTGGCGCCAGCGGCCGATTGCCATCTAATATTCATTTGGGGGCCGAATCGGTGCGGCGGTGAGCGGGGGCTGGGACGATGAATCACATTCAGCGTGTGATCGTAGATGAGGCGTCAGAAGCTTTTTGGGACGCCTTCGTGAGGGCGTTGGATCTGGATGACCTGGGCAGTCTGAAGGACGCGGCGGAGACGCTGCAGATGACGTCGCCGGCAGCGGCAGCGGCGATAGCCGATGTCATTGAAGCCGGCGAGGGCCCTGGGAAGCCGCCTGCGATCATCAAATGGCTCGTTGCCGCACTACGAGGGCCACTTGTGGCCCGGCTGCACTAGAGGCGGTTGCGCCGTCACCTTGGCCATCTGGCCGCTGCAAGACCTTGCCGGCGATCCGTGTGCCGACAGACGCCAGCCGTGCTCCTCAGGGTTGATCCGCGGGCTTGGCCGTGGGAAATAGGGGCGTGCGGCAAGCTTTCGGGCCTTGGACGGTTATGAAGCGCTTTGATTCTTGAACAGAATCAAAGCAGTATTACCTTATCGCCGTCCGCCAGAGTTTGCGGCCACGCAGCATGGGTTGTCTGGCCGCCTGCTGCGGCGCGGGTGTAGCTCAATGGTAGAGCAGAAGCCTTCCAAGCTTATGACGAGGGTTCGATTCCCTTCACCCGCTCCAATACTTAGCGGAAACTAGTTACAAGGTTTTGCTATCGGTTTTGCAGCGAATCCAAGTGTTGTTTACCCGTGCGACAAATGGATCAGAGTCGGCACTCGCGAAGCCATTGAAGCGTGCGGCTACTATATCTCCGGCCCCATGTTTTGGGCTCCCCACCTGTTTTGGGCTCCCCACCAACTTCTCAAGAACCGTTGGGGCTATCGAAACGACGTGCTTCATTGAATTGCAGGATCGCGGCTCCTAATCGCGGCAATGCGGCCACGTATCAATCCTTGGTTCGTGTCCACGTCACGTGAACAGTGTTGATCTTCAGATCGGGGGTGCCGAAACCCCGCCACCACTCCCACAGTGCGCATTCGTTGGATCGGTGAGAAGCGCGCCATCAAACCGCGGTCCGAAAATGTTAGACGACCGGAACATGGCTCACTGCGCGCGGTTGATTACGTCTAACTGGAGGACCACGAATGCCATCAAGATTCCCGATCGCATCCGCAGCGGCTGCCATCATTCTGTCGACAGCCGCCTCCGCATTCGCGCAGGACCCCGTCGCCCGCGGCAAGTATCTCGCGACCTTCGGCGGCTGCACGGATTGCCACACGCCCGGGTACTTCTTCGGCAAGCCGGACGAGAAGCGCCACCTCGCCGGCTCGGAAGTGGGCTTCGAGATTCCCGGGCTCGGCGTGTTCCACGGCCCGAACTTGACGCCCGACAAGGAGACCGGCCTCGGCAACTGGTCGAATCAGGATATCGTCACCGCGCTGCAGACCGGCCTGCGACCTGACAAGCGTATCCTAGCGCCGATCATGCCGTGGAAAGCGCTGGCGCAGCTCACCAAGGACGACGCGAACGCGATCGCGGCCTACCTCAGGAGCATCCCGGCGGTGAAGAACAAGGTGCCGGGCCCGTTCGGGCCGACCGAGAAGCCGACCTCGTTCGTGATGACGATCGTGCCGCCGCCAGGCGCGCCAGCGCCGAAATAGCGGTTCAGGTAAGCCGCGTCCCGACCGCGAGCGCGTTGCCGTGCAGGAACTCCTCCGCGCTCATCGGCTGCTTGCCGGCGCGCTGCAGCTTTCCACAGACTCGATACCCGTCTTCGGGTAGGTTTTTGGCTCACACTGTGGCCCACACAGATTTTCTCGCCGCCTCAGAAATCCCCGTAAAATGGGAACTTCTCGTAAATGAAAATCGCGGTTAGGCGCCCTTCACCCGCTCCAGCTCAGCTGAATTTTACGGTTCACTCAAGCCTGACCCTTGAAGCCCGGCCGCGCGCCTCCATAACGGTCGCGACCGCGCGTAGCGTGCTCGCCTGCAGACGCGTCCGTGCGCTCGCTAAGCGGGCAGCGGGCGTGACGCAGACCGCAAACCACCTCCGCTGTCCGCTCGAATCGACACACCTGGCTGAGTTGAAGGAGTATTTGGACAGACGCCGGGTTTGTTGGGCGGACCATGCCGGTTCAAGGAGAATGCGACCTGCAAAGTATGGGTGAATGCAGGGCTGAATTCGAAATTCAGACCGGAAATCGGTAGGATAAATGCCGTACCGAACAGCGGGTTGACGCCGCCCTTGATCGGCACGACCAATTGAAATTGCGTCTTTACGGTGACCTTGCTCATGCAGGTCGTATCAGTGTTGTCGCCATGAGCTTCCAGGTTCTTAAAGAATCGCGTCAGCCAACTGTCGAGATCAAGGGGAATGGGTAATCTTCTCACAGAGTCATCGCATCTTACGCGCTGTAAGCCCGCGAGTGTCTGTGGCACGTCGAATTCGATTTGGGAGGAAGTAACGCTCTTGCCTTGAAGGCCAGCCTGTAAGTTGGGCGCCTTGTTTTGGGAGGAGACAAGCTCCGCAACGGAACTAAGCCCGATGCGATTGAGATCAATTCCGACGTATGTAACGCCCCCACTGTTATCCGATTGAAGAGTCAGCTGGACGGCCGCACTCTTTTTAGGATCGAGATAGCGGGAATGAGTCTGGAGAAAGTCCTTCAGTTCGCATTGAACCGTGGTGGCGACAGCGCTAACCGGAACGTTATGTGTCCATGAATGGATACCCAATATTCCTTCAAATCCTGGCAGAAACGGCCCGCATCCACTGAGGGCGAGCCCGGTTGCCGCAATAATCAACACACGCGCGAACGCGACCGTCGCACGCATAATCTCCCCCTCACTGCACAACACACTCAGAATGGTCAAAGCCTAGGGCATGTTTTACAGACACTGCTAGTGTAAACAGGCCACACTCAAAAAATTTCGGTAATGCAAAACCTGCTGCTGTGTCTTCCAAAGATTGCGGCCACGGCGTCAAACAATTGCGAAGACCAGCTGACGCGAAACTGGTCGGCGAGCGACTGCTTTCTCGTCGACAGCACCAAGCCAGCCATGCCGCTTGCGCTGGGTTGCGGAACCGCGACGGTCTTTAGCTTCCATCTGCTGGAGTTTTGCATTCGCGCCATAACCGTCTGATGCGATTGGAGCGTGATCACCGGGCGATCCTCGCCCCGAAGACAGCCGAGGCTTCCTTGGGCGAGTCCGCGCACCGAATGCTGTCAGCCGGTTGCCTTCATCATCGCAGCTATCGTCGCACCCGCAGGTGTTTGCAGCAGTGCGATGACATGGGACGCTTTCTCGAGCTTGCCTCGCATGACTGTTAGATGCGCCTTGTGGCTTCAACGATGGGAGCGTTCGCAGGGGCGAAAAGGGCGTAGCACTCCGCTACGCGACTACCTCAGTCTTGGCGATGACGCGCACCGAACGCGCAGACCCCATCCACAAGCAGACGGGCCAGCGAGCTGGCAAGTTCAACCGAACGGCGTTATGTGTCTCCTGGTTGCAAGCTGGATTGCTCCTAATGCAAATGACCTCTTGCTCCGACAATTCTAGAAACAGCACTACAGCTTCGCGGTCCGCGTGTTTTGCGCTTGCGGGTTTGGCACTTTTGATCTCGCTAGGAGATAAAGCGTTAGCTGCCAGCGCCCGGAGCGTACCCTCGGTCCAGTCTATCGATTCACGTGCCGCTGGCGATCCAGTAATGGCGATTGTTTCGCTGCGGAGCCAACGGATCGAAATCTACGATGCGCAGGGGTTGATCCTGAGGGCGCCGGTATCGAGTGGTCAGGGGGGGCGCGAGACGCCCGCCGGCATCTTCAGCGTTCTCCAGAAGGACGCGGAGCACTATTCGAACCTGTACGAGGATGGCTACATGCCGCATATGCAGCGCCTCACCTGGTCGGGCATCGCGCTGCACGGAGGAGTTCTTCCCGGCTATCCAGCGTCCCATGGCTGCGTGCGGATGCCCTTTGCGTTCGCTGCACGTCTGTTTGATGCAACCCGCCTTGGCATGCGGGTGATCGTGGCGCCGACTGATACGGCGCCCGTTGAGATCGCGCACCGGAATCTGTTCCACTCAAAATCGGAAGCAAGCGCCTTGGCCGCTGTCCGCGTAGCGGAGGCAGCTGAGGCGGCCAAGAACGCGGATCAGGCAAGACTCGCAGCGGTGGGAGCCGCTCGCGACGCCGCGAGGGCGATGATGCCGGTGCGCGTGGCGGAGAATTTAAAGCTCAGAGCTGAGGAGCAATTGGCGGCCGCGGAGGAGACGCTCGCCACCGCAAACTCGGCCGAGGCAAAGACGCAGGCAGAGGACTCCAGGGCAAAGGCCCTCGACAAGATTGCCGAGTTGCGGGCGCAATGGGCTGCCGCCAAGGCCGATTTGCAACCGAAGCTTGATGCCGTTGCGCCTGCGCGTGCAGCTGCTGCCGCCGCGGAGGCGTTGCGAGCTGCTGCAGCACAGGCGGTTCATGACGCTACGCGCGAGCTCGAGCCAGTATCGATGTTCATCAGCCGCAAGACCCAGCGGCTCTATGTTCGGCGCGCGTTTCAGCCGATCTGGGAAAGCCCGGTAACAATCCTCGACGCCGATCGCGCCTTAGGTACGCACGTCTTCACGGCCCTGGAGCGAGCCAGCAGTGACAGGAGTGTGCGATGGAGCGCCGTCACGTTGGACGATGGACGTCCGCGCGGCTCCGTCATAGAGCCACAAAGCCGGGGTGGCGGAGGCCGAGGTCAGGCCATCGAGCCGAAGGTGTCGGAACCGACCAGTGCGAAGCTCGCGATCGACCGCATTGTGATTCCGCAGGATGCGTTGGATCGCATCGCCGGGATGTTGTCGCCGCGATCCTCGCTGATCGTATCCGACGAAGAGTTGAGCGCGGAGACTGGCAAAGACACGGAGTTTGTGGTCATCCTCAGCGGCGAGCCACAGGGCAGCATGAAGTCGCGCCGACGCGGCTCGGGGAACTAAACTTAGTCAGGCCGGGGAATTCTGACCGCGGAATAGTCCATCATGCCTTGGTAACATCGCATGGCAACGCGCCTTAACTCCACATGCGACGCATCCTGGCTCGGATATCGACCTCCGCACTCGATCGCTTATCCTGACCATGCGCGGATCTGGTCGCCGGCCAGGAGCACGCCTTGAAGTGAGCTAGCATCGCGTTGGGGATGAACCGCGTGCGTTGTGCATAGACATGGCGGTCGCCGGTGCCGCGCTGCCCATGCGTGAAGAAGCGCTGCGGGACCATGAGGTGCAGATGATCCTTCGCCCGCGTCATGGCAACGTACAGCAACCGCCGCTCTTCCTCGATCTCGGGCGTTGAGCCGGTTGCAAGATCGGACGGCAAGCATCCGTCGACTGCATTGAGCAGAAAAACGGACGTCCACTCTTGTCCCTTGGCGGAGTGGATTGTTGAGAGGATCAGATAGTCTTCATCGAGAAGAGGAACTCCCGCCTCATCGCTAGTCGCGCTGGGCGGATCGAGCGTTAGCTCGGTCAAGAAACGCTCGCGGCTCGGGTAAGTAGCGGCGATTTGTACAAGCTGCTGCAAGTCGGTTTGCCGCAGCGCTGCATCCTCGTGAAGGCGTTCCAGATGCGGCGCATACCAACGACAGACGAGATCAAGCTCCGCCGGCCAGCCGGTCGCATTTCTGCGCAGCGTGCCCATTGTGGCTTCGAAATCCGGCCAGTGTTCGGCGGTTGCAACCGGAGGCTTAAATTGACTCAGGCCTCGGATCGGGTCGAGGCTGTCCGCCATGCGGTCGAGGAGCTTCGCGGCCGAGCTGGGCCCGACGCCCGGGAGCAATTGCGCCACGCGAAATCCGGCGACGCGGTCGCGAAAGTTTTGTGCCCAACGCAGGACCGCCAGCACGTCCTTGATGTGCGCGGCTTCGAGAAATTTGAGCCCGCCGAATTTCACGAAGGGAATATTGCGGCGCGTAAGCTCGACTTCGAGACTCGCGCTGTGATGCGATGCCCGAAAGAGAACGGCCTGGGCCTTCAGAATGGTTCCTGCTTCCCGAGTTTCGAGGATCTTTTCGACAATGTAGCCGGCTTGTGCCGCGTCGTCCGCGACATGAACGAGGAACGGCCTTTCAGCCGATGCGCGGTCCGACCAGAGATTTTTGGTAAAGCGCTCGGAGGCAAGCTCGATGACGGCATTGGCCGCAGCTAGTATCGGCTGTGTCGATCGGTAGTTGCGCTCCAGCGTTATGATTTCCGCATTCGGACTGAAATGGCCGGGGAAGTCGAGGATGTTGCGCACGGTCGCTGCGCGAAAGGAATAGATCGACTGCGCGTCGTCGCCGACAACAGTCAGACCGCGGCCGGTTGGCTTCAGGGCCAGCAGGATCGAGGACTGCAGGCGATTCGTATCCTGATACTCATCGACCAGCACGTAATCGAAACGCGCGGCCACGTCTTCCGCGACCGAGCCCTCGACCATCATTTGAGCCCAGTAGAGGAGGAGATCATCATAATCCAGTACGTTCTGCCTCTGCTTTGCCTCCACATAGGCCCCGAAAAGGATTTTCAACTCCGCTTCCCATTCGACACACCATGGAAAGAAGCTTCCGAGCACTTCGCCGAGCGGTGCTTCGGCGTTGACGGCACGCGAATAGATTGAAAGGCAGGTTCCTTTCATGGGGAAGCGCTTCTCGGTCTTTGAGAAACCGAGATCGTGGCGAGCGAGGTTCATGAGATCGGCGGAGTCTTCACGGTCATGAATTGTGAATGCGTTGTTTAGGCCGATATCGAGCGCGTACTCGCGGAGGAGCCGCGCCCCGATGGCATGAAATGTTCCCGACCAGCTCAGCGCATCCGTCATTAGCCCGGCCTTTGCGCCCAGTACCTGACCGATGATGTGCTCAACTCTTCGCTGCATCTCGGCAGCGGCGCGGCGCGAGAAGGTTAGTAACATCATGCGGCGTGGATCGCAGCCCGAGACGATCAGATGCGCGACGCGGTTGGCGAGCGTATTGGTCTTGCCGGAGCCCGCTCCCGCGATAATGAGGAGAGGCGAAGCTTCTTCGAGCGAGCCGCAGCCATGCTCGACGGCGCGGCGTTGTTCCGAGTTCAGTTTCGCAAGGTACGGCGCGGCCAATGGCGAAAGGTTGAGCCCCGCGCGGGTGCCCTGTCGGGCAGTGCCGATTAAATCGTTGTTTCCCTGACTCATTTTGCCCGTTGCTCCGACTCGCTTATCCCAGTACAGAGCATGAACGGAAAGGCTTGTCGATCCGTGAACACCAAGGACCCGGGGAGAGATGGCACGAAGAGCCGGAAGCGCCGATCTGCCCCTGCATGGCGGGCACGTCCCTCAATGGCTAGCCGACCGGATGACCCGCCTCGGCGCGGTCATGGCGCAAGCCATCGTGCACCACTATGGCCGTGATGAACTGCTGCGGCGGCTCGCCAATCCTTTCTGGTTTCAGTCCTTCGGCGCCGTGATGGGAATGGACTGGCATTCGTCAGGCATCACGACGAGCGTCATCGGAGCGCTTAAGCGGGGATTAACGCCATTGGGGAATGAGCTCGGCGTTTACGTGTGCGGTGGGCGTGGGAAGCATTCACGGCAGACGCCGCAAGAGCTCATATCCATCGGCGACCGGGTGGGATTTGACGGAGCTGCGTTAGCCCAGACGAGCCGACTGGTGGCCAAGATCGACAGTGCGGCTGTTCAGGACGGCTTCGATTTGTACCTGCATGGGTTCATCGTCACGGACGACGGAAGCTGGACTGTTGTGCAGCAGGGCATGAACGACCAGCCCAAGCTGGCGCGGCGCTATCACTGGCTGTCGGAGGGTTTGAAAAGCTTTGTGGACGATCCGCATGCCGCCATTGATGGCGTAGGGCAGGGGACAATTGTCAATCTCGCTGACCGGCGCGCAAGGGCGTCACGTCACGCGCAGCTGGAGCTTCTAACGTCCCTTGGTCCGGAACGGATCGCACGTGAGCTCGTGGCGCTTGAGGCAGACGACCAGCGGCCCGTGTCGCCGGCCGAGCAGCTGATGCTGCCGCATTTGGTCATGCCGCATCATCACGATGTCCGCGCCAGCAATGTCATTGCGCGACGTCTGCATGGCAACTTAGCCGCGGCCGCCGACCGCGGGCCGAAGGATTTTTCAGAATTGCTACTGACACCGGGCGTAGGAGCGAGGACTGTCCGTGCTTTGGCGATGGTGGCGGAAGTCGTTCACGGAGCGCCATACCGCTTCACGGATCCAGCGCGGTTTTCATTTGCGCTCGGCGGCAAGGATCGTCATCCCTTCCCGGTGCCACTCAAAGTCTATGACGAGACTATCAGCGTGCTGAAGTCCGCCGTTCAAAAAGCGAAACTCGGACGCGATGAAGAACTCGGCGCGTTGCAGCGCCTCGACGAACAGGCCCGGAACCTCGAACGCAGCGCTCGCGGTCCCTCCGTGGAAAAGCTGATAGCCGAAGAGGACAATCTTTCGCATTCCTATGGCGGACGGTCGGTCTTTGGATGGGAACCGCCGTCGACAAGCGGTCTTTGTGAAGGGCAACACAAGCAGAAAGCAGCCTCGGGCTCAGAGGAGTAGAAGGTGCGCAATGTTGTCACTGGCGACGCGGGGCGTCTGACAGCTACCCGGACCAAGACTCTTGCCGCTCAACGTGCAAAATTCCGCATTGCGCGACGTTGTGGTCGTCGAATAACATTGCTGACAGCATTAGGATCTATCGACGAGTTCAAGCGACTACCCTCGCGTTCGCATCACGCAAACCTGACGCAGACAGTCAGCACATTGGAGAAA
>Ga0075434_100005486_pt1 | contig 11553 bp, 12 predicted proteins | sample RhiMethybrSRZTD3_FD_75298 | JGI IMG/M metagenome (GOLD analysis project Ga0075434, IMG submission 75298) | Populus rhizosphere microbial communities from Tennessee, USA - Rhizosphere MetaG P. TD hybrid SRZTD3 | ecosystem: Host-associated > Plants > Roots > Rhizosphere > Soil | place: USA... | reverse complement strand
CGAGGACGCGTTTCGCGCGCTACGCCGAGCCTCGTCGCGCGCGGTCACCATCCACGTCGGGGCGGAGCACACCGAGGCCGAGTTCTCGCTCCGCGATCCGGCGGACACGCGCGAACTGCTCGCGTGGATTCTGACGCACGCGTGAGTGGAGCAAAAGCAGAAGGGCGCGCCGTTGCGCGCCCTTCGTTGATCTACTTCTTCTTCTTCGCCGCCTTCTTCGCGGGTGGCTTCGCCGCTTTCTTCACCGCCTTCGCCACGGGCTTCTTCGCCGCCGCTGCGTGCTTCACTGGCTTTGCCGGCTCGGCCTTCGCCACGTGGACGGGTTTCGCTGGAGCGGCTGTCTTCGCCACGGGAGCGTGCTTGATTTGCGACATCGGCTTCGCCATTGGAACGGACGCGCGTGGCGGCGCGCCGTTCATCGCCGCGAGCGCCGCTTCGGCGCGTGCCGCAGCCTCGGCCTTCGCCTGCGCGGCCTGCTCGGCCGCGATCTTCGTGGCGGTCGGCCGCGCGCGCTCAGTGTCGGGACGCTTCTTGTGCGCCTCCTCTGCGGCGCGAATCAATTTGTCGGCTTCGTCCTGCGTCATCTGACCGCGCTTCACCATGTACTGCACGAGATCGCGGGCGCTCTCGATGGCGAAGCCGGCAATTCCGGCGGCGGCACTGATGACGTCTTTCATCGCCGCAGCCACCTTGGTTCCAGCTTCCTGGCTGATGAGCTGCGCGCGCTCCGCGAGCTCGGCGACGGTGTCCCGCATGTCGGCGCCGCGGTGCCCGGGCGATCGATGCACCGGGGGTGGGGCGGAATTCGCTGGGGACTCCGGTTCGCCCGGCCTCGTCTCACCAGGATTGGTCTTATCCATCATCTTTTGGCCGTCGTCCGAGCGTTCAGAGGGGTGGCGGCCCGGGGATCGAGTCGGCCGTCGCAACCTCGCGGCTCCCGGGGCGCCGAGTGGGCGAATAATTGGGATGGGGCACCGGCTACGCAAGGCGCGCTCAGGAGTTCTGAAACGCAAGCCGCATCCGTAGAGTTCCAGTCAACAATTGCCAGTATAATCACGACACTACAACGACATCACTACGTCTCAATGCTCAGCGGATTGCGGGTTCTCGACTTCACGCGCGTACTGGCCGGTCCCCTTTGTACGATGCACCTGGGAGACCTCGGAGCGGACGTCATCAAGGTCGAGCGGCCCGGCTCTGGTGATGATACGCGCGGTTGGGGCCCCCCGTTCGATCGGAACGGCATCAGCGCCTACTATCTCAGTGTCAATCGCAACAAGCTCGGGATGGCACTCGACCTGGGTGATCCCTCGGCTCGGGCACAGATCGAAAACCTGGTGGGCGGGGCCGACGTGGTGGTCGACAACTTTCGACGCGGTACGCTCGAGAGCCGCGGAATCGATCCGGCGACGCTGCTAGCCGAGCACCCGCGTCTCATTTGGTGCACGATCACCGGCTTCGGTGAGCACAGCGATCGCCCGGGCTACGACTTCGTGGTGCAGGCCGAGTGTGGCTGGATGGCGATCACGGGAGAGCGCGACGGAGATCCAATGAAGTCCGGTGTCGCGCTCGCCGATATCCTTGCCGGAAAGGACGCAACGATCGCGATCCTTGCTGCGCTCGCGGAACGCGATCGGACCGGCAAGGGGAGGCGCATCTTCATTTCATTGGCCCACAGTGCGCGAGCGGCGCTGATCAATGTGGCACAGAACGTAATGGTGGGCGGACGAGACGCCTCGCGGTGGGGCAATGGGCATCCGAATCTGGTACCGTATCAGCTGTTCCACGCAGCCGATCGTCCGATAGTCGTGGCCGTGGGTACCGACGCGCAGTGGAGCGCATGCGCCCGAGCGCTGGGACTCGATGACCTCGCGGACGACGCAGCGCTCTCGGTGAATTCCGGTCGTGTCCAGCAGCGTGCGCGGATCGTCGATGCGTTCGAGCGGGCGCTCGCGCGGCGGTCGGCGGAGGAATGGACGGAGCTTCTCTCCACTGCCGGCGTTCCGGTTGGGGTGGTGCGATCGGTGCTCGACGTCGTGCGGGACGCTGGAGGCTCGCCGCTCACCGGGATGCCCGCGAGCGTGGGAGGTCCGACGCGTTATGCGCCGCCGTCGCTCGACGAGCACGGAGCGCTCGTCAGGGCTCACGGCTGGGATGCCTTCTCCAAGGCAGCAACAGTCGCCTGACGCCGAACGAACCTCGAATTCACGAGGTTAAGGATCGTCGTTGTTACGGCCGCAAAGATGGCTCGTCCGTACCAACATGGCGACCCGACTTCGTACCGAAGGCAGTCCACCTGCCCTGTCCGAACCCCGGGACGGGCGTTACTCTGTTGCCGTGAAGACGACGGAGCAGCAGCCCACCCCCCAAATCGTTGATCAGGACACCGATCAACTCATCATCCAGCGCGTCCTGGCAGGGAATCGTGACGCTTTCACGATTCTCATCACTCGGTACAGCGATCCCTTGTACCGCCACGCGCTCTGCATGACCGGGAGCCCGGACGTCGCCGAGGACATCCTTCAGCTGAGCTTCATCAAGGCGTACCAGCATCTTGCCGAGGTGCGTGGGCGATTCGATGCCTGGGTGTTCCGCATCGTCGCCAACGGCTGCAAGGACTGGCTGAAGAACATTCGTCGGTCGCATCTGAGCTACGACGAAGACGACCAGCCGTCGCAGTACGCGACACCGGACGAGGAGCTCGATCGCACTGAGCTCCGCACCGATCTGGACAAAGCACTCGCCACGCTCCCAGCCTCGCTGCGGGAAGCGTTCATCATGAAACATGTCGAGGGCCGCTCCTACGAGGAGATGGCCGATCTCTTGGGAACCACGGTCGGAGCGCTGAAGATGCGCGTACATCGCGCACGCGAGGCGCTGCAGGCCCTACTCGAGGAGAAGTACGCCTGATGCTCGACGACATTCATTCAGAAGGCTCTGATTCTGGCCTCGGCCACAATGGCCAGAAGCGTCCGCGGCCGGTCGATGCGTCGCGGCCCATGGCGGACCGCGAAGTGCCGCTACTCCAGCCTACCGAACGTCGCCTCTCCGACGCCGTGCACGCGTGGCTGGACGGCGACCTGACGGAGGCGGCGGCACGCAAGACGGACAGCAACGATGTGGACTTCTGGAAGCGCCTCGACGAAGCCACGTCTGAGCGCCGACACATGCGCACGCCGGCGCACGTGCAAGCGCGCATCATCGCGTCGATTCCGGAAGGCGTACCCACGTTGGTGCGTCCCTGGTACCAGCGCGAGATGGTCATCACGCCGGCTTCGGCCCTTCGCGTCGGGGCACTCGTGGTCGTCCTCGCCGCAGCCATCGTCGCCGCCGTCGTTTACTTCGCTCGCTAGGCGACGCGGGTCCCTGCGCTCGTGACGAGGCCGGCCCTCCCGGGCCGGCCTTTCGCCGTTGCGTACCCGGACACAACTTGCTGAGGCGGCCTCTACACGCTCTGGATCACAAAGCGCGTAATGCTGTCTCCCCTGCCCGGCGGGCGCTATGACGCAGGAGAAGCAATTCGAAGAGCTGCTGCATGAATTCGAGCGGGTTGGTGTGGATCCCAACACGGTCAGCGCCGGTCTCGCGATACCGCGCGTGGTCGTGATGCGAGCACTTCACTCGCTGGCCGATGGCGCTGGGCCCACGGCGTTCCTCGCGCGGATTCGTGTGCTCATGACGGCGGGCGACGGTGACTCCGGCGATACCAGCGGCGAGCGCGACGGCCGCATCTGATCGGCCACCACCGTTAGGCGTGCCAAGGGTGCCGTGCCCCTCCCGACGAAGCGTCGAGGTCGGCTGACCCCTCCCGAGCATCGCTACAGCTGGGCATCTTTGCCATACCCTCGCTCGTGGAGCTGCGCCATGGCTGGTCGTACGCGTCGAGTCGCCTGTCTTCTCGTCGTGCCGGTGCTGGTGGCGTGCGGCATGACCCGACGCAGCGTGTCGCGCGCCGACGAGTCGGTCCGCGCTGCGCCGTCGCTCACGCGACTCCCTTCCATCGCGCGGGAGACGACCTTCGCGCGCCTGGTCGAGCGTCTTTCGGAGCCCGGCGGGTTCTTCGACTCCGATAATCTCATCTCGAACGAAACGTCGTACCTCCACGTGCTCGACGCGATGCATCGCGTGGGCGTGCGCGGCGGCGTGTACGTCGGCGTCGGCCCTGACCAGAACTTCTCGTACATCGCCGACATCCGTCCGTCGATGGCGCTCATCATCGACATACGTCGTGACAATCTGCTCGAGCATCTGCTGTTCAAGGCGATGTTTGCCATGTCACACGATCGCGCCGAATACCTCTCCGTCCTCCTGGGCCGCCCCGCGCCCCGTGATCGAGCGGCATGGCGAGATCGATCGATCCAGGATCTCGTCGACTATTTCGATCACACGCCGGCCGATTCGGGATACGTGCATTCCACCCAACGCGAGCTCGATGCCCGAATCTCGCGATTCGGCATCGTGCTCTCGCCGGTCGAAGTCGAAACCATTCGGCGCGTGCGCGGCGCGTTCGTGGTGGACTCGCTCGGCATACGTTACTCCAGTCTCGGACGCGCGCCCCGGCCATATCACCCGACATACCGTCAGCTGCTGCTGGAGCAGGATCGATCGGGGCATCAGGCGAACTTCCTCGCTCGCGACGACGCGTTTCAGTTCGTGAAGTCGATGGAGGATCGCAACCTGATCGTGCCCGTCGTGGGGAACGTCGCCGGCGACAAAGCGCTGTTGGAGATCGCCCGCTTCGTCACCGAACGCGGCGAAGTCGTGAGCGCCTTCTACCTGTCGAACGTGGAGCAGTACCTCATGCGCGACGGCAGCTTCACGAAGTTCGCGCAGAATCTCAAGCAGTTGCCGCGCAACCAGCGCAGCGTGATCATCCGCAGCTTTTTCGGTGCGCCGTTCGGCAGCGGGCATCCGCTGAACGTGCCCGGCCACACGAGCACATCGATGCTCCAGACGTTCGATTCATTCGTGAAGGAGTACGAAGCGGGAACGCTGCGGTCGTACTTCGATCTCGTCGGTCGAAACTACCTGGATCCGTGACGCTGGGGTCGCGCCGGCGCTTCCTGGCGTTAGGCGATTCCTACACGATCGGTGAGAGCGTCCTGCCGGCGGAGCGCTGGCCGGCGCAGCTCGCGCGTCGTCTACGAGCCGAAGGCATCCACGTCGACGAACCGGAGATCATCGCGACCACGGGATGGACGACGGACGAGCTCTGGGCGGGGATGGACCGCGCCTCGCCCGCCGGCGATTGCGCGATCGTCTCACTGCTCATCGGCGTGAACAATCAGTATCGCGGCCGTTCGACGGACGACTATCGCGGCGAGTTACGCAAGCTCCTCGACCGCGCAATCACACTCGCCCGCAACGATCCTTCTCGCGTCATCGTGCTCGCCGTCCCCGACTGGGGCGTGACGTCGTTCGCCGCGGGGCGGAACCGCGCCGCGATCGGGCGCGAGATCGACGCGTTCAACGCGGTGAACCGCGAGGAGACGTTGGGACGAGGCGCGCGGTACGTCGACATCGCCGAGGTGTCGCGATCGGCGGCACATGACACGACCTTGACCGCGGAGGACGGGCTGCATCCGTCCGGACGGCTCTACGCGATGTGGGCCGAGCTCGCCCTGCCTATTGCGCGAGCGATCCTCGACCGCAAAGACGTTTGAGGCTCGAGTGTGCCGGATTCGCTACCGGTCACTCAGAATGGAATCTTGTACGGCGGTGGCGTCGCGCCGTTCAGGCGGAGGTAGGGCACCGTCTGTCCCAGCGTCCACACGCTGTGCTCGCGCGACATCTCCATCCAGCGAGCCGCGGACTGCGTGTTGTTCTCGTAATCGGGTAGCGTGAACGTTTTCGAGAGTATCGCCGGCGTCGCGGCGCGCAGCGATTCCAGGACGTACGCGAAGCTGCGATCGGCGTAATCGCGAAGTGCCGCCTTCTGCTTCGGTGTCGCCGCCGTGTCGTATTGGAATGGCGCCCCGTTCAGTCCCCGGAGCACACGCGCCGCAACGTCGAGATTGATCGACGTGATGTGAATGATCTGCTCGCCGAACGTGCGAACGCCGGGCGTGGGATGAAACGTCATCGCCGTATCCGGCATCGCGTCGATGTAGGCGAGCACGGTCTCGCGCTCGCGTGTCCAGTCGGCGACCATCTGGCTCTTGGTCTGAGCAGCCAGCGGCGCCGCGGAGGCGGCGAGGACGACGCAAGCGAGCACGAAGCGATCGAGCATGGGCACCAACCGGTGGAGGACAGTGCGCGTTCCACCGCCATCTTAGTCATCGGCGACGGCGATTGCCAACGGTGTTCCCACTGGCCGCGCCGCAGACCATGACGCACCTTGTTCTTCTGTCCCCCCTTACTCGAGGACCGAACGAATGCGCTCCATCGTCGTCGCCGCGCTCGTGTGCGCGAGTGCGCTCGTGACTCCGGCTGATCCGGCATGCGCTCAAGCAGCGCGTCGACCGCTACGCGTGAGCGACATGTATCGTCTCCGCGACGTCCGTGATCCGCAGATCTCGCCCGACGGCGGATGGGTCGCCTACACCGTCGCGACCATCGACTCGGCAAAGGACAAATCGGATAGCGACATCTGGATGACGAGCTGGGACGGCACGCAAACGATTCGCGTGACGTCGTCGCCGGACGGGGAGAGCTCGCCACGCTGGAGTCCCGACGGTCGATATCTCGCCTTTCTCTCGGGCCGGCAGGAGGGCAAGGGAGCGCAGGTGTGGTTGCTCGACCGCCGAGGCGGCGAAGCGCAGCGGCTCACGCAGCTCAAAGGAGGCGTGAGTGACTACGTGTGGTCACCAGACTCCAGGCGGCTCGCCGTGGTGGTCGATGACGAGACCGATTCGACCGCGAAGAAGGACACGACCGAGCACAAGACGCCGAAGCCGATCGTGGTCGATCGTTATGGCTTCAAGCGCGACGTCGATGGGTATCTCGGCACCAGGCGCAGCCACCTCGCGGTGTTCGACGTTGCGGCGAAGAAGCTCGATACGTTGACGAAGGGCCTGGACGACGACGACTCCCCGAGTTGGTCGCCTGACGGCAAGTGGATCGCTTTCGTTCGCGCGCCGCTTCCGCAGCCGGACAACCCGGGAAATGACGACGTCTACCTCATCGAGGCCAGGGTGGGAGGTTCGCCGCGGCGCGTCTCGGACTTCGCCGGGCCGGATGGTGGACGCCCAGCGTGGAGTCCCGACGGGAAGTGGATCGCGTTCTTCCGAGGTGACGAGCCGAAGTACGAGGCTTACAGTCTGAACAAGCTCACCGTGGCCGCGGTCGACGGCTCTAGCCCGGCGCGCGTGGTTACCGCTGCACTCGATCGACCCGTATCGTCGTTCCAATTCACGGACGATGGAACCGCGGTGCTCGCGCTGGTAGCGGACGATCGGGAGCAGTACCTCGCGAGAATTCGCGTGAGCGACGGCTCCCTGGAGCGCGTCACGACTGGCAAGAGCGTGGTGAGTGCGTACAGCGCGCGCGGCGGACGTCTCGCGGTGCTCGTCAGCACGCCGGACCGCGCGCCCGAAATCCAGGCGTGGGAACGAGCCGCGGCGCCGCTGCGCGCGCTGTCGCACGTCAACGACTCGCTGTTCGCCGAGCTCCAGCTTGGCACCACCGAAGGCGTGACGTCGAAGAGCAAGGACGGCACCGAAGTCCACAGCGTGCTCGTGCGCCCGGCAGGCGTCTCGTCAGGCACGAAACTGCCTCTGATCCTGTTCATTCACGGCGGCCCCAATGGCCAGGACGCGTACAGCTTCAGTTCGATTCGCGAGCTCTTTGCCGCGAATGGCTACGCCGTGCTCTCGGTCAACTATCGTGGCTCCAATGGACGAGGCTCGGCGTTCCAGAAAGCGATCTACGGCGATTGGGGGAACAAGGAGGTCGTAGATCTTCTTGGCGCCGTAGACGAAGTCGTGCGTTCCGGCGTGGCGGATCCAGACCGTCTCGGGATCGGCGGATGGAGCTACGGCGGGATTCTCACCGATTACACGATTGCCACGACCACGCGCTTCAAGGCCGCGGCGTCCGGCGCGGGGAGCGCGCTCCAGCTCTCGATGTACGGCACGGACCAGTACATCACGCAATACAATCAGGAGATCGGCTATCCGTGGAAGAACACGGAGCAGTGGATCCGGATCTCCTATCCATTCTTCCACGCCGATCGGATCAAGACGCCGACGCTGTTCATGGGCGGGCAGGCGGACTTCAACGTGCCGATCATCGGCGGCGAGCAGATGTACCAGGCGCTCCGGACGTTAGGCGTCCCCACGGAGCTGGTGGTGTACCCGAACCAGTTCCACGGTCTGACGATTCCGAGCTACAACCGGGATCGGCTCGAGCGGTATCTGGCGTGGTTCGATCGCTATCTCAAGCCGCAGGCGACGACGGCGACACAGGCCGGCCGCACGTCGCGCTAGATCAGAGGGTGCGTCGAAGGAAGACGAGGGCGACGCCATCGCGGACATAGTCCGCGATGCGCGTCTCCTCGCGGTAGCCCGCGTTGCGCAGCGCCGCGTACGCAGCGTCGAGCGTGCCATCGTCCGGCAGCTCGGTGAAAACGAACCGGGCGCCCGATGCGCGCGATGCATCGTCCACCGCGCCCAGGAGCTCGCGCGCCACGTCCTGCTCCTCCGGCGATGCGAGTGCCATGAGGTGCAATTCGATCACCTTGTCGCTTCCGAGCAGGTCGCCGTAGCACGCGACGGCCCGGATCTGCCCTTCACGCAGTGCAACGAGAGCGCGGTACTCGCGATCGTCGGCGCCTGACGCGAGAGCGATGGCTTCCTGGGCGGGCGCCAGGTGCGGCGTTCCCGCGAGTGCGACGTCGAGCAATGCCAGCACCGACTCGGCGTCGCTCGCGGCGATCGGGCGAATCGCGATCGTCGGTTGCGCGTTGGGCACGCGAGCGCTCGAGCGTCAGATATGGAGCGAGCGGCCCAGTACGCCGAGCGCCGCTTCCTTGGTCGCTTCCGAGAGCGTCGGATGCGCGTGGATCGTGACGCCGACGTCCTCCGACGATGCGCGATACTCGAACGCGAGCACGAGCTCCGCGATCAGCTCGGAGGCATTGGGGCCGATCAGGTGACAGCCGAGCAGCTCGTCAGTGCGCGCGTCGGCGATCATCTTCACGAAGCCGGAGACTTCGCCCATGGAGCGTGCGCGCCCGTTCGCGGAGTATGGGAACTTGCCGACGCGATATTCGCGTCCGCTCTCCTTCACCTCCCGCTCGCAGAGACCGACGGATGCGATCTCCGGCCAGGTGTACACGACGTTGGGGATGTTGTGATAGTGCATATGCGAGGGCTTGCCGGCGATCACCTCGACGGCGACGACGCCTTCCTCTTCGGCCTTGTGGGCGAGCATGGGGCCGGGAACGCAGTCGCCGATCGCGAAGACGTTAGGCAGGTTGGTGCGCATCCGGTCGTCGACGCGGATCTCACCCCGCTTGCCGAGCTCGAGACCGAGGGCCTGAGCGTCGATGCCGGTGAGCGAAGGTTTGCGTCCGATGGAAACGAGCACGTAGTCGCCCTCGAGGGTCTCGCGTGCGCCGTCCTTCTCGATCTCGACGAACACGTTGTCGCCTTCGCGGCGTCCGCCGACGACCTTGGTGCCTGCGCGTATCTCGAGGCTCTGCTTGCGGAACGTCCGGTCGGCTTCCTTGACGATGTCGTCGTCCATGCCGGGCAGGATGGTGGGCATGAGCTCGACGACGGTGACTTTGGCGCCGAGCCGGCGCCAGACTGAACCGAGCTCGAGGCCGATGACGCCGCCGCCGATGACGATGAGGTGTTTGGGGACGGCGGGGATCTTGAGGGCGCCGATGTTGGAGAGGACGCGGTCTTCGTCGAAGGGGAGGAAGGGGAGTTGAATTGGTACGGAGCCGGTGGCGATGATGACGTTTTTGGCCGCGAAGGAGGTAGTGTTGTTTTCGGGGGGGGCCCCCCGCACCTCCACGATGTTGCCAGGGCGCAGCGTTCCCATGCCCTTCGCCCACGTCACCTTGTTCTTCCGGAACAGGAACTCGATGCCACGCGTGTTTTGACCGACCACGCTGTCCTTCCGCTCGAGCATGCGCGCAAGATCGAGGGAGACGTTACCTATGCCGATGCCGTGCTCGCCCGCATGCGTACGCGCGAACTCGTAATGCTCGCTCGAGGTGAGCAGCGCCTTCGACGGGATGCAGCCGACGTTGACGCAGGTACCGCCTAACGTCCTGTCCATCTCCACGCAGACGGTGGAGAGGCCGAGCTGGCCCGATCGGATCGCGGCCACGTATCCACCCGGGCCGCCGCCGATGATGACGACGTCGACAGATTGTGCAGTGCTTGCCATGATGTTCGGTTAAGCTGGAACGCGTTGAACCCACGTTCTCAAGCTAGCCGAAGCGTCAACCTGCCGTGAACGCGCGCTATGCACATGGTCGCGCGCGCGCGCGCGACCCGTTACCCATCAAGGGTTCGGCGCGGTCCCGCTCGTCGCGACCGCTGCGCCGCGCAACGTCCAGCCGCCGTCCTCGGTCTTGACGAACGAGAGCGTCGCTCGCCGCGGCGCTGACGAGAGCACCGGCATCTCCGCGACGCCTACGGGAGCGCGATCCTCCGCGATCGTGTCGGTGACGAACGGCGCGCCGATGCTGGTCGGCACCCAGTGCCAACGATAGGCGATCGAGAGTGCGTCGCCCTCCCAGAACATCGAGTCCACTCCCACGACCTCACGTCGGGCGATGAGCGCGCGCCATCCCGGTGTGCGCACCACGCGGGCCGTTGCCGCCGTCTCGTCCGCCTGATTGTCGCCGGGCTCGTTGACCCACTCCAGTGCGCTCGGCTCGGTGGGCTCCACGCGGAGGTAGTGACGCCAGTAGCGTCGGGCGCGCTGATATCCAGGTGTCGAGAGAAGCGACGCGTTCGCGCGATTGCTCATATCCATGGGCGCGTCCGAGTTGAACTGCTCGGAGATCGGCGAGTCGTTCACGCGAACCACGAGCGCGTCCTGCATCGCCGCCACGGCCGGCGACACCGATCGAATCACGTCGGCCGGGAGCACATCGCGACCGAGCGACGCCGCGAACGCCTCGGCTGCGCCCTGGCCGAATTTGGGCTCGATGGCGATCTCGCGCGGCACCCGAATGCTGATGCCATCACGGAATGGGCTCGACGAAGATACGAGTGTACTCCCGACGCTCTTCGGCGGGACGGGCCGTGCGGCGACCTTGGATTTTCCGCACGACGTGACGAGCGCCGTGGCTGCGAGCAGCGCAAGGGCGGCATGCCGTACGGAGGGCGCAAACGACGAGGCGTATTCGGTGGACATTCGTCTCGAGGCGGTCTGGTATCATCACGACGCGCCTGGAGGGCTCCACGTCACGCTGCGGACTGCGCTCGGTGAGCGGGGAGGAGTGTGAGATGCCGCACACCCCGGTGCCGGCGGTGCCTAACGCGTGCGGGTCACGGATTGGGCGTCGCGTTCGTGCTCGTCGCCAGCCGCGCGCTGCGCGCCGCCCAGCCATCGGCGGTACGGACGAACGTCGCTGTGGCCCGCTGCGCC
>Ga0075434_100005484_pt1 | contig 11555 bp, 8 predicted proteins | sample RhiMethybrSRZTD3_FD_75298 | JGI IMG/M metagenome (GOLD analysis project Ga0075434, IMG submission 75298) | Populus rhizosphere microbial communities from Tennessee, USA - Rhizosphere MetaG P. TD hybrid SRZTD3 | ecosystem: Host-associated > Plants > Roots > Rhizosphere > Soil | place: USA... | reverse complement strand
GAGAACGTCTTCCCGTGGAAGAGCACGGACGACTTCCTCACCGCGCTCTTCGACCATCCCGCGCTCGGCCACGTCACGCCGGACGTGCTCCGCGCTCAGGACGGACGCCAGCCGCTTGCCATCTCGCACGTCGCCCACCCCGACCTGAAATTCCCGACGCCCTCGCACAAGGTCGAATTCTTCTCGGAGCGCGCAGCGCAGCTCGGGCTCCCCGCGCTCCCGGTATACGAGGCGATGGCCGAGGATGCATCGCGCCAGCCGCAGCGCGCCGCGCGGTATCCCCTGCTCTTCCGCCAGGGCCGCGCGCTGACCCATTTCCACGCGTTCTACGATCACGGCCGGGCCCTGCCGACACTCGCCAAGGCCGATCCGGAGCCACGCCTGTGGATCAATCCCGCCGACGCGGCGGCCCGAAGCCTCGACGACGGCGACGCCATCCGGATCTTCAACGATCGTGGCGCGATGGACGCTCGGGCTCAGGTCACCGATCGCGTCCCGGCAGGCGTCGTCTGGATGCGCGACGGCTGGGCCGGCATCAATACACTCACGAATGGGGGGCGCGCAGTGCCGGAGGCCGCCGCCAAGGCCTTTCCGGGCGGTCAGGCGGCCTACGAAGCCCGCGTCGAGGTCGCCTTCTCGGGCTGAGCACCTTACGCGAACTGTCGGCTCCTCGCTCCGACCCACTCGGAAACAGTCGCGCCCTCACGTTGGCTGTCAGCGCTGGTGTGGAGGCGTCGCGGCGACCATCATGGTCGTCGTCGCGACGATGTCGGTCGGCGCTCAGCCGGCGCCGAACTACGCGGACGTCTTCTATCCGAGCGGCGGCCTGCGGATCCAGGCTTTTCTCTACAGGCCGGCGGGCGATGGGCCGTTTCCTGCCGTCATCTACAACCACGGCTCGCGGAGCGGACGGGAGCGCCAGTCCGTGCCGTTCGAACACATCGGCCGTCTCCTGACGAGCGCGGGATACGTGGCGCTCGTCCCCGAGCGCCGCGGCTACGGCAGATCCGACGGGATCACATGGCCCGAGGATGTTGGTAAGAGCCGCGGCCGCGTCGTCGGGCGGCTCGACGAGGAGACCGACGATGTCCTGGCCGCCGTCGAATTTCTGCGGACGCAAGCGTTCGTGGACACGAAGCGCCTGGGAGTGATGGGCTGGTCGTTCGGTGGCATCGTGACGATGTTTGCCGTGAGCCGCAGCAACGCCTTTGCCGTCGCCGTCGATCAGGCGGGCGGCGCGCTCACGTGGAACGGCAATCCGGACGTGCGCACCGCGCTCACGGCCGCCGCCCAGAAGTCCACGACGCCCACGCTCCTGCAGGTGGCTGAGAACGACCGCACCACCGAGTCCATCACGACCGTCGCGAAGATCCTCGAGAAACGTGGCGTCCCGCACCGAATGGTGATTTATCCGCCGTTCGCGGCCCTGGCGGGGCAAGCGTTCGGAACAGGCGCGCCGGGCCACATGGTGTTCGCCGAACGCGGCACGAGCGTGTGGTCGACCGACGTGCTCGAGTTCCTGGCGCGTTATCTGACGCGGGCGGCTCCCGACTAGCTCCCGTACAGGTGGCAGGCCACCTGGTGGCCTGAGCCGTGCTCGCGGAGCGCCGGCTCCATCTCGCCGCAGACCGGCAGCGCCTGAGGACAGCGCGGGTGGAAGCGGCAGCCCGGCGGCGGGTTGAAGGCGCTCGGCACCTCGCCCCTCAGAATGACCTCCTCGCGGACGTCGTCGGGGTGGGAGGGCAACGCGTTGTTGAGCAGCACCTGCGTGTAGGGATGAAGCGGCCGCTCGTACAGCTCGTCGGCAACGGCCATCTCGACGAGCTTGCCCAGGTACATCACACCGATGCGGGTGCTGACGTACTTCACCACCGCCAGGTCGTGGGCGATGAACAGGTAGCTCACGCCCAGCCGGTCCTGGATCTCGCGCAGGAGGTTCATCACCTGGGCACGGATCGAGACGTCGAGCGCCGACACTGCCTCGTCGAGCAGGATGCACTCGGGGTTCGTGGTCAGGGCGCGCGCGATCGCGACCCGCTGGCGCTGGCCCCCTGAGAGCTCGTGGGGGTAGTCGTCGGCGATGCGCGGCCGGAGACCGACGCGCGTGAGGGATTCGGCGACGCGCTCCGCCACCTCGGCCCGTGTGAGGTCCGGCTCGGTCTCGGCCAAGGGTTCGCTGACCGTCGTGCGGATCGTGAGCCGGGGATTCAAGGAGCTGTAGGGGTCCTGGAAGACCGCCTGCACGGCGCGTCGGTAGCCGCCGAGCTCCCGGCGGGCCAGCGTGTGGATGTCGCGGCCGCGGAAGAACACGCCGCCCGCCGTGGGACGCTCCAGCGACAGGACGAGCCGCGCGGCGGTGGTCTTTCCGCAGCCGCTTTCGCCGACCAGGCCGAGCGTCTCACCGCGGCGCAGCACGAAGTCGATGCCGTCGACCGCTTTCACCGAGCCGAAGGTGCGGGCGAAGATCATGCCCCGCGACAGCGGAAAGTGCTTCGTGAGCCCGCGCGCCTCGAGGACGACGCTGCCCTCCTCGTCGGCAGGCGCCGCAGCAGCAGCCATACTCGCGGTAACCCTGACTGGGGCAGACGCAGTCTCGGCGGCCCGCACGCACGCCACGTCGTGATAGGGCTCGATCGGCGCAAGCTCCGGCCGGGTCTGATGGCAGCGCGGCTCGGCCATCGGGCAGCGCGGCGCGAAGCTACAGCCCGGCGGCACGTTGGCGAGATCCGGCGGCTGGCCCTCGATGGCCGTCAGAGGCGTGCGGCCGCGGCCCAGGGTCGGCAGGCAGTTCAGAAGGCCGATCGTGTAGGGATGGCGCGGCTGGTTGAAGATGTCGCGGGTGCGTCCGGTCTCGACGATGCGCCCGGCGTACATCACCGCGACCCGGTCGCAGAGCTTGGCGACGATGCCAAGGTCGTGCGTGACGAAGACGAGCGCCAGGTTCGTCTCGCGCTGGATCTCCTTCAGCAATCTCAAGTATTGGGCCTGGATGGTCACGTCGAGCGAGGTCGTCGGCTCGTCGGCGATCAAGAGACTAGGCTGGCAGGAGATGGCGATGGCGCCGGCCACTCGCTGCCGGATGCCACCGCTCATCTGGTGCGGATAGGCGTGAACGCGGCGTTCCGGGTCGCTGATCCTCACCTGGCGCAGGAGTTCCAGCACCCGGTCATCCAGGGCGCGGCCGCGCAGACCGCGGTGCAGCGCGAGCGTCTCGGCGATCTGCTCGCCGACCGTCATGGCCGGGTTCAGCGAGGCCATCGGGTCCTGGAGGATCATCGCGATCCGCGACCCGCGGAGCTGCCGCATCTCCTCCGGGCTCTTGGTCAGGAGATTTTGGCCGTCAAAGACGATCTCGCCGCCCACGATGCGCCCGCCAGGCTCGGGCACCAGCCGCAAGATCGACAGACAGGTCATCGACTTGCCGGAGCCCGACTCGCCGACGATCCCTAGCGTCTCGCCGGCGTGAACCGTGAAGGAGGTGCCGTCCACCGCCTTCACGATTCCCCGGCGCGTGTAGATGTAGGTGCGGAGATCCCGCACCTCGAGCAGTGGATCGGCCAAGCGGGCCCGCCCTACAGCTCGAACCCGTAGAGTTTGGCGACGTTGCCCCGGGTGATCTTGAACCGCTCGTCAGGGGTGGCGTCCTTGAAGTCGCGCGCCACCACGTCCTGCGAGTGCGGCCAGGACGACGCCTGGTGCGGGTAGTCGGACGACCACATGAGCCGGTCGACACCGACGAAATGCCGGTTGGCGACGCCGACGAAGTCGTCGATGTACGTGGCGTGCATCTGGCGCTGGAAATACTCGCTCGGCTTCAGCTTCAGGTTGAAGCCGGCCGCGTAGCGCCCGCGCTCGAAGGCACGATCCATGCGCTGCAGGTAGTACGGAATCCAGCCGCAGTTGTTCTCGGCCGAGACGATCTGCAGATCGGGGAACCGGTCGAGCACGCCCGAGAAGATCAGGACGCTGAACGAGCGCTCGACCTCGTGAGCGAGGATCGTCGCCCGCATGTAGCGCTCGCTGAACTCCCACTGGCTCTCCTGCCCCATGCCGGTGATGGCATGCAGGCTCACGGGCACGCGGAGCTCCTGGGCGGTCGCCCAGAACGGGTCGTAGACCGCCGAGCTGTAGGGTTGGTCAGCCGGCGGCGAGCACCAGATCATCGCGCCCTTGAGCCCGGCCTTCACGCAGCGCGCGAGCTCCTGGGCGCCGGCCTTGGGGTCATACAGGGAGATCAGGGCCAGCCCTGCCATGCGCTTGGGCGCGTAGTTGCAGTACGCGGCGAGCCAGTCGTTGTAGACGCGGAAGCAATCCTGCTGGAGCCCGGCGTCCTTCAGCCAGAAGATCCGGAAGCCCAGGGTTGTGTAGAGCACGTCGGCCTCGACGCCGTCGATCTCGTTGTCCTTCAGCCGCTCGGCCGGATCCCAGCCGCCGGGTCGCGCGTCGCCGTACGTGCCCTTGGTCAGGAACTCGGCCAGCTCCTGCGGGCTCTTGCCCGCGGCGAGCCCGATCCCGATCGGATGCGGCGCGTGGCCCTCATAGAGGAAGTAGGCGCCCTCCTTGCCGCCGGGGTTCACCGCCAGACGCGGCGCCCGGTCGCGGTAGCGCTTGTCCACGCGCTCCACCCAGAGATCGGTCGGCTCGCTCACGTGGGAATCCGCCGAGATCAGCTTGTAGTCCGTCATCTCAGGCCTCCTCTTTGTCGACGCACCTGATCGTTCACCACCTGCTCACACCTGACGCAGCTTCGGATCGAGCCGGTCGCGCACCCAGTCACCGAGGATATTGAGCGACAGCACGGTGACCAGGATGGCGATGCCCGGCAGGATCGAGACCCACCACGCCTGCTCGATCAGTCCCCGGCCGTCGGCCACCATGACGCCCCACGACGGCGTGGGCGGCGGAATGCCGACGCCCAGGAACGAGAGCGCGGCCTCGAGCACGATGACGTAGCCGACGTGCAAGGTGGCCAACACCAGGATCGAGGGCGCCAGATTCGGCACGATGTGGCGGAACATGATCCGGGCGCTCGAGCACCCGGCAATGCGCGCGAGCGAGACGAACTCCTGCTGCTTCAACCCGAGCGTCTCGCCGCGGGTCAGGCGAGCGTAGCTCGGCCAGAGAAGAAACACGACGACGATGATGACGTTGGTGAACGACGGCTCGAAGACGACGGACAGCAGCACGGCGATCAGGATGCCCGGAAGCGACAGCGAGATGTCGGCCAGGCGCATCAAGAGCGTGTCGACCCAGCCGCCGAAGAACCCGGCCAGGAGGCCGACGAGGCTTCCGGCCGCGCCGGTGAGCGTGATGCCGACGACCGACACGGCCAGCGAGATCCGCGCTCCGTACAGCAGACGGCTCAGGGTGTCGCGCCCGTGCCGGTCGGTGCCGAGCACGTGCCCAGACTTGGCGCCCTCGAGGCCCATCGGCGGGGCCAGCCGCTCGCCCAGCGACCCCTCCAGCGGGGAGTGCGGCGCCAGGAGCGGCGCGAAGAGCGCGCACAGCAGCAGCAGCGCGACGACCGCCAGCGGCACAATCGGTGGCCAGCGCCGGTCGCGCGCGCGCCGGGCGAGGACTTCTGAGTCGGTGACGACGGCGGCGCCGTGGCTCACCGTGAATACCTGATCTTCGGGTTCAAGTACGCGTACAGGACGTCGACGAGCAAGTTCACGCCGATGTACATGGCCGACAGGAACAGCACGACCGTCTGCACGATGGGATAGTCGCGCGAGTCGACCGCTTCGATCACGAGCAGCCCGAGCCCGGGCCATCCGAACACCGTCTCGACGATGATCGAGCCGTTCAGGAGCGCGACGAAGAGCAGCGCGGCGAAGGTGACGACCGGCAGCGCCGCGTTCTTGAAGGCGTGCAGCCAGATCACACGGCGCTCCGGCAGCCCCTTGATGCGAGCGAGCTTGACGTACTCGCTCCCGAGCACGTCGAGCATCGACGAGCGCGTCAGCCGCATGAGACCGGCCACCGCGAACCAGCCGAGCGTGATGCCCGGCAAGAGCACGTGCAGCGGCGTCCCCCGCCCGGACGTGGGCAAGAGATGGAGCAGCACGCCGAAGATGAGGACGAGGACCAGCCCCAGCCAGAACGGGGGCACTGCCTGGCCCAGCGCGGCGAACGCGCGGGCGGCATAGTCCAGCGGGCTCCCGCGACGCACCGCGGAGTACACGCCGACCGGTAACGCCACCAGGAGGACGATGAGCACCGCGATGCCGCCCAGCTCGAGCGTCGCGCCGTAGCGCTCGACGATCAGGTCGAGGGCGGGCCGGCGGAACCGGACCGAGCGTCCGAAGTCGCCCTGCAGGGCCTGGGTCGCGAAGCGCCAGTACTGCACGGTCCACGGCCGGTCCAGCCCCAGATGCGCGCGCATCAGCTCGATGTCGGCCTTGGTCGCCTCGGCCGGCATCATGATCTGGATCGGGTCGCCGGACATGCGCACGAGCGCGAAGACGACGACCGAGACCGCGAACATCGAGACGATCGACTGGACCACCCGGCCGAGGATGAAGCGCTGCATTACCGGTGAAGGATACTCTTGAGCTTGTCGACGAACGCCGGCTCGAGCGCGAAGAGGCCGGCGATCAGCCGTTCCAGCTCTTCACCGGATACCGGGTCGAGCGTGAGCTGTGCCTTGTCGGCCTCCGCCCTGAGCGCCGGATCGCCGAGCGCTGCCACGAACGCCTTTCGCAACACTTGAACCCGATCCTTCGGCGTTCCGGGCGGCCCGATGAACGGGCGCGAATACGCGCTGCCGTCCTGAATGCCCACCTGGATCAACCGCCGGGCCTCGTCGGTCTTCGCGAGGCTGATCGCCTGCGGGACCTTCGGCAAGTCCGCCAGCGGCTTCGAGGTCACCTGAACGACAGGGATCGCGTCACCTGCTTCGAGTGCCCGGCGCCAGGTGGCTCTCATCGACTCCCAGGCCCAGCACGCACCGGCCACTTCACCGCCCTCGGCGGCCAGGCGGATCTCGGAGGTCCCCTTGTAGCCGGTGACGACCTGGATCGGAAGCCCGAGCGCGGTCTTCAGGATTCGAGGCGAGTTGTCGGTCGGCGCGCCGGGCGCCACGGCGCCGATCTTGACCGGCGTCTTGGCGGCCATCCATTGATCGACCGACGTGATGCCGCTTGCGCGGGTCATCGAGCACACCACCTCTTCCTTGACGGTCGCCCCGACGTACTCGAACTTCCGCGCATCGAACTCGACTCCGGGCTGGCCCAGCACCTGGCCGAGCAGCAGCGTCCCGGGGACGTGTGCCAGCGTGAGGCCGTCCGGCTTGGCGACCCGGTAAAGATGGTTGGCGGCGATAAGGCCGCCGGCGCCGGTCATGTTCTCGACAATGATCGCGGGGTTCCCAGGGATGTGCCGGCCCAGGTGCCGCGCGAGAAGGCGCGCGTAGGTGTCGAACCCGCCCCCGGGGGCCAGGCCGACGACGATGCGCACGGTCTTGCCCGCAAAGAACGACTGGGCCTCGAGCTGGCCCGAGCCGGCGAGGGCCAGCAGGACAGCCGCCACAAGGAGTGCGAGGGACCGTCGCTTCATGCGCGGCCCCAGAGCTCCCGCGTAGCGATCCGCGCGCCCTCCACCAGCGCGCCGAACTTTGCCCAGACGACGCTCGGGTGGATCTCGGTCGATCCCGCGAACGTGGCGAAGCCGCAGTCGGCACCCGCGATGACGTTCTCGCGTCCAACGACCTTCGCAAACCGGACGATGCGCTGGGCCACCAGCTCGGGGTGCTCGACGAGCACGGTCGACTGCGTGATGGCGCCTGGGATCAGGACGGCGTCCTCCGGCAGCTTCACGGTTTCCCACACCCGCCACTCGTGCTCATGGCGCGGGTTCGCGGCCTCGAAGGAGTACGCGCCCGCACGGATCTTCAGCATCACGTCGACGAAGTGCTTCAGCTCCAGGTCGTGAACGCGCGGGCCGATGTTGATGCCGTAACAGGTGTGCCAGCGGATCCGATCACGCGGGAGTCCGCGGAGCGCGTGGTTAAGTGCTTCCACCCGCACCTCGGCCCAGCGGCGAACCTGATCCACGCCGAGCTCGGGGTGCGTGATGTAGTGAGTCGCCAGGTGCGGGTCGTCAATCTGGACGAGGAAGCCGGCATCCACGATCGCCCAGTACTCCTGGCGCATGGCCTCCGCGATCGCGAACAGGTACTCCTCGTCGGTCTTGTAGTAGGCGTTGCGCTGCCAGTCCTCGACGCTCGTCGGGGAGATCGCCGGGATGAAGGCCTCCTCGACCGTGGCACCCTGGAGGGCGGCCTTGAGATTGTCGATGTCGGCCTGCACCTGCTTGGCGCCTGTATAAGCGATGGGGCCGGTGCAAACCATGTGCAGCGACCGCGCCGGAGGACTCGGCATCGCGCGCCCGAACCATTCGTAGAACTCCGGGAAGGCCCGCACCTCGCGCGATCCGCTCCACGGGCTGCCTCGACCCTGCCGGTCGGGCTCGAAGCCGGATAGCCGCTCGTTGACGTAGGGAATGAAGCCGGGCTTGCCCATCTCACCGTCGTCGACGACGTCCAGGCCGAGCTGGACCTGCTTGGTGACGATCTCGCCGACGGCGGTCCTCACCCGGCTCGCGTAGCCGCCCTGATCGTAGGGCTGCTCCCCGGACTTCGCCCGAATCAGCTCGAGCAGGTCGGACGGCCGCGGCAGGCTGCCCGCGTGCGTGGTGAGGATGCGGTCGCGGCTGCGCTTCATCTCTGCCTAGCCCGCGGGGCTCACGTACTCGTAGTTGGTCTCCATGGGGACGTACGCGAGCGTCTGCCAGCCGCCCACCTTCCGGCTCGTGGCCCACGTGATCGACTTCATGCCGAGCATGACCCCGTAGTACCCGTCGTAGAGCTTCTGACCCAGCGCCGAGGTGAGCTTGGCGCGCCGCTCCGGGTCGAACTCGCGCATGGCCGTCTCGATGTCCTCGTCGTAGGTGCCGTCGACGAGAAGGTTGAAGGCACCCTTGGAATGGAGCACACGGCTCCACGCCAGGATGGGCTCGTCGAACGGCGGCGAGCCGTACACCCAGTGTGTCTTGTTGCTCTTTCGATTGCGGCTCTTCGGGCCGAACGTGCTGATCATCTCGGGGAACCGCTTGGGCTTGATGCCGACCTTCTCCCAGTCGAGGGCGACGGCCTCCATGACGTCCGGCCCGTCGAGGGCGTAGACCATGACCATCGGGTTCACTCGTACCTCGAAGCCGCCGGCGTACCCGGCCTCGGCCAAGAGCTTCTTCGCGCGCTCCGGGTCGTAGGGCGGGAGCTTCCAGTCGGTGCTGTAGCCCTTGTGGAACGGATAGTAGTAATAGGAGAACGGGGTGTCGGAGCCCTTACCCTTCCAGAGCGCGTTGATGATCGCCTTCTTATTGACGGCGAGGTTCATCGCCAGCCGCACCTTCCGCGCGTTCTCGCGGCTCTTCGGATCGTTGATATCGCCCGCCCACGCACAAGTCGGGCAGTAGTCCTCGCGATCCTGCGTCGTCTGGCCGCCGAGCACCACCCAGTAGCACGCGGAATTGGGAACGTCGTGCAAGCGGAGCCCAGCCTTGACGGCCTGATCGAGGTAGTCGCCGAAGACGATACCGATGTCGATCTCTCCGGCGCGCAGCCCGGACAGCCGCGTGGCAGGATCGGGCACCCGCCGAATCACCAGCTCCTTGAAGCCCGGCGTCTTGCGCCAGTGGCCCTGAACGGCCTCGAAGCGGTGATAGTCGCCCTGGCGTCCTTCGACGTGGCGATAGGGGCCGGTGCCAATGGGATGAAGGGCGGCCTTCTCCTCGCCGACCGACTCGAGATACTTCTTCGGCACGATGTTCTGGTAGCCGACGAACTGCGTGAAGTTCGACGCCACTTCCCAGACGCGGTTCTTGAAGTGCAGCACCACCGTCAGCTTGTCTGGCGTCTCGATGCGCTCCAGGTTGTTGCGGAAGAACGGCGCCGAGCCGCCGCCGGCGTCCGGCTTCATGTTCTGCTCGATGGTGAACTTGACGTCCTCGGCCGTCAGCTCGCCCCAGCCCTCGTGGAACTTCACCCCGGAGCGGAGCTTGAACGTCCACGTCTTGAGATCGTTCGACGCCTTCCATTCGGTCGCGAGACCCGGGCGGTACTCGAAAGTCTTCGCGTCGCGCGTGATGAGGGGGTCGTACACGCAGTCCCACAGGCACTTCTCGCTCTGGGTCGAGCGCCAGGCGAACGGCGTCTCGGTGCCCCACTGCCCCACCGCCACCACGAGCCGATCGCGAGCCTGGCCGGCGCCGCGCCCGGGAAGCACCAGCGGCGCGGCGGTGATGGCGGCCGCGGCCGTGCCGGCGCGCTTGAGGAACGTTCGGCGATCGATCGGTCGGGCCATGGCGATGTCCTCTCCTAGTCCTTGATCCGCATGTCCTCGTAGGACGGGAACGGGGAATTGTGGATCGAGGTGATCGTGTGCTCGGTAACGCGAGGCCCCACGCCCATCAAGGCGCGGAAGTCCATGATCGGGCAGAACATCGCCCGGTCGATCGTGGCCTGCTGGATCTTGAAGAGCACGGCTTCACGCTTCTTCACATCGCGCTCGCGGGCCTGCTGCAGGAACATGTCGTCGAGATCGGGATAGCCGCCATAGGCATAGGCGCCCTTGGAATAGATAAACTCCTGCACCCGGCTGGCGGCGTTCCCGGAGTTCCCCACCCCGGTGATGAAGAGGTTGCGCAGCTTCTTCTCGCGCCAGGCGGCATAGAAGGCCGCGCGCTCCAGGATGCGCATCTTCACGCGGAGGCCGACCGCGTTCAGGTAATTCACGACTGACTCGGCCATCGTAAAAAACGGCGGAATCGGCGTGAGCTCGCCGGCGTCGAGGCCGTTCGGATAGCCCGCCTCGGCCAGGAGCTGCTTCGACTTCGCCGGGTCGTAGGCCGGCGGCTCGGTCTGCATCGCGAAGTCCATGACCCGCGGGATGATGATGCCCGTCGGCGGGCAATAGCCGAGGCAGGCCGCCTCGTTGATGGCCTTGCGATTGAGCGCGTGAATGGCCGCGAGCCGCAGCCGCTTGTCGGTCCACGGCGACTTCGGATCCCACTGCTCCGGGAATTCGAGCCAATTGATCGAGGCGTGGCGCGAGGCGACGATCTGCAGGCGCGGGTCGCGCTTCACGTTCTCGGCGTCGGGGCCGTCGAGGGCGTAGGCGATGTCCGCCTCGCCGGTCTTCAGCATCGCGGCGCGAGTCGTCCCTTCGGGGACGCTCTTCATGACGAGACGCTTGACGTACGGCGCGTGCCGCCAGTACCCCGCGTAGGCCTCGAGCACAACTTCAACGCCGGGCGTGTGGCCGACGAATTTGTAGGGCCCGGCGCCGACCGGATGCTTTCTGAAACCCTCGTCGCCGACCTGCGTGACGTATTTCTTCGGGACGACGAGTCCGGCCGCGGTGGCCGTGGTGCCGTAGTAGGTCATGAAGTCCGGCCACGGCTCCTTCAAGATGAAGCGCACGGTCAGCGGGTCGACGATCTCGACGCCCTGCACCCGGGCCTCGAATTCCCGGTACGCAGCGCCCCGGTAGCGG
>Ga0075434_100005481_pt1 | contig 11558 bp, 6 predicted proteins | sample RhiMethybrSRZTD3_FD_75298 | JGI IMG/M metagenome (GOLD analysis project Ga0075434, IMG submission 75298) | Populus rhizosphere microbial communities from Tennessee, USA - Rhizosphere MetaG P. TD hybrid SRZTD3 | ecosystem: Host-associated > Plants > Roots > Rhizosphere > Soil | place: USA... | reverse complement strand
TGGCTGCGTGATCAAAGGATCATCCCGGGATAACTGGGCTCGTTGTCATGAGGCACTGGACCGAATCCATTTACGCAAGCATCGGACGGGCTGAACGTCACCTGGCCGGCAAACGGAAAGCTTGCGCCTCCCGGGCGATTATATGGTTTTCATCGTCAGCAGCAGTGGCATTCCGTCTGTGGTCACTATCTTGAACATTCATTTGATTTAAAGGCTTTCAATGTTGCAGGGCGAGAAAACCTGGTTGTTTGTTGGTTTGGTGATCGGTTTTGCGACCGCTCTAATCGTCTCCGTAACGATGTACCGGGCACCTATCGCGCAACGTGTTGCGGTAGAGCAGAACTCTGAACCTGCATCTGCTCTCACTGCTGCCGGTATGTTGCAGGTTGTCCAGTTAACGCCTGGCGAGGAAGAGAAGATCGGCCTCAAAATCGACACCATACGACGCAATGCCGTATCCACAGACATTGTTACTTTGGGACGCGTCGAGGAAGTGGGTGCAGCAATACATACAATCAGCGCGCGCAATGGCGGACGCATTGAGCACATATTCGTGAACATTGGACAGTTGCTGGAGAAGGGCCAACCGGTTGCGATGATTGTTAGCTCGGAACAGTCGGCAGGCACGACTATCTATTCCGAATCGGATGGAATTGTGCGGACCCTGAACATAGCAGAGGGCCGATTTGTGAGTCCAGGAGAAGTCTTGGTTGTTCTCGCAGATCTCACCACGGTTTTGGTAAAAGCGGATGTCTTTGAATCGGACATCGGGGGCGTGCGTCTGGGTTTGACAGCACGGATCAGCAGCGAAGCTCTACCTAGAGAGGTAGTGGGTGAAGTGAAGCTCATTGATTCACGATCGGATCAGCAAACCGGCAGCACACCCGTCCGAATTCAGGTCCAGAATCCCGGGATGCGCTTAAAGCCTGGAATGTTTGTACGGTGTGTGTTGCAAGTGCCGCTGAGTTCTGACGTTCTCACGGTGCAACGAACCGCGGTCATTGATACTGGAATGGATAAGATCGTTTATGTCGCTTTGGGTCGCGGAGTCTTCGAGCGCAGAAGCATTCGCGTTGGTACGCCCGGTAAGGTTCTGTATCCGGTTGTCGCAGGTCTGGCCGAAGGCGACAAGGTCGTAACAAATGGTGCTTTTCTTATCGATTCGCAAGCTCGCATCACGCGCGGCATCACGACACTTTACGGCGATTCTAAATCGTTTAATGAGCGTCTTCCAGTCGCCCCTCCACCTGGTAGCGCGTTTAGCTTCACTTTTCGAACCTCTCCCGAGCCGCCCGCGCCCGGCACTGATAACCGGGCCCACGTTACCGTTTTGGATTCCGCAGGCAAACCGGTAAGCGATGCGGAAGTGCGGATCACAGCAGTTATGCCGGCGATGCCGTCTATGGGAATGCCCGAAATGCGCGATACCGCTGATTTGCATTGGGATGGATCTGAATACATGGGGCAATTGAAGGTTGGCATGGCTGGACCATGGAATGTCATCGTAGAAGCGCGTCGTAACGATCAACTGCTGGCGACATATCGGACGCGCTTCGATGTCCATTAACCGGATGCGATGATCAACCGGCTGATCGAATGGTCCCTGAAGAATCGGTTTCTAATCCTAGTAGCGTACGCCCTGCTCGCCGTATGGGGCTACTGGGCGCTCCTGTCTACACCAATCGATGCGATCCCCGACCTCAGCGAAAACCAGGTCATCGTGTTTACCGGATGGCCGGGACGCAGCCCACAGGAAGTTGAAGACCAAGTCACCTATCCCCTGACGGTGAACCTGCAGGGATTACCTGGGGTGCGCACCGTCCGTTCTTCCTCCTCGTTCGGCTTTTCAACGATCAACGTTCTATTTGAAGATACCGTTGACGTGTATTTCGCGCGATCACGCGTGATCGAACGACTGGGTCTCGCGACGAATTTTCTTCCAATGGGCGTGGTTCCAACACTTGGGCCTGACGCCACCGGTGTGGGACAAGTCCTCTGGTACACCGTCGATGGTCCCTACGATCCTGGAGCATTGCGATCCTTGCAGGACTGGTTCATTCGATTTCAACTCAATTCGGTTCCAGGAGTTGCTGAAGTCGGCAGCATCGGTGGATTCGTGCGCCAATATCAAGTCGATGTCGATCCTGTAAAACTTCGCGCATATAACATTCCGATGCGAACGGTGTTGGAAGCCGTACAACGCAGCAACAACAATGTGGGCGCGAATGTGATTGAATCCAACGATCGGGAATTTGTTGTTCGGGGCCTGGGCCTGATCCACTCGACCGGAGACATCGAGAATTCCGTCGTCGCCACATCGAACAGTGGAATTCCAGTCTACGTGCGCAATCTGGCCACTGTCCAAGTCGGTCCGGAATCGCGCCGGGGCGTTTTAGATAAGAACGGAATCGACGCGGTTGGCGGCGTCGTAGTCATGCGCTATGGCGCCAACGCCCGACAGGTCATCCAGAACGTCAAAGCAAAGATTGCTTCGTTGCAGACGGGACTTCCTCCCGGAGTGAAGATCGTCCCCTTCTATGATCGCAGCGAGTTGATAGATCATGCGGTGAGCACACTGAAGGATTCTTTGATCGAAGAAATCATCCTCGTCACTCTCGCGCATGTGATCTTCCTGTGGCATTTCCGAAGTATTCTCATCGTTACGCTTCCATTGCCGCTTGCTGTTGTGACTTCGTTTCTTGCGATGCGTTACTTCGGCGTTTCCTCGAACATCATGTCATTGGGCGGTATCGCTATTGCGATTGGTGTTCTCGTCGATGCTGGCATTGTGATGACCGAGAACGTCCTGCGTCACGCTGAACAATACCACGAGAAGAACGGCGAATTTCGCGGCCGGATCCGGGAGATTACCCTGCAAGGCGCGCAACTGGTCGGTCGTCCGATTTTCTTTTCGATGACGATCATCATCTTGGCGTTCTTCCCGGTATTCGCCTTGACCGGCATCGAGGGAAAACTTTTCCACCCTCTCGCATTCACGAAGACATTTGCCATGGTGGGCGCCACGGTCATTGCCTTGACGCTCGTTCCTGTACTGTGCACGTTTCTGATCCGCGGCAAAGTCCAACGAGAGGAAGATAACGCGGTGATGCGCGGCCTTCGGGACATCTACCGTCCAGTTCTGGATTTTGCGTTGCGTCATCAAGCCGTCACGCTTTCCGCAGCGGCGGCTTTGTTTATTCTTGCCGTTTATTTGTCGACGACAATCGGCTCCGAGTTCATGCCGCCGCTTGACGAGGAAACCGCCATGTGGATGCCGATAGCTGATCCCAGCATTTCGCTGACGAAGGCGGCGGAACTGATGCGTGTGCAGGACCGGATCATCGCGGCAGACCCGGCTGTAAAGATGGTGGTCGGGAAAATGGGACGCGCCGAAACATCCACCGACCCAGCTCCGATCAACATGAATGAAACCCTCATCACCTTCAAGCCAAAGAGCGAGTGGCCAAAAGGATTAACCAAAGAAGACATTGTTCGCCGTCTTGATGAAAAACTCCGAATGCCAGGAATAGCCGGTATATGGACTCAGCCGATTCGAAACCGCATCGACATGCTGTCAACAGGCGTTCGTACACAAGTTGGCGTGAAGGTGTTTGGAAAGGATTTGCGAGTAATCGAGGAGAAATCCGCAGAGATCGAGCGCGTCCTGCACGGTGTTCCGGGAGCGGTGGATGTTTACGCCGAGCGAACTACAGGAGCGCCTTATCTGGAAATTTCTGTGGATCGCGAAGCGGCGGGCCGTCTGGGCGCCAGCGTTGGAGACATTCAGGACGTTATTGAGAGCGCCATCGGTGGAAAGAATGCCACATTCACTGTCGAGGGCAGGGAACGCTATCCCGTACGCGTGCGGTATGCGCGTGATTTTCGTGAAGACCTTGATTCATTGAAAGACGTTCTGGTATCTGCATCGGACGGTGCGCAGTTGCCTCTTTCGCGTGTTGCACACATACGCGTTGCCACAGGCCCATCAATGATCTCCAGTGAAAATAGTCTGCTCCGCGGAACGGTACTGATGAATGTGCGCGGTACGGATGTCGGTGGTTTCGTTGAACAAGCAAAGCGCCTGGTTGCTCGCGAAGTGACAATGCCGCCAGGCTACTACATCGAATGGAGTGGGGAATACGAAAACCAGATTCATGCCAAGCAGCGGCTCCAGGTGGTTATTCCCATCGTTTTGCTGATCATTTTTGTGCTGCTCTATATGACCTACCACTCCGCCACGGAAGCGGCACACGTTCTGCTGGCCGTACCATTCGCACTTACTGGTGGGGTTTTTCTACTCAAGTTCCTCGGGTACAACTTTTCTGTTGCGGTATGGGTTGGCTTCATCGCACTCTTCGGCACGGCCGTTCAGACTGCGGTGGTGATGGTGACCTATTTACAAGACGCTGTGCGTCGCAAGGTTGAAGAGATGGGATCGTTGACCACAGCGAGTCTGCGTGAGGCAATAATTGAAGGAGCGCTATTGCGGTTGCGGCCAAAAGTGATGACGGTGGTGACGATAATTGCCGGTCTGTTACCGATAATGTGGTCGACTAGGACGGGAGCCGAAGTAATGAAACCCCTGGCCGCACCCGTGCTGGGTGGCATGGTCAGCTCTCTCCTTCATGTACTAATCGTGACTCCAGCTATCTTCAGTTGGCTGCGCGAACGGGAATTGAATCTGAAGTGAAGCGTTCGATGAACATACTGGTCCTACTACTGAATCCCGCATCCGGTCGGGAGGCTGTGCAGTTTTGGCGACAACGACTGACGGCGAACGACCGGCTATACCTCATGTCTATTGGTCCAGGAAAAGCACAAGAAATAGGCGGAGTTGATGTGCATTTTCTGCAAGTCGACAGCAACAAAAGTTCTGGCTGGCGGTCTCGACTTATTCGTGATGTAGGAAGCCGTTTGATCCATTATGGCGCCGGAAGACTCTGGAGCGTTTATCTCTCGAATATTTGGTCTGAATTTATTTGGAATATTCGATCTTTTGATCCCCACATCATTGATTTACGTTGGATGCCCAACAGCGATTTGTTGAACGGTAGACTCCAGGACGAGCACTGGCAGGTTGTAACGTCGAACGCGAACATTCCTCTGCGAGACAACGCGGTTTCTCGTTTCCGAACTTATGATGCGAACCAAAAGGTGAGCATTGTGTTGCCTGTGTACAACGGCGAAGACTACGTTCGGCAATCCATTGAAAGCTGCCTCGAGCAGACGCACCGAAACATCGAATTAATAATTGTCGATGACTGTTCGAAGGATAATTCTCCATCAATTATTGCTGAATATGCCCGCCGCGATCCGAGAGTCATCACCATTCGTAATTCATCGAATAAACGTCTTCCGGGTGCATTGAATGTTGGATTCGCTGCTACGACTGGCACACTTCTGACCTGGACAAGCCACGACAATTACTATGCGCCAAATGCGATTGAAGCACTCGTCCGGTATCTGTGTACGTGGCAAGACATTGATCTTGTCTATTCAGCTTACCGGGTAATCGATGCGGCGGGACGTATACAACCCGAGGTGAATTACCTTCCGCCTGCATGGCGTCTGCCTTTCGGAAATGTCGTCGGCGCTTATTTTCTTTATCGAAGGCAGGTATACGAAAGAGTAGGCAATTACCGGGAGGACATGGAATACGTAGAGGATTATGAACACTGGGTGCGCGTGTACAAGACCGGATTCAGATTAATGCGGTTGCACGAGCCTTTGTATTACTATCGCCGTCATTCCGATTCCATGACCGCACAGGCGGACAAAATGACAGACAGGCCACACGCCGGAGAAAAGGTTCACCGGGAACATTTCCAGGTCGGCGCCTCATAAGTGACCGCCTTTGGGCGCTTCATTCCATACTCATGATTAAAGAATTATCAGACCCGTTTGCGGTGGATGGCGACGGTCCTGTATGGCCGAAAATCCGGGGTTTCCTGGGGCGGCAGAAGCGTCGGATTTTTCCGCAATTGGGAAAAAATTCGACGCCACGCCCGGTGTTTGGATTTACTGAAGGCGCCACGGGAGCGTTGACGAAGAAAGCACTCCTGATTTATCTGACGCAGGCATTTTACGAAGGTCCCGAGAGATTTCGGGCGACGGGGTTTTATCCGCCTTTACAGTCGGTTGAAATAGCGCGAGCTTTCAACCGGCTTGGATATGCGGTGGATGTAGTGGACTATCGCGACGATGCGTTTGTGCCAGACGTGCATTACGACGTCTGTCTTGGGATGCATTATAATTTCGGGCGCCTGTTACCCATTCTGGCAGAGCGCAAGACCCGAACCATCTACTACGGCACCGGGGCATATTGGGAATTCGAAAATTCAGCCGAGGCGGCCCGAAGTGAAAACCTGCGAAACCGTCGCGGCATTGATCTGAAGTTGGCTGAAAGGCTGACTGCCAACAACTGGGTCCAGACCGCCGATGCAGTGATCGCTATGGGGAACGAATTCACTACTAGCATGTATCGGTCGCACAACAAACAGGTCTTCAAGATCGACCACGTCGCGCTTCTTCACGATCCTCCCAATCTTGACCGGAAGGATTTTGGTGCCGCTGCCAGGCGGAACTTCCTATGTGTTTCAAGCGTGGGATTACTCCACAAAGGATTGGATTTGGTGCTTGAAGCATTTACGCAACTGAAAGATTTTCATCTCTGGGTCTGCGGTCCGTTGCAAGCGGAGGGCGAACGCGACTTCATACGGGCTTACCGCCGGGAGTTATTCCATACGCCAAACATACATCCTGTGGGATGGATCCGAAATACTTCGAGTGAATTCACGGAACTGAGCGAAAAGTGTGTGGCGGCGATCCATGCATCCTGTGCGGAAGGGATGCCGGGAACGGTATTGAACAACATGGCCCGCGGACTCGTACCACTCGTGAGCCGAGAATCCAGCATCGATACAGACGGACTCGGTGTCCTGTTGGAAGACTGCACCGTCACCGGCATACGTCGAACCGTCACCGATTTCGCTAATATGTCGCCGGAAATCTGCCAGCGCATGGCAAAAGAGGCGTACCGGGCGGCTTGTACGCGGTATACAATGGAGTCCTACACCCAAAATATTGAGCGGATTCTCAAAACAATTTCGAACTCGCCTGAACCGACCCAGGAACGTGCAGAGGAGTGCTACTCGAGAAATGCTTTGTGAGAAGGTAGGGAAATAATGAGCCTTCCAACTTCGATCATTGAGAAAACAGAATCGAAGATCGCGCAGGACGCGACCGACAAAATCGCGGAATTGTCGGATCCCTTCATCGGCATCTCGGGCTTGCGTAATTTGGTCTGGCCGACAGTCCGCGGTTTTCTCGGCAGGCAAAAACGCCGAATCTTTCCGCCGACGGTAAGTGAGATCCAACAGCCTGTTATTGGTTTTACGACAGGATCGGTGAAGCAGCTGAGGAAAAGGGCTCTCTTGATTTATCTCACGCCCGCTTTCTACCGAGACCCTTGCGAACTGCGGATGAACGGGTTTGTCACCGCCTTACAGTCCCTTGAAATTGCCAAAGCTCTGAATCGTCTCGGCTATATCGTCGATGTGATCGATTATCGCGACGACAAGTTTATACCGACAGTGCATTACGACGTTTGCTTCGGCATGCATTACAACTTCGGTCGGCTGCTGCCACTATTTGCTGAAAAGAAGACGACGACGATTTATTACGCGACCGGCGCCTACTGGGAAGTTGAGAATGCGGCGGAGCAAGCGCGCTGTAACAACCTAAAACTTCGGCGCGGCATAGAAACCCATTTGCCTTTGAGATTGAAGCCGAATCAGTGGGTACAACTGTCGGATGCAGTAATAGCGCAGGGAAACGACTACGTCTTGGACCCATATCGTATGCACAGCCGCCGAGTGTTTGCGATTGATCATGCTGCGTCGCTTAGCTTCCCTCCGGATTTCGAGTACAAGGATCTCGGGCCCTCCGCGAGAAGAAATTTTTTGTGGTTCGGCAGCGTCGGCTTACTGCACAAGGGGCTCGACGTAGTGTTGGAAGCCTTCTTGGAACTCAAAGAATTACATCTTTGGGTATGCGGCCCATTGCAATCGGCCGACGAAAGGCAGTTCGTTCGCGCATACCGCAAAGAATTGTTTCATACATCCAATATACATCCCATCGGACACATCAGCATTCGCTCTGAAGCGTTCAGGAGACTCACAGACAAATGTGTGGCGACGATTCACGCCTCGTGTGCGGATTCCATGCCGGGCGCAGTACTTGATTGCATGGCCCGAGGGCTCATTCCCCTGGTTAGCGTGGAGTCGGGCATGGATACAGATGGATTCGGAGTTACGCTAGAAGAAAGCAGCGTGGCTGAGATACGGCGAGCCGTGGTAGATCTCACCAATACCCCGACAGACGTTTGCCGACAAATGGCCGAAGAAGCATGCAGGACGGCATCCACGAGATACACCCTTACTGGTTTCAGCAGCAACATTGAGCGGATTCTTAAAGACATCCTGATGCAGACTTGATGTGAATTGGATCGATCATGAAGAAATGAAGACCGGACTAGCTGTTCCCACCAACTCGACCACTCTTTTTCCCATCGTGTCACCTTAATCCTTTTCGCCAGGAATTTGTCCAACCCTTTCGGAAACCAGATGCCTTAAGGATCTACGAAAGCGACAGTCAGGCCCTTACGGACTATTGTCTTTCCCATTAGGTCGGAACAAGACTGATCTTTATCTCGACGGATTGTCGCAAAGAAGTTCGCGTAAATGCACGAATTGTTTGAGCAACAGGCGGACCGGAATCCCAACAACATTGCCGTAGTTTGTGGATCGCACGTCCTGTCGTACGCGGAACTTAACGCGCGCGCAAATCGCCTGGCGCACCGCCTGCGGGCGCTGGGTGTCCGAGCGGGAACATTGGTCGCCGTTTGTCTCGAACGGTCGGTCGAGATGGCCGTCGGAATTCTTGGAATACTGAAGGCAGGAGGCGCGTGGCTTCCCTTGGATCCGACCCACCCCGAACAGCGGCACAACGCCGTTTTGAAAGACGCTGGCGTTTCGTTTTTGGTGACTCAGGCGTCATTCCTTGCAAGGTTCTCAGCCAGCAATCTTCAGATTCTGCAGCTCGATGCTGATCGCCATTCAATTTCTAAATGCAGTTCAGCCAATCCTTTAAATATTTCCTCTTTTGCAGACCTGGCATACGTCATGTACACGTCAGGTTCCACAGGTCAGCCCAAAGGGGTGATGTTAACGCGTGCGAACTTGCATCACTACGTGCGGGCGATGCGTCAGCCTTTGGCGCTGACGAAAGACGATGTCTACCTCCACACCGCCACCATTGCGTTCTCATCATCTGTGCGGCAACTCACGGTCCCTTTGACACATGGTGCCAAAGTTGTAATTGCCACGCCCGATGCGATTCGACAGCCTGTCTCACTCTTTGAAGTGATCAAGGAGGAGAAAGTAACGATTCTGGACATCGTACCTTCCTTCTGGCGCACGTGCATCGACCTTCTGACAGCCCTTGATATCCAGACGAGAAGCGATCTTTTGGATAACAATCTCCGACTGATTCTGACGGCTAGCGAACCATTGTTGCCGGATCTTCCCAAGAAATGGGGAGGCACAAGGCATCCCGCTGAATTGGTCAACATGTTTGGTCAAACAGAAACAACGGGGATTGTTACAACCTACGCGATCCCACGTGCAGATGTCTCCGACGTGAAAACCGTTCCGATTGGTCGACCGATTGCCGATACTCAGATTTATCTGTTAGACGATCACTGTCGGCCCGTTCCAGTGGGGAGCGTGGGTGAAGTTTACGTTGGAGGGCCAGGCGTTGGGTTAGGTTATCTGAACCAACCGGAATTAACGGCAGAACGATTCTTACCAAATACTCTGAGCAGTCGCATAGGTGAGCGCCTTTACAAAACGGGGGATCTTGCGCGATACCGACTGGACGGGAACCTTGAATTCGTTGGACGCGTCGATCATCAGGTAAAAATCCGAGGTGTTCGAATTGAACTAGGAGAGGTAGAAGCTACCCTTAGCGTACATCCAGGCGTAATAGAGGCCATCGTCGTAGCTCGAGACGATCACCATCTGGATAAACGGCTGGTCGCGTATGTCGTTCCGAAACGCAATCACGTCCCAACCGCAAGCGAGTTGCGCAGTTTCCTGGCAGAGAGACTGTCGAACCACATGATCCCGTCTGCGTTTGTAGTGGTGGAGTCCCTTCCGCGACTACCATCGGGAAAGTTAGACCGTCAGGCACTTCCAGAGCTTGATCAACCAAGAACGGAGTTGAGTCGGCCTCTTGTGGAACCGCGCGACCCGGTCGAAGAGCAACTCACGAAGATCTGGCGTGCCGTGCTGGGTCCCCGGGACATCGGCGTCAAGGACAATTTCTTTGATCTGGGCGGGCATTCTCTCACGGGCCTCTACATCCTAGGACAGATCGAAAGAGTCTTTGGGAAGAAGTTACCCTTGGCCACGCTCTTTCAAGCCCCAACCATCGAGGAATTGGCCAAATTACTCGGGGACCGAAATTCTCCGGTATCCTGGTCCTCGCTCGTTCCTTTGCAGCTTTACGGATCAAAGCCTCCCTTCTTCTGGATCCATGGAGAAATAAGCGATGCGTTTCTGCCGCGCTATCTCGGTCCGGATCAGCCGCTCTACGGCCTTGTGCATCAGAGTGAAGATGGAAAGCCCGCCGAATATACGACCATAGAAGCGATTGCTTCGCGTTATCTGACTCAAATGCGCACCGTCCAACCGACGGGCCCCTATTTCCTCGGTGGCTTTTGCTCAGGAGCCCTGATCGCATTCGAGGTCGCGCAACAACTGAAGGCGCAGGGTGAAGACGTAGGATTTCTTGTTTTACTCGAACCCAACCTTCTCCGAAATTGTGCGGCCTCTCCTCTTATGCCTTTGGCTCCTCGACCAGGCGAAAACAAAGCGACAGGAGTCCGCGAAGATTTTCAGAATTTACTAATGCTGGAGCCACGAAAGCGGCTTCCGTATATCGGACAAAAGTTTCGCAGCAAACTTGCTGAACGCGTGAAAATGGTAACGTCACCTGCCATCGAGGCGATAAAGCGAGCCTTATGCGCTGTCTGTCACGCTTTGGGTTTGGCTGTGCCTTACTCGATTCGATACGTCTATATCCTTCACATCCTAAGGAAAGCTCGAAAGAAATACACCGTGCGAACGTATCCGGGCTCGGTGACGTTATTCGTGCTGACGGAGGAAGGTAATTCCGCATCAGACTGGGTCGGACTGGCCACTGAAAATATAGAGGTCCATCATATTCAGGGAAATCATGAGTACGTGTTGATAGAACCCCATGTGCGGGTCTGGGCGGAAACGCTGAAATCGTGTCTCACGCGAGCGCAGGCGAGGGCCGGGTTAAGGGAAAACACGGAAGCCTTTCCGAAAGATACAGGTGAGAAATTGACTCCCTTCGAATCCAGCGCACGCACAACTTCAGAGCAAAGCGGGTCGGTCCGAAAATACTTCGATTCATCGAAGGGAAAAGCCAGCTAATCAAAATTAGCCAATGAAAAAGCTGAAAGAGTCGAA
>Ga0075434_100005480_pt1 | contig 11558 bp, 11 predicted proteins | sample RhiMethybrSRZTD3_FD_75298 | JGI IMG/M metagenome (GOLD analysis project Ga0075434, IMG submission 75298) | Populus rhizosphere microbial communities from Tennessee, USA - Rhizosphere MetaG P. TD hybrid SRZTD3 | ecosystem: Host-associated > Plants > Roots > Rhizosphere > Soil | place: USA... | reverse complement strand
CGGGTGTAGAGGTAGAGCTCCTCGTCGCCCGCGAGGTAGCGACGCATCTCGGCCGAGGACTCGAAGGCGAAGGTGGCCGATTGGACGATGGGCGTGCTCAGCGGCCCGTGCAGCGGCGGCCGCGATCCATGGACGGCCCGTGTCCCGATCCCGCGTTTGCTCATGGCTAGAGCTCGATCGTCTGCGCCCTCTCCTCGCGGGCCATCTCCTCGCGCCGGCGCGGCTCGGGGGCCGCGCCGACCACCGGCTCCACGAACATGCGGTAGGCGTCGCGGTAGCCGAGGTCCACGAGGTCCGCGGCGGTGGCCCGGGCCTCGGTGGCCGGGTCCTGCGCGCCTTCCAGCTCCAGGGGCCCGAAGGGCCTGCGCTCGGGCCGCACCACGTAGAGCGCGAAGTCGCGGTAGTGGCGGCCGGTGGCCGGGTCCTGCCAGGCCGAGGCTCCGGCCTCGCCGCGATGGCCGAGCGTCTCGACCATCCGGTTGATCCGCTCCGCCGCGCGCACGTCGGCGTCCACCGCCTGCCGCTCCAGCGTCGAGAGGAGCGCGTCGGCCACGGCCCGTGGACCGCGGCGGCGCGCCGTGGGGCTGGCCACGACGGGCGCTGCCGACACGACGATCACCTGGTCGGCCCCCGCTGCCAGCGCCTCGGAGATCCCGCAACCGGCGGTCACCACCGCGTCGGTCAGCCGGTGCACCTCGCCCGCATACAGCCCGCCCTTGGGGAAGGCGACGCGCTGGACCGGCGCCATCATGGGCGGAAGGACTCCGGTCGTGACGGCGTCCAGGAAGAGCGCGTCGTAGCCCTCGGCCCGAAGGTCGATCGCGCCCGGGATCCCGGGCAGGCGCGACCGGGAGCCGCGGTTGCGGGCGGCGGCGAAGGCGTCCCGGTGCTCATCCTGCAGCAGGACGAACGGCAGCACCGCCCCGGTCTCCAGGTCGGCGGTGCGCACGATGAGCTCCCGGAATCCCGGCTGTCCCAAATTCTCCGCGGCCAGGGCCACGTAGCGCCGGCCGAGCTCGGCCTCCGAGGGCGGCCGCGCCGAGCTCGCGGACCCGCGCGCGATCTCCCACAGCCCGCGGGCCAGCCGCAGGCGCGCGCGCGTGGGATCGAGGACGCTCTCCAAAGATTCCGCGAAGCGGCGGCGGCCGCGCAGCCAGGTCGCGCCGGCATAGAGGATGGCGACCACGGAGAGGACGAAGATGGGGACGGCCAGCGCGGCCAGGTAGGGGACCCGCATGGCCGCCGGGACGGCGGCGACCCACCCCACCAGCCGGGCGGAGAGGCCGGGCGCGGCCAGGTCGGCGATCAGCACCAGGGGCACGAACAGCCCGGCGATCAAGGCCAGGGCCAACGGCAGGAGGAAGACACCGAAAGACACGCCCAGGAGCAGCACGCCCAGCCGCAGCGGCGTCTTCAGCCGGTAGAACGACTCCCAGTCCGCGCCGTGCCAGAACCCGCCGGCCTCGTACAGGCGCGGCCCGCCCGCCACCGCGCCGTACGCGGCGGCCACCGCGCCCGCGCCCGAGCCGACCATCAGGTCGATCTTCACGCCGCTCTCATCGAGGGCCTTCAGTGCGCCGGCGTGATACGCGCCCGAGGTGCCGCTCCCGGTCAGGACCAGCGCCGTGCGGCGTTTCGGTGAGTAGTCCATCAGAGGGCGTTCATATCAGGCGCGCGCGCGATTTCCCGCCGCACGAGCGCCGAGCTGTCTTCGGTGCCGTCGAGCACTATGTACCGTCCCGCCCGTCGTGGCGTGAAGATCCAACTGGCCAGCCAGTCCCAATCATGACCGGTCCCGTCGGTACGGGTCCAGTTCAAATTCTGGAGCGCGTCTTCCAGGCCTTCCGCCGGCACGGTCGTGGCGCGCTCTTCCAATACCGTCCCCGCCACCACCGGATAGATCTCGATGCCGTCCCGTCCGTGCTCGACGGCGAGGGCGCGCGCATCGGCGCTCGACACGCAGGCCGGGATCCACGTCCGGGAGTCTTCGGGTCGCGCCGCCGGGCTGGCCAGGAACCGCGCGGCCTGCGCGGCCAGTCCCCGGTACGCCTCGTCCGTCACGCGCGAAAGGCACGGCGCCGCGCAGGTGCGGACCTGCGCGTAGACACAGCCCAGCCCGAGGGCCAGGTCCGGAGCGGGCTCGAAGACGAAGTCGCAGGGGCGCAGCGGGAAGAGCTTGTGCAGCGCGGCCACCGCGCGGGCGGCGGCGGGCCGGTTGCGGAACGGACCGAACAGCGCCGCCGGGTCGCCGGCCAGGGAGCGCGCGGTGACGCGCGGGAAGCGGTCGCGCGCATCGAGGTGCAGCCAGGCGGACGGCTTCAGGTCGCGGCGCGCGGAAGGGGCGACGTAACGGGCCATCAGCCGCTCGAAGATCAGCCGCTGCTGCAAGCCCGAGGTCGTGACCATGAACCGGAGCGTCACAGCCACCGGCCGCAGGTCGGTGGGCGGACGCGAGCCCGGACGGCGTGGCTTGCCCGCGCCGAGGTGCGACGCGGCCCAGCGCCGGAGGTGCGCCGGCCGGCCGATGACCAGGCTCCTGCCCTCGGGACCGAGGATCTGCCCCACGCCCGCCGCGGCCGGGATCTCCTGCAGCCTCGCCGCCAGGTCCCCGTCGAGGTCGACGACGGTGGGCGCGGCCACCATGCCGCCCTGATCAGGCCTTGGCCGCGGCGTCTCCGACCTGGTCGTGGATGGTCACGAGCTTGGTGATCTCCAGCTCGCGGTCGCCCGAGGGCACGCGGATCTGGACCACGTCGCCCTCCTCGTGGTTGAGCAGGCACTTCCCGATGGGCGACGAGGGCGAAATGCGCCCCACGGTGGGGTCGGCCTCCTCGGGCGTCACGATCTCGTAGACCGAGTCTTCGCCGCTGCCGGTATCGCGCACGTTCACGGTGGAGCCCAGACCCACCTTGTCGCGCGGGATGCGGTCCAGGTTGATGAGGGACAGCGCGGCCACCCGGCGGTGGAGCTGGCCCAGGCGCGCCTGCAGGTAGCTCTGGCGCTCCTTGGCCGCCTTGTACTCGGCGTTCTCGCGCAGGTCCCCGTGCTCCCGCGCGGTGAGGATCTCCTTGGGGAGCGTGACCTTCAGCTCGTAGTCGAGCGTCCTCATCTCGTCCTCGAGCCGCTTCTTGATATCGTTCATGGAACAAAAGGCGGGCCATCCGCGCCCGCCCCGTATGCAACCCGATGATACCATCACGGCTTCCCCGTCATGGCCGCCCCCCTCATCCGCAGCCGCAGCAACGCCGTCGTGCGGCGCTTCCGGGCCTCGAAGGAGCGCGCCAGCGCCGACTGGGCGCTCCTGGAGGGGACCAAGCTCCTGGAAGAGGCGCTGGCCGCGGGCGCCTCGATCATCGAGGTGGCGGCGTCGCCGCGGGCGGCGCGGGCGGCACGCGGTCGCGCGCTGCTCGACGACCTCGGCCACCGCGGCGTGCCCGTGCGGTTCATGGACGACGACGTGCTCGCCTCCATCTCCGAGGCGGAGACGAGCCAGGGCCTGGTGGCCCTGGCCCGGCGTCCCCGGTTCGCCGAAGAGGCGATGCTGGCCGGATGCCCGCTCATCCTCCTCGCGGTGGGCATCCAGAACCCCGGCAACGTGGGCGCCCTCCTGCGCGCCGCGGAGGCCGCGGGCGCCACCGGCGCCTACCTGGACGACGGCTGCGCCGACACCTTCTCGTGGAAGGCCCTGCGCGGATCGATGGGCAGCGCGTTCCGGCTTCCCCACCTGCGACGGGTGGGAGCGCGCGAGACGCTCCTTCGACTGAAGAACCGCGGCCTGGCCACCGTGGCCGCGGTCGCGTCGGGGGGAACGCCTTATGAACAGGTGGACCTGGCCCGGCCGGTGGCCCTGGTCGTGGGCAACGAGGGCGCGGGCCTGGGCGAGGAGCTGCTGGAGGCGGTCTCGGCCCGGGCCTCCATCCCCATGCGGGGCGGCGTGGAGAGCCTGAACGTGGCGGTGGCCGCGGGCGTGCTGCTGTTCGAGGCCGCGCGCCAGCGGCGCCGATGACGGTCTCGCTCCCGATCGGCGTTTCGGTTACGCTGTCCGCATGAGCGGCGACGCGGGCTCCGGCCTGCTCTTCCCCGCGCCGGAGAAGCCGGGCCCCGAGGAGCCGGCCGCGCACGCCCCCCTGGCCGACCGCGTGCGCCCGCGCACGCTCGACGAGATCCTCGGGCAGGACGACGTGCTGGGCACGGGCAAGCCGCTGCGCAGGGCCATCGACGCCGATTACGTCCGCTCGCTCATCCTGTGGGGCCCGCCCGGCTCGGGCAAGACCACGCTGGCCCACGTCATCCGGCGCACCACCCGCGCCCACTTCGAGGCCATGAGCGCGGTGCTCACCGGCGTCAAGGAGCTGCGCGAGGTCTTGAAGAGCGCGGAGCTGCGCCGCAAGCGGGAGGCCCGGCGCACCATCGTCTTCATCGACGAGATCCACCGCTACAACAAGGCGCAGCAGGACGCCCTGCTCTCCCACGTGGAATCGGGCGACGTGGTCCTCATCGGCGCCACCACGGAGAACCCGTCCTTCGAGGTGAACGCGGCGCTGCTCTCGCGCTGCCGGGTGGTGGTCCTGAAGCCGCTCGACGAGCAGCAGCTGGTGGAGGTGATGCGCCGCGCCCTGGCCGACGCCGAGCGCGGACTGGCCGGGATGGCCCCGGAGGTGTCCGACGACGCCGTGGCGTTCCTGGCCCGCGCCTCGGACGGCGACGCGCGCACCGCCCTGAACGTACTCGAGCTGGCGGTGGCCACCGCGGTGCCCGGCGAGGACGGCCGGCGCCGCGTGGACATGGAGGCCATGCAGCAGGCCTTCGCGCGCAAGGCCCTGCTCTACGACCGCGCGGGCGAGGAGCACTTCAACCTCATCAGCGCCCTGCACAAGTCCATCCGCAACTCCGACGCCGACGCCGGCCTCTACTGGCTCGCGCGCATGCTGGAGGCCGGCGAGGATCCCCTGTACGTGGCCCGGCGGCTGGTCCGCTTCGCCTCCGAGGACGTGGGGATGGCCGACCCCCAGGCCCTGGTCCAGGCCATGGCCGCGCAGCAGGCCGTGCACTTCATCGGCATGCCCGAGGGCGCCCTGGCCCTGGCCCAGCTCGTGACCTACCTTTCCGCCGCGCCCAAGAGCAACGCCCTCTACCTCGCCTACGGCGAGGCCGTGGGCGACGCCCTGAATTCGCGCGCGGAGCCCGTGCCCCTCTGGATCCGTAACGCACCCACCCCGCTCATGAAGGACCTGGGCTACGGCAAGGGCTATGCGTACGCGCACGACGAGGCCGAGGGCGTGGCCGGGATGGATTGCCTGCCCGAGAACCTGAGGGGCCGGCGCTACTACCGGCCCACGGCCCGGGGCGAAGAGGCCCGCACGGCGGCCCGCCTCGAGGAGGCCCGGGCCATACGCGAGGCCAAGAAGACGGAGGAGACCCGTTGACCGCGGCCGCGAGGAAGCGGGTGCTGGCCGTGGACGACGATCCCGCCGCGGTGGGCGCGCTCCGGCAGATCCTCGGCCAGAAGGGTTACGACGTAGTCACCGCCCACAGCGCCGAGGACGCCCTGGCCGTCCTGGCGGACCAGAGATTCGACCTGGCCATCCTCGACGTCGGCATGCCCGGGATGTCCGGGTACGAGCTCTGCCGGAAGATGCGCAAGGACGCGCGGACGGTGGACCTGCCCGTCATCTTCCTCACCGGGAAAGCGCTGCTCATGGACATGGCCGAGGGACAGGACGCGGGCAGCGACCTCTATCTGATCAAGCCGGTGCTGGCCAGCAAGCTGCTGAGCGTGGTCGGCATGTTCCTCTCCGACGACGCGCCGCTGGCCAAGAAGCGGTCGCCCCCCCCTCCCATCAGCTAGGGCAGGCGCCGCACCTCCAGGCTCCGCACCTCGTCGCTCCCCGGCGCGGGCGGCACCAGGATGAGCCCGGCCACGTACAGCACGATCGCGAAGAAGGAGACGTAGCCCGTGGCCGGCGCGAAGGCGGGAACGTCCAGGGTGCCCAGCGACACCCCCTGGAGGAGGGCCGCCCCCACCCGGCCCATCCAGCCGGCCTGGGCCGGGCGCAGGCCGGCCAGCAGCATGTGCTTGAGGGCGAACGCCGTCCCGAAGAGCACGGCCAGGCTGCGCAGGAGCCGCGCGGGGTCGAAGGCCGAGAACTGGTTGTTCCACAGCGTCCACAGGAAGAAGAACGAGAACAGCCAGTGCAGCAGGCCCTCCTCGGGGAGGACCGAGTTGAAGGCCTGCGCGGAGGCGGCGAACAACGCCGCCAGCGTGAGGATGTGGGCGAGGTTCTCCAGCACCGGACGGTCGGCGCGGACCCACTCCGCGGGCCGCACCAGGCCGCCCCGCACGAACAGGGCCATGAGCAGTGCGGCCAGGACCAGCGTCACCAGGGCGGGCGCGATGAACAGGAAGTGGCCGGCCTCGGTCACGCGCAGCCCTCCGAGCAGCGCGACCGTCAGCAGGATCATGGGCAGGACCACGTAGTGGACGAAGGCGCGCTGGCCGCCCGCGGCCGTCACTTGCGCGGCTCCAGGAGCTTCATCGGGTTGAGGTCGTCCATGCGGCGCTCCGTCCCCTTCTCCAGCTCGGCCTTCAGCTCCGCCGCCGCGTGCATCTGGAGCGTCGGGTCGGCCACCGTCAGGGGCACGGGGCTCAGGGCGATGGCCCGGTCGACGGCCTCGAGGCCCTGCCGGTAGAGCGCGTCGTCCTTGTACAGGCGGCCCCAGCCTTCGCGGTAGAAGGCGTAGGCCACGTAGAACTGGGTGCGCGGGTCGCGCCGCGCCGGATCGGCGCGGCCCCATTCGTCCCGCGCCGCGCGGAACTGCTCCGCCCGGAAGAGGCGGAGGCCCGCGTCGAACCGCGCGGCGTCCACCTGGTAGGTGCCCGCCGCCACCCTGGCCCCGGTCGCCACCTCGCCCAGCGAGCGGGGCGCGGTGGCGTAGAGCCAGGCGATGGCCGCCCCGTAGGCGAGGGTCGAGACGATCCCCAGGCCCGGGAAGAACGACTCCCGCATGCGGCTACTGACCGGCGGCGAGCTCGCGAGCCGGGCGGCTGACCAGCGACTTGAGCCGCGAGACCAGCCGGGACCTGCGCCTGGACTCCGTCCAGATGCGGCGCACCGCGATGCCGAGCTGGCGGGTGTCCCCGCCGTCACCCGGCTTGCCCGGGCTCCACGGCGTATCGGTCAGGATGCGCCCGCGCATCACACGGCCCGGGGCCTCGCCCCGAGCCAGCGGGTACCACAGCGTCTGCCATCCGCTGTCCCCGACGTCGAACGTGCCCAGCTCCCGTCCCTCCATCTCCACCCGGCCGCGCACCGACTTGCGGCCGAGGGCCACGGCCTCGATGCAGAGCCAGGGACGTCCCGCGTCGCGGATGAGGAACTCCGACGCCGGCGACGTCCATCGCATCGCGTAGGGGACGCGCTCGAGGTGATGCCAGCCGGAGACGAGGTGCGTGAAGTCGTTCTCCCCGATCGTCACCGTCTCCTCGACCTGGTCGAGGGTGGAGCGGTTGCGCTCCGCCATGACCAGGGGGCAGCCCGCGCTGTGGTCCTTGCAGTACTTGGGGATCTCGCCGCGCCCCAGGCTGGCGCGGAGCTCGATCGCGTCGGCCCCGTTCCAGATCTCCTCGAGCGACGACTTGGTGAGGTCGCCGTACGGGTCGCGGTGGTACGGGCAGGCGAAGACCTTGCGCGTGTGCTCCTGGATGAACATGTACCGCCAGGGGACCAGGCACGGCGTGTCCACGCCGGGCTCGGCGAACCCGCGGACGGTGGAGTCCACGGCGGCGTCCCATTGGAGCCCGACGGTGAGGCCGATCTCCGCGGCCACCGCCTTGGCCTCGGCCCCGATGCGCACCAGCTCGTCGTAGGAGAGCATCTCCTCTTCGTAGACGAAGTCGTAGCCGAACTTGCCCAGGGGCACGCTGGGCCGGTCGTGCAGCGACGCCAGCAGGGCGCGGCCCCCCAGCTCGCGGGCGAGGCGCAGGAACGGGACGACCTCGTGCTTGTTGATCTTCATGACGATGAACGTGAGGATGAGGTCGGGCGCGGCCCCGTCGTTCTGGCGCCGGTAGCTCTCGACGTAATACCGCACGTTCTCGACCACGCGGGCGAATTTCTTCCCGGTGAGCTTGAAGAAGATGTCGTCGCTGGCCGCGTTGAAGGAAACGTGGATCCCGAGCCGCGGCCCCAGGGCGGCCAGCCTGTCGGCCTTGTCCTGGGAGAGGAGCAGGCCGTTGCACACGAACGAGAAACGCTGGCCGTTGGAGATGTAGCGGCGCGCGGTGGCCACCAGCGCCGGATGGCTGAGCGGCTCGCCGAAGCTGTCCTCGTTGACGTGCTCGCACCGATCGAGGACCGAGGCGTACTTGTCGAGGTACTCGACGTTGAGCGGGGCGTAGTCGTGGCCGAAGTTCTTGCCGGTGCAGAAGAGGCACGGCGGGACGATGTTGCAGATCCCCGTGAGCTCGATGTTGACCTGGAGCGGGCCCGAAGCCAGCTGCAGCCGCTTCTCGCGCACCTCGCGGCGGTTCAGCTCGATGTTGGCGGTGACGAAATCCCCGCGCGTCGTAGTCATCGGTTCATCTCCTCCGGATCCGTTCCCCGGCGAGCGCGCCCCCCGTCACCACCGATCCGGCGGGATCTCGTTCCGGCAGTATGGGCCAACCCATGTCGGCGGACAACTCTAGGCCCGCAGGGCCGGCTGCGCGGCGAGGGCCTGCTGGCGCAGGGTCCGGAAGGTCGCCAGCACCACCCGCGGGTCGTCGAAGACCGGGTCGCGCAGGTGGGCCAGGAGCTCCTTGTGCTGCGGGTGCCCGGGCGACACGATGCTCCGGGCCTTGAACTCCTTGGACGAGTACGTCTTGAAATCCACGAGCTCGTGGAAGAGGACGCGGTCGCACCCGAGCCGCTGTCCGAGCTTCACGAAGTCCGCCATCTCCCGGAAGTTCCTGGACTGCACCACGAACAGGATCACGAACTGCTCGATGGCCCCCTGCTTGCGCAGGCTGGAGATGAACTCCACGTTGGCGAAGGTCTCCTCCCACACACCGCCGCGCCGGAGCTCCTCGAAGGTGGGCCCGGTGGCCGCGTCGAGCGAGAGGTAGACGGACGTGATCCCGTGGACGTTGGACAGGTGGCCCCAGGCCTTGCGGTCGAAGAGCGTTCCGTTGGTGAAGAGGGCCACGTGCAGGTCGGGGTGGGCCTGGCGGTCGACGAGGCCGAGGACGGTGCGCAGGTGGGCGCTGGCCAGCGCCTCTCCTCCGGCGAACTCCAGGACCCGCACTCCGGGCAGCGCCGGCCGGATCACCTTCTCGAGGATGAGCTTGAACTCCTCGCGCTCCTTCGGGGTGGCGGAGAGGACGTCCGTCCGGCAGGAGGGACACGACAGGTTGCACGTCCGGTCGTAGAGGACGGCGAGGTGCTTCGGGCCGCTGGTGATGGGCGCCGACTTCGCCGCCACCGCCCACGCGTAGACGTCGGGGGGAACCGCCGATATGAGGGGAAGGCTCTTCTCCTGGATGGCCGGGCAGCGGTCGAGGCAGTACTTGAAGTCCCCGTCGATGATGGACCGCCGGACCTCGATGGCGGCCTTCGAGTTCCAGATCTCGTCGAGGCTCTGGGTGTTCGGGTCCCCCACGACCGTGGGAAGCCAGGACGAGCAGCACAGGTGGGCGCCGTCGCCGTCCAGGGCCAGCTTCTCGAAGGGCATCGAGCACCAGCGGCCCTGCAGCCGCTCCGCGCGGTCCGTGAGCCGGGTCTCCTGGTCGTCGCCGACGCGCAGCGGCGAGTTGGGCAGCACGAACCGGGTGCCCGAGACCCGCGCCGAGATGCCGAGCCCGGGGCGGAGGGAACCGGACGGCAGCTCGGCCGAGAAGCCGTGGTGGCCGTCGCCCTTGCTGTACTTCCGCAGGTCGATGCGGAAGATGTTGGCCACGACGGTCTGGACGACCTTGCCCGTGTCGTGCTCGTAGATCTCGACCACGAGGGGCTCCGCGGGACGCGTGTCGTCCCAGGCCCATCCCATGACGACCCGTCCGGCTGCCCTGTCGAGGCTTCCTTCGAGCACCTTACGTTCCTCAGCCCATCTTGCCGGGCTGTCCTTCCGGGGATTCCGGCAGTATCGTCCAACGGGACGGGCAAATCAACGGTCCCGGGCTTGCCCGGGGCGGCGGGGCGGGCCACAATCCGGCCCTGGATCGTTCACTCGAAGGAGGCGCAATGAAGCGGATGAGAACGGCACTCGCGGCGGCCGTGGCCGCGGTGATCCTCGCGGGCCCCCTGGCCGCCCAGGAGGGCATGCCCCCCATGCCCAAGCCGGGGCCGGAGCACGCCATCCTCAGGCAGGACGAGGGGGCCTGGGACGCGACCGTGGAGATGTTCATGGCTCCGGGGGCCCCGCCCATGACCTCCAAGGGCGTCGAGACCAACGTCATGGGCTGCGGCGGGCTCTGCCTGATCACGGACTTCAAGGGCGAGATGGGGCCCGGCCAGCCGTTCCACGGCCACGGCACGTCCGTCTGGGACCCCAACAAGAAGAAGTACGTGGGCACCTGGACCGACTCCATGTCCTCCGGCATCGCCCTGGGCGAGTCCACGTGGGACGCGGCCACGAAGACGATGACCGGCAGCATGGAGTCCTCGGACGCGTCGGGGCATCCCTCGAAGATGAGGTCCACCGTCGAGTACAAGGACGCCGGCACCCGCGTGTTCACGATGTACATGACCGGGCCCGACGGCAAAGAGGTCCCGGGGATGCGCATCACCTACAAGAAGAAGTAGCCGCCGCCGGCCGGGCCGCGGTCAGGGCGACGCGCGGTCCGGCCCCGGCTTCTCCGCGTCGTCCCCGTAGATCTCGCGGTACCGGACGTAGCTGTTCATGACCTTCCGCACGTAGTCCTTCGTCTCGTCGAAGTTCACCGCCGAGAGGAAGTAGTCGGGCCCCGGTCTGGGGGCCAGCCGCGCCCACAGCTTCGACTGGTTGGGGCCCGCGTTGTACGCGGCCGCGGTCTTGTAGGGATCGCCGGCGAACTCCTTCTGCAGGTCGGCCACGTAGCGGGAGCCGAGGCGGATGGCCACCGCCGGGTCGTAGAGGTCCTCGCTGGCCACGTCCAGGAGGCCCAGCGCCTTGCCCACGTCGCGGGCGGTGGTGATGATGAGCTGCAGCAGCCCGCGGGCCGAGGCCGCCGATCGCGCCCGTGGCTCGAAGCGCGACTCCTCGCGCATGATCGAGAGGACCAGCCGCGGGTCGGCGCCGTGGGCCGCGGAGCGCGCAGCAATCTCCTCACGGAAGTAGCGGGGGTAGAGCAGCTCCGCCACCACCTTCGGCTGCAGCTGCGGGAGGAAGTCCGCGGGGAAGGACCGGGCCGCCACCTCGATGGCCCCGATGGACGCCCGCGTGGCCCCGGCTCGGCCCAGGGCGGTGGCCCGCGCCACTGCGGAGGCGGCGGGCTGCAGCGGGTAACGCTCCTTGATGAGGTCCACGGCGTCGTCGAAGAGACCGAGGGCCAGGAGGTTGTCGAGGCGGTCGGGCCCCGCCACGGGCGGAGCCGCCGGAGGCGA
>Ga0075434_100005478_pt1 | contig 11559 bp, 8 predicted proteins | sample RhiMethybrSRZTD3_FD_75298 | JGI IMG/M metagenome (GOLD analysis project Ga0075434, IMG submission 75298) | Populus rhizosphere microbial communities from Tennessee, USA - Rhizosphere MetaG P. TD hybrid SRZTD3 | ecosystem: Host-associated > Plants > Roots > Rhizosphere > Soil | place: USA... | reverse complement strand
CGATCACGTCGAGCCGCGCGAGCGCCATCCCCGTGCCGCCGCGCGTCGCGCCCAGCAGCCCGCGCGACGAATTCGAGCCGCCGAGATAGAACGACGCCTGGGTGACCGGATCGCCGCTGAGTCGGCCGTACGCGCACTGCGGCACGATCGCGATCCGGCGCCAGGCCGAGAGGTCGGCCGCCAGCGCAGCGCGCGTGCGCCGGTACTCGAAGTCGCTCGAGGTCGCGCCGCTCGAGCTGGCGTAGCCGATCTCGGCCCACACCGGCACGCCCGGCGTGCGGATGCCGGCCTCGAGCGAGAACTCGCGGTTGCGCCCTTGCGCTGCGGGCAGGTTCCCCACCACGACCGGCTCCGCGTTCACCAGGTTCCAGGTCGCGCTGGTGGCCATCGGGCGCTCCAGCATGTTGCGGTATCCGGCGCGCGCGCGCCACCGCTCGGTCTCGCGCGCGATCGAGCCCTCGAAGCCGTCGCGGCGCATGTAGTGCTTGTAGTCGGTCCCCGAGAAGAACGCGCGCAGCATCGCGAGCTGGATGTCATCGGAGTCACGATCGATCCCGTCGGTTCGGCGTCCGGCGTAGAGCTCGAGCGACCACGCCGCGTCCAAGGTTCCGATCGAGCGTTTGAAGGTCGCGCCGCCGAGAACGTCGTTCGGGCCGCTCGCCCATTGCACCAGACCGTCGAGCCTCCCGAGCGCGAAGGCCCGGCCCACCGAAGCGCCAGCGCCATAGACCGGGCCGTCCACGCGGCTGAACCCCAGATCGGGGCGATACGAGAACGGGAAGCGCCCGTGGCGATCGCGGGCCCGCGGGTGGGCGAGGCCGTACGTCAGCGCGCTGTCGAGCCCGGCGGTGTCGGTGTGCGCAGCGGTCGCGCCAAAGTACGCAGCGGTCGAGTCGGACATGGCGCCGAGGAAGTGGTCGAGCGAGCTGTCCGGTGCCGCCGGCTCTGCGCGCGGCGCACCGGCGAAGGCCGCCGCGGTCGCCGCCCCGCACGAACCGCCCGCGGCGAGCGATGCACCCGCGACCGCGGCCGCGAGCGCTGCTGCGATCACGGGCCGCGACGTCATCGCTTGCTCGCGACGAACAGCGAATCGTCGAGGCCGGTGTTCACGGTGTAGTCGTTGAACAGGAGCCCGAAGTCGAACGTGTCGCCGAACTTCGGGATCTTGAAGCTGGTGGTGGCCCGCATCAGCACGCGATTCAGCACCCAGATGTCGCCCAGGCGCTGGCGCTCGATCACCATGCGGTCCACGCCTTTCAGGAACAGCGGGATGGGCGAGCGCTCGAAGCGCACCTCCTGGCGCAGGATCACGAAGTCGTTGGTCTCGACCCACACCACGCCGCTCGGGATGGTCGGATCGAGCACGGAGCGCGGCTCGAATGCGATGCGGTAGATGAGCCGGTTCCCGAGCACGTCGCGCCCCACGATGTGGTAGCGGAAGTCGCGGCGCGACTCGGGCCGGAACGCGAAGTTCACGATCTGCTCGTCCATGCGGGGGCGGAACTCGATGTCCATGTCGTCTTTGTCCTTGGGATTCTTGTGCCACTCGCGCAGCCGCACGGTCCGCAGCTTGTCGGGCTTCTTCTTGTAGACGCGCGTCACGGTCTCGGCCAGCGGCTCCAGCGGCTTGCCCTTGTCGTGCACGCCGCTCAACACCCGGACCGTGATCGTGAATGCCATGTCGTGCAGCGCCGAGTCGCGCCGAGCCTCGCCGCGCGCCACGCGGTCGAGGATCTCGTCCAGGGTGACGCGCGGCGCGCGCACCAGGACTTCGGGCACCTCGGTGCGCATCGTGTCCTCCACCGCCATCGTCGGGACGGAGGCGCCGCCGCGGGCCGGCGGCGCCGCGGGCACGGTCGCGAGCAGCGCTGCGATCAGGAGGAATGAATGCACGGGGACCTCGGGAGGCGCTCCAGCCTGCGGTGGCGCCCGATGCGCTCCCGCCCGCGGCGACGCCGATTGTGCTCCAGCCTGAGGAGACGCCCGGTGTGCCCCAGAACGAGGGTGCCCGTGTCTCAGGAAGGGGCGGGACGCTAGCACGCGGCACGGCGGCCCCGCAACGGTCGCGCGTCGCGCGGGGACCGCCGTTCCGGACAACCTTACGCGCGAACCGTCGCGATGGTTTCACTCCCTCGAGCGAATGTGGCAGCGACCAGGCCCCTGGCGGTGCGGCGGCCTCGCAACGCGTAGCGACCGCGCCGCCACGGTGCGATGGCCCGGGGTCCGGCAGCACTGCGCTGCCCCAGCGCCCGGGGTACCGCTGGCTCTTGAAAAAGCGGCGCGCTGCCGGGCCATCGATTGCCCGCACGAGCAAGAAGCTCTCCGGCACGCGGCATGCGAGGGGGCGCTGTCACCGCTCCTACGCTCGCGCCATGGAGGCAGTCATGAACCGAATCCGGACCACTGGTGCCGCGCTCGCGTTTGTCCTCGCCGTCCCCGGCGTGGCCGCTGCGCAGCAGCCCGTTCCTTTGCCCGCGCCATCGCTCCTCGTGCTCGCACGCGTGCCGCGTTACGAAACGGTGCGCTACTGGCGGCACGAGCCCGAACGCGGGCGTTCCGAGTCGCAGAAGTCGCCGCTCCAGATCCACGCCGGGTTCTTCGATCCCGACGGAAACGCGGCGAACAGCTTCGCGTTCGGCCTGCGCGGCGGACCGATGGTCGACGAGCACATCCAGCTCGGCATCGGCCTCGACTGGTACCACGAGTCGGAAAACCAGCGTGACGTCGTCTCGACTTCGTCCCAGAACGGCACACCGGTCGTGGTGACGCGCGAGCTCGCGCGCGCCTCGTCGGACCTCCTCCCGCTGCAGGCGTTCCTGCAGGTGAACCTGGGCTCCGGGCGCTCGCTGATTCCCTACGTCGGCATCGCCGGCGGGTACCAGGTCCTGTTCCTCTCGGCCACCGACTTCCAGACCGGGTCGGACTACAACGCCACCTTCGGCGGCTGGGGCTGGCAGACGTGGGCCGGCGCGGCGCTGCCGCTCGGGAGCCGCTCGCGATTGTTCGGTGAAGCCTTCTTCAACTCCGCCCAGGTCGGCCGCGACGTGGACGATCCGGTCAGCCCCGTGACCTATCGGGAGCTGGTGGATGAGAACGGCGTGGGGATGCGCTTCGGGCTGAGCTGGGGGTTCTAGAGGGGTGGCCAGGGCGGCGGGTTTGACGGGCACGATGCGCCCGGCGGGAGTATCATCTGGGCGTGCCGGAGCGCCGCGCCGGTACCCCGATGCGAGGGACGGACGCACCTCAGCTCGAAAAACGCAGCCGCTCGCCACGGAGGAATTCGTGAAACGCCACGCCGTCCTTGGAGCCGCGCTCGCCCTCGCGCTCGGCGCGCGCGGGGCGCCGGCGCAGGTTTCGCCTGCAGCCGCCTCTTCCGCGCTCACACCGCCTGCGATCCACACGATCGTTCCGACCACGCTCTCCCTCATCGCTCCCGATGCGCTCGCGGGACTCGATTTCGGGCTCGGGGTCGGATACGGAGGGTCGTTCGTGAATCTCGCGCCGCGTGGTTGGGTGCGCGGGCCGGGCTTCTACCGCTCGCCGTGGGGCGGCCCGTACCTGCGGCACCGGTGGGTCCAAAGAACGGTGTGGTACCAGCCGCGCACGATTCCTTCGAGCCCGCCGCCCACCGTTCGCGCGAGCGAAACGCCGAAGTCGTCTTCGCCTGGGATCACGGTGCCGGTTCAGCTTCATGGCGGGTTTTTCGCCCACGACGAGAACGCTCCGCGGAGCTATGCGGCCGGCCTGCGCGCCGGCCCGGCGATCGACAAGCACCTCCAGATCGGGCTCGGGGTCGACTGGTATCACCGCACCGACAGCGAGAAGGCGGTGGTGGCCGAGACGCTCCAGGCCGGCCAGCCCGTCACGGTGACGCGCGTGATCTCGCAGGCATCTTCGGATCTGATTCCGATCCAGGCGTTCCTGCAGCTGAGCGTGGGCAAGGGACTGGTCCCGTACGCCGGGATCGCGGGCGAGTATCAGTTCCTCCTGCTCGACGCCACCGACAACGTGACCGGCACCGGCTACAGCGCCACCTTCGGGGGCCTGGGCTGGCAGGCGTGGGGCGGCCTGGGGCTCGACGTCGGCCGCTCGCGCCTGTTTGGCGAGGCGTTCATCAACGCCGGCGATGTCGAGCGTGACATCCACGACCCCGCGGGCGGACCCACGCTGCGCGAGACGATCAATGCGGACGGCGGTGGAGCGCGCTTCGGTCTGAGCTGGGGGTTCTAGTCGGCGACCGCGCTTCGCGGCTCGCTCGGGTGCGGGTTGCGAAGTTGCCGACCCCCGTCGCGTCCGATACGCTCGCGCGCCATGCCTCGCAAATCTCCGCGCGCGCGGCGCAAGCCCGAGTCCCCGCGCATGCCCGGCACCGGGCGCCCGCGCGCCACGCCCGGGCGCCGCAGCGCCGGCGCCGCGCGCAAGGCGGAGGTGCGCGGCACCCATGCATCGAAGGGCGCACGGACCGCGGCGAAGCGCGCGGCGCGCCCGGCGCGAGCGCTCGAGGCCCGGCGCACCGCGCGGGCGCGGGGGCGGCCGCGCTTCACGCCGCCCGATCCGGCGCGCGTGGCCGCGATGCTCGAGATCCTCGAGCGCTCCCACCCGGGTGCTTCGACCGCGCTCCACCACGAGAATCCGCTCCAGCTCCTGATCGCCACCATTCTCTCGGCGCAGTGCACCGACGAGCGCGTGAACATGGTGACTCCCGCGCTCTTCGCCCGCTACCCGGACGCCGCTTCGCTGGCGGGAGCACAGCAGGCCGATCTCGAGACCATGATCCGCTCGACCGGATTCTTCCGGAACAAGGCGCGCTCGATCCGCGAATGCTGCGCCGACATCGTGGCGCATCATGGCGGCGAGGTGCCGCGCACCATGGAGGCGTTGCTGGCGCTGCGCGGCGTGGGGCGGAAGACCGCGAACGTCGTGCTCGGGAACGCGTACGGCATTCCCGGCATCGTGGTGGACACCCACGTGCAGCGCCTCTCACGGCGGCTCGGGCTCACGCGCGAGACCGACCCGGTCAAGATCGAATTCGCGCTCATGCCGGTCGTGCCGCGCGAACGCTGGACCGTCTTCTCGCACTGGCTCATCCTCCATGGACGGCAGGTCTGCGCGGCGCGCAAGCCGCGCTGCTCGGTCTGCGCGCTCGCTCCCCACTGCCCCCGGGTGGGAGTGACCGCCTCGCAGTAGTGAAGCGCAGGCCCGCAGAGCCGAGAGCGCGCGACGCCGCCGCGGTGCGGCCGCGCGCCCCGGGAGAGCCACGCGGCGCCGAGCGCGCACGCACTGGGGGCGAGGCCGCGCGCGCCGCCGGGCCTCCGCCCGCGCCGGTTCCCGCAGCGGCCGCCAGGCAAGCGGCATGGGCGCTGGCCGCGGCCCTCGCGGCCCTCGCGCTCGCCCGCGGCGTGCTCGCGCTCGCGCCCACGATGTGGCTGTGGGGTCTCAACGTGCTGGCGTTCGTGGCGCCGTTCCCGGGCTGGACGCTGTGGGGGCTCGCCACGCTCGCGCTCGTGCCGCCGCTCGCGCGCCGCGCGGTCCCGCTGCTCGAGCGCTGGGGCGATGCGGTCGCGGGCCGGCCCGGGCTCGCGGGCGTTTCGCTCGGCGCCTTCCTCGCGGGCGTGGCGCTCGCGCTCCCCGACCGCATCCAGTTCGTTGGCGACTACCTGCTCCGGGTTGGCACGGCGCGCGGCCAGATTCCCACCGCCACCGTGTTCCCGCAGGCGCTCCCGCTCGACTTGGCGCTCCACTACACGGTGCCGAGCCGGCTCGCGCTCGCGTTCAGCGGCGACGCCAACGACGTCTCGCGCGTGATCGGCGCGATCGAGGCCGCACTGTTCGGGGTACTCGCGGTCGCGTTCGCGCGCGCGCTCCGGCTGCGCGGCGCCTCCGCGGCTGCTGCGGTCGCAATCGTGGCGTTCGGCGGAGCGCTCGGCATGTTCACCGGGTTCGCCAAGGTGTTCAGCGAGCTGTGCCTGATCACAGCCGCATTCGGCGCATTCGGGATCGTGGCGGTGCGCGACGGCCGGAGCCTGCTGCCGCTCTCGCTCGCAGCGTGCGTGGGCCTCCTGCTCCATCGCTCGGCGCTCGGGCTGCTGCCGCCGCTGCTCGTGGTGTGGGCGCTGTGGCTCCGCGCCCACGGCGCTTCGGGCGCATGGCGAAGGCCGCAGGTGCTCGTATCGCTCGCGCTGCCGCCGCTCACGCTGGCGCTCATGCTGCCGCGCATCCGCGCCGCGATCGCGAGCACCGACCGCTTCCACTTCACGCGCAGCGGATCCGATCTCCCGCAAGTCCTCGGCGCTGCGTTCGGCGGGCTCCACCTCCTGGACCTCGGCAACCTGCTGCTGCTGCTCTCGCCGCTCGCGCTCGCGGGTCTCGTGCTGGCGGTTCCGCTCGCGGCGCCGCTGCGCCGCCGGCCCGAGAGCGCGGTGCTGCTTTCGCTCCTCGCCCCGTTCGTCGGGCTGCTGCTCTTCGTCCACCCGCGTCAGGGACAGTTCCGCGACTGGGACGTGTTCACCGCCGCCGGCGTTGCGATCTCGCTGGTCACGGCCTGGCTCGTGGGTGAGGCGCTGCGCGGCAATCCGCGCCACGCGTGGCTCGCCGCCGCCGTCGTGCTCGGCGCGCTCGCGCCATCGCTCCAGTGGCTGATGCACAACCACGACGCCCGGCGCGGCATGCGCCGGATCGAGGCCTATCTCCAGGGCCCACCGCAGCGCGGCGGGGAGGAGCGGGCGCTGCTCTACAACTTCCTCGCGTTGCGCCACGAAGGGTTCGAAGAGTTCGACGCAGCCGCAGAGTCCTACGCGCATGCCGCGGAGCTGGCGCCCAGCCCGCGCATCCTCATGGAGTGGGCGCTCGCCGAGCAGAGCCGCGGCAACGTCGCGGGCGCGCAGCGCATCCTCCAAGGGCTGGTCGCGCGCGCACCGGAGATGATCATGGCGTGGTCGGCGCTCGCCCGCGTCTCCTACCAGCTCGGCGACACCGCAGAGACCCGCCGCGCGGCGGAGGGTGCGCTGCGGATCAAGCCCGACCTGCGCCAGCCGCGCGACCTGCTGCGGTGGCTCGACAACCCGCGAGGCGAAAGTGGCGCGCCCGGGCGCTGATCCGCGGCGCGGCCGCGGACGCGAAGGCGGAAGCGCGCGCCGGCCCGCGCGCGGCGACGAAGCGACGCTCGCCCGCGAGGCGCCGCCACGCCCCGGAGCGTTCGATGGAGCGGCGGCCGATCGCGCGGCGCTCGCGGCGTGGGTTGCGCTCATCATGCTGGCGGCGGCGCGCGCGCTGCTCGCAGCTTCGGCAACGACCTGGGCGTGGAGTCTCGGCCTGCTGCGCTTCCTGCCGCCGCTGCCGGGCTGGGTTCTGTGGGCGCTCGCGGCCGCGAGCCTCGCGCCCGCGGTCGCGCGGCGCGGGCTTGCCGCCGCCACGCGCGCGGGCGATGCGCTGGTGCGCGCGCCGGGTCGCTCGGCTGCGGCGTGGGCGGCGGGAGCCGCGCTGCTCGCATGGCTGCTGCCCGACCGCGCCGGGTTCGTCGGCGACTTCCTGCTGCGCGAGAACACGCTCGCCACCGAGGGCGTTGCGCTGGCGCAATGGTATCCGCAGGCGCTGCCGCTCGATCTCGGGATCCACCACCACCTGGCGCACGGGCTGATGCTCGCGACCGGGGGAAGCGCATCCGACGCGGGGCGCCTGATCGGCGCGTTCGACGCTGCGATCCTGGGAGCGCTGGCGGTGCGCTTCGCGTGCGAGCTGGGGCTCAAGGGCGCGCCGGCGCTGCTCGCGGCATCGGGCGTGTACTGGACCGGCGCGCTCACGCTCTTCGCCGGCTACAACAAGGCGTTCGCGGAGATGACGCTGCTGATCACGGCGGTGGGAGCGTTCGGCGTGCGGGCCGCGCGCACCGGACGCGGCCTCACGCCGCTCCTGCTGGTCGCGGCCGTGGGGTTCACGCTCCACCGCTCCGCGCTCGGCGTGATCCCCGCGCTGGCGCTGGCGGTGGTATGGGCGGCGCGCGTGCGCGGCCCCGAGCTGTGGCGCAGGCCCGCGACCTGGATCGCGCTCGGCGCGCCGGTAGCGTCGCTCGCGTTCATGGTGCCGCGCATCGTGCACATCGTGCGCAACGTGGATCCGATCCACTTCACGCCCGCCGAGCCCGGCCGGAACGTCTGGGCCTCGGCGTTCGCGGGCGCGCGGCCCGCCGACATGCTGAACCTGGTCGCGATGCTCGCGCCGCTGGTCCCGGTAGCGCTCGCGGCGCTGCCGGCGCTCGGCGCCGGCGTGTGGCGGCGGCGCGAGCTGCTGCTGCTCGGCGCGCTCGCGCTGCCGTTCGTTGCGCTGATCCCGTTCATCCACGCGCAGCAGGGGCTGTTCCGCGACTGGGACGATTTCGCGGCGGCCGGCATGGGCCTCGCCCTGCTCGCGGCGTGGCTCCTGAGCGAGACGCTGAGCGCTGCGCGCGCGCGCGCGTGGCTGGCGCTGCCGCTGTGCCTCGCGGCCGCTGTGCCGAGCCTCCAGTGGCTCATCCACGCCACCGACCTCGAGCGCTCGCTCGTCCGCGTGCGCACGTTCGTCGAGGCGCCGCCGCCGCGCACCTCGTTCGAGCGTGCGATGACATGGCAGTATCTCGGCATGACCTATCTCGCCCACGCGCGCGCCGCCGAGGCGGCGGACGCTTACGGACACGCCGCCGAGCTGCTGTCGAGCCCCCACATCCTGCGGCAGTGGGGGTTGGCCGAGTCGCTCGCGAAGCATCACGAGAAGGCGCGCGGCGTGTTCCGCACGCTGCTCGCACGCGTGCCGGGCGATCCGATCGCGCTGCGCGGCCTGATGCTGATGAGCCTGCCGCTCCACGACAGCACCCAGGCGCGCGCAGCAGCCGAATCGCTGCTGCGCATCACACCCGGCGACCCGCAGGCGACCGAGGTGCTGCGCCAGCTCGAGCGTGGATTCAACGATGCCCCGCGACCCTAAGCCAGCGCGCCGCGGCCCGGGGCCGCGTGCGGCGGAGCCCAGGCCCAAGAGCGAGGCGCGGTCTGCGCCGCGCGCAGCTTCGGCCACGACCTCCGCTCCGGCCCCGGCTCAGGCTGCAGGCCGTGCGGCGATCGCGCTGTGGGTCGCGCTCGCCCTGCTGCTCGCCGCGCGCGCGGCGCTCATGTTCGTTCCTTCGATGTGGTTCTGGGGGCTCAACGTGCAGCGCTTCCTCGCGCCGCTCCCCGCGTGGGGCCTGTGGGCGCTCGCGCTGCTCGCGCTGGTCCCGACGCTCGCCCGCCCGCTCACGCCGTTCGTCGGCCGCCTCGGCGACGAGCTTTCGCGCCCGCGCGGCGCGGCGGTGGCGGCCCTGTGCGCAGCGCTGCTGGTGCTCGCGTTCCCCGATCGCGTGCGCTTCGTCGGAGACTTCCTGCTGCGCCAGGGCACGGTCGAGCAGGCGGGGCAGCCGGGCGTGCTGTTCCCGCAGGCGCTGCCGCTCGACGTGTTCCTGCACTACCGCCTGCCGACCTGGCTGGTGGCGGGCGGGAACGTGGACGCGAACGGCGCGGCGCGGGCGCTCGGGGCGCTCGAGGCGGCGCTGCTCGCGGTGCTGGCCGCCGCCTTCGCCGAGTCGCTCGCGCTCTACGGCCCCGCCGCTTTCGCGGCAGCGGCGGTGGTGTTCTTCGGGGGCACGCTCGGCATGTTCACCGGCTACAGCAAGGCGTTCGCGGAGATGGTGGTGCTGGTCGCGGCGGTCGGCGCGTTCGGGCTGCGCGCGGTGCGCGACGGACGCGGGCTCCTGCCGCTCGCGATCGCGCTCGCGCTCGGTCTCACGCTCCACCGCTCTGCGCTCGGGCTCTTGCCGGCGGGCGCTTTGGCGTTCGCGTGGGGCTGGCGTGGCGAGCGCTCGAAGGCCATGCGCATCGCGGCGGCGGTGGTGGCGGGCGGGGCGCTCGTGGTGATGCTCCCGCGCATCGTCGCCACCATGCTGCGCTGGGACGCCGTGCACTTCGCGCCGCCCGAGGTGCGCGCGCAGGGTGGCATGCTGCGGGCGGCGTTCGCGGGCGCGCGGCCGACCGACATGCTCGGACTGATCACGGCGCTCTCGCCGCTCGCGATCGCGATTCCGGCGCTGGCCCTGCTGCTCGGGCGCGTCCGGACGCGCGGGCGCGAGCTGGCCCTGCTCGGCGCGCTCGCCGCGCCGTTCGTGCTGAGCCTGCCGCTGCTCCATCCCGCGCAGGGGTTCTACCGCGACTGGGACGACTTCGCCGCCATGGGCGAGGCGCTCTCGCTGGTCACCGCCTGGTGGGTGGGGGAGACGCTGCGCGCTTCGCCCGGCCGGTCGTGGATGGCGTCCCCGGTCGCGCTCGGGGTCGCGGCGGCTGCGCTCCAGTGGCTCGCCCACTTCGCCGACATCGACCGCGGGCTCGAGCGCGTCGAGGCGTTCATGACCGAGCCGCCGCGCCGCGCCGACGCAGAGCGCGGCAAGACCTGGGACTATCTCGGCATCCGCAACCTGCGGCTTTCGCGCTGGAGCGCAGCGGCGCTCGCGTTCTCACGCGCCGCCGAGACCGCGCCCAGCCCGCGTATCCTGCTGGAGTGGGGCACCGCCGAGCTGCGGCTCAGGAACTGGTACGGCGCCCGCCTGATCTTTCGGCGCGTGGTCTCGATCGTCCCCGAGGAGGCGCACGCCTGGTCGGGCATCGCGGTCGCGTCCATGGAGCTGGGGGAACGCGAGGAGGCACGGCGCGCGGCGGAGACGCTGCTGCTGCTGCGTCCCGGCGATCCGTTCGCGCAGCACACGCTGGAGCGTCTCGAAGCCGGGCCCTAGGCTCCGAATGAAAACGTCCGAGGGCAAGGCGCAAAGCAGCCATCGGGCGTTTTCAATCGGAGCCTCGCCCTACCAGTAGAGGTTGAGCCCCGCCGTGTACGTGAAGAGGTTGCCGCCGATGTGCGCGGCCACCAGGCGCGTGTACTCGGCGTCGAGCGCGAGGCCGATCCGCGCACGCCACTTGTACTCCCAGCCGCCGGCGCCCGTGACCGCGAACCCCGAGTCCTCGTGGGTCTGCTGCACCGAGGGACCGCCGAGAGGATCGTGGACCAGGAACTCCTGCCGCACCCGGCTGATTCCCGCGCCGCCGCGGACGTACAGCCCGTTTCCGGCCGGGTACACCGTGGCGTTCATGGAGATGATCTGGACGGAGCGCGACAGCTCGGGGAAGCCCGAGCTGCTGCCGTGGAGAGAATCGTGCTCCGATGAGGTCCATGCACGCATCTGGAAGCCGGCCTGGAGCTTGGGATCGACGATGTGGCTCAGGCGCAGTTGAAAGCCCAAGCCGAAGTCGCGCCCCAGGGAATCGCCTTCCATGCTCAGGCTTCCGGCGCCGTAGTTGAAGTTCAGGACCCAGCCCACGGGAGCCGCCGGCTTGCCGGCCGCCTCCGCGCGCGCGGCGAGCGCCAGCGCGCATGCGATCCAGAGTGGGCGGAATCTCGATAGCGATAGACGCGACATCGGCTTCCCCTCATCCCGGTAGGTGTGCGTGGAGTGCCAGGGCGGCCATCGGCTATCATGTGCGACCGCCCAGTTGGCCCGAGCACGTTAGCCTG
>Ga0075434_100005476_pt1 | contig 11563 bp, 8 predicted proteins | sample RhiMethybrSRZTD3_FD_75298 | JGI IMG/M metagenome (GOLD analysis project Ga0075434, IMG submission 75298) | Populus rhizosphere microbial communities from Tennessee, USA - Rhizosphere MetaG P. TD hybrid SRZTD3 | ecosystem: Host-associated > Plants > Roots > Rhizosphere > Soil | place: USA... | reverse complement strand
GGGGAGACGGTGGCGTGCGTCGACGTCTACAAGGGCTGGCTCGAGGTCGACACGTTCGAGGACTACCAGCGGGCATGGGCGGCGATCAAGGCCTGACCGGCCCCGCCCTCGCCGGGTTGCTGGAAGCGCAGGGCTACGACTTCTTCACCGGCGTGCCCTGCTCGATGATCGAAGGGCTCATCGCCACGCTCGAAGCGCACCCGCGCCTGCCCTACGTGCCGGCGGTGCGCGAGGACGTGGCGGTCGGTCTCGCGGCGGGGGCCTGGCTGGCCGGCCGCCGGCCGATGGTGCTCATGCAGAACTCCGGGCTCGGCACCAGCATGAACGCGCTGGTCTCGCTCTCCCTGATGTACCGGCTCCCCGCGCTGCTGCTGGTGACCTGGCGCGGCCACCGCGGGAAGGACGCGCCCGAGCACCTCCTGATGGGCGAGATCTCCCCCGCCCTCCTCGAGATGCTGCGCATCCCCCACCGCATCCTCTCCGCAGCAACCCTCGCCCACGACGTCGCGTGGGGCCGCGCCGAGTCGGACCGCCTGAGCCAGCCGGTGGCGCTCCTGCTGCCGCCCGGCGTGCTCGACACCGCGTCGCACGCCCACCCGGCCGCGGCCCCCCCAGGAGCGCCGATCATCGCGCCGGCGGCCGCGGACGGCCCGATCCCCGCCCCCCGCATCTCGCGCTTCGAGGCCCTGCGCGCCGCGGTGGCGCCGCTCACCACCGAGCCGGTGGTGCACGCCAACGGCTACATCTGCCGCGAATCGTTCGCGGTGAAGGACCGGCCCGAGAACTTCTACATGATCGGCTCGATGGGCATGGCCTCCGCCATCGGCCTCGGCGTGGCCCTCGCCGCCCCCACCCGCGCGACCGTGGTCTTCGACGGCGACGGCAACCTGCTCATGAGCCTGGGCATCCTGCCCATGATCGGCGGCGGTCCCGTGATGGGCCGGCAGCGGCCCGCCAACCTCGTGCACGTGGTCTTCGACAACGCGCTCTACGGCTCGACCGGCAACCAGGCGTCGCCGTCGCGCGCGGTCGGCCTGCACCGCATCGCGCGCGCCGCCGGCTACGAGCGGAGCGTCGCGGTCGCGGGCGCCGACGAGCTGGGCACCGCGATGACCACCGCGCTGCGCGGGGGTGGCCCGAGCTTCATCCTCGCTCGGGTGACCGCCGAGGAGCAGCCCGCGCCCCGCATCCCGTACCCGCCGGAGGAGATTCGCGACCGGTTCCGCGCCGGCCTCGCGGGCGGCGGCCGGTGAGGGCGGTCATCCTGGCCGCGGGTGTCGCGCGCCGGCTGGCGCCGCTCACCGACCACACCCACAAGTGCCTGCTCCCGGTCGGTGGGCGCTCCCTGCTCGATCGCATGCTGGACGCCCTCGCGGCCGCCTCCGTGGACGAGGCGGTGCTCGTGGTCGGCCACTGCGAGGACCAGGTGCGGCGGGCGGCGGGCACCGCCCGGGGCGCGATGCGGATCGGCTACGTGCTGAACCCGGACTACCAGAAGGGCTCGATCCTGTCGTTACAGTGCGCGCGGGAGACCCTGCTCCGCGACACCACGCTGGTCATGGACGCCGACGTGCTCTTCCCCGATCGCTTCCTGCGCGGGCTGATCGACTCTCCCGCTGCGAGCGCGCTGCTGCTGGACCGCGGCTTCCAGGACACCGGCGAGGAAGTGAAGCTCTACGCGGTGGGCGATCGGGTGATCGCCCTCGGCAAGAAGTTCGTGCCCCAGTCGTGGGACGTCGTCGGCGAGGGCGTCGGCTTCTTCAAGTGCAGCGCGGCCCACGCTCCCGAGTACCTCCGCCTCATGGAGGAGTCGATCCGGGAGACCGGCGGCGCCAACGAGTACGAGGATGCGCTCCACCGTCTGCTCGCCCGCGTCCCGGTGGGCTGGGTGGACGTGACCGGCCTGCCGTGGACCGAAGTGGACTTCGCCGAGGACCTGCGCCGGGCCGAGACGCAGATCCTTCCCAAGATCGCGCGCCTCGGGCCCTGATGTGGTTCGAGCGCTCCTGTACCTCCCCGACGCCGCCGCCGACCAGCTAGCCGCGACGCCGGTCGCGGGGCGCACCCTCGCGGTCCGCGTCATGGTGGCGGCGCTCCGCGCGGGCGCCTCCCGCATCGCGGTGCCCACGGTCCTGCGCGACCCGGCGGTGGACCGCGCGCTTCATCGCATGCCGGAGCTCGCGAGCGCGCTGGAGTGGCTCGACGCGGGCCAGCCCGTGCCCGCCGACGACCCGGCCGCGCGCTGGCTCCTCCTCCCCGCGTCCGCGCTGATCCACGCGACCGTTCTCGAGGACCTGCTCGCCGCGCCGGCCGGGCGGCCGGTGGTGCTGGCGGCATCGGCCGACGGGCTCGCGCCGGTGGCGCTCCTGCCCGCCGGCGCGCCCGCCGCGGCCGAGCCCGCCGCGCACTGGCCGACCGCACTGTGGCCCACGGCACTGTGGAAAGACGCGGCCGCCGGGCGACCGATCGGCCTCCCGCTGAGCCACTGGCTGCGCGAGGCCGGTGCGGTACCCCGCGCGGCGGCGGGCCCCTACGTCGACGTGCGCGACGCGGCGGATCTCCGACGCGCCGAGACCGCCCTCGACGCCACCCTCTCGATCCCGGCCGACTCCGGCATGGACCGGTATCTCCACCGCCGGGGCTCGCGGTGGATCACCCGCCTCCTCGTCCGCACCGATCTCACCCCGAACCAGGTGAGCCTGGCGAGCCTGGCCATCGGCCTCGGAGCGATCTGGTGCTTCTGGCGCTCCACCCCGACGAGCGCGTTCGTGGGCGTCGTGCTCTACGCGCTCGCCTGCATCGTCGACCACGCCGACGGCGAGCTGGCGCGGCTCACCTTCCAGGAGTCGCGCTTCGGCGCGAGCCTCGACTGGACGATCGACACGATCATCCACGCCGGGATCGTGCTCGGCATCGGCGTGACCGCGGGCGGCCCGGTGATGCTGACGGTGGGCCTGGTCGGCGCCGCCGGCGTCACCCTGAGCGCCGTGTTCGCCCGCTACCTGCCGCACGAGATCGAGATCGGCCCCACCGTCGGGGGCGTGCTCCGGAACATCGCCAACCGCGACCTCTTCTACCTGCTGCTGCTGGGCGCGGCCACGCTTCGCCTCCTGACCCACGGCGCGGTCGGGGTGGCCGCGGTGGTGGTGGCGGTGGGCTCGCAGGCGTACTGGGTGGGCTGCCTGGCGCGCATCCGGCGGCTGGGACGCGGGCGTACCGCGTAGTGTCGCGCTGGTTCCGGCCGCTCCTGGTGCTGACCGGCCTGGCGGTGGTCGGCTATCTGGTCGCGGAGATCGGACCCGCCGCGATCTGGTCGTCGTTCGTCACCCTCGGTTGGCGACTGCCGATCGTGCTGACCTTCCCGTACGCGCTGGCCGCCCTCGTCGACACGATCGCCTGGCGGCTGCTGCTGCCCGGCCCCGTGCCCCTGTCCCTGGTCTTCCGCGCGCGGCTGGCCGGCGAGGCGGTGAACCTCGCCACCCCGACGATGGCGGTGGGCGGCGAGCCGCTCAAGGCCTTCCTGCTGCGGCCGCCGGTCCCGCTCCTCGACGGCCTCGTGTCGGTCATCGCGGACAAGACCACCATCGTGGTCGGCCAGATCATCTTCCTCGCCGCGGGCCTCCTGGCCGCCCGCGCGGTGCTGCCGTCCACGAGCCGGCTGGTGCCGATCATGACCGGCCTGCTGGCCGTCGAGATCCTGGCCATCGGCGGCTTCGCGCTCGTGCAGGCCAGCGGGGGGCTCGGTGGCGGCGGGCGCCTGCTGGGCCGTCTCGGCGGGCGATTCGGGGCACGGGTCGGACTCGGCGGGGAGCGCTACCTGCAGGGGCTGGGCGACCTCGACCGGGCCCTCGCCGGGCTCTATCGTCACGGGCGGCGCCGCCTGCTCGCCTCCGCGCTGGTCCACTCGGTCGCCTGGGCCACCGGCGCGCTCGAGATCTATCTCGTCCTCCACTGGCTGGGAACACCGGCCTCGCTCGGGACCGCGCTGATCATCGAGTCCTTCGCGGGCGGGGTGAAGTTCGCGAGCTTCATGGTGCCCGCCTCGCTCGGCGCCCTCGAGGGCGGCTACGTGGCCTTCTTCGAGGCCTTCGGCCTGACCGCGACCGCCGGGCTCTCATTCGTGCTGGTGCGCCGGCTCCGCGAGATGCTCTGGGCCGGCCTCGGCTTCCTGGCCCTCGGGGTCTCCCATCGCGCTCACGGAGTGCCCCGGACCGACGAGCCGGCGACCTAGCTTGAGGCAGGCCCGGCGACCGTGTGCTAGACTTCGTGAAAACCTTTGCGTCGCCGCCCACGGCGGCGACCGTCCAGGAGGCGTCCGTGGCACCTGTTCGCGTCGCGATCGTCGGGGTCGGTAACTGCGCGTCCGCTCTCGTCCAGGGCGTCCACTACTACAAGGGCGTCGCCGACGACGGCTTCGTCCCGGGCCTGATGCGCCCGCGCCTGGGCGGCTACCACGTGGGCGACATCGAGTTCTCGGCCGCCTTCGACATCGACGCCCGCAAGGTCGGGCTCGATCTCTCGGAGGCCATCTGGTCCGAGCCGAACAACACGGTGCGCTTCGGCGAGGTCCCGAACCTCGGCGTCCCGGTGCAGCGGGGCATGACCCACGACGGCCTCGGCCACTACCTCTCCCAGATCATCACCAAGGCCCCCGGCACCACCGCCGACATCACCCAAATCCTGAAGGAGACCCGCACCGACGTGGTGGTGAACTTCCTGCCGGTGGGCAGCGAGATGGCCACCAAGTGGTACGTGGAGCAGGTGCTCGACGCGGGCTGCGGCTTCGTCAACTGCATCCCGGTGTTCATCGCCCGCGAGAGCTACTGGCGCCGGCGCTTCGAGGACCGGGGGTTGCCGATCGTGGGCGACGACGTGAAGTCGCAGGTGGGGGCCACCATCATCCATCGCATCCTGACCAAGCTCTTCATGGACCGCGGGGTGCGGCTCGAGCGCACGAGCCAGCTGAACGTGGGCGGCAACACCGACTTCTACAACATGCTGGAGCGGCAGCGGCTCGCCTCCAAGAAGATCTCCAAGACCGACGCGGTGCGCTCCCAGCTCGCTCACGACATGGCCGACGACAACATCCACATCGGCCCCAGCGACTACGTGCCGTGGCTGCAGGACCGCAAGTGGGCGCACATCCGCCTCGAGGGCCGTAGCTTCGGCGACCAGCCCATCAACGTGGAGCTGAAGCTCGAGGTGTGGGACTCGCCCAACTCGGCCGGGGTGGTGATCGACGCGATCCGCTCCTGCAAGATCGCGATGGATCGCGGCATCAAGGGCGCCCTCCTCGCCCCGTCGGCCTATCTGATGAAGTCCCCGCCCGAGCAGTGGTCCGACGAGGTGGCGCGCACGCGCCTGGAAACATTCATCGGGGGCGCGGACTAGTCCCGCCTCGGCACCACCTCCGCTGCCATGGTCGCGATCTCCCGCACCGGCCGCCTGCTGCGCCGGCTGGTCCGGCTTTCCTGCCGCCGGCCCGCCGTCACCGTCGGCGTCTCCCTGCTCCTCGCGGTGGTCGCGATCCTCTACACCATGCACGCCCTCACCTTCAAGACCTCCACCCGCTCGCTCCTGCCCCAGAACGCGGGCTTCGTGGTGCGCTACGCGGAGTACGCCAAGGAGTTCGGCGAGCTCGAGGACATCGTGGTGGTGGTGGAGGCCGGCTCTTTCGAGGGGGCCCGCGCCTACGCGGCGCGCCTCACCGACGAGCTGGAGAGCGGGCCGGTCAAGTTCCACCGCATCGCCTACCGGATCGACCCCACGCGGTTCGAGGGCCGCCAGCTCCTCTACCTCCCGACCCCCGAGCTGCGCGAGATCCGCGACAAGATCTTCGACCACCAGGAGTTCATGGAGAGCTTCGCGGGCGACCCGAGCCTCGCCCGGCTGCTCGAGGGCGTCAACACCCAGATGGCGGCCGCCTTCGTGTCGAACCTCTTCGACATCGGACTACAAGACAAGGACCTCCCGGTCGACACCCGCTTCCTGCGCGTGCTGCTCGACCAGATGGCGAGCCGGCTCGAGAAGCCCGGCCCCTACCGCTCGCCCTGGGGCACGCTCTTCTCCTTCGGCGAGGATCCGCCCGCCGACGCGGGCTACTTCCTCTCCGACGACAAGAGCCTGCTCTTCATCCTGGTCGAGACCCCGCCCAGCGACAAGGGCAGCTTCACCGGGGACCAGACCGCCATCGAGACCATCCGCGGGGCGATCGCCCGGTTGCGGCCCGCCTTCCCGAACGTGCAGGCCGGGGTGACCGGCGCCCCCGCCCTCTCCAACGACGAGATGACCTCGGCCTTCCACGACAGCGGCATCTCCGACGTGCTCGCCTTCGCGCTCACCCTGGTGGTCATGACCCTGGCCTTCATGCGGGTGGGCAAGCCGGTGCTCATGCTGGGCGTGCTCGCGGTGACCCTGGCCTGGTCGATGGGCGTGGTCACCCTGGTGGTCGGGCACCTCACCCTCTTCTCGGTGATGTTCATCTCGATCGTGGTCGGCATCGGCATCGACTACGGGATCTACTACCTCTTCCGCTACGAGGAGGAGATCTTCCTCGGCCGCAACCTGCGCGAGGCGCTCGAGCTGACCGCGGCCCGCACCGGGCCCGGCATGTTGATCGGGGCGCTGACCGCGGCGGGCACCTTCTTCGTGCTCATACTCACCGACTTCCGCGGCATCCAGGAGCTGGGGCTGATCGCGGGGCTCGCGATCCTCATCGCCTGGCTCGGCATGATGACGCTCTTCCCCGCGGTGCTGATGTTCGTGGACCGCCACCACGCCGACCGGCCCCGGCAGCGCCGGCCGCGCGCCCACCAGCTCGAGCGCATCCGGGTCCCCCTCCTCGACCGGCTCGTGACCTTCCCCCACACCGTCCTGATCGGGGCCGGCATCGCCACCGTGCTCGCGATTTGGGCCATCCCGCGGGTGGGCTTCGACTACAACGTGCTCAACCTCCAGGCCAAGGGCACCGAGTCGGTGGCCTGGGAGCGCCGCATCCTGGCCGGCACCGGCCGCTCCGGCTTCAACGGGCTCTCCTCCGCCGCGACCCTCGACGAACTGCGCCAGAAACAGGCCGCCTTCGAGAACCTCCCCTCGGTCTCCGACGTGGACTCGGTGCTCCGGGTCATCCCGGACGACCAGGCCGAGAAGATCGCGATCATCAAGAGCTTCGCGCCCCTGGTGGCGCCGATCCGGGTCGGCCGCTCGAGCTCCGTGGATCTCGACCGTCTCAAGAAGGCGCTCGCCGACATCAAGCGGCGCTTCGACGTGGTGGCCGCGGAAGCGGGCTCCAAGCTCCCGGCCGAGGTGCGGGTGGTCCGGGAGAAGACCATCGCGGTGATCCGCCTGCTCGACCGAGGCCACCGCGACTCCGCGGAGGCGGCGCTCAACTACCTGCAGGCCCAGCTCTACCGGGACTTCGTGAGCAAGTTCTACGGGCTGCAGCGTAACCTCAGCCCGACCGGCATCACCATCAAGGACGTTCCCGACGAGTTGCGCCGCAAGTTCATCGGCGAGAACGGGCAGTTCCTAATCCAGATCCATCCGAAGGTCGACATCTGGGAGAAGGCGGGCGCGGCCCAGTTCGTGCGGGAGATGCGCACGGTGGATCCGGACGTCACCGGGCCGCCGATCATCACCTACGAGGCCACCGTGCTCATGGAGCGCGCCTACCTCACCGGCACCCTCTACGCGTTCGTGCTGGTGGGGGGGCTCAGCGTCTTCATGATCCGGCGGCTGCGCGAGAGCATGCTGGCCCTGGTGCCGATGGGGCTGGCGCTCCTGTGGACGATCGGGCTGATGCAGGTGTTCGGGATCAAGTTCAACCTCGCCAACATCTGGGGGCTGCCCCTCATCATCGGGACCGCCGCCGAGTTCGGGCTGAACGTCATCGTGAGCCATCTCGAGGTCCGCCCCCACCCGGGCGGCTCGCTGATCGCTCGCAGCGCGGTGATGGGTGTGATGCTGAACGGCATCACCACCATGGTGGGCTTCGGCAGCCTGATGATCGCCTCCCACCAGGGCATCTACAGCCTGGGCCTGCTGCTGACCCTCGGCTCGTTCTGCGGGCTGGTGGCCGCGCTGGTGGTGCTGCCGGTGCTGCTGCAGCTGCTGCGGAAGGGAGCCGAGACCGCGGTGGTGGCGGTGGAGAAGTCCTCCGCGGCCTAGCCGGTCCTCAGAGCGCGTCCGGGGCCGCCGCGATCCTCTCGAGGTCGGCCCGTGTGTAGGAGCCGAGGCTCCGGTAGTCGAGCTGGGTGTAGTTGCGAATCCACTGGAGCGCGATCTTCACCGCCTTGCGGTAGCGGGCCTCGGTCTCCGCGTCGCGCGTCTTCATCAGGCGCAGGATGTCCTCCACCTCTTCCTGCAGCAGGCGCTTGACCAGCGCCGCGTCGTGCGTGACTGGAACCCCTTCGGTGGTCTTGGCCGCGTGGCGAATGCGTTGGGCGATCTGGGCCACCGACATGCGGCCGGTGGCGAGGTCCTCCATCAGGGCCGGATGCACGCCGGGCTTGCCGGCCAGGCTGTCGATGCCCTTGGCCCCGCGCCCCTGCAGCCATCCCTCCACGTACTCGATCAGCATGCGCGCGTTGCGCCGCGTGCCCTCCACCGTGATCGGCCCCGCCGGCACCTCGATGCGCACCGGGTAGCTCTCCGGCTTCACCATCTCGGGCCGGGGCTTCCACGCTCCGCCGCCGTGCACGCGCTTGAACGGCTCGGCGGCCGCCTTCATGTGGAAGATGTGGGCCACCCAGGCGCGGATGAAGCCCTGCTCGGCCTCCCACACCTTGTCGGCGCGGATCGACTCCGCGGCCACCCGGTTGACCTCGGGGTCCGGATTGGGCAGCGCGGTGGCCATGCCCCCGATCGGCACCGCGCCGCGCTTCAGGCACACCGCCACCAGCCGGCGGAAGATGTTCGACAGGAACGGGGTGGTCTTGATGTCCACCCCGAAGCGATCCGGCCACACCGCCTTGGGATCGGCCATGACGAACTCGAAGATGCTCGCCTTCAGGTCCCAGCGCGCCGCGTTCAGCCCCGCCGCGTAGGGCCCCAGGGCGTGGAGCATCTCCTCCATCTCGTACACCGCGGGCAGCGCCTCCACGAGCGGGATGGCCCGGATGGTCGCGTCCTTCAGGAACGGCAGGTGCGCGCGGCTCCGGTCGAAGAGGTCGCGGTACCACGCGCACTCCTCGGCGCCGTCCACCTTGGGCAGGTAGAAGTAGATCCCCTGGCCGCGCCCGGCCTGCGCCCGGCCCGGGTAGAAGAGGGTGAGCGCGGTGCCGAGGATCGCGGCGGAGACCGGCGTGCCGTCCACCGTGACCTCCGGCTCGTCGAGGTGCAGGCCGCGCTCCCGGTGCATGAAGAACGGCAGCTCACCGGGGGCGATGCGGTACTCGCGCTTGCGCTCCCGGTCCTCGAAGTGCAGCTCGTGGTTCACCGCGGCGAGGCGATTGTGACAGGCGCGCACCGTGTCGATCAGGCGATGGCCGGCCGAGTCCTCGTCGTCGTCGAGGTCGCCCTCGGCCCGCTCGCCCTCCGGCCCCGGGTTGAGCGCGTTGATGAACATGCTGGTGATCGAGCACGGCCCCGAGATCTCGATGCCCGGGGTGGCGAGGTCCTTCGGCACCGGCGGCACCTTCCACTCCCCGCCGGTGGCCGCGCTCGCGGCCGGCGCCGCGGGCAGGCGTCCATGCTGGAGGGCCTGGACGAGCCGCTCGTCGCGCTTGGCCCGCAGGGCGAGCACGCGCGCCCCGAGGTCGTCGTGCAGCCGCAGGAGGTAGGCCTGGAACTCGGGGGTGAAGAGGGCGGCGGCGCCCTCCACCGGTGCGAACTGCACCCGCTGGCTCGCGGAGGCTCCGGGACTGGCCGGCATTGGCGTGGCTCCGTTCGGTTGGAGTGGGGCCGGCGTCAGCCGCCCGCGCGGGTGCCGCGCCCGCGGCCCCGCCAGAGCGCCCCGACGCCGAAGTAGGCGAAGGCGTCCTTCAGGTTGGAGAAGAGCCGCTGGGCGCGCCCCATCTCGCGGCTCGTCACGTATTCCATGGTGAACACCACGCGCCGGTCGCCCTCGCGGGACGGGCTGACCCCGTGGTACACCTTGTCGCCGTTGAAGATCACCATCGTGCCCGGTAGGGTCGCCACCGTCAGGTCGATCGGCTCCCGCCCCGCCTGGCGGGTGTGCAGCCGGCAGAGCAGCCGGCTCGACGACTCCTGGACCAGGCCGAAGAGCACGGTGTAGCGCGCGCCCTTGTAGTACGAGGTGTCGTAGTGGTAGCCCATGTGATCGCCCGGCTCGGTGTAGAAGTAGAGCGCGCAGGCGTGCGGGTCCTCGTCGGGGCAGAGCTGGAGCGGCGCCCGCACCAGGCCGGAGAGGAAGCGGCGAAAGCCCTCCGAGTGGTAGAACGCGAGGAGGGCCGGACCCTCGTCCGCGATCGCGAAGTGGCTCACGCTGCCGCCCTTCTTGTGGCGTGGGATGTAGTTGCGGTTGAGGTCGGGCTCGAGGCGCCGCACGTCGTCCCGGAGCGGCGCCAGCGCGGCGGCGGGCAGGAATCCCGGGATGACGAGGAACTCGTCCTGGGCCCAGTACTCGGCCGTGAGCGCGGCCGCGTCGAGCCGATCGACCGCCGCGTCGATCTCGGCGGCGAAGGCGCGGGTCTCCGGGCTCAAGGCTCTCCGCCCAGCCGCTCGACCTGCACCAGGTTCGAGTGCAGCGCGGGGCCGCCGCCCATGTCGGTGACGCGGTCGTCGGTGAGCGCGTTGACCCCGCGTCCGCCCGCCTGGTGCTTGCTCCACCAGATCCCCTCGACCACCGCCACGCCGGGCCGGGTGTCCTCGGTGACCTCGGCGGTGAACCGGGCCTGCCCGCGCGCGCTGCGCACCACGACCGCGTCGCCGCCGCGGATGGCGCGCGGGGCCGCGTCGGCCGGATGCAGGAGCACCGCGGGGCCGCGCTGCCGCCGCCGCATCCGCTCGGACTGGCTGAACGAGGAGTTCAGGAAGAACCGGTTGGGCGGCACGATGCACTGGAGCGGGTAGCGCTCCAGCAGCGCCGTGTGCTCCGGCCCTTCCACCAGCGGCACGTAGGTGGGCAGGGCGGGCAGCCCCTCGCGGGCCAGCGTCTCGGAGAGGAACTCGACCTTGCCGGACGGGGTGGGCGCCCCGTCCGCGAAGGGCAGGTACGGGCTCCCCAGCTGCAGGCGGACCGAGCGCTCGCCCTCCAGGCGCTCGAGGGTGATGCCGGCCACCGAGGCGTCGCCCGAGGCCAGGATCTCCCGGATGAGGTCGTCCTCGCTCTTGGCGAAGTGCGGGTCGCGCAGGCCCATCGCGCGCGCGAGGTCCTGCATGACCCGCCAGTTCGAGCGGGCCTCCCCTTCCGGCGGGATCACCGGGCGGGCGAGCTGGAGATAGAGGTGCCCGTAGGACTTGTAGCAGTCGGTATGCTCCATCGAGGTGGTCGCGGGCAGCACCAGGTCCGCGTAGTCGGTGGTGTCGGTCAGGTGCTGCTCGTGCACGACCGTGAAGAGGTCCTCGCGGCGGAGCCCCTCCAGCACCAGCTCCTGGTTGGGCA
>Ga0075434_100005472_pt1 | contig 11568 bp, 9 predicted proteins | sample RhiMethybrSRZTD3_FD_75298 | JGI IMG/M metagenome (GOLD analysis project Ga0075434, IMG submission 75298) | Populus rhizosphere microbial communities from Tennessee, USA - Rhizosphere MetaG P. TD hybrid SRZTD3 | ecosystem: Host-associated > Plants > Roots > Rhizosphere > Soil | place: USA... | reverse complement strand
CGAGCCGCTCATTCACCCGCAGATCGAGGCGCTGATCCAGCGGCTGACCGAGCTGGTTGATCCGCGATGCTGGAAATACCTGATCACCAACGGTGCGCGCCTCGGCCACTGCTTCGATCTCCTCCAGAAGCTCGACATCAACAACTACACCATCAGCCTGAACGCCGCGACCGCGAAGACGCACGAGGCGATCATGGGCCTGGGCCCCGATGCGTTTCCGCGCATCATCGAGTCGATCGAAAGGCTGATCGAGATTCGGAACGAACGTCGTCGGACGCACCCCACCCACGAAGCGATGCAGATCTACATCACGTTCGTGGTCGTCAACCAGAATCTCCACGAGGTCGCCCCGTTCATCGAGCTCGCGAACCGCCTCGGCGTCACGGCGGTCCGGCTGCGCACGCTGCTGCCGCAGAGCGGTCTGCTTCAAGGGCTCAACTACCACCTGCTGCCGCCGTACGAGCACCCGGAGTTCGAGAAACTCCGGCAACGCGCGCTCGCGGCGATCCAGGAATCGAAGGTCAGCGTGGTGGCCGACGTGTCCTCCTGGTCCGCGCCGATCTTTCCGCTCGAAGTCGTGCACCAAATCAAGACGTCGCCTCCCATCGTGATCGGCAAAGCCGAGGCGAAGAAGCACGAGCGGCCCGACCTGACACCGTTTCGAGGCGATGAGATGCGACAGCAGCGCGGACAGCGGCTGGCGCATGCGCCCAAGGACGAGGCCGAGGCGACCGAAAACTTCTTCAACCGGCGGTCAAGGTACATGTGCAGCGACGTGTACTGGATCTGGCACTGGAACGACTTCTTGAACATCATTCGGCCCTGCTGCTACATGGAGCGCCCGCCCGGGTACGAGTACCTCCACTACGACGGGACGTACGATTTCTTCGAGGCCTGGAACTCGCCCGCCTTCGTCGAGATTCGCCGCGCGCTGCGCGACGGTCCGCTCATCAGCTGGTGCCAGCGGTGCCCCGCGCAGACTCAGTACACGTAGTGTGAACCGCCTCCTCGCGATTAGTTGGGACATGCCGCCGCTGTCCGGGCCACGCGCGGTGCAGGTCAGTCGAACGTTGAAGCATCTGGTGGCTCTGGGGTGGGAATCGTCGGTCGTGTGCTTCGGGCCTCGATCGCAGAGGTACAACCAGGATCCCGAGCTCGCCGCGCGCTTGCGCGCGCCGTCGGGGGTGACGCTCGTCCGCGTTCCCTCGCTCGAGGAGCGACTGTTCTTTCGGGCGCTCTGGCGCGTCGTTCCGCCAATCAAGCTCCTGCCGGACGAGAAATGGGTCTGGATCCGCGCCGCGTCTCGCGCCGCGATGCGCGTCGCGGCCGAGCGGCGTCCTGCCGTCCTCGTTTCCTTCGCGCAGCCGTGGTCTGATCATCTGATCGGCTTGCAGGTCCAGCGCGCGACCGGACTACCGTGGCTCGCGCACTTCAGCGATCCGTGGACGGACAGTCCGTATCTGCAGGGCAGCGGATGGCAGCGCCGCCTCTGGGCGCGCATGGAGCGAGACGTCATCAGCCATGCCGCCGCAGTCGTGTTCGTCAACGCGCAGACGGCCGAACGTGTGATGCGAAAGTATCCGGGCGAGTGGCGGGCCAAGGCGCACGTCATCCCGCACGGTTTCGACTGTCGCGATGCGGCGCCCGGCCCGGCGCCCGTAGATCCCGCGAGTCTGCACATCGTCCATACCGGGCGCTTCTATGAAGGGCTTCGCACGCCCGAGCCCCTGCTGCGCGCGCTCGCGACCCTTGCGTCCCGGCGGCCGATCGCGGGAACGCTGCGGATGACGTTCGTCGGCACGATGATCCCTGCGCACCAGCGTCTGGCCGCGGAGCTCGGCCTGCGCGATGTCGTTGAGTTCATCGAGCGCGTGTCGTTCGGCGAGAGCGCGCGCCGCGCGGCGATGGCCGACGTGCTCCTCGTCATCGATGCGCCGGCGGCCGACAGTCTCTTTCTGCCGAGCAAGCTGATCGACTATCTGCCGTACGGCAAGCCGATTCTTGGCCTCACGCCGGCGCGCGGTGCCTCGGCCGATCTCCTGCGCTCGCTCGGCTATCCGATCGTGGAGCCCGACGATGAGGCCGCGATTGCGTCGGCGATCGAATCGCTGGTCGATCGAAAGCGTGAGGGACGGCTCGCTGCGTCGCCGTCGCACGAAGCAGTCGCGCGGCAGTACGACATCCGCGCGACGACCCGGGCCTTCGCCGACCTCCTCGCGCAATGCGCGTGAAGCCGCGCGTGCTGATGGTCACGGGCGCCTATTACCCCGAGACGAGCGGCGGCGGACTGCAGGCGCGGACGGTCATCCGCGCTCTGCGATCGCACGCCATCTTCTCGGTGCTGACGACGTCGGCAGATCGGTCGCTGCCGGCGACTTCTGAGGAAGAGGGCGTCGCGATCCGCCGCGTGCACGTCGACGTCGGCAGTGCCGTCTCGCAGTCGACCGCGGCGGCGCGGCTCGCCATCGCCTTCGCGCAGCTCGCGGATCGTTTCGACATCGTCAACCTGCACGGCTTCTCACGGAAGGCGGTCCTGCTGGTCGCGCTGAGCCGGCTGTTCCGCAAGCGGTTCGTGCTGACGTTACAGACCTCGGTGCAGGACGAGCCGCCGGCCGCGCGGAATGCCGGACGCGCGTCGCGCTGGGCGTACGAGAGCGCCGACCTGTATCTGAGCGTCAGCCCCGGACTGTCGCGCGGCTATCTCAGCGCCGGTCTTCCCGAGTCGCGGCTGCGGCAGGTGTGCAATGCCGTTGAAACCGATCGATTCCGCCCGCCCGCGCCGGGCGAGCGAGACGCGCTGCGGCGGGAGCTCGGCCTGCCTCACGATCTCGTCCTCGCGTTGTTCGTCGGGTTCTTCGGAAGGGACAAACGTCCGGATCTTTTGTATCGAGCCTGGGCCGAGGTCGCTTCTGCCGATCGCCGGTCGGGCCTCGTCATGGTCGGCGCGACGAAGGCGGTTCATGGTGAGGTCGACGCGGCGCTTGCGGCGGCCATCCGCGGCGACGCCGAGCGCGCCGGCCTCGCCGACCGGCTTTTCTTCGTTGAGTCGTCTATCACGATCGAGAAGTACTTCCGCACCGCCGACATCTACGTTCTGCCGTCGATTCGCGAAGGGCTGCCGCTGGCGCTGATCGAGGCGATGGCGTCCGGCCTGCCGTGCATCGTCACGCGGATCGCCGGCGCGACCGATGTCCTCATCGACGATCAGCGGAACGGGATTCTCGTCGGGCCCGACGATCAGACGGCGTTCGCGTCGGCGCTGCGCGCGCTGACGACCGACGCTGATCGCGCGGCGGCGCTGGGCGCGGCAGCGCGCCAAACGGCCCTCGATCGCTACGAGATCGAGCGGACTGCGCCGGCCTGGCTGTCGGCGTACGAAGAGCTGACGAGCGCATGACCGCGGTGCGATCCGTCTTGCTGCCGCGAACTATCGCGATCAACGTTGTCCTCCTGATCGCACTGCTGCTGGCGATCGAAATCGGGGCCCGCGTGTTCGTGCGGATCTCCCGCGGCACGGCGACGGCGGGGCTGCAGGAACGAACGTTGAACCTCGAGTACGAGCGGTTCGTGATGTTCGGCCCGGAATGGGATCGCCGTCTGGCCGAGCCGCCCGCCGACGGCGTGCCGACCGTCATGCTCGTCGGCGGCTCCACCGCTCAGGGCTTCGCGCCTGAAATCCTCGAACGGGCCCTCACGCCGCGGTTCGGTCGGATGCGAGTGGTCAATGCCGCGTTCGGCGGCTACAACGTTCGCCAGGAAGCCGTCGTCGCGGCGCTGTGGGGCGGACGCCTGAAACCGGCGGCGCTGGTGTCGCTCGATGGGCAGAACGATGCCATTCCGATGCACCTGGAAGGCCAGCACTCGTTGACCGTGGTCGCCCGCGGTCTTGGCGCGAGCCGGCCGATGGTTCTTCAGGCCTTCGTCGCGTTCAAGCAGCCGCTTGCGGCCGACGAGCGGGCGTTCACCACCTACGCCCACAGCGAGCCGGTGATGCGCTCGCTCTCCGACCGGGCCGCGGCTGGCCTGACGTCGCTCGCAACGCACGACGATGCGACGTTTCTCGATGCGCGCGCGGCCTTCAACGGTATCGACGAGTCGATTTTCGCGGACGACGTGCACTTTCGCACATCGCGCGGCTACGAAGTGGGCGCCCGCGCCATCGCCTCGGCGCTGCCGGACGACGCCATGGCGAGCGCTCGAGGGGCAGGGCGCCAGTGAACGAACGGCCCGACATCCTGTGCATCTCGTCCATCGATTGGGACTTCATCTGGCAGGGCCATCAGGAAATCATGTCGACCCTGGCGGCGGAAGGGCATCGCGTGCTTTTTCTCGAGAACACCGGCGTCCGTGCGCCGAAGGTTCGCGACTTGCCCCGCGTGCGTCAACGGATCCGGAACTGGTGGCGCGGCACAAAGGGGTTCCGCGAGGAGCGGCCGAATCTGTTCGTCTATTCGCCGCTCGTCTTTCCGTTTCCGTATTCGCGGATCGCCCGGTGGGTCAACCGGTTCCTGCTGATGCGGTCGCTGCGGCGCTGGATGCGTGCAACCGGCTTCTATCGTCCGATCGTGTGGACCTTCCTGCCGACGCCGCTGGCGCTCGACCTGCTGCAGGAACTCGATCCCCAGCTCACGATCTACTACTGCATCGACGATCTCGCGTCCAGCTCCTTTGCGGCGCGGCGCATCGTGCCGAGCGAACAGCGCCTGTTCAAGGAGGCGGACCTCGTCTTCGTCACGTCGGAAGCGCTGCGCAAGCGGGCCGCGCAATTCAGCAGTCGCGTTCACCTGTTCCCCTTCGGTGTCAGCTTCGAACGGTTCGACCAGGTGCGCGCTGGAAATGCGCCGGCACCCGCCGATCTCGCACGGCTCGGGCGTCCGATTGTTGGCTATGTGGGCGGTCTGCACCAGTGGGTGGACCAGCAGCTGATCGTGGCAACTGCATCGCGCCTGCCCGAGGCGAGCTTCGCCCTCGTCGGTCCGCCGCAAACCGATGTCTCGGCGCTCGAGGGCTGCGCCAATGTGACGCTCTTCGGCCAGCGGCCGCATGCTGAGCTGCCGGCGTACGTGAAGCATTTCGACGTCGGCATCGTGCCGTATCGCCTCACCGATTACACGGAAAACGTCTATCCCACGAAGCTCAACGAATATCTCGTGATGGGCATACCGGTCGTCGCCACCGACCTGCCGGAGATCCGGCGGTTCAACGCGGATCATGGCAACATCATCTCCATCGCGGCAGGCGCCGATGCGTTCGCGTCGGCGGTTCGCGCCGCATTTCGCAAGACTCCTGAGTCGGAAATCGCGAGGCGGGTGGAGATTGCTCACACCAACAGCTGGCAGAGCCGGATCGCCGCTATGAAGCGCCTGATCGATGAAGCCACCGACCAGCGGGCCGCGAGCGGACAACGCTGGGACGAGAAGCTCCGCCGCGTCTATCGTCGTACGCGCACCCGCATTGCACAGGTCGTCCTCGGTCTGACGGCGCTCTACCTGCTGGTGTTCAACACCAACCTTCTGTGGACGGTCGCATCGCCCCTGGTGCGCAGCGTGCCGCCTGCCGCCGCTGACGCGATAGTTGTTTTCGCAGGTGGTGTCGGGGAGTCGGGGAAGGCCGGTGGCGGAGCCCAGGAGCGAATCGCGCAGGCTGTCGCGCTATACAAAGGCGGGTATGCTCCCGTTCTGATTCTGTCGTCGGGATACGTCTATAGCTTTCAGGAAGCGGAGGTGATGCGCGCACTCGCCGTCGATCAGGGTGTTCCTGCCTCCGCGATCCTGCTCGAGAAGCAGGCGACGAACACGTATCAGAACGTGAAGTTCGTCGACGACATTCTTCGCGAGCACAAGTGGCGGCGCGTGCTGCTCGTCAGCTCCCCCTACCATATGCGCCGGGCGCTTCTCGTCTGGCACAAGCAAGCCCCCGAGGTGGAGGTGCTGCCGACGCCGGCGCCTCACAGCCAGTTCTACGAACACGTCCGCGGGGCCACGCTCGAGCAGGTGCGGGGGATCCTCCAGGAGTACGTCGCCATCGTGGCCTACTGGCGCCGGGGATGGGTATGAGCGGATGGCGCCGTCCGGTGATCGCCAGCCTCGCTTCGGCGCTCACGGCGCTGCTCGTGGCCGCCGGTGCCCTCGAGGTGTGGGTTCGTCTGGCCTGGAATCCGCACAAGGGTACACCCGGATTCTTTCTGTCGGACGCGCGGCGCGGACAGCGGCTGGCCGCCGACTACGACGGATGGTTCGCCGGCGTTCCGGTTCACATCAACAGCCTCGAGCTTCGCGATCCCCGAGAGTACGAGCTGAAGAAACGCCCGAACACGTTTCGGATCCTCGTGCTCGGCGACTCCGTGACCTTCGGACATGGCTCGGTGTACGAGCACACCTATCCGTACCTGACGGAGCGGCGGCTGAAAGCCTGGCGGCCCGACATCGACTGGCAGGTGTGGAATGCGTCGGTGCCGGGTTACAACACGAGCCAGGAGCTGGCGCAGCTCCTCGAGGTCGGCGATCGCTATCAGCCCGACCTGGTCATCGTCGGCTTCTTCGATAACGACTTGAGCGACAACCGTCCGCTGTCTGAACCTGGCCGGCTTCGGACTGGCGCGACCAGGGTGCTCTCGTTCGCCCGCCGGCACGTGTACTCGCTCGAATTCTACAAACAAGCGTACCTCACTGGTGTCTGGCGCCTGTCCGGCTCGGACGAATACCGTCGCCGCGTCGAACATTTGGGGATCGAAGAAAGCCTGCTGGCAAGGGGGTCGGACGTGAGTGGAGTGCCCGAGCAGCAGCTCACGGCATTCGAACGGCTGACCGATGAACAGGTGAGTCGGAATATCTGCCGGGACGGCATGCGAGTGAACGAGAGCTCGGTCAGCTCGTTCCAGCACGATCCGCGATTCCAGCAATGGATCGGTGCGGTGCGCGGTTTTCAGCGACTCAATCTGTCAGGCCGCTTTCGGATCATGTTCATGGTCAACAATGCGCCGCCCAGCTGCACTGTCGTAGAGCCCGCCGCCGACTTCTTCTACGATGGCGGCTCGAGGCTGTTCGATCGACTCTATCTGCGGATCCTCGGAGACGGCACCCCAGCCGTGAGCTCGTATGATGCCTTCCTGCACACGCGGCCTTCGCAGATGCCGTATGCCGCCGGCCATTCAATCGGGAACGCGAATGTCGTCAAGACGGATGTCCTGTTTGGGTTCCTGCGCGATTGCGTCCTGCCGAAGCTGATTCAGAAAGACGAATCGGCCCGGTGACGTTCGCCGTCAACGAACCCACGACGTGTCGTCTCGAGTACAGTCGTCGCGTTCCATGAAGGTCGCCGTCATCCTGCCGGCGTACAACGAGGAGAACAACCTGACGCCGCTCATTACGGAGCTCGTCGACGTGGCGCGTCGTGACGCACTGGCGCTCAAGGTGATCGTTGTCGACGACGGATCGACGGACGGCACCGCGAGAGAACTGAACGAATTGCTCACTCGGGTGGCGTGCCTGCAGGTGGTGACGCATCGCCAGAATCGCGGGCTTGCCCAGGCTCTGAAGAGCGGGATCGCGTCGGCACGCGAGAGCGGCTGCGAGGCGGCAGCGTTCATGGATTCTGATTTGAGCCACCGCCCGGACGACTTGCCGAAGCTCGTTTCGGCATTGACGAACGGCGCCGACGTCGCGCTTGGATCGCGGTTCGTGCCAGGCGGCGGGATGAGGGGTGTGCCGCTGTGGCGCAGACTCATCAGCCACGCCGGCAACGTATTCGGGCGGCGAGTACTCGGGCTGTCGGTTACCGATTTGACCACCGGGTATCGCGCCATGCGTCTCCAGGTGCTCGACGCGCTTGCACTCGGGGAGGACGGCTTCACGATTCAGCTCGAGAGCGTTGTGAAAGCACATGCCGCCGGCTTCAGGGTCGTCGAGGTGCCGATCGTGCTCGGCACGAGGAAGCACGGGAAGTCGCACATGAGCTATAGCATTCAGCTGTTCGCGGATTACTGGCGGCTGCTGATGGCGTCCCGCCGATGGCTTCGGCCACCCGCACCGTGACGATCTCCGTCGTGATGGGTACGCGGCCCGAAGCCATCAAGCTGGCGCCGCTCGTTGCCGAACTGCGGAGGCGGCCGAACGTGGCGCTGCGGATTGTCACGACCGGCCAGCACCGCGAGCTGCTGGACCCGGTGCTGACGACGTTCGCGATCGTACCCGACGACAATCTCGACGTGATGCGGCCGGAACAGAGCCTGGCGGATCTGAGCGGCCGGGTCCTGTCAGGAATGGACCGATTGCTCTCTTCCGCTCCGCCCGATGTCCTGGTCGTGCAGGGCGACACGACGTCGGCGTTCATGTGCGGGCTTGGCGCGTGGTATCGCCGCGTACCGGTCGCGCATGTGGAGGCCGGCCTTCGCACCGGCTCACCCGTGGATCCATTTCCCGAAGAGATGAACCGCCGCCTGACCTCGAAGCTCGCGTCGCTGCATTTTGCGCCCACAGCCCGCGCCCGTGCGGCGCTGCTCGGCGAAGGCGTGCCTGACGACACGATCTTCGTGACCGGCAACACGGTGGTCGACGCACTGTTGTTCATCAGACGGAGCGACACATACGAACGCGCCGCGCTGCCGGTACCGGTCGATCCGACTCAACGTCTTCTGCTCGTCACACTGCATCGGCGCGAAAGTCTTGGTGCGCCGCTTGCCGGCATGTGCCGGGCGCTTCGAAGGATCGTCGACATGCGCCCGGACGTGCGGATCGTGTTTCCGGTGCACGCGAATCCGGCCGTGCAGCGGATCGTCCACGGATCGCTCAGCGGCGACGCTCGGATCGATCTGATTCAGCCGGTCGACTACTTCACCTTCATCAAGCTGATGGAGGCGAGCTGGCTGGTGCTGACCGATTCCGGCGGCGTCCAGGAGGAAGCGCCAGTGATGGGCCGGCCGGTGCTCGTGCTGCGCGAGACGACCGAACGCCCGGAAGCGGTGGAGTGCGGCGTCGCGCGCGCGGTCGGCACCGATCCGGATGCGATCGTGCGCCACACGATGGCGCTGCTCGACAATCCGGCGGAGTACGCGCAGATGGCACGGCCGGTCAGCCCGTTCGGCGACGGCCATGCGGCGCCGCGGATCGCCGATATCCTCGGGGCGCGGATCAGATGACGCCGGCTGCCCTCGCGGCGCTGACCGCTTCGATTGGCTTGATGTACGTGCTTGGCGCACGGATCTTCGCGAGCACGCGGATGGGGATCGTGACCGTCGCGCTCTTCGCGCTGACGCCGTTGTTGTGGCTCCAGGGCCGCCAGGCACCCGCCTCGCTCGAGCCGCTGCCCTTCGTCGTGGGCTGGTTGCTGGCCGCTGCTCACATCCAACACGATCGCGCGGGGTGGTGGCCCGTCGCGGCAGGCGGCTGTCTCGGCGCCGGCGTGTACACCTCACAGGCGGCCGTGGTGATGATGCCGCTCTACCTGGTGCTGACCGTCGCGGTGATGGCTCACGCTCGAGCGGCTCCATTGCGACACGTCGTTCTGCTGGCCGCCGCGTTCTTCGTGGTGGCGGCGCCTTTCGCCGTGTCCCTTCTCCGCCACCCGGAAGGATTTCGAGATACGGTGAACGCCTATCACCTGTACGATGCCAATCGCTTCAGTTTGCGGCAGGGTGTGCGCGAGATGGCGAGCTGGGTCGGGCTGACGGCCCGCACGGAGGTCTACTACGACTATTTCAATCCGGCCTTTCTCTTTCTGACGGGCAGAGTGCTCCTCTTTCCGCTGGCCGTGCTGCTTCCCGTTGGCATCGGCCATATCGTGTCGAGCGAGACAGTGCCGATCGCGCGGCTTTCGATCGCCGGTTTTGTCGTGGCACCCTTCGCCGCATCGCTCACGGCCCAGGCGCCGACTCCGGGCCGAATCCTCTTCATCACGCCATTTGCCGCGATCGTGTCGGCGTACGGGATGAAACGCCTGCTGTCGTGGCGGCCTAGTTTTTTCGCAGGATCGTCGCCGTTGGTGCGTTCGCGGCGTCCTTGACGATATGGGCGATCGAGCACCGATCAGAATTGATAAGGTCGTTCAAATGGTGATTGTTCATGTCGAGCACGACAAGGCTCCCCGACGGGACATCTCGCGAGTTGAACGTTGCTACGTCGAGGTACTCCGTCCGCTGCCACAAGTCTTCTCTCTGACTCTTCACAAGGTGAAACTTCCACTGCACGGACTTGCCGGTGCCGAGGTCCTTGCTCAAGTACACCGCAGGTACACGCGCGGTGCGATCGCTGGCGATGACGTATGCGGCCACGTCCCGCATGTTCGCGGAGTCCAGGCGAAATCCTGACCGATTCTGATAATCGGCGAAGTAGTCACGGGCGAAGGAGACGAACTGAAAAGGGATGCTCACGATCAAGAGGGCCGCGACGATCCGTCCGGACCGCCTGTGCTCCGTGATCAGCCACTCGACGCCGGCGACACCGATCAGCACGCCAAATGGCACCGCGAGAAGATCTCGCGCCGTGGCGTACTTCGGGGCTTCTGGCAACGCCAGAATGATCGGTACCGGCGCAAAGAAAAACCCGACAAGCAGGACCGCCCGCCTGATGTCGGCGTTTCGACGGCACATGCTCCAGATCCCGCACGGCAGCAATACCGCCAGAGCAAGCGCGAAGACACCGGCGCGTCTGGTCGCCCACATCGGATCGGAACCGCCCGAAAAGAACAGATACGAAGGGTTGAAATAGTCCCAGTACAACGTGACCCGCTCCGTCAGATTCAGGCCGGTGCTCACCGCGTAGCCGCGCATGGTGTCGCGCGGCGTGTCAGGATGAAGCCAGATCCATGGAATCAGCGCCAGCAACGGGACAGCGAAGCCGACGGTGAGGTCGACGTGCGTGCGAAGCGGTTTGCGGAAATGCCACAGCAGCACATGGCTGACCGCCAGATAGAACGGCATGACGATCCAGGATGCAATGTAGGAGTACAACCCGACGCCGAGGACGAGCCCCGTGGCTGCCGGCAGCCACCGGTTGTCGGTCCGAATGCACTCCAGCAGGCACAACAGCCACAACAACGCGAATGGGACCGGACAGAAGTAGTCCGAAGCCATCCGTCCGAAGATGAGATGTGCGGGCGTGAGCGCCAGCATGAACGCGGCGAGCACCGCGTACCACGCGTTGGAAAACAATCGCCGCGCGATGGCGTAGAGCAGCCCCACGTTGAGGATGGCGAGCGCGGCGATCGGCAGGCGGACGGACCATTCCGAGAGCGGCGCGAAGCGGAGCACGGCGGCAATCAGATAGATCAGCACCGGCTGCCACCAGATTGGGCTGCTGTTGTTCTGAATCAGCGGATCGGTGTTGTGGAAGAACAGCGGCGTCCGGTGTCCGTTCAAGTCGCGGCCGGTCGTCGCGATCGCGTGTCCCTGCAGCGCAAAACGGGCCTCGTCCCAGCCGAGGTACACGGGTACCCTATCGAGCGCCCTGAGATAAGAGAAGGCGGCGACGAGCAACACACCGGCCAACGCCGTGCGCACGAGCATATGCCGCCTCATTATGCGCGAATGGCTCTCTTCGCATTCGCGCGGCCTTCGTTCGCGATCCTCGAGAT
>Ga0075434_100005469_pt1 | contig 11570 bp, 11 predicted proteins | sample RhiMethybrSRZTD3_FD_75298 | JGI IMG/M metagenome (GOLD analysis project Ga0075434, IMG submission 75298) | Populus rhizosphere microbial communities from Tennessee, USA - Rhizosphere MetaG P. TD hybrid SRZTD3 | ecosystem: Host-associated > Plants > Roots > Rhizosphere > Soil | place: USA... | reverse complement strand
TCGATCCCGCTCTCCTTCCGCCAGGTTCCCGTGGGCGCCCTCTATATCGGCGTCAGCCAGCGCGCGAATGCGGCGGCGCTGGCGCGCGCCCGGAACAACGCCATCTTCGTGAGCGGCACCATGGTGCTGCTGGGCATCGGCGGCGCCTTCGCGCTGGGCAAGGTACTGTCGCGTCCGATCTCGCGCCTGACGGAAGGCACCCGGGCCATCAAGGACGGCAACTACGCCATCGAGCTGCACGTGGACTCGAGCGACGAGATCGGCAAGCTGACGCGAAGCTTCAACGAGATGGCGGCCAGCCTGAAGGAGAAGGACGCCATCAAGCGTGCGTTCACGCGCTACGTGGCGCGCGAGGTCGTCTCGGAGATCCTGCAGGACCCCGACAAGATCGTGCTCACCGGCGAGCGGCGCGACGTGACCGTCCTCTTCTGCGACGTGCGCGGCTTCACCTCGATCTCCGAGCGCCTGTCGCCGGAAGAGGTGGTCTCGCTCCTCAACGCCTTCTACACGCTGATGATCGACGCCACGTTCAAGCACGAGGGCACGCTGGACAAGTTTCTCGGCGACGGCGTGATGGCGGTGTTCGGGGCCCCGATCTTCCATCCCGACCACAGCGTGCGGGCGCTGCGCACCGCGCTGGCCATGCAGACGGGCATCCGCGAGCTGAGCGCGCGCCGCGTGGCCGAGGGCAAGGATCCGCTCAAGATCGGCATCGGCGTCAACGCCGGCTGCGCGGTGGCCGGCAACGTGGGCACCGAGCAGCGCATGGAGTACACGGTCATCGGCGACAGCGTGAATCTCGCCTCGCGGCTGGAGTCCTACGCCAAGGCAGGCCAGATCCTCATCTCCAGCGATACCCATGCCCTCGTCAAGAGCGCCATCGACGCCCGTCCGCTCGGGCGGATGAAGGTGCGCGGCAAGGAAGACGAGATCGACGTCTATGAAGTGCTCGGGGTCCGCGGCGAGTGAGCGCGTCCGCCCGGCTGCTGCGCGCGGCTGTGATGCTCGCGGCGCTCGGCCTCGGCGCCTGCACGACCGCCGGCTCGGTCCAGAGCGCCGCCGACGGCCGGCCGACCACCGAGTCGGCTGACTTCATCGTGACCACGGCGCGCGCGGGCGACACCACGACGGAGCTCGCGCGGCGCTTCCTGGGCGACGCCGCGCTCGCGTGGATGATCGAGGACTACAACGACGTGACCACGCTGGCGGCCGGGCAGACGGTGATCATCCCACGGAAGCCCTGGAATCCGAGCGGGGTGTACGCCGACGGCTATCAGCTCGTGCCCGTGCTGACCTATCACGACATCGGGCCCCAGACGAAGGGCCGTCTCGTCCTCGCCGCCAAGGCGTTCACCGAGCAGATGCGCTACCTCAAGGCGAACCGGTACCGCGTCATCACGCTGGCCGAATTCCACGAGTTCCTGCAGCTCAAGCGTCAGCTCCCGCGGCGCGCCGTCGTGCTGACGTTCGACGACGGCTATCGCTCGTTCCTGACCCACGCGTATCCCGTCCTCAAGGAGCTGGGCTTCACGGCCACGCTGTTCGTCTACACCGACTACGTCGGCACCGGTCGCAACGCGCTCGGCTGGGACGACCTCGCGCGCCTCACCGCCGAGGGGTTCCAGGTCGAGGGCCACACGAAGAGCCACGGCGATCTGCGGCGGCAGCCGGGTGAGTCCGAGGCCGAGCACGCCCGGCGCCTGCGCGCCGAGCTGGAGAGCTCGCAGCGGCTCTTCCAGCAGCGGCTCGGCCGCCCCGCGAAGTTCCTGGCCTATCCCTTCGGCGCCGCCGACGAGGCGGTTCTGGCTTACACGCGAGAATCCGGCTTCGTCGCCGGCCTCACGGTCTTCCGCGAGGGGAACTCGTCCTTCGTGCCGCTCTTCCGGATCCGCCGCAGCCAGATCTACGCCGAGATGACGCTGGACGACTTCGTCAAGAACCTCAACACCTTCGCGCCGGAGCCGATCAAGTGAGCGTGATCCTGGCGCTGGTCGTGGCCCTCGGCCTGGCCGGCTGCGCCGGCCTCATGACGCCGAGCGGGCCCCCGCGCCCGTCGTTCGTCGAGGCCCAGCGCGCGCGGGCGGAGGCGCTCGAGCGCGACGGCGCCCTGCGGCCGGCCCTCGACGCCGTCAACGTGGCGCTCACCGTCGAGCCTGACGACCGCGCGCTGCGCGAGAGCCGCGCGCGTCTGCAGGCCCGCATCGAGCGCGGCGTGCTCGAGCAGACGGAGGCGGCGCGCGCGGCGCTCGGGCGCCGGGCGGCGCTGGAAGCGCGACGCCACTTCCTCGCGGCCCTGGCGCTCGATCCGGCCAACGCGATGGCGTTCGACGGGCTGCGCAACGAGGTGAAGGAGGTCCGCTTCGTCACGCACACGGTCCGGTCGGGCGACAGCCTCGGCTCCATCGCGCAGCGCTACTACGGCGACCGCTCGCGCTCGGAGGTGATCTGGGAGATGAACCAGCTCCCGCGCAACCCGCGCCTGGCGGTGGGCGCCTCGCTGCGCGTGCCCGAGATTCCCGGCGTGCCCTTCCTCCTCACGCCGCGCGAGGGCGGCCCGGCCGATGGGCGCAGCGTGGCGCCCCCGCGTGAGGACATCGCGCCACAGATCGACCCCCTCGTGTCCGAAGCGCGCGATGCGCTGGAGCGCCGGAGCTTCGCCGAGGCGCTGGCCGACGTCGATCGCGTGCTGGCCGCCAACCCGCGTCACTCCGAGGGCGTCGAGCTCAAGAAGTCCATCCTGTACTCGCTGGGTAAGGCGCGCCTCGGCGAGAGGAAGTTCGACGAGTCCTACCAGGCGCTCAGCCAGCTTGCGAAGCTGGCCCCGCGCTACGAGGATGCGAGCGACCTCGCGCGCCAGGCGCGCACCGGGCTCGTGCAGCAGCACTACAACGAGGGCCTGCGCCTCTACCGCGAGGAGAAGCTGGAGCAGGCGATCCAGGAGTGGAAGGCCGTGCTGGAGCTGGACGGGCGCCACGCCAACGCGCGCAAGAACATCGAGCAGGCCGAGCTCATCCTCAGGAAGCTGGACGCACGCACCAAGCGCTGACGCGCGGCTAGACGCGCCCCGCCCGCTCTGGTACTCTTCGTCGTCGCCCTCCTGGTCCGGGCAGGTAGCTCAGTTGGTAGAGCACAGGACTGAAAATCCTGGTGTCGGCGGTTCAATCCCGTCCCTGCCCACCATTTATTTCAGGTCGTTGAACGTGTCGCTAGATTCTGAATCGATATCGGTCTGCTCCTTTCTTCCGAACATCCGGTTTTGGGATGCCGCCAACATACCCAGGCCTTGGCTAGGCTGAGGAGCGAGCCCGATCGCCACCGGAGGCCATCGTGGATAACGCTGAGATCGAGGATGGTCGTCGAGTGGGCTGTGTTCAATGCGTGGAAGCGAAACATCCTTTTCTTCCTCGTCTCGGCGGTCCCCATCTATGGACCCGGCCATGACGGCCGCGTCGAGAGCTGGCATGAACGCACGTATGTCGGGTTCGACTGCCGAATGCGGCAAGAGGTAGGTGGGGCGATGACTGCGGACCAGCAACCCAGCAAGTGGGGCCGACTGGCAAGCGGATGCATTATGACCATATCGGGTTTCTGGGGCGTGGCCTCAGTCGCCTATATGGTTGATGCCCAGGTGCACCGGGGGCCCGGCTGGAATGAAACGTTTATGACTGGTCTGGTTGGCGCCTTCGTCTCGTCGATGTTGTTCTGGTGGGGGCTCTCCTGGTTTCGATCCTCTTCCTCGCCGACCACGGGATCGACTGACTGCTGAGTTCTCGCAAGAAGCAACGCGTGTTCGGGCGCATCCGCATCAGGCTTCGGGCACACCGCCCGCTCCCGGGTAAGCCGCTCTCGCTCGTCCCCCTCGGATCCCGCGAGATTTGTCTCCGCGCTTGGCAGGCCGCGTGCTCCTGCCCCGGAGCATCAGCAGTCAGATCGGGGCGAAGGGAGACGCACCATGGACAGCAAGAAGCGCCCGTCGAAGACCACCGCGAAGGTGAAGGACCTGACCACGCGCAAGGGGCGCAGCGTCAAGGGCGGACTCCTCGGCAACACTTCGTTCCGTGTGAACACGCTGACATTCAGCTCGAACGCAACCGGTATCGGCTAGGACGACGAGCAGAAGGCGTGCCCCGGCGCGGCCACCATCGGAAGGGTGGCTGCGCCGCCGCCAGTTGCTCGCCCCTGCCCAGCATTTCCCCGTGAGCTTCCGACGCCCGGCCGCGGTTGACCCAGCGGGTTTCGTGCCGGATGATTCCCCCGACCGTCGATCCGCCCATCCGTCGACGGGAGGAGGCGCCGCCCATGACCACCCGGACCGCGTGGTTCAACGGGAAGCTCGTACCCGAGACCGAGGTCGTGATCCCGTTCCGCGATCGCAGCTTCAACCGAGGCGACGGGTGCTTCGACATGACCCGCACCTTCAACGGGCAGCCATTCCGCCTGAAGGAGCACGTCGAGCGTCTCTTCAGATCATTGCGTTACCTGCGGATCGACTGCGGCCTCGAGCCCAAGGAGATGATCGCGATCGCCGAGGAAGTGGTCGAGAGGAACGAGCCGCTGCGCGCCGCCGCCGGTGACTGGTGGGTGGCGTGGCGGATCAGCCGGGGCGTCGACGCCATCGGCGACGAGGGCTGGGCGAACACGGGCCCGCAGGTGATCGTCGACTGCACGCCGCTCCCCCTCAAGGCGCGCGCGCAGCAGTTTCGCGACGGCATCGACGTCGTCATCCCGTCCACGCGGCGGGTTGCCCCCGCGGAGGTGAGTCCGCGGGCCAAGACGCACAATTACCTGAACCTGATCCTGGCCGACAAGGAAGTAAAGTCGCACAGCCCCCAGGCCTGGGCCGTCATGCTCGACGAGCGCGGCAACCTGTGCGAGGGCATCGGGAGCAACATCTTCGTGGTCCGCGGGGGACGCATGTTCACGCCGCGCGAGCAGTACGTGCTGCCCGGGGTGAGCCGCGGGATGGTCCTGGATCTGGCCGCCCAGCTCGGCATCGCCAGCGAGGAGCGGGACCTCGATGTCTACGACGCGGTGACCGCGGATGAAGTGTTCCTGACGTCCACGAGCCTGTGCATCTGCGGCGTCCGCTCGCTCAACGGCGCGCGCATTGCCGACGGGACCGTGCCCGGGCCGATCACGCGGCGCCTCACCGAGGCGTACGTGAAGAGCGTGGGCTGCGATTTCGTCCAGCAGTACCTCTCACGGCTGAGCTGAAGCCGACGGAGATTCCCATGGACCCCAAGATCACGCCGATCGATGCCACGCTAGGGGCCGTCATCACCGACGTCGACCTTTCCCGGCTAGACGCGCGCGCCTGGAAGGCGGTGGAGCAGGCGTTCCACGACTATGCGGTCCTCGTGTTTCCCGCGCAGAGCTTGTCATCGGAGGCGCAGGTGGCGTTCGCCAACCGCTTCGGGGACATCGAGCTCCTGGCTGCCGACCCCGAGCAGAAGGCGGTGCCGATCAGTAACCAGAAGCCCGATGGTTCGGTCATGACGGCGGACGAGCATCGCTTCAAATCGCTGCGCGGCAACGAGGGCTGGCATACCGACAGCTCGTACATGCCGCTGGCCGCGAAGGCCTCCGTGCTCTCGGCCCAGGTGGTCCCGTCGGCCGGTGGCGAGACCGAGTGGGCCGACATGCGAGCGGCCTACGATGCGCTGGACGAGGCCACGCGGCGGCGCATCGCGCGGCTCTCCGCGCATCATTCGCTCTATCATTCGCAGGCCAAGATCGGTCACGTGGTTCAGACGGGAGCCGGGTACGGCTTTCACACGAAGGGCGCGCCGCTCCGGCCGCTGGTGAAGGTGCACCCCGTCACGGGTCGTCCGGCCCTCTTCATCGGCCGTCACGCCTACGGCATTCCCGGTCTCGACGAGGGCGAGTCGGACAAACTCCTCGCGGACCTCCTCGACTTCGCCTGCCGGCCTCCCCGGACCTACGCGCATCGGTGGCAGCCCGGCGACGTGGTCATCTGGGACAACCGCTGCGTGCTGCACCGGGCTCGGCCGTACGACTTCCGCGAAGTGCGTGTCATGCGTCACACGCGTGTCGCGGGGGATCCGGCCACCGAGTTGGCGCCGACCCAGCGCGACGACCGCGCCAGCGCATACGAGCCGTCCAGCTCGAACCGGTAGCCCGCGTCCGGCGCGGGGCGGCGCCGGTTAGTCTCCGAACGTCTTCTTGAAGAACTCGCCGATCGTCTTGCCGGTGTAGATCGTGCCCTCGACGATCGTGCGACCGATGCCCGTGAACAGATCCGCGAAGCCTGGGCCGAATTCGCCGTAACCGATCGACCGCGCGCCCTCCTTGACCTGGCTCGTGGCCTCATCCAGCCGCGCCTTTTCGGCAGCCACGGCGGGACCGAGCGACAGCGCCACGATCAGCGTGCAGGCTGAAACCGTTGCCAGCCATCGAAATCTCCGAATCATCGCGCACCTCCCCGGGGTGTTGGTCCCGCGTCCACGCTAGCACTGGAGCACCGAAAGACGGGCAATTCTGGTCGCGCCTCAGCGGGCGGCCGTCGGACGAAGGTCTCATAGAGGGCGGTGTCCGCGCGCACTAGAGTCCGAACGATGAAGGCAAGACGCTGAAGAGCCTGCACCTTCTCCTGCCGCGCCGGCTGTTTGGCGCCTCCGCCGTACGCCCAACGTTCGCCGCCCTGCCGCTGATCGTTGCCGCCATCGGCCTCCTCGCGATCATCGCTCCGCTTCGCGCCGCCGAGCGGCCGCTGGGGCGCATCGGCGTCCTGCTGGTACTCGTTGGCGTGCTGGAGGTCCTGCACGGCGTCCGTCGCACCGAGCCGGCGGCCGTCCGCCGTGCCCTGACGAGCGCCATCCTCACGGTGCTGATGGGGCTGCTCCTCATCAACGCGCCGTTCGTCGCGGGGGCTGCGCTCGTACTCCTCCTGGCGCTGTCCTTCGTCGTGGACGCGGTGGGCTATGGCGTCACCGCCTGGCGATCGACGGACCGGCGGGCCCGTCGCCTGAACGCACTCGCCGTGCTGGGGAACCTCGCCGTCCTCGCTCTGTTGCTCGTCGCCCACCAGCTCACCGAGACGTGGCTGTTCGCGCTGGTGGGTGGGCTCCGCATCCTCGGCATCGCCTGGGCCATGGCCACCTCACCGGTCCACACGATCGAGGACGCCAGCCGCACGGCGCTCGACGTTCTCGGCGTCGTGGACCACCCGGAGGCGGCGGCCCTGCGGGAGCAGGTTGCCGCCGAAGAGCGCGTGCGGGCGCCGAGCGACCGTCGCTGGACGATCGCCTTCGTCGTCACCCTGTTCGCGATTCACGTCGCGCGCATGCGGCCGGACGGCTCGCTGCTCGGCTTTCTCGCGCCGGCGGTCGCGGTGCTGGGCGACATGACGCTCGCGGTGCTGATCGCGCTGATCCTCATCGTCCCGCCCTTCGTGTCCCTGCGGATGTCGACGCGCTGGCTCGAGCGTCTCGTATGGCGCCGGCACATCGCGCGTGCGGGCGTGGAAAGCGCGTGGCGGCGCGGGATCAGGCTCGGCTGGTTGCGGTATCGCCTGCGCATGGGCCTGCGGCTGCGCGAAGCGCAGTACTCGGTCCCCACGGCCCTCCGCCGGAGCCTGGGGCTCGGCCTTCCGGTCGCCGCGATCATCGCCGCGACGGTTCCGGTCTGGGGGATGAGCTGGTTCTTCGACTCCGAGAACTGGGCGACCGGCATCTGGAATTCCTGGGCCGAGTCGCGCACCGACGAGTGGCGCGAAGCCATGGTGCGCGCCGTCAGCGCCGACGGCGCGAGGCTCACGTCGACGGACTTCACGGTGACACCGCCGGGCGGGCTGGGCGGCGACTTCGCCTTCGTCGTCATCGGCGATCCCGGCGAGGGCGACGCCTCGCAGCACGCGCTGCGCGATCAGCTCCTGGCCGTCGCCGGTCACGCCGATGTCCGGTTCGTCGTCGTCTCGTCGGACGTGGTGTACCCGAACGGCTCGATGATCGACTACGAGACGAAGTTCTGGCTTCCCTTCAAGGGCGTGAGGAAGCCGGTGTACGCCATTCCGGGCAATCACGACTGGTACGACGCCCTCGAGGCCTTTCAGGCAACATTCCTGGAGGCCGGCGCGGCGCGGACCGCCATGCACGCGCGCGCCCAGGCCGACCTGCGCCTGACGAGCACGACGCGCACGCGGGTCGACCGCCTGATCGGCGAGGCGCAGCGCCTGCGGACCGAATACGAGGTCCCGACGGGCTTCCAGCGCGGGCCGTTCTTCGAGGTGCAGGCCGATCGCTTCGCGCTGATCGCCATCGATACCGGGATCGTGCAGCGGATCGACCCCGCTCAGTGGGCGTGGCTCGAATCCGCGCTCCAGAGGGCGCGCGGCAAGCTCACGATGGCGATTCTCGGACATCCCTTCTACGCCGGCGGATACGACATGGCCCGCGGGAACGAAGAATTCGGACGGCTCAAGCGCCTGCTCCTGGATCACGGCGTGACCATCATGATGGCGGGCGACACGCACGACCTCGAGTACTATTCCGATTCGCCGCGGCCCGGGGCCCGGGCCGTGCACTACTTCGTCAACGGCGGCGGCGGCGCCTACCTGAGCTTCGGCACCGCGCTCGCATGGCCGCGCGATCCGCCGACCGACCGGTGGGCCTTCTACCCCGACGCCGAGGCCGTCTCCCGGAAGATCGAGGCGCAGACGCCGTGGTGGAAGCGCCCCGCCTGGTGGTGGACGACCCGGGCGGGCGGCTGGCCGTTCTCGGCCGAGTGGATGTCGGCCGCGTTCGACTACAACACCGCACCGTTCTTTCAGAGCTTCCTGGAGGTCCGGGTCGAGGCCTCGGCCAGGCGCGTGCGGCTGCTGCCCTACGGCGTCCACGGCCGCCTCCGGTGGCGGGACTTCGCACACTCCCCCAACCTGCGGCCCGCCGGCGTCGGCGGCGACGACCCCGTGGAATGGATCGTGCCGATGTGAGCCCTTGGTCTCATATGGCCGCCGTGGCCCGTGTGATCCACTCCTCGCGGGCGCCGACACGGGGGTCCGAATACCTGTGGTCGCCGAGCCGGACGGGGCCAGATCGCCGCCCAAGGAGGTGCGCACCATGGCATTGTTTGGGCAGCAATCGCGCAAGGACGAGGTCGAGCCGCAGATCCAGATCGCGCCATACCTGACTCCGGTCCCGCCCGCACCGGCACGGGGCCTGGAGGACGCCCGCCCGGCCGTGACGACGGCGGTCAAGGCGTCCGAGTCGATCCTGGCCGCGGGGCTCACGATCGAGGGGAAGATCGAGTGCAGCGGGAATATCCGGGTCGCGGGTCGATTCCACGGCAACGTCAAGGTGACGGGCGAGCTCACGATCGAGCCGGGCGCGTCGATCGAGGGCGAGGTCACCGCGGACACCGTGCTCGTGGGTGGCGAGGTCCGGGGACTGCTCGTCGCCACCTCGCGCATCGAGTTCCGGGAGTCCGGCGTCCTGATCGGGGACCTCAAGGCCGAAACCCTCACGGTGGCCGCCGGGTCGAAGATGCGCGGCACGGTCGAGTTCGGCTGGAAAGAGGGCGAGCTCGAGGCCGCCAGTAACGACCACGCGCGCTGAGGCGGGGCGATGGCGGGAGAGGCCGGGCCCTGTCCTCACTGTCGTGTAGTGATCCTACGATCCGCGGTCACGTGTCCCGCCTGCCAGCGGCACCTCCGCTTCGGCGCGGTCGTCAACCCGCGGCCGCCCCGGGCCTCGCTGTGCCCGCTGAGTGTCGATGGCCAGATCCGTCACCCGGGCACCGGAACGGATTGGGAGTACTCGGTCCTCGTCGAGATCCACGACGAGCACGACAAGATCGTCGCCACGCGGGTCGTGGGAGTCGGGGCGCTCCGGCCGGGCGAGTCGCGGAAGTTCACGCTCCGGGTCGAGGTCCTCACGCCGGAGGCGTCAGTGCTCCCGCAGAATTGAGCCGACCCCTCGCATCTGGTCGGGGATGCCGTTGGCTCGCAGCGCGTGCCAGAGGGTGACGGCATTGATCGCGAGCACGGGCTTGCCGAGCCAGCGCTCCGCCTCGTCGGCGAGGCGAACCATCGAGAGATTCGTGCCGACCTGGACGATCGCCTCCACGTCGGGGCCGTTCAGCTCGTCGCGGATGATCGGCAGGAGCTGGGCCTCCCGCACCTCCGCGATCGAGGTCGCCGTCGGACAGCGCAGTCCCTTGAAGCGCACCACCTCGAAGCCGGCCTCCTCGAAGTACCGGGTGACCTGCCGATCGGAGATGGGCTGGTAGGGACTGAGCACCGCGATGCGGCGAACCCCGTGACGCTCGAGGGCCGCACGGCACGCCGAAGCCCCCGTCGAGATGGTGAGGCCTGACTGAGTCTTCACGCGCTCGATGAACTCCGCGTTGCCCTTCACGCCGCCCCAGAAGGTCTCCGACGACATACCCATGATCAGGGAATCGGGCTTGCACGTCATCACGTCGCGGATCGCCACCCGGATGGACCCGCGGATCTGGGCGAGCAGCGCCTCGAAGCTCGCGTCCGAATCCATCACGGGGTCCTCGATGTACATGCGCCCGGTGTGGAAGCTGACGCCGTGGGGCGCCATCCGGTTGTAGTCCGCCTCGACGACGGTATTCGTCGACGGCACGATGACCCCGAACTTGATCCGATAACCGGCCGCGTCAGGCATCGCTCACCACGGATCGATGTACGGGTACTTCTTGCCCGTCCGCACCGGTACCGGCGGCACACGCTTCAAGCCGCGGGCGATCCAGTCGCGCGTGTCGGCGGGGTCGATCACGTCGTCGATCCCGCCTCCCGCCGCCGCGTTGACCGCCTTGGCCTTGTCGTATGCCTCCGCGGTTCTCCGCTGGAACTCCGCGATGCGCGCTTCGGGATCCTCGATCGCCATGAGCTCCTTGCGATAGCCCAGCTTGACCGCGCCCTCGATGTTCATGCCGGCGAACTCGGCGGTGGGCCAGGCCACGGCGAAGAAGCCGACCAGCGTGCCGGCACCGCACATGGCCTGGGCGCCGAGCCCGTAAGCCTTGCGGACGATGACGGTGAACAGCGGCGCCGTCATGTTGGCGCCCACGTTGAACAGGCGGGTGCAGTGGCGGACCAGCGCCGTCCGCTCGACCTCGGGGCCCACCATGATGCCTGGGCAGTCGACCAGGCTCAGCACGGGGATGTCGAACGCGTCGCAGAGCTGCATGAAGCGCGCGCCCTTGTCGGCTCCGTCGGAGTCGACCGCACCCGCCAGGTGATGGGGATTGTTGGCGATGACGCCCATCGGCCGTCCCTCGACGCGGATGAAGGCGGTGATGATCCCGATGCCGAACTTCGCGCGAAGCTCGAGCACGGAGCCCGCATCCGCGATGGTGTCGATGATCGCCCGCATGTCATACAGCCGCAGCCGGTTCTCCGGGACGGCGTGCCGCAGGCGGCGCTGGTCCGGCGCGTCCCACGCGGCCACCGCCCCCTGGAAGTAGGAGAGGTATTGCTTCGCGACGTCGACGGCCTCGTCCTCGTCCTTGACCAGGACATCGACGACGCCGTTCGGTACCTGGACGGACATCGGCCCGACCTCCTCGGGCGTGTAGATGCCGAG